>Ga0308160_10007111_pt1 | contig 11217 bp, 14 predicted proteins | sample PhyFR1_FD_201036 | JGI IMG/M metagenome (GOLD analysis project Ga0308160, IMG submission 201036) | Phyllosphere microbial communities from UC Gill Tract Community Farm, Albany, California, United States - DLSLF.R1 | ecosystem: Host-associated > Plants > Phyllosphere > Unclassified | place: USA... | reverse complement strand
CCACCCTTCTCTTTGGCCGCTACCTTGGCTTTCCCCTTTCCTTTCGATTTCTTCTCTTCTCTTGCCGATACTTCCTCCTCCTCTGCTTCTTCATCTTCTAACACACGGTCTCTCATCTGTTTGAGTTTCTCCTTTCGCTTCACCCCGCCATCCTCCTCTTGTTCCTTCGCTTTCCCTTTCCCTTTCCGATCTTTTTTCGGTTTCTCAACCTCTTCCTCGTTCTGCTCATCGCGAGCTTGACTCTTCCTCTTCGAAGCCTTTATAATATCCTCCAAGCTTGTCAGCGATTCGAGTTCTCCTTCCGAACCTGATTCGTCGATACGAGCAGAAGTTGAGGCAACGGGTTGACGCTCCTCCTCCTCCTCTTCATGGTCTTGTTGGGTTGGGCCTTCGCTGTCAGGCACGACTTTGCCGTTTGATGAGTGAGTCGTTTGTTGCTGACGAGAAGGGGAAGGAGTCGGTCGACGAAGGCTCGAACGAGAAGTAGCCTCGCTCGCTCCTTTCTGAAGACGAGCGCGTTTCGAGAGCGGGATATCGGGGGAACTTTCAGCTACTTCTTGAGTCGGTTGTACAGGTTGCGTCGTAGCATTTGCGTGGTGCGAAGGAGGAACTGGGAGAGCAAGGGAATCTTCAGAGGTGGGCTGAGGTTGGTTCGAAGATGAAGTTTCGGGCAGATTGGGAGCAGGAGAAGAACTGTTGGCGGGCTGAGTCGATTCTTCAGCTTGGAAAGATTGTTTGAGAGGGGAAGAGGCGCGAGGAGGGTTCGGATCGACAGCGGGAGTAGGAGGAGGGGGAATTCGACGAAGTTCTCGACCTGGAACTGGATTCGAGCGTTGACGCGAGTGAGAGGTGGAGGTCGATTCGTCGTGTGCGAAAGGAGCATGCCAAGTAGCGGAATCTACAAGTTCCCATGATTTCAGCCATCGATTCCTCAAAAGAAGGGGACAAGAACAGCGCAAACTCACTCGTAATATCCATGTCAACGCTTCCGATACTCAATTGTGACTTCTCAACATCGTAAACTTTCTGAGTTGCCTCGACTTCGTACTGAGTTGGCGGAAGTTCTTGACTACTCCTCATTTCCGAGATATCGCTCAAACGTTTCGATTTCGCTTCTTGTTCTTGAGCAGAGCTGTCTAGTCGAACTCGATGATCTTGCGAGGTCATGGGAGAAGAGGAAGCGGAGGAGGAGGAAGCCACTGGGGCGAACAAGGGAAGAGTGACTTGATTTCGAGGGGGTGCTTGATCGCTGCTGAGTGACTCGTTCAAGGGATCTTCGGAAGCGGTCGGTCGAGGCGAGAGACTCCTTCTTTGATACGAGTCATCACCATTGACAGTCGAGGTGTCGAGCGTTCCTCCTCCATGATCTTCGACAGCGATAGAGTAAGAATGCGAATCGCCTTCGTCTAGATCCATATCAACCGTTCGTTCTGCGGTAGGTTTCGGTGTCGGGTCTCGTTCTTCGACATCCATCGATACGTCGAGATCCTCCTCTTCATCCTCGTGAATTTGGGTCGGTGAGAGAGGCACGCTTTCCTCGGGTTCAACCTCGACCTCGACCTCTTCCTTCTTCCCCTTCTTCTTCATCCTGATTTCTTCTGGCGTATCCTGTGAGATCCCATCCCATTCATCTCTCGTCTTCTTCCGTTTCGGTGCGGGTTTGGCTAAAGCAGCTGAACTTGCGAAGAGTGCTGGATCGGGAGGTAGAGCAGGAGTAGTGTTCGATTGTCGGAGAGAGCGGGAGCGGACGGGGCTGGGATTGGCTGAAGGTTCTGAGGCTCGCTTCTCGACGACTCTGAAGGGAGGAATCGAACGAGTTTCGGCTTGAGTGGGAGCGGGAGCTGGTGCATGAGCGAGGGCGAAAGCAGGAGTCGAAGTCTATGTCAAGAGGCCGTATCAGCTTACTGAACGTCGGGAAGGAGGGGTTTCGCGACGCAAGGAGTGAAGAGAAGACTCACTCCAGGTCCGGAGAAAGTCAAATCCGAAATGTCTCCCTTGTCTGGTGAAGAGTTCGTCTCGGGTTGTGGGATATGTCGACGAGTAACGAGGTGGCTGAGAGATGGAGTTGGATCTGTACTTGAAGCGGTCTCTGGGATTGGGGCGAAAGCCTTTTTGCGAGGAGATCTCTGAAGGAGTTGCTGGGCAACGGCGGGGGAAGAGGAAGGAGCAGAAGCGGAGGGTTCGAGGTTGACGTGAGAGTTACGAAGAGCGAGAGGTGCGCTGGAAGTCGAGGGGACAGGTGGTCGAGAAGATGAAGCGTTCTCTTTTTGCGATTCGCGATTGTTTGATCCTCCTCCTCCAACTTCAGCTTCTGACGATTCGAGCTGGTCCAGTTCTTCGTCGTTCCTGCTGTCATTACCTATAGCTCCCGCGCTCTGACCCACACTTTCCCTTCCTTCTTCGACTGATTCTTCTCCATTCGCGAACAAGTTCTCCTCCTCTTCTGCAGTCTTCGCTCTCATTCTGTTATCCGACAGCCTCCTCCTCTTGTCCCAGCTAGTATCGAGACTCTGCGCCTGCGTCTGAGCTCCCAAGAAGCCCTCTTCGACTTGACCAGATCCTCCTGGACCTTCAGCCGGATCCGACTCGCTAGCTCTCCCTTCCTGCGATGTTGGCCTCTGTTTCCTTCCTGTTCCTGCTGCTCCCCTCTTTGCGTTCCCTTCGTCTAGCTCCCTTGCTCCCTCTCTCCTTCCGGCTTGTTGATCGAGTTGAGAGGTTTGTGAAGGATGACTCTTGCTGCCGTTTGAGGAGTCGGAGGAGCTTTGTGTAGCACTATCTTTGCTGTTAGTGTGTGAGTCTTCGGTCTTGTTGAGAGTTGGAGAGAGATTCGGGTCGTGGAGGAAGTGTTGAAGAAGGGATTCTCCTACTGTCGAGTCTGTTTGATCTACGAATTGTTCGGCTGTACCACTAGGCGTATCTGGTACTAGCTCTTTGTCTGGCGCTTTCGACATTGAGGTGTTGGAGTAAGAGAGAGAGAGAGACAGAGAAAAAGAGACAACATTGTCGCGAGAAGCCGTTCCGCTCATACGACCTTTCTTGCGATTCGTTCCTCGAGGGGTTTCGATGTAGTCAGAAGATTGCAATAGGGACGCGACAGATCGCAGATCGTGAGGTGAACGAGAAGTGCGAAGCTGTTGAACTTTCGCATTCTCGTTTCTAGTTTGTTTTGGTCGCAGACTGACTCGCAGTGAGGTCGAGCTCGTCGAGCCTGATGGTTGACGACACGGCTTGACGAGGTGAGCGAGGTCTCGCTCAAGAGGCCTTGACAAACAGTAAACTAACCATCGAGTATCGAACATTTCGCGACGAGAAGCCTCTGACCTGTCCCTCTCGAGGCTCTCGAAGAAACACGAGAAGACAGGACATAACGTGAAGGATATTGCAATACAAAAGAGAGAAAGTGTACGGAGGTTCTGACGGTGACTTCTTCATCGTTAATGTGTGACGACTCTGCGCCGGAAGGTCACCTCTATAATCCTCCTTCATGCTATCGAGCTAATCTCGCTTGCCCTGAATCCCGATGCGGCTATGGAAAGAGCTTGCACCGGACTGTCTAAAGTAAAGGGAGCGGTTGGGGTTTTGTCGAGAAATGGGAAGGGGGTAGGGAAGTCGAAATGCTGCTGCTGATTATGGATTGATGTCGCTCTGTCGGTCTCGTGAATCTGTGTCGAGCGTACCTAAGCAGTTTCAAGCAAGTGAGTACGAGGCATTGCTTGAAAAGCGATTCGACGCGGTGGAAGTCGGAATTCTTCGGTATCTAGGAGTTGTCGCTACTGATCGTATGTAGAACTCTGGAAGAAGAATTGTCGAGTGAAGAGAAGAGAAGAGAGCATAATTTGCTGAACTCGAAGGAAGTCAACTTGAGATGAGCACGGGCGAGCTAAATGAGAAGAAGAGGTTAGGGTGCTGTATGGGATAGCTCAGGATATCGAACAGACTCACAATAGAATCACGGTATCGTCTCCACCTGAGCTGAGCAGCTGCTCTCTGACTATCAACCCTTTTCTTCCATCTTCCAACTTTTTCTTCAAATGTGACTGTTGGCTGATGCTGCTGAGGGACGGGTCGAGTATGTCCTTATAGGTGGAGCTGATTTGATGTTCTGAAGTGCAATAGTAACTGTTTCGAGTCGAAAGAGGTGGAGGGAGAGAGGGAGAGAGTGTTGAGAAAATTAAACTTCCTATTTGGGTCTCTCCTCCCTCCTATTTCTATTTCCTCACCTCCCGCCCCCGCTCTCCTCCACCACCTACTCTGCCTCGAAAGGCTACGCAAGTGAAGCTGGCGAACTCTTCCTCCCCATTCGAAGAACACGCTCTCTCTCTCTCTCCTCTCTCGCCCACTTACTCTCGACCGGTCAATCCTTTCGACCGACTCGTTCATCCCTCAACTAGCTCGAGAGGTTACCGGCCCATTTTAGGAATATAGTGAGCTATCTGGGAGTGTGCTGTAACCTCAAAGGAGCATCCACTGACTCTCTATGATTCCAGATCCACCTTCGATAATCTTCATCTCCCAACCTCGCTGGGGCACCTTCAGAGCTCCTCCTTACCTCTAGCTCGACATCAATAGCTATATAAGGACAACAGGAGACTCTACACCCCTTCCCCTACACTCCTCGCAACCTCCTTAGTTCCAATTCCTCGACTTTCGAATTCACCACACAAATTTCCTACTGCCGCCATACTTGAGTGGTTCAGTAGTAGAGTGCCGCGAAGATGAGCGCCGATTCGATGCAACAACCTTCTTCCTCGGTCTATCCCGGTACACCTCCTCAGCAACAAACGACTTTGTTCACTCCTTCCGGCCTCCCCTCTCAAAGTCCAGCCCGGCAATTTTCTCAACATCAGCAGTACCCAAATGTTCACCCGACCACGCCTCGTAGCAACGCTTCAACAGCGAACGTATCGTCCCCGAAAGTCAAGATCTCGCCAGAAACTTTAGCGAGTCTGACTGGAGTCGCATCTCCATTCTCACAACAAAACTCGGTCGACTCGCCTATTTCTTCGACATTCTCAGAACACAACATGGGTATGGGAGATGGTGGAAACAGTAACGGAGGATATGCGAGGACGGCATCGTTAGCTTTGGCGAATGTAGTCGGACAAGGAGGAAAGCAGAGTCAGCAGAATCAGAATGGAGGAGGAAATGGGATGAATGGATCGATGGATCTCGACATGAACAACTACGCCAACTACTTGCAATCGGCTCCACCAAACGCTTTCCCAAATCAAGTCAACCCTGCTCACCCATCTTACTATTATCCTCCCGCTTCAAATTCCGCTCCTCCTACCGCCACTTCAACCCCGAACATCTCACACAACTCGACGCCTTCTCTCGCAACTCACCCTCCTCCTTCACATCCTACCATTCATCGACATCACCCTTACGCTCATGCTTCTCGTCCTTCCCTTACTTCGAACCATTCGAGCCAAAACTCTGTTCCAGCTCTTCCTCTCTACATCTCGACCACGCCAGCTTCCGCTTCCGGTACCCCTCCGCCGAATTCAGCAGGTCCAGTCGATCACCCTTCGGCTTCGATCGGTTTGGGAGTTCCTCCACAAGCCTCCCAAGTTCCTCAACGAGTTCATTCCGCTCCAGCTCACATCCTATCCCTCGCGACATCCGGACTTGATGGTTATGCTGGATCAGCGATGCAAAGTGGTGAATCGGAATCACAAGGTGCGAGAGATCAAAGAATGATGCTGGGAGGAGAAAGTCAGCAACAGCAGGATCAAGAGGCGGCTCTCAAGATGTTGATGGACGCTCACGCTGCAGCTACCAACGGATCAATGCAACAAACAAACCCGTCAAGTCTCGGACCTCCTTTCCTATCGATCGAAATCCCTTCACCAAACCCAAATTCGATTCATGCTCCTCCTCCCTCCGCTCCTCCCGTTCTCACGACGGCCGACGAATCTTTCGAAGAGTACAACGATGCCGTATCGTCTGCCATTCTCCTTCTCCACAAGAGGTTGCCGATCATGGAGGCAGCTTTGACGACTAGTGCAGCGGAACCTGGACAAGATGAGGAGGAGATCTGGAAAGGGATAGAAGCGGCTTTTGGAGATTTGAAAAGGATTATGGGAGATCGGAAAGAACGAAGGAGGCAATCAGTCGCTCTCAACGGTGGTAAAGGTTCTCCAACGAAAGTAAGTCGGCTTTCTGATTTCGATGTGCTGCTTCGATATGCTAATTCGTTCCTCTTCGTAGGCTCGTGGACGACAATTCTCCCGAATGGACATCGAATCGCCAACTACCGCTCATCCGTCTACCTCCTCGTTCCACTCGAACCCTCAACCTCCTCCACTCGTCCACTCACATTCGACGCCAAACATTCCTATCACCGCTCATGCAAATGCCGCTCGTCAAGCTGCGATCGCTCAAGTACAACGACAGCAACAAGCTCAGTTCGAAGCGCAATTTCAGGCTCAAGCTCAGGCTCACGCACAAATACAAATACAGGCAGAGACGGATCGGGCTCGAGCAGACGAGGAAGTGAGGGTGAAGCAAGAGGCAGAAGCGGAAGCGGAAGCGATCGCTCGAGCGGGAGCAGAACAGGAAGCGGCGAATCAAGTGATGAGGGAACAACAACAACAACAACAAGCTGCTGCCGATCATTATCAGCAGTTGCTTCACGAGGAAAGCTTGCGATTGGCGAGGGAACGACTTCATCAACAAATGCAAGAAGGAGCTGCAGGTTCGAACCCAAACTTACCGAATCCTCCTCCGACAGCGCAACTTCAACCCCTTCCACCACCGCAACAAACCCAATTCGTCCCGCAGACTCAGCAGGCATCGCAGTCGCAGTCTCAAGCGCAACAGTCAGCGATGTACGGCAACGCTACGAACTTCCCTTCGAATCCTCTTCCTCCTCCTCCTTCTGTCGCTTCTTCTTCTCATCCCTCTCAGAATCTCCCTCCTCCCGCCACTGCATCTTCCGCTTTCGCTCAGCCCGTTTACAACCCGAATCCTCCTCCAAATCCCGCTCAACTTCCCCCCTCTCAACAACCAACTCAACCTCAACCTCAGTCTCTCCCTCCGACCTTTCATAACGCATTTGATCCTTCATCTACCGATCTCGCCATGCTTCAGCAAATGCATCTCCCCGATCTCACCTTTACCCCGAATGCCAATTCTCTCTCCCTCCCTCCAGAGTCTATCGATCCCTCCGCCTTGAACGGTCAACAACACTCTTCTTCGACGCATTCGAATACTCCGCAAACATCGACAACGAGCGCTTCCCCTGTCACTTCAAACACTCCTGGGTCACTTTCCGGTTCGACGGGTCCGATTCGTCCTTCTCGCTCTCGAGCTGCCTCACAATCAGGTTCTCGATCAAGAGCTGCTTCCGGATCAGGCTATCAATCGTTACTCGAGAATCGATCGCGCGCTGCATCGTCGGCTAGTTCGATCTTCCAATCGTTCGAACGAGACGAAGAAGACGAAATGGACGATTTCGAAGGAGGAGATATCGAGATTGATCCAGAAGTTACCGGTTCAGGCGCTGCTACTTCGACGAGTATGAAGGGAGTGTCAAGTCAGCTGGGAGCTGCATCTGCGGGAGTTGACGCTGAAACAAAGGCGAAGATGGATCCTGTCTTCCTCGAGTTTCTCGCCGATATTTGCTCAAACCGTAAGTCGACTCTCTCGCATTGTCTTCTACTCGCACTGACCTCGATTATGTATGCTATCTGTAGTCGATGCAACGGATCTGAAAGGTGAACCGATTCATCAAACCCTGATGGCGAAGAAGATGGAGAAACTCGATCAAAGTCACGATTTTCGACCTTTCAAGTTTCGTATTCAAGCTTTTACGACTGCATTCTCGGAACGTCTCACCGCTTCCGGTATCTTTGGACCTGATGTGCCGATCAAGAAGATTCGACAATATCTTTGGGCTCAACCTTTCATTTCTCGATTCAACGACGACGGAAAGAAAGCGAAAGTAAGCTAGTCACCCTCCGCTCAGTCGTGTCTGTCGCTCACTGATTCCTCTCTCACCGTCTCACAGTCAAAGGGAAACCATATCTGGACAGTCGAAGCGAAGAAGATGCCCGACAAGCGCTGGATGTTCCGAGAATTCGTTCGATGTATCAAAGGTGCAGCACCTGCCGTCGGTTTCATCGGTCTCACTTGGTCGTGGGCACCTCGAGTCTGGGATCCTCAATGTTCAAGTTCAGCTATCGACGCATCGTTCATGTCTCCGACTTTACCTCCTTGGCTCTCATGGGAGGAAAACGTTCTTTCGGGAGAAGTCCCAGAGGCAGCACATGGCCAATCGTTCGACATCGAAGCCGTTGCTACGTTCCAGATGGGAAGCAAAGTGCATCAACTTCGAGCGATGACGAGTTTCGTCGTTGCGAGTGCGAACGAAACAGAGGGTGAGTTTCTCGATTTCTTCTACTCCCTTCTCTTTCGATCACAGCTCATCCTTTCGCTCTTCAATAGATCCTGCTGCTCTATCGCACGCCGTCAGTCTTCATGCTGCGATGATTCGAGCGCAAAATTCGCGAGGAGGAGGAGGAGGAGGAGCGGGAGATGATGATCATCGCGCTTCGACCAACGATGGTTCTCAAGATGTCAGTCCTGCAGGATCTTCGTTACCTCTGTACCGATCTCCGAGTATGGGCAGCTCTGCGGTCTTCGAGCAGCAGCAACAACAGCAAACACAATCACTCATGCTGCCGAATCCAATTCCTTCTGGAGGTTCTTTTCCAGGATCGGAACTCGGAACTCCTGCTCCCCTCGACAACAATGTCTTCGCTCAACATCTACAGCAGCAGCAGCAACAGTATCAGTCCGAGCTGCCTCAGATGGATATGCAAGTCGATGAATCGATGAATTCGTTTCAGGCCCAAGCCGCTCTCCATCAACATTATGCCAACATCACTATGCAGAACCCCTCGTTTCATGCTGTTTCGCCTACGTCTCTCTCGTATCCTCCACCGCCGGAGCTCGTCAGCAACGCTCTCCAAGACGCGAGTGCGGGTGGAGTCAATCCAGCTTGTGAGTGCAAATTACGCTTTTTCATTCTCTCTACCGTCTCCTCAATTGATACCGAACGGACACATTCGCAGATACAATGAATGGTGCGATGCTGTCTCATCCCTCGACTCACGGAACGGGCACGCCAAACACCGTTTTCCACTTGCATGATATGGGTCAAGTGAGCTCTCAACTCTTCCTCTCGCCTTTCCCCCTTCGTTCTTCGTTGCTGACCCTTTTGCGTTGACGTGTGTAGCAACCGCCTTTCACCACACTCGATCCCTCTCACCTGTAGCTGTATCAATCGTTTCTCTAGGATCGCATCAAGTTCCTTTCGACTTTCTTTCATGTTCCTTTCGCTTTCAACTTCCCATGTCGCCTTTACCTGTCGTTACTTGTCGTCGAACTTTTCGTCTTTCGCCTTTACTCATTCCTGCGCTTCTCACAGCCAAACAGTTGATGAAACCAATAGAGCGATTCTTAAGATACCTCGATACCCTTCTCCCTGTCTCTCCCTCTCCCTCCCTATCATGTAGCTTGTAGCACCCTCGTCTCTCGTTATCATTCGACTCTCCGTACTTCCCTCCTCACTAAGAGATAGAATCTTGTCATTTTACTAGAAACGAAATTCAGTACCTTACGAATCAACAGTCGTTCTACAGTACACTCGCACGTCGTCTTCACTTCGTACCCCCTCCTTCGCCAACCTCTCGACCCAAATTCGCAAAAAGTTCAAATTTCGAAAAAGCTCAAACCTCCTTTACAATCGGTTTCCCTTGTTCTCCCCTTTCTCTTCTCCACCTCTCTCTCTTGTCTCCTCCCGTTCACCGTCCTCCTATAGCTCGCTAAGCAAGCCCATCCCAGTCTGTCGACGATCGAGGTGAGTTCACCCAGGTTCATTCCCCCCTCTCTAGTGGCTGAACTCGTCACCGACCCGCCCTCATCAGCTTCACTACCACCCTCACAATGCCCGACATAATCATGGCGTCGAATCCCGTATACGGGATCGCTGTCACCTCTGGATCCTTCCAAGCCGCTTGCCAAACGTATAAGGAACTAGTCGGTGAAATCCGCTTTCTCGACTTGATTCTCCTACGACTACGAAACGGGACGCTTCGTTCCCAGCGACACACCTCTCTGGTCCTCAAAGACACTGCAAGGATCTGGATCAAGATAGGTCGCGAGCTCTTCGATACAGAGCTTGAGAGGCAAGAAGAGGAGTACGCGGAGAGGATTTTGTGCGAAGACTGTTTCAGTTACTTCTCCGAGGGCTATGATCGTTATCCGACGTTCGATGAGGCGGGTGGAATACATGCTGAATGCGAGGATTGTCAAGATCAGTTTGAGGATAGAGCAGAAGAAGACGAGATGGAGGAGGATGAAAACGAAGAGATGGCTATCTCAGGTCTCTTTCAGCGCGATATCGCCAAAGATGTATGTTTCCTTGATTTCTTTTCGAGTCTACATTACTGAGTTGGGATTCTTGACATGGTTATACAGTCATTCCCGCTCCTCGAACGTTTCGGTTTGTGCACCGTTCTCCGACATGCAACCGCGAACGATCTCGCAGATCGTAGGAAGTATAACCTCAACTACGAAAGATCGCTTCTCATACTCTCGGTCGAGCCTATCGACGAGCGCGGCACGGATTGGGGAGGGAAAAAGTTGTTCAGCGACGACGGCAGATATCATATCGCCTATCACTCCTTTGAGGTCATCCAGCTTCGTCTCCCCTCCAATGCCGATGCTCGCTTCCGCCGTATTGTCGACTTTGGTCATTTGGTGGAAATGGACCATGATCCTGCGACCGGACCGAGTGACAGACTCTCTCCGACTACTCGCGCCGTCCAGCCCAAATGGATGAAGTGGACGTACGCTCATGAAGAGCAATGAGCCTTCCGAGATGAGCTCGAGGCGAGGAGAATTGGGAGTTGTTTAGTGATTCGCTGGCGAGTTTCGAACAATGGTTTCTTTGGTTTTGAAGCTCAAGCTGTGTATCTGTTCCTTTTCTGTTCTGTTCAATAAAGTCTTTTGTCAGTGCTCTCCAATATTCTTCGCGACATATGCAGCTTCGAGTCTCGGAAGCGAGTCGTGCATCCTTGCGATCGGATTCGCCGGGTCGGAGCTTGCGGAGCTAGGCGCAGGAGTTCAACGGAGGAGTGAAAAGTCCCCTCGGATCCTCGGCTCTTACCCCACAATCCTCCCTTTCTCTTCCACGCTGGATCCTCCCTC
>Ga0308160_10007110_pt1 | contig 11218 bp, 9 predicted proteins | sample PhyFR1_FD_201036 | JGI IMG/M metagenome (GOLD analysis project Ga0308160, IMG submission 201036) | Phyllosphere microbial communities from UC Gill Tract Community Farm, Albany, California, United States - DLSLF.R1 | ecosystem: Host-associated > Plants > Phyllosphere > Unclassified | place: USA... | reverse complement strand
CGTCGTACACGTCGTCGCCTTCGCGCGGCTCGGCCGCTTCGCTGGCGTAGCTGCGCTTGCCCCAGGTATCGGCATCGGACAGCGACGGATCGGGATTGAAGGGGTCGCGCGGCAGGCGCCGCATGAAAAAGATCTTGGTCCGCTTCGGGCTGCGCAGGTCCGGCACGCCCTCCACCAGCAGTTCCAGCCTCGGCGGATAACCGGTGGCGCCGACCGCGCGCTTGATGCGCCCTTCGTCGTATGCCTTTTTATAAGCGTCGATCCCCTGGCGCAGTTCGCGCAGGTCGCGGCGCAGCTCCTGTTCCTGCTTGCGCTGGGTCGCGACCTGCGCCACCGGCAGTACGAGCGTGCCGAGCAGCGCCAGGATCGCCAGCGTCACCAGCAGTTCGATCAGCGTGAAGCCGCTGATGGCGCGGTCGGCACGACGCACGGTCACTGGCCCTGGTTCTGCGGCACGCTCTGGGGCGCCGGGATCGGCGTGACCACGACCCCGGCCGGCGCCGGCGTGACGAGCACGCTCGCCGGCGCAGCTGCGGGGGGCGCCGTCAACGACGGCGTAGCCGGCAGCGCCGACGACGGCAGGCTCTGGTCCGGCGCCGCTGACGATGCCGATGCCGATGCGGGCGCGGGCTGGGCCGCGGGCGCCTGGCCCGGCAGCGCTGCCGGCGCGCCGGGCGTGCGCACCGCGGTACCGGTCACCACGACCGGCTGCGTGTCCGGACGGCGCCGGAAGTTCGCTTCGGTACCGGCGCTGAATTCCGAGGCGCTGGCCGGCGGACGCTGCACCGTGCGCACCAGGTGCGGCGTGATCGACAGCACGATCTCGGTCTTGTCGAGCGTATCGTTGGTGCGGCCGAACAGGCGTCCCACGATCGGCAGGTTGCCCAGGCCCGGCACCTTGCTGCCGCTGCTGCGGTCCTCGTTGTTGATCAGGCCCGCCAGCACCTGGTTTTCGCCATCCTTCAGTTGCAGCATGGTATTCGCGGAGCGGGTACCGATGCGGTAGGCCACCGAACCCGAATTGGTGCGCAGGGTATCGACCACGTTGCTCACCTCGAGCGCGATGCGGATCGCCACTTCGTTGTTGAGGTAAATGGTCGGCTCGACGTTGAGCGTGAGGCCGACGTCGACATAGGTGACGGTCTCGGTGGCGAAATTGCCGATGCCGCCGGTCGACACCGTGGCCGAGACGTTCGGCACCTTGTCGCCGATGACGACCTTGGCCTTTTCCTTGTTGCGCACGCGGATGCGCGGATTGGCCAGCGTATTCGAATCGCCGTCGGTGCGGTTCGCGGTCAGGCTGGCGGCAGCGCCGGTCACGCCGATCGTCCTGCTCGAGAGCGCGCGCAGCGTGTCGATCGTCAGCGGCGTCCCGTTGGCCGCCTGCAGCGGCGCGAAGCCGAGCGTCGTCGGCCAGGACACGCCCAGTTCGGTGATGCTGCTGCGCTTGATCTCGAGGATCTCGACGTCGAGCATCACTTCCGGCTCGGCCACGTCCTGCAGGGCGACGAGCCTGGTCGCGAGGCGGATCGCTTCCGGACTGTCGCGCACGATCACCAGGTTGAGCTTCTCGTCGATCACCACGTCGCGCGACTTGACAATCGTCTTCAAGGTATTCCCGATGTTCTTGGCCTCGGCATTGGCGAGATAAAAGGTCTTGACCGTCTGCTCCTGGTATTCGCGCAGCTTGGCGGCCGTATTCGGATAAATCATCACCGTATTGCCGTCCATGACCTGCTGCTCGAGCTGGTTGCTCATCAACAGGAAGTAAATGGCGGCTTCGACGTTGCTGTTCTTCAGGAAGATCGAGGTGCGGGTATCGGTCCTGACGTCCTTGTCGAACACGAAGTTCAGGCCCGAGCGCATGGCGATCACTTCGAAGACCTGCTTCAGTGCCACGTCGCGGAACTCGATGCTGATCGGGGTGCGGTAGGCGGCCGCCAGGCCTTTCTCGCCCGGCCGCGACGCCGCTTCGTCGATCTTCGCCACCAGCAGGCGCGCCGGCTCGTAGTCCGGACGTTCGGTGAGGATCGCCGCGGCATGCCGGCGCGCCGTCTCCAGGTCCTTCTGCTCGAAGGCTTCGTTCGCCGCCGCCATCAGCTTCACATGGCGGGCATCGGCTTCGACCTGGAGCAGGCCGGCGCGCGCGGCTTCGTTGGCGGGATCGAAGGCGAGCACGCGCCGGTAATCCTCGGCCGCCAGGGCCGCCTGGCCGGCCGCCAGCCGGCGCTGCGCACTGTCGAGCAGGCGGACGGCGGCGCGGTCGCGCGCGTTCAGCAGGCCCGCGCGGAAGGCGGCATTCCCGGGGTCGGCGGCGACGGCTTCGCGGAATTTGACGAGGCCAGCCTCGACCTGGTCTTGCGCGACCAGCTGCTGGCCCTCGCGGAAAGGGGCTTGGCGGGCGCTGCCGGCCAGCGACAACGCAAGCAGCGATGCGGCGAGTGCGCGCGGCACGCGCCGCAGCACGCCATTCGGATGACTAGCCATCAGTCGAACGCTCCAATATTAAGCTGCTGAATCTGGTTCAAGGGCAGATAGGTAAGGGTCAGGATGGGCGGCGCAATCGCGTCGACCCGATAGGTGCCGTCGATCACGGTCTTCGTTTTCACGACATAGGTCTTGCCGGCCCGCGCCAGGTAGACTTCCCAGGCGCCGTTGTCGAGTGCCTTGCCGAGCAGCGTGAACGGCAGCGGCGGCGCACTCGGCGGCGGCGGTGGCGGCGGGGCTGCCTGCGGCGGCGGTGGCGGCGGCGGCGGGGTCCAGTCGCGGCTGCCGAAGACGTCGCCCCCGGCCGCATCGCCGGCTCCCACCAGCGCGTGGCGCGGCAGCAGGCGCAGGATGTGCGGCGCGGCCCTGGTCCCGGGCGCCTGTGTGCGCATGTCGGCATCCGGCACCTGCGCCTGTGGCTGCACCGGTGCCGGCAGCATCGCCGGCGCCCGGGCACGATCGGCCAGCTGCCGGTCGGTAGTACCGCTGCCCGGTCCGCGTGGCGCGGCGCGCGCCACCGGTTCGGCCACGTCGCCCTCCGGACTGTTGTCGCCAAAGGCGAGCAGCGCGGCCGCGCCCACCAGCGCCGCGCCCATGATCATGTGGCGCGTCTTCATGCCCCTTCCCCCGGACGGTCGAGCAGGTACAGGGTGATGCGCAGGCGCGCTTCCACTTCGGCCTCCCCGACCGCATCGCGCTTGAAGCTGATCTCGTCGAGCGCCGCGAACGGAATCGTGCGCAGCGCCCCCAGCGCGAACTGCCAGATGGCGTTGTAGCTGCCCTTGACCGGCAGGGTCACCTGGTAAGTGTGCAGGCGCGCGTTGCGCTCGAACGCCGCCTTGTACTCGCCCTGGCGCAGCACCAGGCCCGATTTCGCGGCAAGCGAGAACAGGGTTTTCACCTGCCGTTCGGCATGGCGCCGCTCGCCGAGCGCCGCCTGGAACAGCGCCAGGTGATATTCGTCGGTCGCCGGTTGCGCCGACTCCTTCGTGGCCGCCTGCGCCGGCGCGGCCGGCAGCGCCGCCGCGTGCCTTGCCAGCACACGGCCCTCCTCGACCAGCGCGCGTGCGGGCAGCAGCCAGGCCAGCGACGCGGCGGCGCCGATGCACAGCGCCAGGGCGCCGAGGGCCACCGGACTGGCCGCCGCCAGTGCGATGCGCAGGCGCAGCCACGTGCCGGCAAAAGCATTGCGCTTCATTCGGACCTCCTCATTGCGCTCTCCACTGGGCTTCGAACTGGAAGCGGATCGGCCGGTTCGGGTCCTGTTCGTTGATTTCGTGGCGCGTCAGGACGACGCCCTCGAACCATTCCTGGTCCGCCACGCGCTCGACATACGCCAGCATGTCGTCGCTGCTGCGCGCTTCGGCCGTCATGCGCAGCACGCGACGCTTCGCATCCGGCTCGAGTGCCAGCAGCGCCACCGACGCCGGCGTGGCCGCCTTGACCGCATCGTGCAGGTCGCCCCACGGCAGGTTCAGTTGCAGGATCGCGGCGTTGATGGCGGCGGCCTGGGCCTCGCTGACCACCGGCGCCCGGGCGGCAAGCTGCACCGCCCGCGCGGCATCGACCTGGGAACCGCGTGCGCTGCGGGCAGCCAGTTCCGCCTCGAAGGCGCGCTCCTCGGCCAGGTAGGCCCTGGCCTGCCAGGCTGCCGGCACGGCCAGGCACACCCCCAGGCCGAGCAGCAGCCAGGCCAGGCGCGGCGTGTTGGACAGCGTGCGGCGCAGGCTTGGGGCCGCGAAATCGATGCCTATTTTTTTCATGCTGCGCTCCCGCTGGCCGCCAGCCGTGCGGCCTCGCTCCAGGCATGTGCCGGTTCGCTCTCAAGCAGCATGCAGGCCGGGCCGGCCCAGGAGCGTGGCGCGGCGCCGCACACCTGCACCAGGGACGGCTCTCCGGCCCCGGTCAGCAAGGCTTCGCGCGCGACGTGGGCCGCGAACCAGGCGCCGTCGGCGCCGGGCGGGACGACGGCGGTGCGCACCGCCGCCAGCGCCCCCTTATCGAACACGGCCAGCGTCAGCACGGCGCCCTGTACCTGCCCGAACCAGGCGCCCGGGCGGCGCTGTCTGCGCCAGCCGTTCAGGGATGCGACGAATTGCGGCACGATGCCGACCAGGTGGAGGCGCTGCTCGGCGCCGAACTGGCGCAGGCCCGCCAGCAGCGGCGCCGGCAGCGCCGCTGCCAGGAAGGCGCGTTCGGCATCCCAGTCGGCGCTGATTTGCCAGCCTGCCGGCGCGCCGAACAAGGCCTGGAAGCGCAAGGCGGCGGCGGCCTCGAGGTCGGCCATGCGGCTCGCGCCCTGCGGCGGCGCGACTTGCCACAGGCGTGCCCAGTCGTCGGCCAGCACCACCGTCAACGTACGGCCGGCGGCCGGCACCTCGGCCAGCAGGCGGCGCAGCCCGGCGCCCAGCGCAGCGCTGCCTTCGGCCGCATCGAAACGCGTTTCGGCCAGCAGGCGCAGGACCGGCCGCCGGGCCGGAAGCAGGCCGCGGCTGGCCTGCAGCAGCGCCAGGCTGTCGGCGGCCACGCCGATGCGCAGCGTTTGCCGCGCTTTCAAGAGGCGCTCAAGCATGCAGGGTCACCCGCCTGATTTCGTCGAGGGTGGTGGCGCCGCGCCGCACCAGGTCGAGTGCGGCCAGGCGCAGGCTGCGGGTGCCGTTGGCGTGGGCGGCGGCCTTGATCTGGCGGATCGGGCGCTTGTCGACGATCAGCTCGCGGATCTCGTCGTTGAGCGTCAGGATTTCGGCGATCGAGCGCCGCCCCCGGTAACCGGTGCCGCGGCAATCGCCGCAGCCCTTGCCGCGCATGAAAACATACTCGCTCACCTCGGCGCGCTCGAGGTGCACGCCCTCGAGTTCGGCATCCGTCGGCATGTACTGCGCGGCGCAGTGCGGGCAGTTGGTGCGGATCAGGCGCTGGGCCCAGATGCCGTTCAGGGCCGAGACGAAGGCATACGGATCGATTCCCATGTGGGTGAAGCGGCCGAACACGTCGAACACGTTGTTGGCGTGGACGGTGGTCAGCACCAGGTGCCCGGTCAGCGCCGACTGTACCGCGATTTCCGCCGTCTCGCGGTCGCGGATCTCGCCCACCATGATCTTGTCCGGGTCGTGGCGCAGGATCGAGCGCAGGCCCTTGGCGAAAGTCAGGCCCTTCTTTTCGTTTACCGGAATCTGCAGGATGCCGGGCAGCTGGTATTCGACCGGGTCTTCGATGGTGATGATCTTTTCGCGCCCGTTGTGGATCTCGGTCAGCGCCGCGTACAGGGTCGTGGTCTTGCCCGAGCCGGTGGGGCCGGTGACCAGCAGCATGCCGTAGGCTTCCTGGGCCAGCGTGCGCAGGGTCGCCAGCGAAGGCGCGTCGAAGCCGAGGGCTTCCAGCGTCAGCGCGCCGTAGGCTTCGATCATGGCGCGCTTGTCCAGGATACGGATCACCGCATCCTCGCCGTGGATGCTCGGCATGATCGAGACGCGCAGGTCGATCTCGCGCCCGCCCGCCTCGACCCTGAAGCTGCCGTCCTGCGGCACGCGGCGCTCGGCGATGTCGAGTTCGGCCAGCACTTTCAGGCGCGAGATGATCTGCTCGGCCGTCTCGATGCCGCCGACCGAGGTGGCGTGATCGAGCACACCGTCGATACGGTATTTCACCGCCAGGCCGCCGGCCGTGCTTTCCAGGTGGATGTCCGAGGCGCCCGCCTTGAGCGCGTCGTACAGGGTCGAGTTGACCAGTTTGACGGCGGGACTGGCCCCTTCCGACACCGAAGCGAAGGACAGCACCGCGGCGGTCTTGCCGTCGCGGCGGCCTTCGCTGGCGCCGGGTGCCAGGGTGTCGACCGCGCGCGCCGATTCTTCCTGCTTCGACAGGTAGGCCTGGATATCGGATTGCAGCGCCAGGCGCACATTCAGGGGCGCGTTGGCGCGCGCACGCGCGCAGGTCGCCAGCCACGTCTGCAGGTCGAGGTCGAACGGATCGGACACCACGCCGGTCAGCTGGCCGTCGGCGCCGCGCAGCAGCACGCAGTGCCGCGCCAGGGCGGAGGCCAGCGGCAGCAGGTCGAAGGCCGGCGCCTGGCCCAGCATCTCGGCCGTTTCCATGACGGACAGGCCGAACGGCCGCGCCAGGGCATGCACGATCTGGCGCGGCTCCAGGCCGCTGGCCGCTTCCAGCTCGGCCACCAGCGGACGGTGCGAGGCGCGGCTGGCCGCGCGGGCGCGTGCCAGCAGCGCGGCGTCGATGACGGCCTCGGTTGGCGAATCAAGGGCGGGCGCGTTCAGGACATGTCTCCGGCAAGGTCGAAAATCGGCATGTACAGCAGGACCACGATGGCGCCCACGATCAGGCCGATGGCCGCCATCAGGAGCGGCTCGAAGGTACGGGTGAAGCGGTCGATCCAGCGACTGATCTCGCCGTCGTAGAAGGCGGCCGACTGGGTCAGCATCGGTCCCATGTCGCCGGTGCGTTCGCCGACGCGCAGCATGCGCAGCGAAATCGGGGTGGTCAGGCCGTGCGCCTCGAAGGCGCTCGAGAGCGGCTGGCCCGCCTCGATCACGGCGCGGGCGGCGCCCAGGCGCGCGCGTACCGCCGGCGAGACCATGCCCTGCACGGTTTCGATGGCCTGCACGATGACGATGCCGCCCTCGCTCAGCATGCCGAGCGTCAGGTACAGGCGCGAGAGTTCGTAGATGCGCACGCGCTCGCCGATGCCCGGCAGGCGTTCGACCAGGCGCGCCAGTGCGCCGCTGGCGGCGAGGTGGCGCAGCCCGAGCACGATCGCGGCCAGCACGGCCGCCGCGCCCGTCCCCAGCACGGCGCCGTGGCTGGCGGCGAACTGCCCCCAGCCGAGCAGCATCTTCGACATCCACGGCAGGTCGCGCCCGGCCCCCTGGTAGACCTCGGCGAAACGCGGCACCACGTAGCCGATCAGGAAGGCACTGACGCCACCGCCGACCATCAGCAGGATCACCGGATAGATGGCCGCGCTGACCAACTTGGCGCGCACGACGTCGATGCGCTGCTGGTAATCGATGAAGCGGGCGAGCGAACGCGGCAGGTCGCTGGTGCCTTCGGCGGCGCGCACGATGCCGACATACAGCGGCGGGAACAGGTCGGGCTGTTCCGACAGGACCGTCGAGAAACGCTTGCCTTCGCGCAGGCCGCCGAGCAGGCGCTCGAGGACGCCGCGGGTGCCCGGATTGGCTTCCTTCTCGAGCAGCGCCTCCAGCCCTTCGACGATGCCGAGGCCGGCCGACAGCAGCGCGAGCAACTCCTGGCTGAACAGGACGAGGGACAGATGGCGACTGGTCTTATGGCGCACGAAGCCGCGGCCGCTTGGCTCGACCGCGCTGACGTACAGGCCGCGCGACTCGCACTGGCGGCGCGCGTCGGCCTCGTCGGGCGCGTCGACGACCTGGCTCGCGATCGACATGTCAGGCGCAAGGGTGCGGACGACAAACTGCATGAAAACCGCTTTCGGTGGACGTGGGTATGGGCCTGGTGCGCTGGTACCGGTACGGGGAGCCGCGCTTACTGCGAGCTGACGTCGGCGTCTTCGCCGGTCCCGCCCGGCCGGCCGTCGCGGCCGGTCGAGATGATCTCGTATTCGCCCTTGCTGCCCGGCGAACGGTAGAGGTAAGGATGACCCCACGGATCCTGCGGGATCCCTTTTTTCAGGTAGGGACCGTTCCACTTCGCCGCCACCGCGGGCGGCGCGCTCATCAGGGCGCCAAGGCCTTCCTCGGCCGTCGGATAACGGCCGATGTCGAGCCGGTAGGTATCGAGCGACTTCTCGAATGCTTCGATCTGGGCCTTGGCGATGGTCACCTGGGACTTGCCGAGCTGGCTGAAGTATTTCGGGCCGACGTAGGCGGCCAGCAGACCGATGATTACGATGACAACCAGTAACTCGAGCAGCGTGAAGCCGCCGTCATGCCGGCGCAAGGTCCGGCCTTGTTTCTTTGCTTCACACATCCGACTGACTCCTCGATTGCTCCACGAATAAACCGCACCGCTGCCATCGATGCATCCTTGGTCTTGCTGTCCGGCACACATCGGATTCGGCGTGCAAGGCTACCACGCTGATATCCGGGACGACAACTTTTCTTTGTTACGGCGTCGCTTGGCGGCACGCCTTCGGTCCCGTCCGGTGCATGCGCGCGACCGCAAAAGGGTGTAACTGCATGCGCAGACGCATATGTAATTGCATCATGGAAATTAAGGGTATTGACTTGTCGCAAGCATGTAGCGAATTTTGAACAGGTCGGTGATGAAGCTCGCCAACTGCGTTTTACTAGGAGAAACAGAATTTTCTGCGGCATATTGCCAAAAAAAATGTATTTTCCACGTTACAATTTTTTACATGCAACTTGTTGGACTTGCTATATTCATTGCCAACCCAGCAGCCATATCGTGGGTAAAAAATCAGTAACACGCGCACAGCACCAGGACCTGTTCCCGCTCCCTGCCGGAACCAGTCCTGAATCAACGCCAAACAAATTCAACGATAAAGGTAGACAGACTGATGACTCGCCCAACCAACCCTGCCGTGAACAGCACCCCGGGTGTCCTGAAAAAACTGCTGTGCGCTTCCCTGATCGGCGCCGTGGGCGCCATCGCCGCCCCGGCCAACGCCGGCGTGGTCACGTTCGACAACGTCCGCAACATCACCACCCCGCAGCTGAACGCCGGCGACACCGCCTATAACACCGGCGACGCTTTTACCGAAGCCGGCCTCACCATGCGCGTGACCAACAGCGCCGGCGCCGACGCGGACGAGTACGGCCTGGTCGGTGCGCTGGTCGATTCGGACAATGCGTTCGCCTGCTTCATCACCTCCTGCCCGGTCGGTAACGGCAGCACCTATTTCGCCGGCCTCAACGACGGCATCCTGAACCTGAACTATGCCGGCGCCGCCGGCTTCCGCATCGGCGGCCTGAGCTATGCCTTCGTCGCCCCGACCGGCGGCCTGGCGAACGGCAGCTACGGCCAGCTGGTGCTGACCGGCACCACCGCCAGCGGCAGCACGATGAGCGTGGCGAGCGATTTCCCAGGCCAGAACGCCGCCGGCAGCTTCACGTTCGACCAGTTCCTCATCGACCGCGCATTCCGCGGCACCACGTTCACCAGCCTGTCCATCAACGCCTGCCTGTTCGACGAGAACGGCGTCTGCTCCAGCGAGCGCGACTTTACTCAAAACCAGGCCCAGTTCGCACTGGACAACCTCAATTTCTCCGTGGTTCCGGAGCCGGCGTCGGTGGCCCTGATGCTCGCCGGCCTGGCAGGCATCGGTTCGATGACGCGCCGCCGCCGCAACGGCAAATAAGCATCGCCAGTCGCACGTACAAGCTGCAAGCAACGGCGCATTCGACGCGTGGGCTTGCAGCCTCTCTCACAGAACAAGGATTTGAATAAATGAACCTGCGTCCGATCTCTTTCGCCGTCCTCACGCTGCTCTCGAGCGTGGCACTGACCGCTTCCGCCCAGGAAGTGCGCCGCTCTTACATCGTGCAACTGGCCGACAAGCCCGTCGCTTCCTACACCGGCGGCGTCGCCGGCCTGGCTGCGACCAAGCCGGCCGCCGGCCAGCGCCTCGACGTCTCGGCGGCCGACGTGCAAGCCTATATCGGCTACCTGGTGCAAAAACAGAACAACGTCCTGTCGACCCAGGGCCAGGCCCAGCTGACCCACAAGTACAACGTGGTCTTCCACGGTTTCGCCGCCCTGCTGACCGACGCAGAAGTCAAGGCCCTCAAAGGCGACCCGGCAGTGGCCGCGATCACCGCCGACGAAGCGCGCCAGATCGATACCAACTACACGCCGACCTTCCTCGGCCTGGACAAGGCCGACGGCCTGTGGAACAAGCAGCCGGGCGGCAAGGAAAAAGCCGGCGACGGCGTCATCATCGGCATCGTCGACGGCGGCATCTGGCCGGAGAACAAGGCATTCGCCGACCGCGTCGACGCCAACGGCGATCCGACCTTCGATGCCGACGGCAACCAGGTCTACGGCGCCGCGCCGGCCAGCTGGAAAGGCGTTTGCCAGACCGGCGAAGGCTTTACCGCCGACCATTGCAACAACAAGCTGATCGGTGCGCGCTACTTCAACGCCGGTTTCAGGGCCGGTGGCCGCGTACAGCACTGGTCCGACTTCGTCTCGCCGCGCGATTCGGTCGACGGGCCGAGCGGCCATGGCGGCCACGGCACCCACACCGCGAGCACCGCCGGCGGCAACAACGGCGTCGCCGCCAGCGTGAACGGCGTCGCCATGGGCAAGGCCAGCGGCATCGCCCCGCATGCGCGCGTCGCGGCCTACAAGGTCTGCTGGACCTTCATCGACCCGACCAACCCGGACGGCAGCGGCACCCGCAACAGCTGCTACAACTCCGACAGCGTGGCCGCCATCGACCAGGCAGTCAAGGATGGCGTCAACGTCATCAACTTCTCGATCAGCGGCTCGCAGACCAGCGTCACCGACGCGGTGGAAATGGCCTTCTTCGGCGCGGCCGACGCCAACGTCTTCGTCGCGGCCTCGGCCGGCAACTCGGGCCCGGCCAACGCCGTGGCCCACCTGAGCCCATGGATCACCACGGTCGCCGCGTCGACCCACAACCGCCTCAACGGCGCCACCGCCACCACCGGCACCGGCGTCAAATACGTCGGCGCGTCGCTCAACACCAACGCCCTGCCGCTGACCCCGGCGATTTCGGCGCGCGACGCCGGCGTGGTACCGTTCGCCT
>Ga0308160_10007109_pt1 | contig 11219 bp, 6 predicted proteins | sample PhyFR1_FD_201036 | JGI IMG/M metagenome (GOLD analysis project Ga0308160, IMG submission 201036) | Phyllosphere microbial communities from UC Gill Tract Community Farm, Albany, California, United States - DLSLF.R1 | ecosystem: Host-associated > Plants > Phyllosphere > Unclassified | place: USA... | reverse complement strand
CCAGCGCCAGCTACGACGCGACGCTGCCGTCGCTGAGCCTGCACGACGCCTTCAGCGACCACTGGAGCGGCTACGTGCAGGCCGCGCGCGGCTTCCTGGCGCCGCCGATCGACGTGATCGAACTCAACGGCGAGCGCGGCCTGCAGCCGGAGCTGACCAGCAACTACCAGCTCGGCACTAGCTACGCCGCGCGCGGGCTGACCTTCGGCGCCGACATCTACTACATCGACTTCAGCAACTACATCAGCCAGACCCTGGTCGCCACCGACAGCGGCACCGAGAGCGCCTACGTCAACGGTGGCGGCGCGGTGTACCGCGGCGCCGAGGCCGAGGCCACCTACGCGCTGACGCCGACGCTGAGCCTGTATGCCAACGCCAGCTACAACGAGGCGACCTACAAGCACAGCAGCACCCAGGTCGCCGGTACCCCGCACGTGACCGGGGCATTGGGCCTGCTCTACAACAGCGGCACCGGCTACTTCGGCTCGTTGATGGAAAAGGTGGTCGGCGCGCAGTACGGCGTGGACAACACCACCGATGCCAGCGGCGGCACCGTGTTCGGCAACGACCAGCGCCTGGGCGGCTACGCCAGCCTGGATGCGGCGCTGGGCTATCGCAGCACGCACGGCCCGTACGGCCTGAAGGGCTATTCGATCAGCATGGACGTCAACAACCTGCTCGATCGACACGCCTTGATCGGCTACGCCGGTGCGCGCTCCTCCGACAACCAGCCGCTGTACTTCGGCCTGGCCGGACGCGGCGTGTTCCTCGACCTGTCGCTGAAGTTCTGAGGCCGGCGGCATGCACCTCTCCATCGAAGCACCCAGGACCGCCACGCTTGCGCGGCGCCGCCTGCAGCGCGTGGCGGCGCTGTTGATGCTGGCCGCGGCGGCATTGCCGGCCGTGGCTGCGGCGCGCGCCGGCGCAAACGCGCCAGCGCAAGTGCGCCTGACCATCGTGGTGATGCGCCACGGCGTGCGCGCGCCGACCCAGGATCCGCAAGCGCTGGCCAGGTACGCGGCGCAGCCCTGGCCGCAATGGCCGGTGGCGCCGGGCATGCTCACCGCGCATGGCGCGACGGGCATGCAGGCGCTGGGCGCGCGCTATCGGCAGCGCTGGCTGAAGGAGGGCGTGCTGGCGCCTGACTGCGGCCAGGCGCAGGTGGTACTGATCGCCGACAGCACGCCGCGCAACCACGCCAGCGCCGCGGCCTTCGGCGAAGGCCTGCAGCCGGGCTGCCGCGCCCAGTACCTGGCGTTGCCGACCGCACAGAACAATCCGCTGTTCCATTACGCGGCCGGCAAGGACAAGCACGACGACAAGGACGACGACGTGGTGGCCGCGCCGCTGCATCCGGATGCGGCCACGCGGAAGCGGCTGCGCGAACTGCAGCAGGTCCTGTCCGGCTGCCGGGGCGCCGCCTGCGCCGCGCAAGCGCCTGGCCAGGACACGCCGCGCCTGCACGATCCGCAGCGGCTGGACGATCCCGCGCAGGCGGCCAAGCTGCTGAAGACCGCCGGCAGCCTGGCCGAGAACCTGATGCTGGAATACGCGCAGGGCCTGCCGCTGCCGCAGGTGGCGTGGGGCCGCGCCGATGCGGCCGCCCTGCAACGCCTGATCGGGCTGCACAACGCCTCCTTCGACCACAGCAAGCGCGCGCTGCCGGCGGCGCGTGCCGGCGGCTCCAACCTGCTCGCGCACCTGCTGGCGACGCTGCAGGCCGCGGCCGGACAGACCCCGGCGGTGGCGCCGCTGGCACCGGCGCATACCCGCGCGCTGCTGCTGCTCGGCCACGACACCAACCTGGCGCATCTGGCCGGCCTGCTCGGCGTGCCCGGCCCGGTGCGCGGCCAGCCCGATGCCTATCCGCCCGGCGGCGCGCTGCTGCTGGACCTGGTGCGGCAGCGCGGCCGCGACTATCTGCAACTGCGCAGCGTGGTGCCGACCTTGCAGGCACTGCGCGACAACCGCTTCGATGGCGACCGGCTGCGCGAGCGGCGCTGGCCGCTGCCGGGTTGCGGCGGCCGTCTGCGCTGTCCGTTGGCGGTCGCGTTGCCGGCGCTGCAGGCGCGGCTGGACGCGCAGCAGGTGCAGGCCGACGTGCCGGCGTTGAGCGCGTGGCCGGTGCAGGCCGCGGTGGCCGGCGACTAACGCAATCGTCTCGTCGCGTTGCGCCCCCTGTAGGAGCGGCTTCAGCCGCGACCGGGCCTCGCCGGTAGCGTCCGGTCGCGGCTGAAGCCGCTCCTACACCAGCTCTACGGTATCCCTTCGATTTCGAGGGGGCTGTGTCTGGAGCCCTGCGCGCGCCATCACGGATCGCAACGCGGCGAAGGCCGATCATCGAGGTTCCCGCGCTGCGCGCCCGCGTGGCGTTGCGCTGTCTTTGAAGGTTCCCGCCATGTCGCCGATGTCCGCCGCTTCGCTCCCCGATTCGATGACCGCGATCGAGATCCGCCACCCCGGCGAGCCGGAGGTGCTGGTGCCGGTGCGCCTGCCGCTGCCGCATCCGGGCCGCGGCGAACTGCTGGTGCGGGTCGCCGCGGCCGGGGTCAACCGCCCCGACGTGATGCAGCGCCGCGGCAGCTACCCGCCGCCGCCCGGTGCGTCGCCGTTGCCGGGGCTGGAGTTCGCCGGCGAGGTGGTGGCGCTGGGCGAAGGCGTGGAGCGCTACCGGCTTGGCGATGCGGTGTGCGCGCTGGTCGCCGGCGGCGGCTATGCCGAATACGCGGTGGTGCACGAACGCAACGCGCTGCCGGTGCCGGCGCCGCTGAGCCTGGCCGAGGCCGCGGCGCTGCCGGAGACCTTCTTCACCGTGTGGGCCAACGTGTTCCAGCGCGGCCGCCTGCAGGCCGGCGAGACCATGCTGGTGCACGGCGGCACCTCCGGCATCGGCAGCGTCGCCACGCTGCTCGGTACTGCGTTCGGCGCGCGCGTGATCAGCACCGTCGGCTCGGCCGACAAGCGCGCCGCCAGCCTGGCGCTGGGCGCGCAGGCGGCGATCCTGTACCGCGACGAGGATTTCGTCGCCGAGACCCTGCGCCTGACCGGCGGCCGCGGCGCCGACGTGATCGTGGACCTGCTCGGCGGCGACTACCTGCCGCGCAACTACCAGGCGGCGGCGCTGGACGGGCGCATCGTGCAGATCGGCATCCAGCAGGGCAAGGTCCGCGAGCTGGACCTGATGCCGCTGCTGGCCAAGCGCCTGACCCATACCGGCTCGACCCTGCGCGCGCGTTCGGTGATGGAGAAGGCGGCGATCGCGCGCGAGCTGGAGCAGCAGGTCTGGCCGCTGCTGGAACAGGGCCGGATCAAGCCGCAGCTGGACCGCTGCTTCCCGCTTGCCGACGCGGCGCAGGCGCATGCGCGGATGGAATCCAGCGCGCATATCGGCAAGATCGTGCTGCTGACGGAGGCCGGGGCGGGGCAGTGAACAGGGTGCTGCGGAGTACCTGTCGCGGCTGAAGCCGCTCCTACAGGAAGCTCTGTGTAGGAGCGGCTTCAGCCGCGACAGGCGCCCACCGGCCGCACGCCGCTGGCCCTGTTCAAGCGCCACGCCGTATATTGCGCCGCACGCGCGGTGGTCCGCGCTTCCCTGCCGGTCCCCCGCGTGCGCCTGCCTTCCCGTTCCGCCCTGCTGCTGCCGTTGTTGCGCCGTTCGCTGTTGCTGCTGTTCCTGTGCCTGAGCGCGGCGGCGAGCGCGCAGCCGCAGGACGAGCCGCAGGCGCCCGACCCGCAGGCCTTGCTGAGCGGCGCCGAGCAGACCCTGCAGGATGCGCGGCGCAGCGTGGACAACGCCGACGACCAGGAGTCGCTGCGCAAGCTGATCGGGCAGGTAGCCGATGCGCAGCGCGATGCCGAGGCTGCGGTCGCGGCGCTGACCCCGCAACTGGCCCAGGTCGATGCGCGGCTGCAGCAGCTCGGCCCGGCCGCCGATGGCGAGGCGAAGGACATCGCCGCGCAGCGCAAGGACCTGGCCAAGCAGCGCGCGCCGCTGGATTCGGGAATCAAGCGCGGCAAGCTGCTGGCGGTGGAGGCCAAGCAGCTCGGCGAGGAAATCGAAAACGTGCAGGCCGAGCACTTCAGCCAGGAGCTGTCGCTGCGTTCGACCTCGCCGTTGTCGCCGTCGCTGTGGCGGCAGATCGCCAGCGATTTTCCCGCCGATCGCGATCGCCTGCTCGCCCTGTACCAGTTGGGCGCAAAGGCGCTGGACGACGCGATCGCCGAAAACGGCAGCGGCGCGCTCGGCATCGGCCTGGCCATCGCGTTCGTGCTGCTGTTCCCGCTGCGCTACCTGCTGCGCTGGCTGGGCAAGCGTTACGCGGTGTCGCGCGCGCCGGGCAGCCGCCTGCGCCGCTCCGGCCTGGCGTTGTGGTTCCTGCTGCTGGGCACACTCACCCCCGGCCTGGCCGCGCTGGTGCTGGCCGAGACCCTGCGCAGCATCGGCGCGGTGCCGACCGCGCTGGAGAGCGTGCTGCGCGGCTTCGTCGTGTACAGCTTCGCCGCCGCGTTCATGGGCTCGCTGGGCGCCAGCGTGCTGCTGCCGAACCAGCCGTCATGGCGGCTGTTCCCGATCGACGATGCCACCGCGCGGCGCCTGCGCAAGTACACCTGGGCCACCGCGACGTTGGCCTGGGTCAGCAGCATGCTGCTGGTGATCAACCGCGCCAGCCACACCAGCGCGTCGGCCACGGTGGCCGCCGATGGCGTGATCGCGCTGGCCTACGCGGTGCTGATCCTGGCGATCCTGACCAGCCTGTCGCGGCTGCGCCGGCGCCAGTACGCCGAGGCCGCGGCGCAGGCGCTGGAAAACGGCCAACCGCCGCCGCCCGGACAGCATGGCGGCGCGCTGGCGCTGGTCGGGGTGCTGGTGCGGGTGGTGGTGGTGGTGGCGCTGCTGGCGTCGCTGCTGGGCTATCTGTACCTGGGCCTGTTCATCACCCGGCAGATCATCTGGATCACCATGATCGTCGGCGCGATCCGCCTGCTGATGACCTTCGCCGACGATTTCGCGCTGTGGCTGTTCGCCAGCGAAGGCCGCATCGGTCGCGCCGCCAACGGCGCGTTCGGCGTGCGCCCCAGTCAACTGGAGCAGGCCGGCGTGCTGACCTCGGCGGTGGTGCGGGTGGCGCTGCTGCTGATCGGCCTGGGCGCGCTGCTGATGCCGTTCGGCACCAACGTGTCGACCTTCACCGACTGGTTCTCGCTGCTGTCGCAGGGCATCCCGATCGGCAAGAGCCACCTGTATCCGGGCGCCGTGCTGCGCGCGCTGCTGGTGCTGGGCCTGGGCATGCTGGCGATGCAGTACATCCATCGTTGGCTGACCGGGACCTACCTGCCGAAGACCGAACTGGACGACGGTTCGCGCAATTCGGTCAGCACGGTGGCCCGCTATGTCGGCATCCTGCTGGCCGCGCTGTGCGCGCTGGCGGCATCGGGGATCGAGGTGGCGCAGATCGCGCTGGTGGTCAGCGCGCTGTCGGTGGGTATCGGCTTCGGCCTGCAGTCGATCATCCAGAACTTCGTGTCCGGGCTGATCCTGCTGGCCGAGCGCCCGGTCAAGATCGGCGACTGGGTCAAGATCGGCGACCAGGAAGGCGACGTGCGCAAGATCAGCGTGCGTTCCACCGAGATCCAGGTCGGCGACCGTTCCACGCTGATCGTGCCCAACTCCGAGCTGATCACCAAGACCCTGCGCAACATGACCCTGGCCGGGCCGCTGGGCCGCGTGCAGATCCAGTTCGCGGTGTCGCTGGGCACCGACATGGCCAAGCTGCGCGCGCTGCTGCTGGAACTCTACGCCGCGCATCCGGGCGTGCTGGAGGATCCGGCGCCGTCGGTGTTCATCGACTCCATCGCCAGCGGCCACGTCACCCTCAACAGCTTCGCCTACGTCGGCAATCCGCGGCTGGTCTACGGCATCCGCAGCGATCTGTTCTTCAGCCTGCTGCAGCGCCTGGCCGACGAGGGCATCGCACTGGAATCGCCGCAGGAAGTGCGGCTGCTGCGCAAGGAGCCGTGAGCGCGGGCGGCGGCGTTTTCAACCGATGCGCTGCCGACCGGAACGGGGGTGTTCGCTCAGACGCTGAAGTTGAACGCGACCGAGATGCGCGTCCGCGAACCGGTAAACACGCTGACCGAGTGCAGGAGCCAGGCAGGGAACATGACCAGGGTGCCGCTCTCGGGAGCGATGGAGGTGGTCAATCCCGCACTCAGGCAGCCTGCGATGCGGATCTTGAGTTCCGGATTGTAGAGAGAAGGCATGACCCCTCTCGGGTCGAGAAACTGGAGTTCTCCGCCAACCTCCCGGCCATCGTCGCGACCGTCGTCCACCCAGTAGACGCCCGACCAGAACGCGCCGGGATGCGCGTGTTGCGCGTTCGAATCCCCGGCATTGTTGACGTTTGCCCAGGCATTGATCTTCCACTCGAACTCGGGCACGACCAATCCATGCTCCGGATGGTAGACGGCGGTCAACGCGTAGGCTAGTTCTCTGGCGTACGCGGTCAGCGCCATGGCGCCTTCGCCGCCCCATTCGTTGAAGTCCGCACTGGACTGCCATCCCCCCGCATTGCTGTGGCGCACGCCGGCCGGGTGTTCGGCCCTGTTCCGATCGATCTCCTCTTTCAGCATTTCATTGAGACGTTCGGCCGCTGGATGCGCGATCTGAGCTAGGGGCGTGGCAAACAACCGGTGTATCTCGATCTGCTCAGGGACAACGAGTTTCGGATGAAGTGACATGTTCGAAGTTTCTGGTATCTACGGGCCGTTTTTCGCTGCGTGAGCCTTGCGGTATTGCTGGCGCTTCCTCGCATGGCGTGGAATGCCGTTTTGCCCGTCGCTCTGCACAGGCTGCTTTACTGCTTCGTCCATGAGCGTTGATCTGCTGCCCATTGATTCACGCGAAGCCGTAACGATCGTCGCGATCGAAACCGCTCCGGCAGCAAGGCTGCCGGGCATCAGTCTAGCGGCATCATTTCGATGGCGTGTGTCACCCAGCCGCGTGCAGATCGCGCCATGCTTGCCGCGGATGCGGCAACAAGAAGGAAGCCAACGGCATGCGCATGCCCGGGCCATGATGCTGCGCCGTGCATGCGCAAGCGTAGCCTCGGTTGTGCCTGCCGTCCGCGGTCCGGCCCCGAGCGGCGCGACCTGACCGCCAGTCTCAGCCGACAATCCGCGCCGCATTTGCTGGCGACCCGTCAAACCCAGCGCGACCTGGTCGGGCATCGGCGCCGGCCCTAGCGCCGCCCGCGCTCTTCGCGGGCGTGCGCGCGCCGGTCGAACAGCACCGCGCTGGCGACGATGCCCAGGCCCAGCGCCACGCCGAGCAGGAACAGCACCATCGCGATGGCCGGATAGCCGAACAGCTTGGCGCCGGTGTCGATGCGCATCATCTGCGTGGAGGCCAGGATCAGCGCGGCGGTGACGATGCCGGCGGCGACGCGGTTGGCGATCTTCTGCAGGCTTTCCATCAGCCGCGATTCTTCCAGCCCGGCCACGCGCACCTGCAGGCGGTTCTCCGCAGCCAGGGTCAGGATGTCCGACAGCTTGCGCGGGCCTTCGCGCAGCAGCGCCTGCATCTCCATCGCCTCGCTGGCCAGGTTCGCCGCCGACAGCGATTTCTTCAGCCGCGCGCGCATCACGTGCTGCAACTGGTCCTCGACCACGCTGCGCGTGTCCAGGCCCGGCGACAGCGTGCGGCACACCGCCTCCAGGTTCAGCAGGGTCTTGCCGAGCAGGCTCAGTTCCGGCGGCGTGCGCAGCCCGTAGGCGGTGGCGATGCGTACCAGGTCCAGCACCACGCGGCCTTCGGAGGTGGCGTCGTGCGCGGCATAGCGCGCGATCATCTGCCCGGTCTCGCGCTGGTAGTGATCCTCGTCGAAATCTTCCAGCCGCGTGCTCAGCGCGATGGTTTCCTCGGCCACTTCCTCGCCGCGGCCATCGACCGCGGCGAACAGCAGCTTGAGCAGGCGCTCGCGCAGCTTCGGCGGCACGTGCGCGACCATGCCCAGGTCGAAGATCGCCAGGCGCCCGTCGCTCAGCACGCGCAGGTTGCCCGGGTGCGGATCGGCATGGATCTCGCCGTGCACGAACATCTGGTCCAGATAGCCGCGCACCAGCGCCGCGGCCAGGTCGTCCATCGGCTGCTCGGTGCGGCGCAGCCCGGAGATCTTGTCCACGCGCACGCCTTCGGCCAGCTGCATGGTCAGCACCTTGCGGCTGCTCAGGTCCCAGATCGGCTGCGGCACCCACAGCTGCGGGAACGGCTTGAGGTGGTCGCCGAAGCGCGCCAGGTTCTCCGCTTCGGCTTCGTAGTTCAGCTCGGCCAGCAGCGCCTTGCCGAACTCGGCCAGCCAGTCGGCGAAGCGGATGCGCCGGCCCAGCCCGGTCAGCTTGTCGGCGGCGCTGGCGAAGCTCTTCAGCACCTCCAGGTCCGAGCGCACCTGCGCGGCCACCTCGGGCTTCTGCACCTTGATCGCCACCGGCGTACCGTCGCGCAGCGCGGCGCGGTGCACCTGCGCCAGCGAGGCGGTGCCCAGGGGGGTGTCGTCGAACGCGGAGAAGGCCTTGTTGACCGCCACGCCGAGTTCGGCCTCGACGATCTCGCGGATGCGTTCCACCGGGATCGGCGCGGTGTTTTCCTGCATCCGCTCCAGCGCGGTGGCGAATTCCGGCGGCACCACGTCCGGGCGCGTGGACAGCATCTGCCCGAGCTTGACGAAGGTCGGGCCCAGCGCTTCCAGGTCGGTGACGAACTGCTCGGGGGTGCCTTCCGGCGGCAACTCGTGCACGCCGTCGGCGCTTTCCATGTCCATGCCGGAGAACACTCCGGAGCTGCGGTAGCGCAGCAGCAGGCGCAGGATCTGGGTGCGGCGGCTGAGGCCGCCGACTACCTGGGTGGTCTCCGCAGCGTCGGGCGTCGCGCTCAAGGTCAGGCTCCAGATAGGCAGGGAATGCGGAGGCCAGTGTGGCCGGGGCCGGGTCGTCGCCCGGTGAATCTGCCGGCGGTGCGGCGACATTGGGGGACGGGGAGCCGGGAGTGTGCCGGCGCAAGCGCGGTTGCTGCTCTAGACTTCCGCCTCCAGGCACAGGCTGCCGCTTTCCAGGACTCGTCATGCTGTTTCCCTCTGCGCGCGCCGTTCCCGTTCCCGCGCGTGCCATGTGGCGCTGCGGCCTGGTCTTGCTGGGGGCGCTGTTGTCGGCGACGGCGGCCGCCGAGACGGATCGCGATGCCGACGAGGGGTTCGACGCGCAGGCGTTCGCCGCCAGCGAACGCGTCACCTACAAGGTCCAGGATTTTTCCGAGCGCTACCGGGCGACGCTGGAAGTGGAGGCGAACGAGGAGGTATTCCGCCCCGGCATCATTCGTGTGTTCGCGCGCGGCGGCACCACGCCGCTGATCGAGGTGGCCTCGCCCGAGCTGGTGCTGGACACCGACGCCAAAGGCGGCAAGGTCAAGGCCAACGTGCACGAACTGCCGTACGGCGAGCAGAGCGTGCTGGTCTATGACGATTTCAATTTCGACGGGATCAAGGACTTGGCGCTGATGGACGGGCAGAACAGTTGCTACCACGGCCCGTCGTACCAGGTGTACCTGGGTACTGCCGATGGCTTCGAGTTGAGTTCGGAGTTCACCGAACTGGCGCAGAGCAATTGCGGCCTGTTTGAGGTGGATGCGAAGGCGCGCGAGATCCACACCATGACCAAGGATGGCTGCTGCTGGCACCAGTCGGCGGTGTACACGGTGCGCAACGGCGAGCTGCTGCTGGAGCGCGAACTGGTCGAGGACGCCACCGGCGCTGCGCCGGGCCTGGCCCAGGAGACGCGCTACCGCGACCAGGGCGGCAAGCGCGTGGCGGAGCAGCACTACCTGTGGGACGAGGACGACAGCATGGCGATGTTGCCGCACAAGATCCTGCTCGAATTTCGCCTCGCCCCCGCCGGCAAGCGCATCGTCGTATTCGCCGCCGCGAGCGACGGCGAGGCCGGGATCCCGTATTACGCGGCGATCGGCGCGCAGCAGCGGGTGGATTTGCTGTACCCCGATGGCGAAGGGGAAACCTTCGCCTACGATGCCGCGCTGCACACGCTGAGCTTCGCGCGCGGCAGCACCACCTACCGCATCATCGGCGATGCCCAGGGCGTGCCGCAGCGCATGGAGGTCGTCGTACGCAGCAAGACCCAGCCGCTGGCGCTGCAGCCCGGTTCGGTGCATGGATCGCTGCAGGCGGTGGCGCAGGCACTGAGCGCCGCACAGGCGGCTGCGGCGCAGTAAGGCGGGCGCCGCGCATCGATATTCCTGGTGCGCATCGATGTTCCCTGTAGGAGCGGCTTCAGCCGCGACAGGGTCTTTCCGGAGAGTGCCTGTCGCGGCTGAAGCCGCTCCTACAACAGCAAGACGGCTACGGGCCCCACGCCGCGAAGGCGCGTGCCACCGCCTCTGCACCCGGATCGACCACGCCGCGCAGTGCGTCCGCCGGCACCGCGGCCGAGCGGCCGGCGCGGGCCTGGGTCAGCTGCGCGGTGGCATCGGCGCCGGTACGTGCCGCGCGTGCCGCGTCGTCGGCGCTGCCGCCACGCGCCAGGGCCTCCAGCGCCGGCAGCAGCGCATCGAGCATGGTCCGATCGCCGCGCTGCGCGCCGCCGTAGTGCTGCATCCGCGCCACGCCGGCCTGCAGCGCCGGCACCCAGCCGTGCCCGGCCTCCAGTTCGGTCGCGGCGGTGGTGAACAGGATCGACAGCAGCACGCCGCTGGAACCGCCCATGCTGCGTTCGATCGTCGCCGCCAGGCCGTGCGCCAACGGCGCGGCCTCGCCGGTCGACAGCGCGTCCTCGTCCAGCGCCTGCTGCAGCGCGCGGGCGCCGGCGGCGAAGGTGCTGCCGGCATCGCCGTCGCCGGTCTGCGCGTCGAGCGCGTCCAGCTCCGCCTGCGCGCCGATCAGGGCCTGCGCCACCCGCGCCAGGGCCGCGCCGCGTTGCGGGTCGCGGGCGCCGTGCCGGTGCGCATCGCTGCGCGACAACGCCGGAGTGAAGTGGGTGGGCGCGTGCGGCACGCGCACGCCCGGCCAGCCCAGGGTCTGCACCGGCGATTGCAGCGCGGCGAGCACGTCGGCGTCGGCCGGCGCCAGGGTGATCGAGAAGCCGTGCATGTCCATCGAGGTCATCAGCGCCGCCGGCAGCGTCATCAACGCGATCCGCCCGGTGCCGATGCGCTGCAC
>Ga0308160_10007107_pt1 | contig 11221 bp, 11 predicted proteins | sample PhyFR1_FD_201036 | JGI IMG/M metagenome (GOLD analysis project Ga0308160, IMG submission 201036) | Phyllosphere microbial communities from UC Gill Tract Community Farm, Albany, California, United States - DLSLF.R1 | ecosystem: Host-associated > Plants > Phyllosphere > Unclassified | place: USA... | reverse complement strand
AGGGTAGTCTTGGTTGGGATTTCGACATTAATAGTGTATTGTTAATTGATATACAGATGTATCATGGTGACTAGCTTGTACTGTATTAGTAGGCATTCGTGGGTGTCGTGGGATGTTGGCTTGCCGTTGAAGATGTCACGTCGAAAAGCATGTGGGAGGCAGAGCAATGCAGTGGATACAGCGGGCCTGGCAAGTAAGGCTCTTGAATTGCGTTGGAGTCCGATGAGGTGGTAATACCCAATCTGTTCTAATCGTCCGAATCTTCACCTGTCTCGAGAAGGCTCTCCATCCGTTCTCCTTGATGATACTCCTTGAGCTTCGTCATTATATAACCGAGGCCTTCACCCTCCAAAATCCCTTCAAGGCCAGTCGTAGTCAAACCGATACGATGATCCGTGACTCGATCTTGAGGGAAATTGTATGTCCGTACCTTGTCGCTGCGATCCATACCTTTTACTTGCAGACGACGGGTGTTGCGCCGATCTTGGGCTGCCTGAGCCATCTTCTGATCGAGCAATCTTGCTCGGAGGATCTGCCACGCCCAAGCTCGGTTCTGAGTGGCCAGTAGGTCAGTATTCGGAAGTAGCGCGTAAGGGCTACGAGAAAGTAACCCACTTGATGCTGACTCCGAGAATCCTGCATCGAAACCGAGATCCCGGTTGGGATATGAGTCAATCGCACGGCAGACTCTGTCTTGTTGACATGCTGCAAGGGCGAATCAACCAAAGATCAGATCAAGGCGGGAACAAAAACACTTCATAAGAACACCTTCGACTTGCCTGTCCACCAGCTCCACGAGACCTCATCACCTCGGACTTTACATCCTTCTCGTCTACGATGTCATCGGTAGTCGTCTCGGTATTGTTCTCGGATAGAGGCAGAACCTGAGGAAAGCGTACGGTCCAGGGCTCAGAGCGACTCGTAGCGGCCACAGCTCTAGAGGGGCAACTCACCACGACAGCAATAGTGCTGGTGTGCACCCGACCCGCAGACTCGGTGGCCGGGACTCTCTGCACTCTGTGAACACCCCTTTCAAAGCGAAAGTCGCCAAACGCTCCCTCTCCTTTGACCTCGAGGGTCACGTCCTTCAAACCATTGCCGCCAACATTCCCGACTGTCTTGCTAAGGATAGATGTCTTCCATCCGCGTTCCGTGGCATAGCGCATGTACATCCGAGAGACCTCTTCAACGAATAGCGACGCTTCGTCGCCGCCTGCCCCGGCTTTCAGTTCGAGAATAGCGGAGAGTTGCGCTGTTTGCGACGGTGGAAGAAGCAACGCAGGTAATCGCACTTGGCAGATCTCGGCAAGCTGCTCGCTCAGCGAGGCGATCTCATCCTCGGCTAGGGCCTTCATGTCGGGATCCACATCCTTTAACAATGTCTCAGCTTCTTGCCACGACTGATGATCGTGTATGTATGTGGGTATATGATTATGCGAGGAGGAAAGGAGACGGGGTGAGAGTCGTTCATGAGGTAAAGACACTTCATTACAGTCATATGCGAACCTCGATAGCGGTATTGTATTCTTTCCATGCCTCGGCCAATGGCTCTAACTCCTTCATAGTGCGTGCAAGTTGAATCTGCTCCTCGAGCCCTTCAACAGCCCCGGTCGATTGCTTGACGGTAAAATTATTTGTCAGCCGATACGGAGATGAGGGAGCGGGCTCTTCCTACAACTTACCTGCTTGACTGCAGTCTCATACGCATCTACCTTGTGCGAAATGGCTTTCCGCATCTGCTCGCTGACTTGCATGGCGGGTGCTCGCAGTAGCGTGTTGGTCGAAAAGGATCGCGCGAGACCCATCCGAGGCAGAGGCGCGGCGCGGTCTCGAACCATACGAACGGTATGGAAACTCCGCTTCTGGTTGTCGGTAGAGATGGGCTCTTGTCCGATGACCTGCTGTGCTTTCTTCTCGCCTGCAGCTGCACTCGCATCCATCTCCTCAGTGCTTCCGCCCTTGCCATGCCGCCGCGTGCCTTCCTTCTTCCTCGTTTGACGTTCCATATCTGCAGCTTCATCGATAGTCTCCTCGACATCGATCTTCTTGCCGTCCTCGGATTTTACCAAAAGAGAGGTCACGGTGTCCTTGCTATGTGGGTCCTTCTTAGAGCCAGTACTCCCCTTGCCACCATCCTTGTCTTTGACCTGAATTTCAACATCTTCGAGACCCTCCAGCTGGCCCTTCCAGTCGTAGTCGTAATCGGAAGCGATTTTATCCATCTCCCGACGGAGTGCCTTAGCTTCGGCCACTATAGGTCGTTCCAGTCCAAGGACGAAACACAATCAGCCCGCCGATCCGCTAACTTTGCGATCTGGACACTCCATCTCACCCAACTCTGTCCATCGCTCGATATCCAACTTCTGCTTATTGTACAGTTCCTGCTGTTTCGCGGAGACGGAAAGGTCCAAAACAGAAGAATAGGACACTGTTGAAAAAGATCCACCATTCAGTATTGGGGCTGCTTCGAGCAATAAAAGATTCCAGCGCACCTTCTCGTTGATGCTACAGATTCACAGGAGGATTGACGTTTAGTGTAAGAATTTTCTGTCAGTGCACCAGTCACTCTGCTTACATATAGGAAAAAGAGGTATCCTCCGATAACGGTCGTCAAACCGCTTAAATAAGTGACCTGAGATGCAGAAAGTCTTCGAGTCAATGTACGAGACCGGAGGGAAACATCAAGCAATCTGACTTACAGGTTCCATCACATCCTATAATGAAGTGAAATAGGGGAGTATCAATGATCAGCAACCTTCGAGCTTTCCGCGGACCCGCTCGTAGGGGAACTCACCCAACCCAGAGGAGAGAAGAAAGCTGCTCGACCGGACAAGATTAGCCTTAAACTTGCGCAATATTTATTTTGCGATGGCTTACTAAGCTTGAAGACGACTCCCCAATAAGTGACCAAACCTCCCAGACCTATGACCGAATACCGTCTGGCGGCGTTATGTGCCAGTCTATCTAATCTGGAAATTTGGAAGACTCCTGATCAACAGTCCCGTTCCTGAAGCGTGGCAGCCGAGTCAAAAGCAAATCTCACTCACTCTTTCTTCTGCTCAGTCATCTTGGCGATCTCCTTGGTCAAGCTCAACAACCTCCTCCGCAGGTAAACCGTCCGGCTAGCGAAAGTAGGGATCTTGACTTTCAAGACTAGCGATTCTTTCTTCGATCCCGTGGCTTGCATCGCTTGTCCACCGTCGACCACATCCTCCGGCCTGACCACGATCTTGAAAGATTGCGCCAATGTGCTCTGCTTGATAAAATCCCCCAAATCCGTCGAAGTGGACCACCGAACCTCTTGCAACTCCTCTCCGCCGGGTTTCCGATCATTCAAAATCGGCCCACCTTCAGGTCCCACCATTTCCGAGTCCATAGAACTAGGAGCATCGACTGAGCTTGGATAAGCATCGTGATCTCGACCGCTGACAGCTCGGAATTCAACCTCGGCTGATCGTTCGCTTGATGGAAGAGAGCCGAGGATGAGACGGGATACGTGGCTCAGAGGTTGAGATGGGTGGAGAAGGTAAGCGGTTTCGATAAGGTCGGGAGGAGTTTGAGATGCGGTCGTGGCATCTTTGGCTGGATGCGAGCTGGAGGTACCGGCAATATAAGCTGCCAGGGATTTAGGGATAGGCAAGACGAGCTTGAACAGATGACTCGTCGTCGGTGTCAATTTGCCTGTCCATCGCTCGTCTCCCTTCCCATCCATCTCCAACTCATTCACCCGCTTTTGAACATCATCAGCCGTCTGTCGATCTTTGGTGACCTCTTCGACCGGCTTGTTGCCAGCTCGAGCGAGAAATTCGGAATGCTGTACGTCGATAAAAGACGAGGTGCCAGTAGTGACACCCGGTCGTAAACGTAAAGAGCTCGCGTGCAGCGACCTCGTGCTGATCCGGCTCCCGATTGACCTGACGCTGAGGTTCAGCGTGCGAGGTAATAACATGGCAAGCGCTTTGCAGGCTTGGATTTAGCCCAACAAAGCGGTCGAAGGTTGGTAGAAAGCGCTGTAAAGATGGAACAGCAATTGAATTCTACTTGAATCGTGTATGCATAGCATAGCACCCCCAGTCGATGAGCATTTCATTCGATTTGATGGCGACGCGCAGATAAGAAGTTGTTCAGGATGGGATGATGACGTTTCATCGCCATCCTCACAAACGTTTCAATCAACTCGGACCATCTTACCCAAAAGTCATTCGCACGGCCCGACCACCGTTTTCATTAAGATTTTAGCCACGAGGTAACAAAGGGGCTCGATAAATGAAAGGACGTACCAAACTCAGTCTGCCTCGATCTTAGCAAACGCTCTCCACGTCATCACCCTCCAGCGCGCCGGTCATGCAGCTCGAGGTCTCTGACTGTCGCGCCGATCAGAACCTCTTCCCCTTTGCGAAACACGTTTGAGGGTCGAGCAGCAGGTAAGAACACGAGTTTCCTTTGTTTCGTATAACCCTTGAAAGGCGAGGTGGAGAACCGAATCCAAGCGGTGTGAACACCAGAGGGTAAGTATATATCTTGCAAACCCAAAGTCGTCCTCGCTTGAACACATACTTGGCAGGGCTTTCCCATCGATTCACCTGCCCACCCTATCGTCTCACTTTCATCCCACTCCTCAATCCATCAACAACATGGCCCCATCCCGACTTCACGTTACCGGCGCAGCTTCCCCTTTCATCACCACACCTTCCACCCCATACTCGACCAGTCGTACCCGTATCTCCTCTCGCCGGAATCGCAGTGCATCCATCGACGAGAACTCCGACCACTCTGCTCAAAGCCAATCTCCAATTCCGAGTGCTACCTTCCCAAAAACACCTCGTCGATCAGGACACAAGACCACCCCGTCCGGGTCCGATTTGCAAGCGATCCAATCGAACGGTTTCTCCAAAGGTCATCGAAGGATCAGGTCAAAAAAGCTGCAAGCGAGGTTGGCGAACAATGCCCTGTGTACAGGGTTCGAGGAGAATGTGGCGGCTTGCATCTTGATCGAATTGAGGTGAGTGACGTTGTGTTAGTCAGGTACAAGATATTCGAAGCTCATCGTCACCCCCTCAACTCAGTCGATCGGCGGTCCCTGTGACCCCTCGGTACAAGCCGATGGACACGATCGTCAAAACAGAATGATCAAATGGAAGCTTTGCATGTACGAAGTGGCAACAGTATAGGTGTGTGTGTAAAACATATTATATGTATATATCGCGCAAGGTGTACTGCGATGGTAAGAAACGAGAGAATAGACTAGATGACAACGGGTCTTCTTTGAGACGGGAGAGACTGCTACTGCTAAACAACGGATCAAATCTCCCGTACAAGGCCCGGGGTGAGATCGAAAAACACATTGAGGTATGGTGGAAGAGAAAGCGAAGAAAGAAGAAAAGAGGTGTCCAGAGGAACCGATGCCGGAGACTAATAGCTACACATTGTTTTGAAACGAGAAATGGCGGATCGACGCTGTCGATTTTGGGGGGGTAGCCAGTTGAGGAGAGATGCCATGTGACCGACCAGGGCCGGCGAGAGTAGAAGAATGAAAGAGAATAGAAGGAATGACCAGGCCGAGCATCTAATGGTGTTGTGGAGAGGATGACGATGCGATGACGAGGACCGATGATTTATTGCTGTACGATGACCACCTCTTCACCGTTGTCGGTGACCGTCCTGATACGCCTGGCGATGGGCTCATCGGCTTGGGTGTTGTGATGGGTACCGGCTAAAAGGTTTCTCAACCCGGTAAAACTCATCGACGACCTGAGGCTGAGCGCGGGTCGGGAGTGAGCCGCCGAGATCGGAGTGGTCCCGGTGACGACCATCTGAGGCACGTTGGTCAACGACTTGGATCGGTGTTCGATCGCAGCGGTCTCGCTCAACAACCTTTGCTGTTGTCGAGTGGCAGAAGTGAGCGAGGGAACCGAGTCGAGACCGTACGCGGAAGCCGACTTGACGACGGGGTCGATGGTATCCTCGGCAACAACATGCCTCGATCGTTGATGATGGGGTCGAGATTGGTGCTGCTGCTGCTGTTGTTGCTGCTGCTTGCTCCTCTGGTACGCCTGAGAAGGTGGCTGATAATACCTAGCCACGTTCTGATCGTCACGCTGTCGAACATGAGCCCGTTCGACCGAACTCAGCCCGTACGTGCTAGGCAAGTTGCGAACCGGGGTCGACGACTTGTTATACCTAGGCGAAGGCGATCCAGGTCCGTACGAATCCCTCTTGTAGGTCGAGGTCGAAGCACTCGCCACAATCTCGGCCTTGAACGACGACGACGCTGACATTGTAGGTGGAGGAGCGACGGCGGCCTCGATGTTCACGTTCCTCCTGGTATCATACGGCTTGCCACCGGTACTCCCGGTACTGGACGAGATGGACGCCACTCTTCCCTGAGCGGTGGCCCTCGCCCTCAAGACGAGATCCTCATCCGCCGTACACGTCTCATCCAACAGATCATCCGTCGAGTCATCCGATGACGTCGATCCTGATGAATCCCGTCGAGACAATGAAGGTGGGGAGATGATGGGTACCCTCAAGGTGGAGATGGACGACCTCGATCGACGTTCGGGAGTGAGGTAGACGCTGGCAGTGGTGTTGATGGGGATGGTAGCGGTGGCCGTCGATCGAGCAGGCGAGGCTAATCGAGTATGAGCCAAAGCGTCCGTGACGGAAGAGACGGGAGTCGATCCAGAAGCAGTGGCATTCGAATCGACTTGGTGGTGGGAATGAAGATCAACAGCCGACATCGGGGTGATAGGAGGAGTAGGCAGTCCACGTTGAGACGTCACCGCCGACAAGTTCAACCGACTCGGTCGCCTATCCATGACTGATCGCTTGGCCGTCGAAGCAGCCGCTGCCGCCTGAACAGGCCCCGATTTCGGCTTGGCCGGCATAAACCTCTCCAACGCCTCGATCAACTCGACCTCCTCCACCCTCAAGTGGTAATCCAAGAGGAACAACAACTGCTTCTCCATCAAGTTGACCTCGGGCAAGGCAAAGTGCAAGCCATACCTCTGCCAATGCTTGTTCTTGGGACTACTGTCATTCAAGTACTTTGCCGCACAGATCAAAGCGGCCAAGAACACTCGATGACGGGTACATGGCATCCCCTTGGCGACCTTGGGTAGTTTAAGTCGTAGTCGTTCGAGGTAGACGACGGTGGACATCAAGGTGGGCACTTGAACGTTGGATTGCTGGACGAGAGATTTGATGAAATCGAACAAGGTAGGGAGTCCGAGAGCGAGAGCCGCACGCTCGATCGGGTCTTGTGCGTTGTTGTAGGAGGACGACGAGGCGTGGTGGTTGAAGCCATCGGCTTTGGTAGGAGTAGCAGGAGGAGTCAAGTGACCCTCGGTCTCGACACTGATCACGCTCGAAGTCTTGTCCACCAAGAAGGCTACACGACATCGACAACAAGAACACCCCTCGCATCAGCCTCTCTCGCCCGTCACCAGTTACCCCACCATGAACAACAACTCACCAATCATCTCATCACTAACTCGACTCCTCATCAACCCGCAAAACTCGGGGTCATGCTTGCTTCGAGGGAACATGCTCGCCGGGTGAATCCTATCAATGACCGGGTGAGAGTAGGTCGAGGTGGAAGCGGCGGCAGTGGTGGTGGTAGTAGAAGTATAGGTAGCCATTATGAAAAGAGGTTGGCTGAGGGTGGTTGAGGACTAGGACAAAGTGGGGGTAGCCTAGGCCGAATCGATTCGGTCTGGTTCAAGTGTGGGTGGTAGGTGGGGAGAACAAGATCGACCTCTATCCACTGATTCCCGTAACTGTAGTAGGAGATGGGTTGAGGGATGATGAATGTCGACTGGTCAAAGTATGGTTGATATCGAAAGTCGGTGGGTCGGTTCGTTCAGAGAGAGAGAGAGAGAGAATGGGTTGATTGCCTCGAAACGTGGGGAGTGGATCAGACCGACTGAGGGTAGATATAAGTCCTGTTTGGTCTTTGGGTGGCTGGCTCGTTGCGGCAAGAGACGAAGACGAGATCGGCGGGGGGTCCAGCGAGAGAGAGAGAGTGAAGGTACCTGGAACGACGATCCTCGGTGGGTTCGGTAGGTTTTAATAGGGAGGGTGGAGCTGGGGAGTGAACGAGCGTGTGGGTATATGTCGTGGAAGAGATAGGATGACTTGCGGGAATGAAGCGAAAGTCGGAGGGAGCAAAAGGGGAGAGGGAGGGTGTCGATGGTAGATGAAAAGAAACCGGCCGGTGGTTGAATGGTTCTCCAGGGACACAGACAAAGAGGTTGGTAGCGTTCGGTATCGATCGTGAGCCCGCAATCGATGGGGGTGGTGTGGTGGTCGGTGGTCGGTGTGGTGTGTGTAAAGTAGTCGAAGCAGCACGAGGAGAGAGAGAAAGAGGCAAGAGAGTGTGGTGTGTGGTGTGTGTAGTAATCGAGGTCCAAAGAGGTTTTAGAGGGAATGGATGGTTATCATTCAACCCCGTGCAAGCGTTACCACTGGGCTGAGTCTTCGTCGATCTCTCTTGGGTGGGTGGTTTGATGTGTCTCTCCCTGATTTTCCTCGATTCAGGCCAGGGAAGAGGGAGGAACGGACGATGAGCAGCAGAGTGAACTGATGGGATGGATTTCAGTTTCGATGGTGGTTGAGTGATTGTCCCGCCATTTTTTACTTCCCTGCCCCTTCCCGCCCTCTCCGCTCGTGACGCAAGCGCGGGATACACGGACACACGGCCGGGTTCCACGCGCGCGCGAATGAACGGCACGGCTCAGGAAGGAGAGGAACACTCATCAACCCAGGGCCAACGAGGACGATGAGAGATGCGAATCAGGAACGCCATCGAGGTCATCAGATGGAAAGACCAATCACTACAACCGACCCGACGAACAAACGAACGGCGATGATGATCAGATCCGGGAACGGAAGAGGCTCGGCAGGAACCATCAATCGAATCGGTTTTGATGGATGGCGCTACGGAATCATTCCCCGTGGTTTTTTTTTGTTCATCTCCCTCCGGGTGAATCGTCGTCGTCGATCTCGTCTGCGAGCGAGAGAGAGAGGTGCGGGTGATGGGTGGGAAGGCGTAGAAGCGAGCGAGCGACAGCCCTCCCGGCTCATCGGGATACACCAGAGAAAGAGATCTCCCTCTCGGCGCTTTGTCTCTCATGCGACGATCTTCTTATCGACCCGGGAGTACTGCCGGCATGCCTTTCCCCCCTACCTTGCCCCTGCTACGCAACCTTACCAGCTCAACCTGTCTCAGGTCCGAATAACAAAAACAGCTCTTCTCTGCGACTGCACGCGAACTTTTGCATCGACAATAGAAGCAGCATCTCCTGCGTCCCAACTTGGACAAATCGACCGGAAAGGCTCTTCCAAAGAGATCGCCAGATCGCCAGTCCGCTAGACGGCGGGATGGAATGCATTCTTCTCCTCGAGGGGATCAGTCCTCCTCCACCCTACTTCCTCAGTTCCGCTATTCCTCTCCTGCAATACACCCGATCCTCCATGGCTTTGGTCCTTGGTAAGTCCTCATGTATCGCCTTGACCATCGCCGTGTCCAAACGTCGTCGTAATCGCTCGTATCACCCGCAATAACATTCCACATCTCCACCAACGGGATCGCCACAATCTCCTAGCTCGATTTGTGAACTCGAGAACACCTGATACGATACCCATTCCAGTCCCCGCCCGTTGCCTCTCCCCTGCATTCCCGCCGTCTTTCTCTCCATAATCTGATTCCTTGAAATGGTACCCGTCACCTAGTGAACCTCTAGTCGTTTTAGCTACCGTTATCATGATCTGTGACCGCCACGTCCATCGACCCCGCAACCCCCGTAAACACCACCCATATCTGATCCCCTTCCCTTCGATGACTACCATCAAATCTCGTCCCGTTCCCGCATTCGACGACAGACTACCGCCGGTGTTCGTCGAACACCTGACAAGACAGCCCAGCGAACTCGCGAGCATTTGGTCGAAGAAAGCACGCCATCATCCCTCGTAAACCAAAAGAAACCAACAAACATACGCACGGCCGTTTCTCTTCGTACGACCACCACGGCCGTTCTAAACGAAAGACTAGATCATCCTCGCTCGTCTACCCAAAACCCGAAGAGTCCATCCAAACTCATTCCGATCCCCTTCGCACCCGGGTGACTGACCTTCATTCCCTCCTTTGCCTCTCTCGTCCGGCCCAAATTTCATCTATCGCGCGCTAAAACAGAAATCGGACATCGACCTCCTCGTCCTGGCCGATCTTACGATCCCGCGATCCCTACGGTCGACCCAAACCGGGGGGTGGGGGGTTCACTACCGCTGGAATGTCCCTACCAGCCAATTTGCCCTTCATCCCCCCCTTGCTGTGCGCATAAGACTACCCTAGCTCCCGTCAAACACGTCTCCCTCGCGGAATCCGAAGGATTATCGTTTCACCTCGCTTTCGCCCTCAATAACAATAAAGGTGGCGTTCCGGTTCAGTTTTTTCGGTCTTTGCACGCTTCATGGCCATCGACGAGGTCAAGAGAAAGATCGATCAGGGAGAACCCCGATGGGCATGATCAAGTCTTAGGAGTTGGACCGATGAGTTGTCCTGGACTCCCGATTCGGGTTTACGTCAGCAAAAAGGACTTTGATCGCCGATCTGATCATTTGGTTCGTGGTCGGGTTGGATCGATCAGATGGATGAGGAGCGCGTGAGGCGTGAGGCTTGTCCTTTGGCGACAGGGTTAGAGGGTGCCACCTTCGAGGTAGTGAAACCTGTTTGTGCGCTCTGAGAGATCGTCCTAGAGGCTGGCTCGATCCGAGGAGAGGAACCCGTGGATTGGGATGGCGAGACGATACACGAGGATGGAGAGGAGGAGAAGGCAGTCGCGCCATGGATAACACGCACACCATGACCGTTCTTCAGCCTGACTTTCCTATCCATACATGCGACCTTGACTTGCGATTGGCCCGAATTGTAGTTGCTTTCCCATAGACTCTGTCGCACGCACGAATTCAATCTAAACAATGTTTCATCACCCTCGGAGGCGTTCATCGAGGGCTGTGTTTCAGGGTAACCTGGTAGTATTCGGTGGCACACGGCATTCACCCATATTGCAACCAGCCAATCCTCAGACAATTGCGGCTCGCCATGTACACCAGAGACTGATCGTGGGTAGCCTGCTCTGTATGACCCTCACCTTGCTAGATCGTTCGCAGTGAATCCAAAGGTGTCACCCTCTGAAGACCTGACCAGCCACCTAATCAGTTC
>Ga0308160_10007106_pt1 | contig 11221 bp, 21 predicted proteins | sample PhyFR1_FD_201036 | JGI IMG/M metagenome (GOLD analysis project Ga0308160, IMG submission 201036) | Phyllosphere microbial communities from UC Gill Tract Community Farm, Albany, California, United States - DLSLF.R1 | ecosystem: Host-associated > Plants > Phyllosphere > Unclassified | place: USA... | reverse complement strand
AGATCGTGAATACCCCCTTCCCCCTTCCTTCCGTGTGTCTAGCAGTATCGCGTCATTCGCTTGTCTGTACATTCATTACAATCGCTCGTATCGCTTTATATACCCTGTCATTCAACGCAACGTACGCATCGACTGCACGGCCTATTCTCGAGATATATTACATACCTGCAAAGCAGAATAATACAACATGGGTGAGTCTCCCAAATTATACATGACTATAAGATGGTCGCTGACCTACAGGTATCCCCAAGGCGAGTCTGCTCATGCAGAAAGATGAACGTTGGCTGACAAGAGTAGTTCTTCAGATGGATCTCCGAGAGGTACCCCCTCACCTCTCAATTGATCACTCCGAACTCGATCCCGACATTCGATAACTTATAGTACGTCTTTCATTGTGTCCAGTGGCAATGCTGACCCACAGTCTTGATATGGTGAATACCCATCTTCAGCTGACGCTGACGACAGAACGGGATCATCCACAACTGCTCCCACCCCCCTTCTTCCGAAGGCGACATTCATTTCCGAATCAGCGAAGAACAAATGATTCTAGCTATATTCGCATATATCGATCACTTGTTTACAAAGATCAAACCACAAAAAGTGTTTTTCATGGCTATTGATGGTGTAGCCCCACGAGCGAAAATGAACCAACAGCGTAGTCGACGATTTAGGACTGCGAAAGATACAAGAGAGCAGAGGATTGCTGCTGAAAAGAAGGGAGAGACTTTGCCAGAGGAAAAGGCATTTGATTCAAATTGTATCACACCAGGTATGTCGCCTGCAGTCGACTAAGCTGACGGCAGGAACGCCATTCATGGCACGATTGAGTAATCACCTCAAATACTATGTTAGCAAGAGGATTTCAGAGGATGCTGAATGGAGGAACGTCAAGGTTATTCTCAGTGGACACGATGTCCCAGGAGAAGGAGAACACAAGATTCAAGAGTTCATCAGGTTGTCAAAGGCTCAAACCGACTAGTGAGTTATCCGTTCCTAACTTGGCTGATATTAGCAACCCCGACACTCGACACTGTTTATACGGCTTGGATGCCGATCTCATCATGCTGGGTTTACTCAGTCATGATCCCCACTTTTGTCTCTTGCGAGAAGAAGTCACTTTTGGCCGAAAAACAAAGAAATCGTCAGGCTTGGCGAATGCCAATTTTTACCTACTACACATCTCGTTATTACGAGAATACCTGAATCTCGAATTCATCTCGCTCAAGGAGCAGATCCCATTCGAGTATGATCTAGAGAGGATCATTGATGATTTTATCCTCATGGGTATCTTTGTCGGAAACGATTTCCTACCTCATCTCCCCGATTTGCACATTAATGAAGGGGCTTTGGAGAGGATTTGGACAATTTACAAATCTATCCTTCCCACTGCGGGTAAGTTCACTTTGAGAGTTTGAATTGAAGTTGACGGCTGACAACAAGGTGGATACCTGAACGAACACGGAACCATTGCGTTGCCGCGACTACAAATGATGTTGGATCGACTGGCCGAATTCGAGGTCGAGCGATTCGAAGAAGAGTTTGCCGATCAGAATTGGTACAAGGGCAGACAGACGAAACAGATTGATGCGATGGAAAAGGCCCGAAAGAGGGGCAAGCTGAGTAAGTCGACCTATAGCCTCGACGCTGACGACAGTCATCACCAAGGACCAAAAGAAGATCTTTGAGGATGTCAAGGCGTTCTTGCTCAAACACCAATCCAAGCCATCACACAGCGACCGACTACCCATCGTCAACAAGCTGTCTGCACGAGACACGCGATTCCTACAGGAACTTGCCGATTCTCTGCACCTCCGAGCAACATGGGACGAGGTCGACGACTATGGACAGAACCTAGTCGTGCTCTCGTTCGACATGGAGGGAGTATCAGAGGACGGTGGTTCCACCTCTCCCCAAGAGGAAGATGGGGACTGGGAGAGCGAGACTGGAGAAGGTGAAGTTGCTCTCAATCGGGTATTTGGGAAATACGAAAAAGCCAAGGTTGTCGAAAACACCACCGATGACTTTGAAGAGACCTACGAAGAGACGATGAAGCAAAAGATGGACGAGTGGAAGACGAATTACTACAAGGTGGGTTTCCATTATTGGACGAGCTGATATGTAGGACAAGATGGAATTCACCAAAGACGATAGTCAGGCTCAATTGGATACCCTTGTTTTCCGATATGTTGAAGGTCTACAATGGGTCTTGAACTATTACTACAAGGGCTGTTCCAGTTGGGCATGGTTCTACGATTATCACTTTGCACCTCGACTCACTGGTACGTCTAGCATCAGCGTCGTGACTCTAGCTTATGGACAGATTTGCGCAGAGTCGCCGAGATGAAGTTTGATTTCCAGCTTGGCACGCCGTTTACACCTTTCCAGCAGTTGATGGGTGTCTTGCCTGAGGACAGTAAAGAGCACGTCCCCAATGCTTATAGGGTACGTTCTCTCCATGAGACAATGGCTGACAACAGGACTTGATGACCGAGGAGACTTCGCCTATTCACGACTTCTACCCGAAAGAGTTCGAGTTGGATATGAATGGAAAGAAACAAGATTGGGAGGCTGTCGTCAAGATCCCCTTCATTGACCAGGCCCGACTTCTGCGTGCCATGGCTCGTAGGTCATCTTGGAGGTTCTTGACTGACAACAGCCCGGGATGTCCGCTTGACAGACGAAGAGAGACGAAGGAACCAATCTGGAGTCTTGAGCACTCAATTCACATTTGACGAAAACTGTGACGAGCATTACCCCTCGTCCCAACCTGGCTTCTTCCCCGATTTGGCTCATTCCCGAGCGCGAGCTTCGCCATTCAACCTCCCCACCCTCGGCGATGGTGTTGATCTCATCCTCGGTCTTATCAAGGGTGTCAGTATTGGTGCAGGCGCCCTTGCCGGCTTCCCATCTCTCCATACCCTGCCACACAATGGTGCACTCGGTTACCACGGAGTCAACGTCTTTCAGGCCGATTCGCGAAATCAAAGTATGGTTATCACCATCACCTCCACCAAGGGTGAGAGAGGAACAACCGAATCCATCGCCGCCCACCATATCGGCAAGAGGGTGTTTACTACTTGGCCATATCTCCACGAAGCCATGGTCGTGGCTGTCAGTGACGATATGTTTAAATATGAAAAAGCGAATTTCGGACGGAGCAACAAGGTCGTTGCGAGTCCTCATAACCCCTTCCAGCAGATTGCATGGAAGAAACAAGCCGATGGGATCGAACATCATTACTCGAAGCGATTTGGGGTTATTTCTGGAAACGTCGATCGTGTCTTGCACGTCAGGCCTCTCAAGGGTATGTTCTTGTCCAGTGATCAGAGCTGATGACAGGTTTGAAACGACTCGATACGGGAGCACTTGTCAAGGACTACGAGGGACCAGACAAGGAGATTGTCATTGCTTACCAAATGGCTGTTTCGGACGTCACCTTTGAGGATGAGCGATATATCGTATGTCCATTTCTTGTGACTCGGCTGATATCAGGAACAACCCGCTCCGCCCATCCACGAAGAGTTTCCTGATGGCGAAAAGGTCATTTTCCTCGGTCAGATGGCTTATGGTGCTGCTGCCCAGGTCGCTTCTACAAAAGGTGGCAAACTGTCCATCAACCTTGCTGTGAGTTTGGCTCGAGTGCTATATCAAAACCAAAGCTGATTGGCAGTACTTCCCTTCCGAGGGACAGGAGAACAAGGTCTTTAGTGACCTAGTCAGAATGCGACCTTCCGGACACTACTATCCCTCGCACATCCTCTGTCGACGACTCGGTCTATCAGGATTGCAGCTCTCGAAAGTATGTTCGACATTGATGGTCCAACTTGAAAACAACTCAAAAGTCAATATTGGTATCCCGATGAAGTTCGAGTCGAAAGGTTTGAAGGTCCTTGGGTACACTAGGAGGAACGATCGAGGTTGGGAGTACTCCGAGACTGCTGCTCAGGCTTTGGAGAAGTACAGGGCTGCTTTCCCGGAGGCATTCAATAACCTCGGCGCTGGAGGTGAAGGTGAGTCCAACGTTGATCGATGGCACTTGACAATTGCTGATGAATAGGTTTCGTCAGGTCTGCCGAGTTGTGCCCTACTGCCGAAGACCCGGACCAGGTTATCAAGGATATGAAGAAATGGCTTACACAGGAGGGGTTGGCTGATTTGGATACAGTCTCCCTTTTCGCCGAGAAGCTTGAGCAGGTAAGCTGCCGAACACTGGAGCGCCGGGCTGAGCTGACGGATAGGAAACCGTTGGCAAGATTGAGCAGATCGCTGATCAATTCGCGTCGCAAAAGACACACGATTCGATCAAGCGGGCTGCGATCAATGGTATTCCCCGACAGGCTGTTCTCAAGCCATCTCATGCGATCCATCGATTGAACGGCCAAGAGTTCCGACTTGGAGATCGAGTCGTTATGGCTCAAGACTCTGCCTCTGGTGGTGTTCCCCTCGGAATGAAGGGTGTCGTTGTCGGCATCAGTTCCAAGGATATCGACATTATCTGGGATAGACCGTTCATGGGTGGAGAAACTCTCGGTGGAAGGTGTTCCGAATATAGAGGATCCATCGCTCCATTCTCGACTTGCTTGAACTTGACCCGACCTCAATTCATTGTCGACCCTTCTGCGGCTTCTGGTCAACACGCTCAAGCCGAGAACCGAGGTCAATTTAATCCTCAATTCGGTCCACGACCCAATGTCGCTTCTCGAAATTACCAACCTTCCATCCCGTCCAATCGACCCGTCACTATCGCACGTAACCCGAATGCCAAGCCCCATCCACAAGCCACTCAAGATCTTCCATATGGCCATGCTGCACGTGGTATGAGACCCCAACAAGCGCCTCCGACTGCCCAATCAAGTCATCAGAACAAGTTGCAAACCGCTCTACTTGGTCATGGTCACGGGCATAAACAGCCAGCTGGGCATGTCGCTTCGAGGCCTGGACCTATCTCGCCCAAATCGCCCATCAAGGCTTTGCATAACTTGCCTCATGTTGGTCATGCCAACGGAGGTGGAGCTGGAGGTGGTGCTGAGGGATCAAGAGGAGCTAGGGGTGGACGTGGAGGTGCTGGAAGAGGTAGGGGGAGGGGAGGTAGGGGACGTGGTGGAGCTGTTGTCCCTGTTCAGAATGGGCAGTAGGGCGAATTTCTAGAAACAGGAAAGGGAATGTGTCGTATGAATATCATCAGTCTATCTATCTGTACTTCTGTTTGTATGCATGAGCAGGCATAGGATAGATGCATCAGAGATCAGGACAAAGGAATGAGTCGGTATCCAAGTGCCACATTGCGGCGTTATTCCCTCTCTAAGACTGACTGACGCGCTTCAAGGTGAGCTCGGGTCTCTGTCACTCACTCTCTGTCTACTGCAGTCTATACACTCTCTCTATCCCTCTTACATATACCACCAACAGCATATACAACAGTACAATCACAATCATCAGAATAATCAGGAGTCGAGAAAGAGAGGGAAAACATCAACCACGAAACACGCAATGTCGTCCAACGATGATGTCGACGCATGGGTCGCTCAACTTATGCAATGTAAACCATTGAGTGAACTTGAAGTAAAGAAGCTATGTGAGAAGGTCAGTCTTGTTCCTCCGCTGACCAGATACGGAGAACCGTGGTGTTGTTTGGATTGGGATGTTGTTTGTTGTTTGGTGGAAAGGAAAGGGAGTGAGACATACAATGGAGTGGAGCTACATCTGGCAAACACAGGCACGCGCCATAACGACTACCCGTCGTGGATGCAGACTTGAGACGAACATGGACGTGGAGGTGGACATGGATGCTGATCAGCAGGCTCGAGAGGTCCTTATGGAGGAATCCAACGTCCAACCTGTCCGATGTCCCGTAACAGTCTGTGGAGATATCCACGGTCAATTCGTATGTCCCTCCTATTCTTGACACCCAAACACGACTGAGAAATAATAGCACGACTTGTCTGAGCTATTCCGCATTGGAGGAAACTCGCCCGACACGAATTACTTGTTCATGGGAGATTACGTCGATCGAGGATACTACTCTGTTGAAACCGTCACACTTCTCGTCGCTTTAAAGTTACGATATCGTGATCGAGTTACTATCCTACGTGGGAACCACGAGTCTAGGCAGATCACCCAGGTCTATGGGTTTTATGACGAGTGTTTGAGGAAATATGGGAATGCCAACGTCTGGAAGTTCTTTACAGACTTGTTTGATTATTTGCCATTGACGGCTTTGATCGATTCTCAGGTGGGTATTTACATGTGTTTGTCTAGAGTCCGGCTTACGATCAGATCTTCTGTCTTCATGGAGGGTTATCACCTTCTATCGATACTCTAGACCATATCCGTTCGATCGATAGAATTCAAGAAGTCCCACACGAAGGACCCATGTGTGATTTACTATGGAGTGATCCTGATGATCGGTGTGGTTGGGGTATAAGTCCTCGAGGGGCCGGATACACATTCGGTCAAGATATCTCTGAAGCTTTCAGTGAGTCATGTCCTTCTTGTGTGAAGTTCAATACTGATGGTAGACCACAACAACGGATTGACGTTGGTGGCTCGAGCACATCAGCTCGTCATGGAGGGTTTCTCGTATGTCCCTCGAATCTCTTTCTCGAAGCCATGACTGACAGTCAGGTGGTCACAAGAACGTAATGTCGTCACAATCTTCTCGGCACCCAACTACTGTTATCGATGCGGTAATCAAGCTGCTATTCTCGAAGTTGACGATGCTTTGAAATACACTTTCCTACAATTCGACCCAGCTCCACGAGCAGGTGAACCCCTTGTATCTCGACGACCCCCTGACTACGTACGTCTTGCTCTTATATTACCTGAACGTATACTGACCAATAGTTCCTCTAGACGCATGTGATCAGGACGATCGGTTTCGTTTCGATTATACCCTCATTTTTCTCAAGAACCAAGTTGTGTAGATTACAGTATCAGGAATTGAATGAATGAATGGAACAAGTGCCAATGGACGTCCTAGGATGCTGGATTGGCTCTTTAGACCTGAGGTGCATGTATCGTGAATCAGCATCAGCATCAGCATCTACACTCAGGCACAGATGAATCAAGTCGCGTAACTTGGACATTGATTTCACGAGATTCATCACTGGCTATCATATACACCCAAAAGGCAGAGATGGCAGTCACCCCACGGCGATCTACCAGAGGAGCGATCTTTACTCCCTCGCCTCACCCCACGCAGGCCATAGCACAAGCTAATACATCCTACGATTGGCTCTCTGCACCCCTAAACACCTCCACTCCTCAGAGGACGACATACAACTCTTTCCGCCGGATAGTCCATCATTCAGGTCAAACACCCAGGCGAGTAGCACCAGGTCCGGGAGTAGGAGGTCGAAAGAAAGTCGCAAAAGGTGATGAAGAATCACGGTTCACAGTAGGAGATGGGGTGATGGTAGGGGTGGACGGGGGTGATGGAGTAGGGGTTGTTATTGGTTTATGGCAGGATCTGGAAGACCGACAGGCCGACAAAGATGAGGGAGATGGAAGAGAAGAAGATGAGGAAGAGGAAGAAGATGAAGAGGAGGATGGACCTGGGAAAGGGATGATGGCGGAGGTACATTGGTGTTTTCGGAAACAGGATTTACCGAGTGTCATGAAGAATCTGAATGTTGAAGATGTGAGTCCTTTTCCCTTCTTCTTTGTCCATGTCATCGGGTTTTCTACTGGTGGCTCCTTACTATATGGGTGCTGGGCAATGGTCGAACCATTCTCACGAGCCTCGGTTCTTTCGTGGTGAATCAGGCATCTAGGTGTGCCAAATGTTGCATGACCCTCACACCTGTCTCCCGTCTTCTATATCTCTCTTCCACTGCTTCCTACCCTTCCGACTTAACCAGTGTATCCGCTGACGCTGATCTCAGAACGAAGTATTCCTAGCTGCATCCCCCATCCGACCAGTGACAACAACCCTCCCCATCACCCTCCTCCAAAAAACGGTCCCAATCTACTCTAAAGAAGTATTCAACGATCAATTCCAATACAAATCATCAGTCAAAGGATGGGCGTATGTCCGTACAGGCGTATACTGGTGCGACAAGGCTTTTGATAAAGGTGCAAAGGGAGGACAGGTATGGAGTGTGGATCTTGATTCTTGGCGAGATGGGGGTCGGAGAGGTGAGGGGTGGGCAGTGGAGTTGAGGGAATTGGAACCTGATAAAGAGGAAGAGGAAGAGGAGGTGGAGGAGATTGAGTCTGAGGCTGAGGCTGAGGTTGAACAAGAAGAGGATGAAGAGGCGGCAGAAGCCACTACTACCCCTAGGAAACGAAAGACTACGACGACTACTACGACCCCAAAGAAGAGACGCCCGGCTGCAGCCAAGAAAACGAGAATGGTCCCGACACCGAAAAAAGGACGTAGAGTCCCACATCCGAAATCGTCCACTTCGAATTTACCAATCACCATAGCAACCGAAGATCTACCTACTGATCCATATCAGCGGGCATTGAGGTTGCTACATGTTGGAGCTACGCCCGAATCACTACCGTGTAGAGAAGAGGAATTCGTGGATGTCCTTAGTCGAGTCGAAGAAGGGGTCGAGGGCGGCGGTGGGGGCTGTCTATGTAGGTTCTATATCTCCTTGTCTTGACTATCAGTGCCAAGCTAATGAGAGATATCGCCGGTGTACCCGGAACGGGGAAAACAGCCACAGTCCACGCAGTAGTCAAAGAACTGAAGCGAAAAGCAGAAGATGGTGTAAGTTTTCCTTGCCCATCTGCTGTATAATACACTGACAAGATAGGAACTCCCCCCATTCTCCTATGTCGAGATAAATGGACTCAAAATCCCATCTCCCCAACATGCCTATACAGTCCTCTGGGAAGCTGTCTCTGGTGTAAAAGGGTGTTCATCCAAGACTGCACTAAGGGGCTTGGAGAGCCATTTTGGGCGAAAGACAGCAGGTGTTCGTGGACCTAGAGGACATACTTTGTACGTCCCACCCTGATTTACAATTTAAAAAGCTGATATGAAGTGTGGTATTGATGGATGAACTGGATCAATTGTTGACTGCAAAACAAGATGTGGTATACAATTTCTTTAATTGGCCAACTATGAGAGATTCTCAATTATTTGTGATTGCAGTAGCGAATCGAATGGATCTACCTCAACATCTCGCCGCAAAGATCAAATCCCGTCTAGGTCAGTCTCCCTTTGTATTCACTTTTAAAATCTATGCTAAGAACCAGGTCTACAGACAATCCTATTCCAGCCTTACGATCGACAAAATCTGATTGAAATCGTTCAATCTCGATTAATCCCACATCCAAATTCTACACTGGACCATAAAGTCCTACTACCAGATGCTATAGCACTAGCAGCAACCCGTATGGCAGGGACGAACGGGGACGCCCGTCGTGTCCTCGATGCGTGCCGGTATGTCCTCAGTCCCCTCTACTCCAACTTTGAGCTAACAACCAGACGAGCAGTCGAAGTATCGCTAGAATCCAATCCACACCCCGTGACTCCTAAGGAAATGATGGCCGTCCTCAACTTGATGTCTTCCTCGCCAGTGGCCATGTTTGTCAAGAATTGCAGTACACAGCAAAAAGTCATGTTGGCCTCCGTTGTTAGGTGTGTAAGGAGGGAGGGATTAGCAGAGATACCTTGGAGGAACGTGAGTCTCCACCTGGCTGGCGGTTGAGACAGGGCTGACTCGTAGGTCCGGTCTGATCATGATGCCTTGACCCGATCATTACTCGATACAAACGACCTACTCTCAAACTCAGAACTGGCGATCGTCCTCTCTTCTCTCCTCGCAACGCACGCCATGACACAAGCTTATGATACCCATAAAGCGCTTGATGATCGTAAAGTCGCTCTCGGGATGGAGATTAGCGAGGTTGGCAGGATACTGATGAACGAGGGCGATGAATGGCGTAAAGCTTTAGCTGGGACTTGAACACATAGATACCATACCGTCAATGCGAAATCGGCTGTTGTAAGAGTATCAATGTTGTATGCACTACTTGCACTTGCACTCTTACTGGAAGGATCGTTGCATGAATCATATAAAAGTCCTATACACAAAAATCGGAAACAGAGTCATCAAGACGGAATCAAGAGTATACACACATGTACAGCAAGCAGCGGATCGGGATAGGAACACCTAAAACATGGTCTGAAGAGCTTCGCCCTGAGGCTTGACGGTCGCTTGCTTGTTGATCTGTCCAGGAGCGACAGCGTTTTTGCCGAATGTGAATCCGACCTGGAATGTCAGTACGTTTCCACAAACATGTAGAGCAGGTATTTACCCAGTTGTTCCTGTTTCCAAGCCCTTTCTCCTGGACAGCCTCTACATCCCTTTGCTTCTTGAACACCTCGGCGTATTTGGCCATATCCTCCGCAGAATCGAAACTATCAAAGTACCCCACATCCGTCTCGCCATCGAGCATAGGCACGAATGGAGCCGTGGTCTCTCGCAAAGCCGAGAACTTGGTCTTTTGGAAGAAAGGTAAAGATTGGACGTCTTGAAGTGTGGCGACTCGGTCTTTGGGATGAGCAATCAGGCTGAAACGTCAGCTTCGTTTCGTCGGTATCAAGCAGGAACGTACTGGATGACTGCGTCCCATGCTGTGTCGGAGAGATTGAAGATGAGATCCTCGGGTCGGTCATAAACTGGTCGTCGAAGCACCTTTGGCCAAGACTTGAGATTGGCCCAAGTCTCTTCAGGAGTCGAGCCGGAGAATGGCGGGAAGCCCTACAGGTCAGTATGATCACACCACTGGGCTGTTTGACGTACACAGAGGAACTCGAACAGGATACAGCCAAGGGACCAGTAGTCAGCAGAGAAAGTATATGTCTTTCCCCGAAGAACCTCGGGTGGCATGCTGACTGTCAGCTCCCTGTCTCAGGAAATTCAGCTTACTAGTCAGGCGACCCAACAACAGAGTCCGCCTAGAATGTCAGCATCATGATCGTCCGTTGAGATTCTCGACTCACGTAACGGGGCTCGGCGATCCTCATACTTCGGTACATGGTCCTCCTTTCTAACGTACTCCTCAAGATCAGGTCAGCATCCTTGACTTGGTCGAGCTAATCGTTAGCAGGTTGCTCCATACCTCAGAGATGAAACAAACCTTGTGCCTCATCGAGTCGATTCGTTGAGGGTTAAGAGAACCTGTAGCAAGACCGAAATCTGTCAATTTGACATGTCCAGTGTTATCGACCAAGAAGTTCTGAGAATTAGAACGGTGTCCGATA
>Ga0308160_10007105_pt1 | contig 11221 bp, 15 predicted proteins | sample PhyFR1_FD_201036 | JGI IMG/M metagenome (GOLD analysis project Ga0308160, IMG submission 201036) | Phyllosphere microbial communities from UC Gill Tract Community Farm, Albany, California, United States - DLSLF.R1 | ecosystem: Host-associated > Plants > Phyllosphere > Unclassified | place: USA... | reverse complement strand
TATCAGAAGGTCGACCCTCAATATGGTACCTTGGAAGACTGGGAGCAGATCAAAGATGCTTGCCATGAGCGGGGCATGAAGCTCGTCATGGACTTAGTCGTCAATCATAGCAGTGATCAGGCATGTCTTCCATATATGGAAGCATAAACACTTCTGACATGCAGCACGCCTGGTTCAAGGAGGCCCGAAGCTCCAAAGATAGCCCTAAGAGGGATTGGTACATCTGGCACGATGGCAAAACCAACGACAACGGCGAGAGGGTCCCACCCAACAACTGGAGGTCGATCTTTGGAACGTGAGTCCTTTCAGCTGTCTACTTCTGATCCTGTGCTGACAGTCAGCGGCCCCGCTTGGACCTTTGATGAAGGGTCTCAGCAGTACTACTGTCACACCTTCTTGAAAGAGCAGCCTGGTCAGTCTCTGCTGGACCTCTTTGGTACTCCCTGACATTTTAGACCTGAACTGGAAGAACCCAGAGCTCCGAAAGGCCGTGTTTGACATGATGCACTGGTGGCTTGCAAAGGGAGCCGATGGATTCCGAATGGATGTTGTAAGCGACTCTTCGGGTGTGTAACCATATCCCTGACATCTAGATCAACTTCATCGCCAAGGCAGAGGGTTTCCCTGATGCTCCTATCGTCCAGCCTGGCCACGAGACTCAGCCATTCGGTGGACTGTCGATCAATCGACCCGAAGTTCATGGTCACCTCAAAGAGATGTACAACGAGGTCATCAGCGTGAGTCTCCACAGTTTCCGAGTCATTGTCACCGGCGCGCCGCTGACAGGCTAGAAATACGACATGTTCTGGTAAGATCAATGGACGAGAATGTGACATCCCTGGTTCTGACGCCTTAGTGTCGGTGAATGCCCAGGAGATGCTCCCGTCTCAGAGTACTCGCCTTACTCTGTCCCTGCCAACAAGGAATTGCAGATGATCTTCCATTTCCACCAGTAAGTGTAACTTCGACGACACCTAGAAGGAAGCTGATAACCTTTAGCCAAGGCTTTGATCGAGGAGAGAACGGTTTCGAAAGATCATACGATCCCAAATGGAAATTATCCAGGACCAAATCCCTATTCAACACCTTCAATGTCGAGATGGAGCAGCAGGGTGGCTGGAACTCAAATTAGTGAGTATATTGATCCGGGGCAATACTGATGAAAGCGTCGAGAACCACGATCAACCTCGAATCGTATCTCGAATGGGTTCTGATCACCCCGCTGAGCGAGCCAAATCCGCCAAGATGACTGCCATGTTCCACACTTCGCTCACTGGTACCATCTTCATCTACCAGGGACAAGAGATCGGTCTATGTAACGTGCCCCGAGACTGGGCAGAGGAGGAATACAAAGACATTGAGACAATTCAGGCTCTTGATGGTCAGCGAGACTTCCGCTGGAAACAGAATGGCAAGAAGGGTAAACCTGAGGATATCGACGTCTCGGATGTTATGCGGGATATGAGGTGGACTGCCCGAGACAACGGACGAACCCCTATGCAAGTGAGTAGCGCTTCGATGCGGTGAAGATATACAGCTGACGGGATAGTGGGATTCGTCCGAGCACGCTGGTTTCTCCAAGGCCACACCTTGGATGCGAGTCCACAACGACTACAAGGAGGGCTGGAATGTCGCTTCGCAGGTTGACGACCCCAACTCTGTCTTCTCATTCTGGCAAAAGCTCCTCAAGCTGCGTAAACAGTACGAGGCACTAGTATACGGTATGTCCGCCGAAGCTCTCGTCAACAATTCCGCTGATAGGTCAGGAACTTTCATTCCTCTGGACGAGAAGAACGAGAAATCATACTCGTACATCCGACACGACAAGACTATTGACCAGAAGATCCTAGTGGTTCTCAACTTTAGCCGTTCCGGACCAGACACCGAGGGATATTATCACGGTGAGAAGACCACCATCGAGCTACCAAGCGACATCGATGTCTCGAAAGCAAAATTGATCATCACCAACGGTGACCAGAAGGAAGGTCCAGGTCTCGAAAATGGCAAAATCGAATTGTCAGAATGGGAGGGTAGGGTCTATCTTCTTTAAGCAGTGCGTATCATGCATGCAAATCTTGATTCTTCTGCACAAGGTATAGCACAACGGAAAGCACAGCTACATTTTCGCCGTGAAACAAGACACGGATGTCTCATATCTCGTTAATATACGCAAGTGAAACAACCACCATAAACATCGTCGGATGGCCACCTTGTCCTGTGCTCATGTGATTCCAGCTCATCTTTCGCAACCTATCGCATCTCACCATGACCCTCTCACCAGATATATCGGGCCTAAGGCGACGTTCCCCAAATCCAGATTCGCCTCATCTCGACCCCAACGATAGTGCTCGACCTATACAACCCTACTCGCCGAGCCTACTCTCCCCTTACACTCGTGCAGAAGGCAGCACACAACGGCTCCCGAGTCGATACGCTCCACCTCGGCGCTCCACCTCATCCCTGTTCTCGACATATGCGCCCTACGGCGGAACGACACCTACTATCCGCTTAGTCCCCTCACGCTCAGAAATACCTACGCCTATCACACTCGCTCCACGTTCCAAGTCTAACGATATTGATGAGCGGAGTCGAGATGAGCCTACGAGTCCAGCGCTCAGAAGGCACGAAACGGAGCCAGCCTATGTTCGGATGGAACGGTCTTCGACCGTGGAGACGTTGCATCTGAATACTCGGAACACACAAGATAGGCCGCTGCCACCTCTACCCCTGCATGTCAGGCGTAACTCCGTCTCTGGTCAAAGCATCAGCTCGAGCATACTCACCACTTCTAGTGACGCAGGTCGGAGCGAGCTCAGTGCCGGAATCTCGATAGACGCAGCCAGCGCCGGTACGGGAAGGAGGACTTGGAAGAGCCTCCTAGTCAACCCATTCCGCGATGCTCCAAGACGGTCATTACACGACTCATTCAGATCTTTTGGCCCGGTGAGAATAGGATCAAGGGCAATGTCAAGATTGAGCCGCAGTGCAACTTCGGTGGATTCGCTCATTGATACTCCTTACATGCTCGAAAAGATGGCCAGGACCACTTCCGAGGATACGTTGGTCGATAAGACGCTTCAGAGGATCAGGAGTACGGAAGGGGGTGACAAGATACTGCAGAAAATACCGGAGAGATTGGTGGAGAAGGGGAAAGAAGGATGGACGTCTTTCAAGGTAGTCCTGTTCCTATCGGTTCTGACGGTACGTCTTTCCAGTCAAAAGAACGGACAGGGCTGACAGTAGCTTTTTGGTTATGGCTTGGCTGGATTATGCTGGACAATGCAGATTATGCTGAGGAGTAAGTACCCGACGAGAGGGTGGTTGGGTGGCTGAAGTTGACATCAGTCTCGCCCAATAGTGATGTCACAATGGTAACCGATCCGGACGTGGTCATCTGTGTGTCTCTCGACCTGTATCTAGCCCCATGCTGATGGGCAGTCCTGCTCCTGTTCTCACTTCTGGCCCTCTTCACCTCCTTTGTCGGGCTCACCAGCACTCTGCTCAATTCCCGACCAATTTTGGCGTTTTACTGTCTCCTGCTCTGGCCGACTTTCATTTCACTCGCTCTGATCGGATACTCCTCATTCAAGCGAGCGAATGTCCAGCTGGATCGGAAACTCAACCAGGTTTGGTCCCAGTTTCTCAGCGAGGAAGATCGGTTGCGGATACAGAACGGTCTGGGATGTTGTGGCTACTATAACCCTTTCCGTAAGTGAACCATTTGCTCGATGCGATGGCTGACGGGCAGACGATGCGACGTATTCGAAACGGTGTTACCCTAGGACCCCGCTTGCGGGGTGTAAAGGTAAATGGACGGCCTTCGAGGATAAGGCCCTTCGAAGCTTTGCGAGAGCCGCATTCAGTACCGTACCAATACACTTGGTCAATATTGTCATCGCTCTCGTGTGCTCCAATCACGTTGATGTGTGAGTAGATCAGTCATGCTGATTTCGAAGGAGCTGATGATTCAGCCAATTCGGCAAGGGACTCACACCGCTTCGTTATCGGTTACAGTACGTCTGGAATGATAATCTCTCATGCGCACGACTGATCACTCAGAGCGGCAGATGTAAGATCAAACGCAATGGCTGTCCTCGCTGCCCTCCCATTGATACCAAAATCATCGCAGCCATCATCAACACCGCTCAAACGTCGCTCGGCTCTACGTAGCTCAAGGAGTTCCGTCCGGTCTTCCACCTCCACGGTCAGATTGGTCGACCCATATCATCAGCCGAAAGCGAGGCAGTACAGTGTGGATAGTATGTTGGAGATTTACGACAAGAGTCCGCCGATCCCCTTCGCATCTAGGCAGAAGGATCAGGATGCAGGGAACCATCGCCGAGCTACAGAAGGTTTCGGGCTACCGACAGCGCCTACTACCCGATGGTCTTCGTTAGGTTACGAGAGTTCTAAGGTTGAAAATAATAAAAGGGAGATGAAGGGGAATACAAGGGGAACTTGACCGACTATTGGCGTTGGTCGCAACTTGTGGAAATTCCGATTGTAATGCACATTCATACATATCTTGATTACTTGAGTCGTCGCCCGGAATATATACTTCTTTTACGTTTCTCATGATCGTACAATACCTTGCTCCTGCCTCATCCGTTCGTCTGCATCGTCCTCCACCACATAATTCTTGAATTGCCTAGCCGGGATCTTGCGCTCGAACATGACATCGATTTCGTAGTAACTTCGACCCTTCATCTCTGGAAGTCGATAATAAGCCCATACCCAACATAGAGCGCAGATTGGTGCCCATAGGAAACCAATCTTGCCGCGTAGATTCCAGGCTGTAGGGTTCTGATCGTCAGTCAGTCCCGGGTTATATGTCTGTGAAGTGGCCTACAAGCATGTATGGCATCATCACACCAAAGGTCACCGAAAAGACATTATACGATAATCGTGACAAGGCTACAGTCTTGCTTCGCAAACGAGAGCTCGAAACTTCGCCGACAATGGCGTAAGCCAGAGGACCAACTGTCGAATCGTAGACGAATAGCCAGATGATCATCATTGCTGGTCATTAGTGACGTCGACAGAAAGAGCAAGTCACGCTTACAAGCTTGTCCCCATCTCGCACCATTGTATCCTTTGTCCGCAATGACGCTCAGAATACCGATAAGAAGTTGACCAATAGCCAAACAGAAAAGTCCAGTAGTGAATATCTGCCTCCTGCCAAGAATGGTGATGAGCCACCAACTAAGAAGCGTACCAACAAAGGCAGCCCCGTATAGTCCGATAGTCATCGAGAACGAGTTGCTCGTGTCTAGGCCAGCCTGTTGAAAGAAGTACGTAGAGTAATTGGCGAACTGTAGACCACACATGATTTGACAAGTCCAGGTTATCATTGAAATTTCCGTTCGTCGAAGATCGGTACCTCGGAAACAATCCAAGAAAGAAGTCCCAGACGAAACATCCTTCTCGAGCTGATTAGTTCGGATCATGGAAGATACGGTTTCCTTTGACCTGTCCTTGGTGGCAGCCGGAGTGAGACGACGAGCGGAGATGTAGGCTTGCGCAATCTTTCCTTTTCGGACCAGCCACCATGGCGATTCGGGTGCGAAGAGGAGAATAATGAACAACGGGACGGGCCAGGCCCACTGCACAGCGAATGGCATTCGGAATGACCAGATGCCGGTCATGAGTTGAGCTTTCTTGAGAATACCGGCACCAATCAGATGGCCAATGACCCAGCAGAGATTGATGAATCTAAGAGTCAGCTTATGATGGAGTTACAGCCTTTGAAGTGCTTACGTAGTGAGGTACCCTCGAAGGGACAAGGGACAGACTTCACTAGCGTATGCTTCGGCCAAAGTGGAGAAAACACCCCAAGGGATTCCACAAAGCAATTCGCCCGCCAGCAAGGCACCTTTGTTTGGGGCAAACGTGATCAGACCAATGAGAGGGGTCATGAACGCCAGGTTGCCGAGAATGGACCATTTGTACCCGAATCGGTCCACTAGAACAGCCCCGAGCAGGACACCGATAATCGATCCCATGTTAGCGGCCTGGAACATCAGATGCTGCAATCCATTATATGAGTGAACCTACCTGCTGCATACCGGCTTGCCATCCTGGAGCTATTTGGTAGCCTGCCTTCCCGCCGTAGTCGCTTCCAAAGTGCTCTTTGAAAGCCGGCAGACCGAAAAGAGATCCGAGCAGGAGCGTATCGTACGACTCCATGATGATGCACCCCGAGGCTGCTATAGACCACCCAACAGCCTGCAATATCAGCTATGGCTCGATCACGCTGCGCTTGAAACCACTGACCGCTCGATTGATCTTGAGAGACTGCCACAGTGATAGGGATTTCTGCCATTCCTCATCTCGCACAGCTTCCGCCTTGACTTGCTCCCATGACTTGCTTTCAGACGATCCTTCTTCCGAAGCCTGAGAGTAATCCCTCTTGTCGTCTTCGACAATAATGTCATCGTGCGGATTCGAATTATACGACATGTTCGATGGTCACCTTGCTATCTTGGCAGTGGATGATTCGTATTCGTGACTCCATACCAAACTCTTTATACCCTTGCAGCGAATGTTCGAAGTTGCATTTGCGATGGTCCGGAAATAGATGGGCACGTCTTGGTGCCGCCATACGCATCAACTCTGATGTGCTTTCGACAATGTGATATGTCCCCCACGGGTCTCTGGAGCCCAAGAGTTTACGAAATGGCAATGATCTAGAACAAGGAGGAGTGAAAAGAAGGCAAGTCGGCGACTTGAGAAAACCTGCACGTTCAGATGATCGGATAATCGGCTTCTTCGGCGACTTACCGTGAAGTTGACGTGCTCAAAGTGCGGGGTACATCTCCAAAATCTCTTGAGTCATTGCAAGTCGCCAGAGGAAGCGCACAGGTGACGTGCTAGGTGCAATCATAGCAGGTACAGTGTTCGCCCTGGTCGCCGATGCGTCGGAGAGGCCCGATGGGATATTGGCCCAGCTGAGGTAGGCCAAGGATATAAAAGTTCATGACGAGGTCGGCGCAACAAGTTATCACTTTCGAGCTCTGACAATACACACTTCAATTAACACAATGGCCCCAGTCGCTACTCATACTATGACCGAGACCCCCCGAGGTTCTCTGAAGCTCCAACCGCCGGCTCCTCAGGATCCAGATTCTGTTGCGCGAAATCAGCTACCTGGTCCACTTAGCAATCTAGGCTTGATTGAGCAGTACCCCGTGAGTGTCCTTCACCTGCGTCCTAGCCTCGATGCTGACAATGCAGCATTTCGAGGTGACTCCAGCAATTGGCCGAGAGTTTAAAGGAGATATCCAGCTCGATGAGATCATGAACGCACCCAATAAAGACGAGCTCATCAAGGATCTAGCTTACATGAGTGAGCCTTCCTTCCGCTCCTCGAGATTGTCAACTTACATGTAGTCTCTCGACGAGGTGTATGCTTCTTCCGAGATCAAAACATCTCTTCGGACGACATGATGAAGCTCGCTGAGGCAATTGGTGTCGCATCAGGTAGACCTTCAGGCTCTCACATGTGTATTCATCCTGTGTCGGAGAATACCCCAGAGATCGGCACCAAGACATCCCTCATCTCGGCATCTAAGCAGAAGTGAGCAGATCCACGACCCACGAGACCTACAAACTGACACCGATAGTAAGGGTGGTGGTATCAGGCGAATACACGATGACCTCAGTCGATGGGCTTCTGTAGCGTGGCATTCGGATGTCTCGTTTGAAAACGTTCCAGCCGATTATTCAATGCTCAAGATCAACGTCCTGCCAGAATCAGGTGGGGACACGATGTGGGCTAGCACTTCTGATGTACGCATACACTGTTCACATGCCCTCCGAGCAGTGGCTGACGCTCCAGGTGCTTGACAAGATGAGCCCATCTTTCCGAGCGTATCTCGAAACCTTGAATGCCACCCATGATGCCTCTTTCTTCCACGCCGAAGCCGCTCAACACGGCATCAAGATCGACAAGAATCGCGAAAGAGGAAATCCACTCAACTCAGGAGATCACCTCACTGCCTCGCATCCTCTCATCCGTACGAATCGTAAGTCTTCCACCACCTTAGGCTTGGGCTTTGCTAACGGGACAGCTGTCACAGGATGGAAGGCGATGTATGTCAACAAAGGATTCTATGGCCGTATTGATGGAGTTTCACGAGACGAGTCGGACATTATTGCGAAATACTGCTTCGATTTGATCAACAACAATATGGATATTCAATGTCGATTTAGATGGGAGAAAGGATCAATTGCAATCTGGGACAACAGATGTACTTGGCATTCTGGTACGTCATTCCTTGCCCCTATCTACTGGCAGAGACTGACTCCATAGCACTATTCGACTACAATGAGGAACGAGCTGGTGACAGGGCATCATCTATCGGGGAGAAGCCATATCTGGACCCCAATTCGCAGTACAAGTCAGAAGCGTTGAAAGCAGAAGGCAAAAAGTGGTAGATCAGTGTCCGAGTTGTATCTTCAATGTACGCGTTGCATCCCTGTCAAAGTTTACCCTGCCACTTTCTGCTGACTGAAAGAGCAAAGAAAGGCAGATGCGATGAGAGCAATCCACCTGCATGACGACGGTTGTCCACCCTAAAAGAAAACAGATACACCAAATTAGATCTTTCCTCCGAGCCAACCTGGTCTTTCTACAAATACACTTACTCTCTCCTGACCCTGCCGTGGCTCCAACAACACTGATAGATTAGAGGACGACTAATAAAATGCGGAAATGCTCACATGATTTTCGGTATAAGGCATCGATAGAGGCGCTCCCTCGCTCGGCCAGAGCTCGCCTAAGGTATGTTTGGACGGGTTCCAATGCGTGGAAGTTGAATGGCTAAACCATCAGTCACTGCTATACACTGTCAAATCGAACTCACCTCCTGATACCTCTTGAATTCGACAGCGATCTTTCCGAGCTTGGCATATTTGTCATGGTTCACCAAAGAGAGGTCGGGCGATAATGTAGATTGTCGAGTATCGGAATTACCATCGAATGTGAAAGTGATACTGTATCATCAGATTACATCCTGAAGAAGCCATGCCGAACTCACTCAGTCAGAATGAGTCCCAAAAATGGGAGACACGGTCCGGCAACTTCTCGTAGTCGAGATCGGTACGCGGCATGGTTCTTGGTATGTTCGATCACAGCTCGTAGTCGATCCATCATGATCTTGTACTTAGCCGATAAAGACTGATGATGAGCTTGTCCGATGTCTGCGGTTTGAAATGACTTACATCCCAAGTCTTCTTCAGCCGCATGATTGTACTACTGTTGAGTCCGGCCAGGATGGCCCACATGGAAGAAAAGTTGTGCAGATACAGGCACTTCTTGAGTATTGTCAGTTATGATCAGATGAGACGTAACGGACTCACATCCGCCAGTTTGATGTAGAATTTGAGAAGACCAGTCCGCCTCTTGATGTCCAACTCCGCTAGGATGGTGTCGGCAATCCACCCAGTAATCTGATTACTAGTCTCGCTCAAAGCCTTCAAGCCCGCTACCTTTCTTCTTCCAGTCAACAGCAGATCTTCGGGGGCGACCTGGTTGAACATCTTGGATTCCATGATGGTCAATTGACGAGCTAATTCAAGCGTGTCAAACTCCGTGAGAGGTATGCGCGAAAGCTCGATACCTGGCTTCTGGAGAAGGGTATTGAGTGATTTCGAGATTATAGGTGTTGGCGGTAGGGATGAAAGCTGGCTGAATCCAGCAGATGCAGGTCCAGGGGTGATCGCATTTGGCGAAAGAAGGGACAGCGGCGATTTTAGTGAAAGCTTATCGGTCGAGAGAGTGCGCGAGTGAGACCGCCTCGAATGGTCATTATACGAAGAAGCGGATGATCCGGGCCGTTCTGGACCAGCGGAGAGCGGACCTGAAGAACGTTTTCGGATAGCTTCCAATAACCGTGGTGCCATGGCCGGTAGTGTGGGCTGAACGACCTCGATAGCAAACTCCCTCATGGTCTCGAGAGCAACATCATCGGCCTCTGGTTTCCAGTATGTATCCAACCAAGCTTTCAACAGGTTGTATACCCTCAGTCGGACCGGTACAACCTTCCTTTCGACCCACATCTCCTGTTCTCGTTCAGTCATGGCGATATTGGATGGCGGCATAATATCATATCGCCGGATCAAGGCTTCGGTGAAGTCCAGTGGATCGGTGTGTAGGCGGAAAGTATAGAAGAAAGATGCCCAAAACATCGAGTCTACCGGTCCGTCATGAGGTGTCATCTTCTCGACCAAGACAGTCAGACTGGCGCCGACCATTGTGCCTTCGCTGTTGAAGGTAATCTCTCGGGGATCGTAGTCATGAGCGACCACCCAGAAACGCATATCAGGTTGATTATGAATTGGCTGAGTCATAGCCCGATTGGCTGCTGGACGTAGCTGCATGGCTGACATAGGCTGACCTTTGATGGGGGCTACATCGCGATCAGTGTCGATCCTTAGCTGAGACAGTTTCGGTAGCGAGGCCATGGAAGGGAATTCGACCTTGAACTGCGAGAGATGGTTCCAGTCATCTCCGCCCGATCTGTCAGCGTTTGTTGATCGGTGGCTAGCGCTGGAAGACCGACCAGAAGGCAGGGCGGCCGAAGCCGAAGTCATTGTAGAGGTCGACATCTGCGAGAATGCCGTCACGAGTGAGGGACGGACCGTGACTGAGCCAGATACGGTGGATGGTTCTCTTCGTATTTCTTTGGGCGTCTCATTGTCGGAAGCGATTTTGTCGAGGTCGACTGATCGGGACGGAGAACGACGTCGCAGTCTCGGGGGCGCAGGTGACGATAGACTGGATGAGCGACTTCGGGGTATAGGAGTGCCCTCGGAATGGGTGCGGACCAGCTCTGCAGGATGGGCTGTCGTAGGTACGCCCAGCGGTGCAGTATGTATGTGACTCAACGTCGGTCTTGTCTGTCGATGAGCTCGGTATATTTGTGTCAGACTCACTGTTGGCACGCGGACAGGTAATGGCGGAGCCAGATGCTGTAATGGCTTGACAGTCACGTCTTCTTCCCGACTCAGATCCGCCACCAATTCCTCGTCCTCCTCTCCATCTTCATCATGTTCCTCCTCCTCCGGAGTGGCATGTACCATTGATCCATCCTGCTGATATCGCTGCTGTAGATAGCTGAGACTTGTTGCTTTTCGATGCAGCCCAGAGAGCGTATGCTCGCCTCGTTGGCCCACTGGATAGTCTCGCTTGACGAGCCCAGCTTCCTGATTTGGGCGAGGT
>Ga0308160_10007104_pt1 | contig 11221 bp, 12 predicted proteins | sample PhyFR1_FD_201036 | JGI IMG/M metagenome (GOLD analysis project Ga0308160, IMG submission 201036) | Phyllosphere microbial communities from UC Gill Tract Community Farm, Albany, California, United States - DLSLF.R1 | ecosystem: Host-associated > Plants > Phyllosphere > Unclassified | place: USA... | reverse complement strand
ACGTGCCAGCGAGCGTCCGGGTCCATCACATCGATTTATCGATCGAGTTGCAGTCGTTAGTTTATTTCATGAAGCATTATTCGCAATCAGCTGAAGGAGTGAAATCATAATGGAAAACCTTATCCCGTCAACTATAGCATTCATCGGACCAGGTAGCTTAGCACTAATCGGTGTCGTCGCATTAATCATCTTCGGACCGAAGAAGTTACCTGAACTTGGTCGTGCTGCGGGTCAGACATTGAAAGAGTTCAAGAGCGCAACGAACGGTATCATGGACGACGATAAAAAGGATGAACCGAAAGAGAAGTGATTGAATCATGGCGATTGATCAAGAACAAAGCGTGACGTCACATCTGGACGAACTGCGTAAACGGATCGTCTGGTCGCTTATCATCGTCGTCGTCCTGTTCGCTGTTGCATTTCCGCTCGTCCGACCGCTCGTTCGCTTCTTGCAAGCGGACTTAAAAGAGCTCGGTATCGGTTTGAATGCCTTCAACGTCGCAGATCCTTTAATGTTGTATTTGAATCTTGCGTTCATCATCGCAATCGTGCTGGCATCGCCGTTCTGGATGTATCAACTCTGGGCATTCGTCCGCCCTGGTCTGTATGATAAGGAGCAAAAAGCGACATTGACGTATATTCCGGTCATCTTCTTTCTATTTTTGGCTGGTGTAGCCTTCTCATACTTTTGGTTGTTACCTTTCTTATTAAAAGTTTCGACTGAACTAGGGAAGGAACTCGGAATCGAACAAGTCATCGGAGTCGAGAACTACTTCAGTTTCTTAATCCGATTAACGATTCCGTTCGGTCTTCTTTTCCAATTGCCGGTCGTGACGATGTTTCTGACACGTCTTGGTCTCGTGACGCCAATTTTCATGCGAAAGAATCGGAAATATGCGTACTTTGCGCTGTTCGTCGTTGCGGCATTGATCGCACCGCCGGACGTGACGTCACACTTGATGATCTCGGTCCCATTGTTCGTTCTCTATGAGATCAGCATCTTGATTTCTGCGCGGACGTACAAAAAGGTCTTGATCCTCGAGCAACAGGCAGAGCTTGAACGACAGGCGGATTTGATGCGTGAATTGAATAAATGAATCGTGAATTCCTTCCGATAATTTTGGAAGGGATTCTTTTTTATGAAAGCGTTATTTTTATATTGATAAAGCAGTTAGCGATGCGTATACTAAAGTTAATTCATGGGGGCTTAGCTCAGCTGGGAGAGCGTTTGGCTGGCAGCCAAAAGGTCGTCGGTTCGATCCCGATAGTCTCCACCATATTCGTACACTTCAAACTCTTGAGGATTCAAGAGTTTTTTTATTGTTTTCAAAATATGGAAATGCAATATAAATTGTCAATAAAAACAAATAATTATATAAAACAGACAGAACTGAATTGTTTATTTCCATCTATTTCATTAAACTAAATATACAGAATTTTCGTTTAACTGTTTTGTTGGTAACATCATTATAGTTTTTTAGAAAAGGGGAAAAGAAGCATGAAAAAGGAAATCGCACTCTTGGCAGCTGTCTTGATGACATCTTCCAACTTGGTCAGTGCTCAAGGAGCACTGTCCTCGCAAGATAAGGCAAGTGGTCAAAAGCCGCACGCCCTCTCATTTAAGAAAACAGGACAGGAGAAGGTGTATAAGCAGTCTGACAAGGTCCGTGTCGTCATCGAGATGGAGCAGAAGCCGGCGATTCAAATTGCGCAGGCACAAAACAAGCGGTATAGCACATTGAGCAATGCCGAAAAAGAGTCGATTAAGGATCGCCTCGTCAGTGTCCAAAAATCAGTCAAGTCAGCGATCGCTAAAAAATCGATTCCCGTTACATATAAGGAAAGCTTCACGACCGTCATCAACGGATTCAGTGGTGAAGTCAAGTTCGGCGACATCGAAGACATCAAACAACTCGACGGAGTCAAGAGCGTACATATCGCCCATGAATACGCGCGACCGAAAGCCGATAAAGGCGCAAAACCAGACATGTTGTATAGCAAAGATATGGTTAATGCAAAAGAAACATGGCAGGATTATGGCTTCAAAGGGGAAGGGACAATCGTAGCGGTCATCGATACGGGGATTGATCCGTCGCATAAAGATATGGTGTTGAGCCCGGAGACGAAAATCGATTTGACTTCTTCAAAGGTTGAAAACGCCAAAGAATCAAAAGGACTAAAAGGGAAGTATTTCACGGAAAAAGTCCCATACGGCTATAACTACGCTGATCACGATAGCGAAATCCGTGATTTAGGTGCAGGTGCATCGATGCACGGAATGCACGTAGCGGGTACGGTCGGTGCTAATGGAGACGAAGCGAACGGTGGTATCAAAGGGGTCGCACCGGAAACACAACTCCTCGCGATGAAAGTATTCGGAAATGATCCAGGCATGCCATCGACATTCAGTGATATCTACATCAAAGCGATTGATGATGCGATTGCACTCGGAGCGGATGTCATCAACATGAGTCTCGGTTCGACGGCATCATTCGTCAACGCAGATGATCCAGAGCAACGGGCAATCGTCAACGCGATGAACAACGGGATCTTATGTGCGATCTCTGCTGGAAACTCGGCATTCACAGGACATGGTGCAGGCAATCCGTATACAGCGAATCCTGACATCGGTGTTGTAGGATCTCCAGGGTTGATCAGCCAAGCGCTACAAGTCGCATCGCTAGAGAATACGAAATTGACGCTTGAAGGTATGGCACTGACGATTGACGGACAAGATGCTGGTTATTTGGCGTATCAAAAACAGGATTCGCCGAATCCGATTAAGGTATTCAATAAGGAGAAGCAAGACGTCATTTATGTCGGCGATGGTCAAGCATCGAACTATCAAGGAAAAGATGTCAAAGGAAAAGTTGTTTTTGTTGTGCGTAACGGTAGTTTCAATTACGGCATGATTCAAGCAGAAGCTGAGAAACAAGGAGCAGCCGGTGTCATCGTTCGTGGACGAGTCGATCATGGGGATTATGTCAGCATGGCACTCAATAATCCGACGATTCCGATGGTGACGCTCAGTATCGCGGACGGGAATGGTCTTGAAGAAAAAGCGAAAGCAGGAAAAGCAATTGCTGTGACGTTCGATGGAAAAGCGGTCTCAGCAGATAACCCAGTTGCGGGCGAGATGTCTGATTTCACGTCATGGGGTGTCACGCCAAACCTTGATTTCAAACCTGAAATCACGGCACCGGGTGGAAAAATTTACTCGACGCTCAATGATAACGAATATGGCGTTATGAGTGGAACATCGATGGCAGCGCCACACGTTGCCGGAGGAACGGCACTCGTCATGCAACGAATCGCGAAGGATTTCAAAGTCGATGGTGCGACACGCGTTAAACTCGCGAAGAATATTCTCATGAATACGTCACGTCCACAGCTTGATAAAGGGCAGTATAATGCTGAAGCGAAAACTGGTAGCTTCTATTCACCACGTCGTGAAGGTGCTGGTTTAATGGATCTACGTGCTGCGATGAAAACACCAGTCGTCGTTACGGAAACGAAATCGGGTGAAGGAAAGGCTGCACTCAAAGAGGTCGGCGAGAAATTCACATTCACGCTCGATTTGAAAAACTATAGTAGCGAAAAAGTGACATATCAATTAGCCGGAACGGTACAATCGGATCTCGGTGCAGAAGGAACGAACTTCCTGGAAGCCAACAATATTTATAAGAAAAACTCAGTGGATGCGGTCGATCCGAATAAAGGAACGTTCCCAATCTCATTCGCAGTCGGTTCGAAAAAAGCAAGTTCTGTCTCCATCAATCCTAAGAGCTCAACGAAAGTAAGTGTATCGGTCGATTTGAAAGATACAGTCGATTGGGCAAACGGTCTTCCACTTGAGCAAGTCTTTGAAAATGGCTACTTCGTTGAAGGTTTCGTTCGTTTAATCGATACGAAGAGTAAAAATCCGGAATTGACAGTGCCGTACGTCGGATTCAAAGGAAAGTGGGATCAGGCACCGATCGTCGATGCACCGCGTTATGACGAAGAGAAGACATTCTACGGATTAACTGGATTAGCGACAGAAGTAAAAGATGATTTCGAGTTCCTCGGCACGAACACGGCGGGAAAAGTCGTTGAAAACAAGGTTGCGTTCTCACCTAACAACGATGGTAGCGTTGACGAGGCGTTCCCAGTCCTCTCGTTCCTTCGTAATGCACGAAAAGTCGAGTATTCGATTCTTGACCGGAATAAAGCAACACTCCGTAAATTAGATCTACAAACAGACGTTGTGAAGAACTATTATGATAGCGGTTCTGAAGATGGGTTCACACCCGTCACAAGTGCGGCTTGGGATGGAACAGTCAATGGAAAACCAGTCAAAGACGGTCTTTACTATTACCAAGTTAAATCAGTCATCGATTATCCGAATGCGAAATGGCAGTCGAATCTCTTCCCCGTCTATATCGATACGAAAAAACCAGCAGCAACGGTTCAATGGGATACTGCAAAAGAAACACTTTCATGGACAGCAGGCGATCAAGGAACAGGTATAGCGTCCTATGACATTCTCGTTGATGGAACAAGTGTCCTCAAACAGCCGCTTGCGCCGACAGAAAAAGCATATGAATTAAAAGGTCTCTCGAAATCGTCGAAGATTGATTTCGTTGTCAAGGATTATGCAGGAAATACAGTGACGAAATCGGTGAACACGACAGGCATCGACAAGGCGGTACCGACCGTCCAAATCGATACACCGGTCGCACTCGGTCTGTCGACATCTAAAGTGGTTACTATCGCGGGTCATGTATCCGATGAGTCAGGGATTAAATCATTCAAAATTAACGGAAAAGCCGTCCAGCTTCGTTTTGATGCAGCAAAACAGCAGTACGTGTTCAGTCATGATGTGACCTATACGAAAGATGGCGTCAAATCGTTTAAAGTCGAAGCTTATGATGGAAAAGGAAATCGCTTAGTATTTAGCCGCCAGGTCATTCTAGATTCGACATTGCCGACTTTAAAAGTGACAGCACCAAAAACAGTATCAGCAAAAACAAAGACAGCATCTCTTAAAATCGTTCTCCAAGATAACTATGATGAGATTCGATTCGATATGAATGATAATGCCGTATACCGTCATGCATTCAAGGAACCATACCAAATGAGAGCCTTCAAAAAGACAATCACGAAAAAAGTGACGCTCAAGAAGGGGAAAAACACGTACAACTTGAAACTGAAGGATATCGGTGGACACGTTGTTACGAAAACAGTCGTCATCACGAAAAAATAAGTCGACGATTAATAAGTCAGGCGGCTATCCGTCTGGCTTTTCTTGTGTGCCGAAGCGCCTTGAAGGGTTTATGAGACGAGAAGAGGGGGAATTTTAAGAACAGAAACAAGTCAGAGGGGGAACAACCATGAATCCGTTCACGACCTTAATCGCCTTCATTGTAGGGTGTCTCGTCTTATATCTCGGTATCCGCGACAAAAACGGCTGGCTGATCGGTGTCGCGATGATACCGCTCGCGATCGTTGCCTATAGCGTCATCTATCTGATCATTCAGGTCAGTGCGTAGTCTTCATGGAAAACGTCTTACCCTAAGCGGTAGGACGTCTTTTTTTTAGAAAATCGTACTACAGATGAAACCGATCGAGTAAAATGTAAGTATATTACAGTATAGAGAGGTGGATGATCATGGAACACGTACATACACAAACGGATGCCTTGGCGGCGCTGTACGAAGAGATGCATCAAAAGACGAAGACCGGCATGTGGGTCATGCTTGCGGCATTCTTAGCGCTCAGTAACACACTTGAGAAGCCGGTTTACGCGATGATCGTCCCGTTATTGTATTTTGGCTACGATATGTTCGTACAACGCAAACGGTTTGCGCTTGTCGCGGAATATACATCACAGGCTTCAGCGAGACGTCTCTATCAGGTGCATGTCTTGATCGGTATCTTACAATACGGAGCGCTTGCCGGTCTGATTGTGTGGGCAGCCGATCGACCAAATACGTCTTTCTTAATCGGTCTCGTCATCGTCGTCATTCCGTTCTACTGGCTCTGTCGAAAAGCGTTAGAGTTCGTCTCACGAAAAATTGATCCAACGTATATCACGGAAAAAGAAATTCACAAAGCGCGCTAAAGGAGACGATGTCATGCAAACAGCTCGTGAAGAACGTCTACAAAAACTTGCCCTCGCGTACCGAGACGTCGAGTGGCTCGGCACACGCTGGTATTGGAACATGTTTCTATTCATAACAGTCGGTATCTTGATTGAATGGACGGATCTCCCGATGTTGATTTTGGCGATTCCAGCCGTTTTTCTCGGATCCGATTTTCGCTACCAACTAAAAAAACGAAAAATTTTAGACGGCTACATCTCAAAAGAGCAGGTCCGTCGGCAATTTTTACTACGCATCGGTAGTCACGTCCTGCTGTACGCTGTCTTGACGATCGTCATCATCCAGACGATCGAGGAACCGTTCTGGAAGATGCTGGTGGCCATTTTTGCGATTTTAACACCGCTCTACTTCATCAGCGAATGGATCATCCGACGTGACGGAGCGCGTGACCCGGATTATATCAGTGACGGAGAAGTAGCCCGCTTTGTCAAACAGAAAGGAACATCGAAATGGAACACCTATTCGAGCGACAAGCACGTCTGAATGTAATGAAACGTCCAGTGCATGTCGTCACCTATTTCTTTTCGATTCCTGGATTGATTGTCGCCATACTTGCTTGGTTTTTACCAGCGGTTGAATCCGTCTTTGGACAAACCTTGTTTTTCTGTCTTTGTGGAATTGGAGTCGCTCGAGAAATCGTCCGGCTACGACTCATGAAGTCCTATTTAACGCAAGGTATCTATCAACAGACTGTTCAGAAGGTTGCTCACCTGACGATCATAGGATATGTCGTGGCGTGGCTAATCGCTTTCGTCATGCTGTCGATTCCAAATGCTCCCGGTTATTTATTCGTTCTCTTACTTGTCTGGAGCGGCGGAGTCGGTCTTGGTGTCACTCGAATGAATCGATTGGCTAAACAAATCGATCCTGCGTACGTCTCGATGGGAGAAATTGAACGTGCGTGGTGGAAACGCTAAAGCAAAAAATCCGCATCTATTCAGCAAAAGACGCTGATGGATGCGGATTTTTGATTATTTCTTCAACAGTAGATAAATGAAGTACGGTGCTCCGATCAAGGCGACGACGATCCCAGCCGGTACCCCGTCCGGTCCTGCGATGTTTCGTCCAATCGTATCAGCGAACGCGAGCAACCAGCCGCCGAGTAAAAGGGCAATCGGTAGGAAGAACTGATGGCGTGGTCCGACAAGCGCGCGAGCGATATGTGGCGCCATCAAACCAATGAAGGAGATTCCCCCTGTCACGGAGACGGCAGCAGCAGCGAGCGCGACGGCTGTCAACAAGAGTTGGATCCGTTCCTTTTCAATCGCGACGCCAACACCAATCGCGACCGGTTCATTCAAGGCAAGTAGATTGAGCTTATTCGCCTTATAGAATGTCAGTGGAATCAAGACGAGCAACCACGGTAAGAGCGAGTAGACGAAAATCCAGTCCGTTCCCCAGATGTTACCGGCGAGCCACTTGGCGATGAAGTCGACCTTTTCACGACGCGTCGATGAAATCAGGATGACCATGATTCCGGACAGCGCCATCGAGAAGCCGACACCCGTTAAGATCAAGCGGATCGGTTGGAGTCCTTGTACACGGTCGTATGAGAACAGGTAGATCGCTGTCGCGGTGACGAGTGCACCGAAGAAGGCAGCGATCGGTAACAGATAGATGAATGATCCGACATCGGTCGGGAAGTACAGGAAGAACAAGGCGACGGCGACGCCAGCTCCTGTGTTGATACCGATGATACCAGGATCAGCGAGTTCATTGCGGGTGATTCCTTGGAGAATCGCACCGGATAAGGCGAGCGCCATTCCTGCCATGACGGTGATGAGCAGTCGGGGTAAGCGGAGCGAATAGAGGACGAACTCCTCTTTGAACGATCCGTTTCCAAGTAACGTCGGCAGTAAACGATCGTACGAGAGAGAAGCAGGTCCAAGACCGATGCTGACGACGAATGTTGCGATCAATAGTGCCAGTAACGTCCAAAACGTCAGTTGCTGGCGACGGCGTAAACGAGATTCCATCATGAGAAAGCACGCCCTCCTTTCCGAACGATTAAGAGGAAGAATGGTAGCCCGAGCATCGAGACGATTGCGATGACCGGCGTCTCATAGGGTGCATATAGTGTCCGTCCGATCGTATCGGCAAGCAACATGAACGTCGCACCAAAGATCGCGGTCATCGGCAGGATGAACCGATAGTCCGTCCCGACGATCGCGCGGACGATATGCGGAATCATCAGCCCGATGAATGCCATGTTACCGACGAGGGCTACGGCAGCACCGGCAAGAAGGATGACGACGACGTAGAGGACCGCCTTGATCCGCTGGATGTTCTGTCCGAGTCCGAGCGCAACTTCTTCCGAAAGACTGAGGATTGTCAATTGCCGCGAGAAAATGAACGCAATCACGATTCCAATTGCGATGACCGGCGCGATGACTTGCAGTTGTCCCCAGGTCGACCCAACGAGTCCCCCGGACGTCCATTGTGAGACATCTTGGGCAATCTTGAAGTAGATCCCGATGCCTTCCGCAATCGCGTACAGAAACGCTGAGATCGCGGAACCGGCAAGGACGATCCGGAGCGGTGAGAAGCCGCCTTTTTTTGAAGCACCGATTCCAAAGACAAGTGCTGCCCCTAGTGCTGCTCCGACGAAACACGCAATCATGATCCCGAAGTAGTCAATTTTCGGGAACAGGACGATGACGAGCGCAAGTGCTGCATTCGCACCCGCCGTCAGACCAAGCAGACCTGGATCGGCGAGGGGATTACGTGTCATTGCTTGCATAATCGCACCTGAGACACCGAGTGCTGCTCCGACGAGGATCGCTGCCAGTTCCCGTGGCAAGCGGATTTCCTGGACGATTTTTGCTTTTTCATTCAATGGTCCGAACGTCAAAGCGTTCCAGACTTCGCGCGTTGTCGTATCGGCAGCACCGAACGTCATCGCGATCCAGAACATCCCGAAAAAGAGGACGAGACCGAGTGTGATTTTTATGCCGAACGGAATTCGACCAGCTGACATGAATGTCGCCTCCATTTCTGATTCAGTGAGTGAGACACAAAAAAGAGGAGGGATCCCGCAGGTTCCCTCCCTTATTCATTATGCACCAAGGAAACTTTTCTTGAAGAACTCGAGTTGACGTTCGAGTGTGAGCGGATCGTTGAAGTAGAACTCCTTCGAATCGACTTCGAAGACACGATCGTTTTTGACGGCTGGAATGTTTTTGAACGTATCCGTTTTCGTGAATGAGTTGTCCGCTTCCGCACTCTTACTGAAGACGAGGTAGTCGCCTGCGTATTCAGGAAGGACTTCTGGTGACAATGCGTAGTATCCGTCTTTTAATGCCATCTTCGTGACTTTATCTGGCATTTTCAATTTCATTTCCTGATAGAGAATCTCTGTTCCACGACCCCAGTTATCGCCGAAGACGTAGAGTTGTTTATCGAAGCTTTCGATGACAGAGACAGTAGCATCTTCACCGATTTTTGCTTTGATGTCTTTACCGGCAGCAGCAGCACGTGTTTTGAAGTCTTTGACCCAGTCGCGTGCTTCTTGCTCTTTGTTGAGCAATTTACCGATTTCGATATGTTGCGTCAAGTAGTCGACTTTTCCGTATGTGTACGTGACGGTCGGAGCAATCTTTTTGATTTTATCGAGGTTTTTCGTTGTCGAATAGCCGATGATCAAGTCGGGTTCGAGTTCGATGATTTTTTCAACGTTCTCTTCCGATACTTCCGTGACATCTTTGAGTTTGTCGAACTTAGGATTCGCTTTTGACCACGAATCGACACCGACGACAGGAACGTCGAGTGCCATGACGTTGCCGGCAAAACCAGCGAGGACGACGACACGTTTTGGATTAGCCGGAACTTTGATGTCACCGTTCTCCGATTTGTACGTGATCGTCTCGTTTTTCGACCCAGACGCTGCGTCGTCTTTTTTCTCCGTATTGCCACACGCTGCGATGACGAGCGTGAGAATGAGTAGAACCGGTAAAAGTAGTTTCTTCATGATTCAATCTCCCTTGATTAAGTTGTAGGTGATACACATCGGCTTGTTCGTCCGCGGATCGCGTCCGATTTCAGCATCGATATGGAATACTTCTTGTAAGACGTCTTTTGCGATGACTTCCTCACACGTTCCGGCTTTGACGACTTCACCGTTTTTCATGGCGATGATATAGTCGGCGAAGCGTGCCGCTTGATTCAAATCATGCAGGACCATGACGATCGTCCGTCCTTCGGTCCGGTTGAGATGCTCGAGCAGTTCGAGTACCTCGAGTTGGTGGGCGAGATCAAGATAAGTCGTCGGTTCATCAAGGAAGATGATGTCCGTCTCTTGGGCGAGTGCCATCGCAATCCAGACCCGTTGACGTTGACCACCAGACAGTGCATCGACGGGACGGTGTTTGAATGCCATCGTATCCGTTGCTTCGAGTGCCCAATCGATGATCTCGTAATCGTGTTTCGTCAAGCGTCCGAACCCTTTTTGGTACGGGAAACGACCGTATGAGACGAGCTCTGCGACCGTCAGACCACTTGCGCTCTCTGGAGTTTGTGGCAGAATAGCCATTTTCCGGGCAAGTAGCTTCGTGCTTTCCTTGGCGATATCGAGACCATCGAGCAATGCACGTCCTGATTGATGAGGAATGATCCGTGTCATCGCTTTCAATAAAGTCGATTTGCCACATCCGTTCGCCCCAATGATTGTCGTGATTTGTCGATCGGGAATTTGGACGGACAAGTCTTTGACGATGGGACGATCACCGTAGCCGATATTGATTTCTTCTGTTGCTAGACGTACCATACGCGACGACTCCTTCGTTGTTCTCTCCGTTTTCAATGATAATGATTATCACTATCGTCTCATTAACCATACCAGTCCTGTAAAAACGCTGTCAACATTTTTTCTTGTGTTCAAGAGATGTTCACGTTATCATGAGGGAGTGAGAATGATAATCAATCGTAATCAAAGACGAGGAGTGAGTGAGATGAGGGAACAGGAGTTGTTCGACGTAACGATCATCGGCGGAGGACCTGCAGGGTTATATTCGACGTTCTATAGTGGTCTTCGGGGCATGAAGACGAAATTGATCGAGTATCAAGCAGAACTCGGAGGAAAA
>Ga0308160_10007100_pt1 | contig 11225 bp, 11 predicted proteins | sample PhyFR1_FD_201036 | JGI IMG/M metagenome (GOLD analysis project Ga0308160, IMG submission 201036) | Phyllosphere microbial communities from UC Gill Tract Community Farm, Albany, California, United States - DLSLF.R1 | ecosystem: Host-associated > Plants > Phyllosphere > Unclassified | place: USA... | reverse complement strand
GTAGACGGAGGTAAAGTCTGGGAAGACGCAGCGAGGGATACTGGCGGAGACCAAGCAGTTGAAAAACTCAAGATTATCGAACATGAAATCAAGGATGTTGAAAAGGAAGAAGAAAAGATGGAAGAAGCCAAAGCGGATCCGGCTTTGGAACCCACGTTTGGAAGTCATAAAGTCCATTCGAACGGTCCTTCACCTGGTACACCTGGTGTTCCGGAACTTGTTGGGGGTGTCTTGCCTAAAGAAATGGTTTTACCGGCTGCTATTGGGTTCTTGGGTGTTGTTATCTTGGGTGTGTTTATTGCTTCCAGGGCTAGCAAGTAAGCCACGAGCGGGAGCGAGTGGCGAGGGCGAGGCGAGCGTTTGGAAGTGGGAGAGCGAGTCAGAGTAGAGATTGGGAGCAGGAAGTTGGAGTGAGGGAGCGGGTCTGGGGGGTAAGGGAGGGGGAAGGGGTACCTGCAGTGCGGGTGATCTTTTCGTTACGAGTTACACTTTTCATTCCGTTTGGTCAGACTCAACTTATGTAACACTGTCTGCGTCTCTTGCTTCCTCTCAACGGGCGTAAAGACTGCACACGACCTGCGAAAGACCTGCAAACACCTACATCAGCAGACCAATACGCGATCATTTGTGCGATAAAGATGAATGTTGTTGCGCAATGATTATGTGGACGAGAGAGAAATACATCATTACTGATCTATGTACAAGCCATGACTTCTCTGTGTTTTGTCAAGCCAAGTCAAGCCAAGATAGGTAGGCTTAGCGCCTGAAAGCAGCCAAAGCCTGGGTAAAAGGTGATGAATGCGGTAAAGGCGAACCAGATGAAGTCGAAGATGAAATGCTGGGAATCAGCTTGTGGTATATGTATCAGAGCATTTCAGCTGGACATACGATAAAGAGCTCAAGGACCCTGTAAACGTCCCGAAACGACGTCTTTCGACCCTATTTAATTTCTTGGCGGTTTGGGCGTTGTTTCGGGTCTTTTGACCTCTGACTGGGAGACCTAGTGCGTGGCTGGGATTAGCTCTTTAATCGGGCGGGAAGTTGCGCTGTGAGGAGGAGAGGGACTGTGATGGATATCCTGTAGAGTCTGATCGAATGAATGGCTGGATCTGTCCGTTGACGAGCGGACAAGATGGTAGGGGCCAAAGAGTTGAGATGTATTTTGAAGAATCTGTGAACGCTCGCTTGTTTTGGAGCTACCGCGCGATAGTGTAGGACCCCGTTGAGAGAAGTAGAAAGAAGCCAAGACAGAAATGAAGAAGAAGAAGAGACCCACCGCCTGCCACGATAAGCTCCCACCTGTCTCAAATGAGCGATATCCCCCTGTATATCCCTCTTTAAGTCCGTCTCGATCCTCAATCCATCTAATGGGTCTACCTGCCTTTCTTTTCCTTTCGAATCTCCGGTAGGCGCAGAAGTGGCCAAAGGGGTCGGCGGGGGAGAAGGGGTAGTAGCTGGACTAGAGAGGAATGCTGATAATTGAGTAATCTGAGATTCTGTGAGATCTTGGACTTTTGTTTGATTTGGTATTTGGAGTCGGGCTAGTAGGCGGGGAGTCGTTGAGTGTGATAGACCGTAGAATGAGGTTAGAGCTACCTGCTTGATTAGCCTTTGATCAGACCAGAGGGAGATTTATCTGAGCGAGCAAGGGGAGATGGATGAATAGCGAGATCGGGTTGTTTGCTTGTAAGAGGAGTGAAGGGAGGAGACATACCTTGAGCAGCTTATGATCTGGGAGATTATGTCCTAGGAGATGCATTGTCGTGAGCGTGTGGGTCTTGGGGTACGATGTGTGTATATAGGGGGCAGTATAGTATAGCAAAATAGACAAGATGAGTTGGTTGTATCACCGGAATCAAATAAGGAAATTCTACCTACCTGCATCACCTCCTCCCTCTTTCAACCAACCTATACATATACAGATACCTATATCCGCAATAATGTCCGGCTCAACACTACCTCAAGCATTCAAACTAGTCAGAAACCTCCTAGCAGAGAGACCGAGAGCGTTCCAGGAGATACTTCGTGATGGATTACCTGCCGCTTCTTCCACTTCTACTTCCACTTCTTCAGCATCGACAACGACAACGACGACGATGAGGGGGAAGGGAAAAGGGAGGTTGGTACCTGGTACTAGTAATGTTCCTGAGGGTCATCCATTCGTTTCCGCCAGGTATGTCTATGTCTTTATGAACCGTTTCTCCCGGGTAGTGATAATAAAATGATCCAATGGCTGATGGGCAGTTACTTAAAAACCCGAATCCTACCGATCCTTTCGAGCCAAGGTCTCATCACCAAATCAAAACAAAAAGGTTCTCATACCTATACAATCTCCACAACCCCAATTGCAGACCATTGGACCCGACTCGAATCAGGCGAATCACCATCATCCCTAGGACACGAATACATCAACCTAAAAGCCCAAATTTCAGAAGAGAGAAAACAAGCGAGAGCAGTGGCCGAGGGTACGGCGGAAGAGAGATTGGTTTGGTATAGAAATTCGAAAGAGATGGGGAGGTTGGCCGTTCCTCTTGATCGGGGTTATTTGAATCGGAGGAGAAGTAAGAAGAGGTTTGGAGATAATAAAGATCGGGAGGGGAAATTGGAGGGGTTGATTGCTAGTTCTGAGCCTTGGGAAGTCAGGGCCTAGTGGCTGAGCAAGAAATGGAAGGGACGATGATGCAGTATCTCAATGTGAGATGTCGAGAGTTCGAGTATATGAATGACGAAACGCATCAAGACAAGGAATCTGACTGATTGATATACTGATACTCTTGCCCCACCCTTTCTTAGCATACGCGTGATCGAATCGAACGACGTCAAAGGAGGGGAGAGATCAGCGCTGAGTATATGAGCTAATCGTGTGCTCGTCCTGATCCCTCTCGTATACTCGTTTAACTAGACTGTACCAAAGACCATGAACAGGTCCGTGCGCCTTCAACTGTCGACTGCCAGAATTGAAGTCTTCACTAGAGTCAATGTCTCACCACCTCTTGGCGAGATCCCAGACAAATACAAGCTAAGTATATAGCTCTGCGCCTCGAACCCTACCGCTCCGCCCCGCGCAATGTCCCAGACCGACCAACAATGGACATACACATCAATAACAGAAGCTCTCCACCACCGAACTATAATCCTCCGAGTCCACTCCACCCCTGACCCGTTGGTGAACGGATTCGAAGCACGTAATCCAGCATTCAAATCCCTCACTCCGGCGCAATATCATCAGGCGACTAGTTCGTTGAGACGGGGTAGGTGGGCAGAAGGACCTTATATGCGTGATGTCATTATTGATCATTTGAACAATGTCGTTCGGCGACCTCCCCTTCATCTGGGTAGATTGGGAAGGGGGAGATCCGAGTTGAGGACGGGCGGAGGGGATGATTTGACTCCTTGGATAAGTACCACCGCCAATTTGGATTGGGCATTATGGTATATATCCAAACAACTCGCTTCCCTCTTCACGCCAGGTGTTAGGAATGGGCAAAAACAAAAGCAGAGCCAGAGGGAGATAAAGATGGCAATTATATCAATATCAACAGATCGAACGGCCAATTCAGAATTATACGTCGCTCCATTCCTTTTCAGGCCTCCGAATGAGCCGAGGGGGATGTCGAGGGTTGATAGGGAGAGGTATAATCAAGCGAAAAAGTCGGCGATTATGGCTAAAGAGGTGTTATTCTATGGGAGGGTGTTTGGAGAGTCTGTACTAGCCGACCTGACTTTTACAAAAGAGGTGAGTCCCCTTCCCACTTATCTCAACGCGATCATTTCGTCGAATACAAGCGAGATGGGATAGGATTGAGTAGCAAAGGGAAGGAAGAAGGAGAGGAGAAGCGGAAAGCTGATATGGTAGGAACTCCCGTTCCCACTCCCATCAGTATACTACAATCCACCAAACATGTTCAACCCCTCTTTCCAAGGTAGTTGGTTAGGCAGATTAAGGTGGGATCCGAGATTATTGAATTATGAGATGGCACAATATAATCGGATGAGGATGTTGGGTTTGAGATGTATTTGGGTTGATCAGCCTGTTAATTGGTACGTCTTTGCTTCCTCGATCTCTGAGAGCGAGCTGAGGTAGTAGGCGATTACAGCAATTCAGTACACGGGAGAGATATGGGGATGAGCCGGATGAACAGGAAAGAACAGAGAGCAAGACTGTCCGGATCACCGCACCGCAATCTTCTGGGCCCGAGGACCAGTATGATGCCAGAGTGGTCCCGAGAGCCCAATATCAGTACAGAGAAGAAGATGAAGATGAGGCAGAGAGGTGCAATGTGAAAGTCCTAGAGGCAGAATTGGTGAGTTATCCTTTGAACTGATAGGGGAGGAGGTGTGACTGAAGTTACAGGTCGATCTGAGTATTTGAGCTATTGAATATTGTCGCCCAAGAGTACAGCAGATATACATGTATCACATTTGGACATTCATAGAGCGTGTAGAGCTCGGCTTCGGCCGAACTACGGAGTAGAGATCTTGTGAGATAAGTGAGTTAACCGAGTCACATTCTGGGTCGGCAGAGCCGGATTTTGTAGAGTGCGTAGAGTGATAACGAAGGGGAGCATGTATATCATCTCTTTACCCAGTCGAACAATTGCGTCAGGCAGTGACACTCGCTCCAAGCTCCAAGCGTGTAGAAGACAGTGGTGCGGTCAGACTCAGGAACTATAAGTAGAGCTTACGAGGAATCAATACCCCTCCTCGTGTTTCAGTGTGTGTGCTTTGCAACCCCATAGAATCAGATAGATCGCTCCGTATAGTTCTTCTTCATCTTTCACTACTTCATATAGCAGAGTAGACAAATTCGTCTATTCGGACCGAAGATCATCTTAGGTAGGTCGGTGACCACCCACTACTGAGGTTAGGGGGACTGATATGTCAGCCTTATACCCGTATCCCAGGACAGTAGATCAATATGTCGGGGAAGCAATCAGTAGTCATTGTGGGAGCTGGTACGTCCCGCCTACCTCTAGTCGAGTCCGGCTGATCAGAAGGGATTTACGGGATGTCAACCGCTCTCTGGATGTTGCGAGACGGGGGGTATGAAGTGACCATCTTGGATCGATGCGAGACTCTTCCAGCTATGGATGCTGCTTCTACCGGTATCTCGCTTCTGATACCACGAGTATTGAGCTAACACTTGGTAGACTTGAACAAGATCATTAGAGCTGGTGATTATGCTGATCCGGCACTTGCTAGAATGGCAATTGAAGCTGTTGATCATTGGCGTAAACCCGAGTGGGAAGGGACATATCACGAGTAAGTCTACCGGAACACCTGTCGCGCTTCAAGACTATAGGCTGGTCCTTGCAAGCTCCTGAGTCGATTTGGCTAACGAGCAGATCAGGAGTAACAGTCCTAGCCTCTTCTTCCGACCCTTATGGACATAAATTCGTTACATCAGCCTACCAAAACCTCCTAGACAACAACATCCCAGCAATCCTTACTCCAAACTCTGAGTCTATCAAAGAGCTGGTCCCGGAAAATATCCGCACTGGGCCATTGAAGGGTAGAGAGGGGTACGCGAATCCAGTCGGTGGATGGGCAGAAGCGGCCAGAGCTACTGAAGTAGGATTGAAGATGGTCGAAAAGCTGGGAGGGAAGGTCAGGGGGGGATGTGAAGTTACCGGATTGGAGAAGGGGGAGGGTAGGATTGAAGGGGTGATGTTGAAAAATGGTGAGGTTGTCAAAGGGGATTTAGTCTTGGTACGTCTTTCTCTGGGGATTTACTTTGATGGCTGACTGGTCAGATTGCTGCCGGTGCTTGGTACGCTCCGTGACTAATCATGCACATGCACTGACCAATAGGACTCCCTCATTATGCGCTTCTTCAGGTGTTGATATCCGACTACCACTGATCGAAGCCACTGGGTGAGTGTACCTTTCCCTTTTCTTGCCGCAGCCGCCGCAACTCAAGACTGACAACAAATAGGCAAAGTATAGCCACAATCAAGCTCTCTCCCGAGGAAATCTCTCGATACTCCCAAATCCCAGTCGTACGTCCAGATTTCGGCACGGAGCCAGGACAACCACAAGCTCGAGTGGCTGACGAATCAGTACCTCAACCTAGATAATGGATTCTACGTCTTCCCACCGAATCCAGAAGGTTTGGTAAAAGTAGCCATTCACGGTGCGGGCTATACATGCAAAAACCCCGACAAGGGGGTCAGTGTACCCCGTACAAAGTTGACCAAGGGGGCTGAGGATGGTGCTATACCCAAAGAGATGGTTGAAGAGTTGAGGATCGGATTGAGGGATATATTCCCAGAATTGGCGGAAAAGGATTTCGAGGGGACTAGGTTGTGTTGGTATGTTTCCTTTTTTGTTTGTCTGTGTGCCCAGCCCAGTACGAGGAACTGATGGATCAGGTACTGTGATACGATTACTGGTATGTCCTAGTTCAGGCCAATTCAGTCGAAGCTAGTCCGTCTTTTCATGCGAGCTGACGACCAGGTGATTGGTTGATAGATTATCACCCAGACTACTCCAACCTGATCATTGCATCAGGTGATTCCGGTACGTCTCCACAACCTTCACCCTCCAGGAAGTCTGCTAAAAACCAGGCCACGGGTTCAAGTATGCCCCTATCATAGGACGAGAAATCCTCAAAGTCGTCCAAAAACAACCCTCACCCGAGTACGCAGTCAGGTGGTCGTTCAATGGTGATGTCGCTGCTGGGGCTGATAATCGGAGTGGAATGAGGAAAGAGTTGGTCGTAGGGGAATTGGCTAGTGGGGTGGATCTCAAGGCTTGATCCTTTCTTTGGTCGACGACGTCCAAGGTCCTGCCCAATGCATTGCTGTTCTTACGACAATGGATATGCTTGTCCTAGCGCTGAGCTACGCTGTGTTATGTGGTTCTGCTATCTCCATGTATGCATTGAATGACTTCCGGTGGAATGTTTCGGAATGACAATCAATCAAAGGAACGACGCCCAATTCAACTCGCCCTCCTCGTATACAGTATCAATTGTCATTCATTGTTCCTGTCATTCCCGTTTCCTTCTCAGCACAGTCACCGATCATGCCCCTTATCCCTCGCATCCGATTCGACCTGGCGATAGGCCTCATAGTAGCTGGTACGATATGGTATATCGGCACACGACCACGCTACCCACCTAGCCATAATCAAGACGAGGAGGACGAGGCAGAGGTGGATGCTTTGACCCTTGAACCTTCTGAGAAGATTATCGAGGGGAGTCTGGAAGCTTTGAAACCTTTGTTGATGGAGCCCACCCTGCTCGAGAGGATTGTGCTGGCTTCTGACCCAAAGACCATGATCCGTATTGCCCAAGTAAGCTGTCTTGTGCGAGTGACAATGGGATATAGCTAATGGTCAGGTATCCAAATATCACAACGAATTCATCACTTCCTCCCCTTCTATCCAGCTACTCCTCCGTAATTACTACCACCAACTACCCCCCATCTCATACCCTTCGGCTCAACAACGAAACTACCTAACTCGAACACCCAAGAAACGACAACTGGACGACCTCCTTGATCGAGAAGAAAGATTGTCCAGGTTCAAACATACGAAATTCCAGCGATGCGTGATGCCATATATCGACGTCCTCTGTTCTGGTGATTATACAATCGTGACGAGGTGTTTGAGCGGGAAATATAGAGAAGAGGGGAACGTAGAGAGTGGACAGGTGGAGGATGGGTATACTGTTATGGTCCCTCGGGATCCTACTGAGCCTGTGGAGGAGCAGGAGGGGCAGGAGGAAGAGGGGGATAGGCCCAAGAGGAGAGATCGATTGGAGGGCTACGTCCAGAGGACTGTGGATGTAGGGGAGGAAATTGCCGATATTGGAGTGAGAGCAGATGAGGATCTGATCATCATAGCCACCATCGTGTACGTCGCATCACCCGTCTTACGTCTTGTGACCGGATGTACTGACTCGTTCAGGCCAGAAGATCAACTTGTATCCCAGGACCTGGGTCCTAAACCAAAAGTCATCAGGATCTCATTCTACCATCTCGAAGCCTATACTCCCCAATCCCCTTCTTCAGAATTCGCAATCCCAACCCCTCATTCTGGTGCAAAACTCCAAGTTGCCGAATTCGCGCTCACGACTCCATTCACTAGTATTCGATTGAGAGCTGGTCCTCAGGGCGAACTGTTGATTTGGGCCAAGAATGATCGGGATAGAGCGGATACTACTGCTCTGATATACGATTGGAAATTGGGTATGATTATTGGCGTGAGTCTCGTGTGCTTTACCGTCAAGTAGGAGCTGACAGATAGCATGCCTGGCCCAAGAACCTAGGAGATGGGATCCCGCACGACTTCACATTCTTTACACCTGAAATCCTTATTCTTGCCGTACTCAAGACCGCCACCCCTGGCACCAATGGATCCACACCGACCGACCGGACCGATGCGACTCGACTCGAAGTCCAAACCTGGAGACTACCCGGAACATCCCTATACGCCAACTCCACCAAACGCCTGACTGCCCCAACCAAAGAATCACATGAAAACAACGGATTCGACTGTGATGCAATCTCGCCAACTACTCATTGTCAATTGGAATCAATCTATAAATTCCCTTCATTCACTTATAAATGGAAAAATCCCACTCCAATGGAGGATGAAATACCGAATGATGAAGGACAGACATTCAGTTTGTTTCACTGTAGTATTGCTGCTAAACCTGCTCCTGTCTCTTATGGTGACGCACAAGATCAAAGGCAAGGGATATTGTGCGTTACGATCGAAGGTGATTTCGGTCCTTTTACACATCCAAACGGGCCACCCCACGATCATGGGGCTATTGCCTTTTGTACGGTATCCGGATCGGCCTTCACCACCACACACACCAACAAACAGTCACCCGCGGTATATGAATACGAAGAATGGAATGAAGGGAATGTATCTTGGGAATTTGGACCGTTGAATACCTGGGTCACTGGATTCGGGACAAGGACGGCTTTGGTGACGAGATTTGTTGGGATTGAACAATCACAATTGATGAATGAGGATCTGGAATGGGAGGATGAAGAACCGAAAAGGGCTTTGGTGATGAATGTCACTTTGAGAAACTATGATCCGATTGCAGTGGTCAAGAAGGGTAGGATCAGTCGACAAGCTTTGGGTGGCCCCTTGAGCTCTCCACTTTGTGACTCGACCTCGACCTCGACTTCAGCCTCTGCATCCACATCCGCATCACCAGCGAATCAAACTCAAACCGGAGTCCTTGATACTTCCGAACCCGACCCCGACTCTACAGCTCCACTCAGACAAGCAGCTCAAGACCTAGACGAACTATTCGGTAATCTGGCCAATACATTCCCCATTCCCATCCCACAAGCTCCACCCGGCCTAGCAGCCAATCCACTACATCAATTATCTGATCTCATACGCCAAATGAATTCAGCAGCGGGTGCAACTGCTTTCAGAGTCATCAAAGCGATTGATCATGGACCTAGACCCGAGATATTTGGGGAATATGGAATCAAGAGTACAATGCCTTATTATGAGGTCAATATTGGTCTACCTGTGCCCACTCCCGAGGGAAATGGGGATGGGGAGGAAACGAGGGATGAGGCGGCTATGGATCATCCGTTCAAGACTATTCTGGCTAGGGATAGGTTGATTGTTTGTGATGTAAGTTCTCTCTCGCCGGCAGGCGAAATCTCAGGTGCAAAAGCGGAGCTGACTTGCAGGATGCCGGATTTGATGTAATCAGCATTTAGGCGGGGAAGTCTTAGAAGAAGCAAGGAACAAGGTGACAGACAATGTAGCATAGAACGATAATGTGGTGGTGCTTGTGCCAACGATTAGGCTACTCTTTAGTCTGCAGACTAATGTATCAAATGTGGGCTGTCTGTACTAGAATTGCATGTACTGTCTGTATGTCTATTCCGCTTCTATTCCAAAATCAAGTCACGATGTTTTTTGTATGCAGATGCCCCCTCTTGTCTCATCTTCTTCATATCAACGAGTGGATTATTCCTTCTGAGCTCCGTCTGGGCCTACTGAGCACTCCAGATCATGCAGTAATCCTTTTTCGATATCGAACATCTAGCACATCAGCCGTCGCCCATCTCCAAAAGGACAATGTGTCTTACCCATCCGTGGATCCAAATATCCTTTCCGGCTCCCCAAGCAGTTTTGACGGCCTACATCATCAGCTTCATTTCACACTCGGCCAAACGCAGACACGCAAGGAACATGCGAATGAAAGAAGAAGACACTTACAGGAGAAACGACCAAGTTCCCAACTCCATCCTTTATATTCTCCCTAATCAAATCATTAACATCACTGCCCTCCGGTAATGTATGTCTAAACCTGATCAACGGATCGAGGAATTGCATAAGGTGAGTATCGGGTTTAGCGGATGGGTCGGCATCGGATGCTGTGGGTGGTGGTTGGGCGAAAGAGGCTATTGCCCCACCGCATCCTGTGTGGCCTACTACTATCACTGGAACGTCAGCTCGACCGAAGAGAGAGCGAGAATGAGCAACGCGAGCGAGAAGAGGGGAGCAGAGGCTGTATAGTATGGCGAGATGATAAGAGTTTAGGTCATTGTCTTTGTTTGCCTGGCATTCTACTAGCATCTCTTTCGGAGAGGGGAGGGGAAGATAAGATGAGAAGGGACATACCATGTGTACAACCCACTACGCCCAAGGCATATTCCAAAACAGCGTTCGCAGAAGGATCGTCCCTCTGGAACTATTCATCATCAGCGTCTAATCCCTCCCACCTGTCCTTTGAGTCATCTTACCTGGTTGGCAATGTTTCGCTGTTTCTATCAGCATTCATTCGTCAGAACCTAGCAGGCAGAGGACGGACTTACGTGAACAAAGATATCCCCCGGGTTCGAAGCTGTAATCAACGTTTCTGGGACTCGGGAATCAACACATCCAATCCATAATATCTTTGGTGCCTATCATCAGCTCCGCTCATCAGGTAAAACAAGTCGTGCGTATCCCCATCCCTATCCCCAACCCTATCCCCATCCGTATCCGCTGCCCCATTTCATATTCGCAAGATATTTGAGCTGGAGCCAAATCAACTCACCTGTCCTTTGGCCAATTTAGGCAATAACTCCGGCATATCCTCCCCACATCTCGTTGCCCATTTCCTATTCCCCTCCATCAAACCCTTTAACTCGGGAAACTTGGTACACATGGGCGAAAGTGTTGATGAGGAAGCTTGAGCATTTTTGGTATCCGCGTCCGACATTGGAGTAGCTGTGAATATTGTCCTGATTGAT
>Ga0308160_10007099_pt1 | contig 11227 bp, 10 predicted proteins | sample PhyFR1_FD_201036 | JGI IMG/M metagenome (GOLD analysis project Ga0308160, IMG submission 201036) | Phyllosphere microbial communities from UC Gill Tract Community Farm, Albany, California, United States - DLSLF.R1 | ecosystem: Host-associated > Plants > Phyllosphere > Unclassified | place: USA... | reverse complement strand
CGATCCCCTGTGCCTGATTGTCCAGGCGCTGGGCCCGGGTAAGAAATTTCAACAACGTCTGGTTGACCAGCCGAGGCGATTCCACGGGCATCATGTGCCGTTGTTCGGAGAGTATCGCCACTTCGGCATGGGGGATGCGCTCGGCCATTTCACGGGCCATCTGCGGCGTGGAGCCCGGATCGAGTTCGCCCGTTGCAATCAGCGCCGGCGCCTGGATGCGGCCCAGGTCGTCGGCTCCGTACATGTCCTGGGTGGCGAACAGCTCGTAGGTGGTCAGGTAGCCCTGGGGGTCGTTGCCGGCCAGCGTCTCGCGCAGCGCCGCGATCTGCGCCGGGTTGGCCGCCTGATACTCGCGGCTGAACCAGCGCGACAGCGCGGCCTCGGCGTTGGCATCGGGGCCGTGTTCGGCAGCTTGCCCGGTGCGTGCCATCACGCCGGCGCGCTGTTCGGCGCTGCGATTGAACACGCTGTTGAGCACCACCAGGGCCTGTAGCCGCTCGGGATAGTGCAAGGCAAACGCCCGTGCCACCAGCCCACCCATCGAGAACCCGATGACCGTTGCCGCCGGCAACTGCAAGTGATCCAGCAATTCGAGCAACTGCTCGGCATAACCCAGCAGCGCCGTGCCAGGCGCGGGCTGCGCGCTGGCGCCATGTCCGAGCATGTCGTAGGCGATGACCCGATAGTGCGGCATCAGCCCGACGAACTGGCCTCCCCACATTTCCTTGTTCAAGCCCACGCCATGGATGAACACCACGGGCGGGCCGTCACCGGCGGCAAGGTAACTGGTACCGGCCGCAGTGCGTTCAGCGGTAAGCCGAATCATGGAGCGCTCCTGAGTCAGGTGGATCACTGGGCCTTTTCGGCGGCCAGTTCTTCCAGGTCGATGTAGCGGTTGCCGATACGCGGATGCAGGCGCCCGCCGTTGGCGCAGCCCAGGACCACGACGATTTCGTCGGCGCGCGGCGCGTCCTCGATCTGCATTTCCAACGTGACGTAATGGGAACGCAGGCCCTCGTCGTCCTTGTGCATCATCGGGATCTGGATCGAGGTGCCGGGCCCGCCACGCTTGTTGGTGAAGCTCAGGTAGCTCTTGGCTTGCACCGCCTCGCGGTAGTGGTTGCCGAAACGCAGGGTATGGATCACGGCCGAAGCGTGCTCGATCTCGCCATCGGCCCCGACCACCGCAGCCTTGCCGTAAGCCTCGATCTTGTCGGCACCACCGATGCTGGCCACCAGACGCTCGACCATCAAAGCCCCGAGCTCCGAGCAGTTGGCCTTGATCTCCGGCTTCAAGTCATCCACGAAGCCGCGGCCCAACCAGGGGTTCTTGATGACGACCGCCAGGCCGACCATGGTCACCGGGGTGTCGGTGGCCTTGCCGCCTTCGATGCGGGTCTCTTCGGAGTAGGTGACGATTTTGCGGATCTCGAAGCTCATGCCTGTTTCCTTCTTGGAGGGTATGTATCTGGTATTATGGTATACCAAGAACAGGCTTCGGCAAGCGTTTTTTATCTGCATCGAGAGCGTGCGCTTTGCGCCTGATGCAACACGCAACGATCCAATCGCCCGCTAGCTGTTATAACGACATTGTTTAGCGACTGCTGAGCGGGCGCTCTAGAATGGCCAAGCGCGTCAGATTCAATGGATCTCGCATCGACTCGTGCAGGGCTCGCCGCGCGCCCTCCCGCCAGCCCCGTCATCTCGAAGGTTTCCCGTGCAAGCTCAGATTCCTCTTCCTACCACGCCTGGCATTTTCTGCCTGGGCGCGCTGCAGATTCTGGTATGGGGTGGGTCGTTCTTCCTGCTCGCGGTCATGGGCGAGCCTATCGCGCGCGAAACCGGCTGGGGCAGTCACTGGGTGTATGGCGCGCTGTCTCTGGGCCTGATGACCAGCGCGTTGCTGGCCCCGCTGTCGAGTCGCCTGGTCTCACGTTATGGTGGTCGTGTGCAGCTTGCGAGCAGCGGCGTGATCGTTGCCGCCGGCCTGGCGATCATGGCGGCCAGTCAAACACTGCCGGTGTTCATACTGGCCTGGGTCGTGATTGGCGTCGGCATGGCTGCAGGCCTCTACGAGGCATTGTTTGCCACCCTGGGCGCGCTCTATGCCGAGCGTGCCGGCAGGGCCATCACCGGCATTACCCTGATTTCGGGATTTGCCACGACCCTCACCTGGCCGGCCGTCGCGTGGCTCATCGAACACGTTGGCTGGCGCTACACCTGTATCGGCTATGCGGTCTTGCTGGTGCTGGCCACGCCGTTGTACCTCAAGGTGCTGCCTCGGGTACGCCGACTCGAGGTGCGCGCAGCCACGACCCCGGTCGACAGCAATGGCCTGGATCGGCGGTTGTACCTGCGCCTGATCTGGATCTTCGCACTGGGCGCGATCATCATGACCGCCGTCTCGGTGCAACTGGTGGCGGTCCTGCAGGGGCTGGGTCATTCGCTCGCCAGCGCCATTGCGCTGGCGGCGCTGCTGGGGCCCAGTCAGGTGTCGTCAAGGATCCTGCAGATGCTGGCAGGCAAGCGCCATCCGATCTGGACGGCACTGATTTCCGTCGTGCTGATCGCCGTGGGCTTGTTTCTGGTCGCCTGTGCGCCAGGCGCTACCGCCGTCGGGCTGGTGCTGTTCGGGTTGGGCAACGGACTGCGCGCGATCGTGCGTGGACTGTTGCCGTTGGCGTTGATGCCACCGGCACAGTACGTGGCATTGATGGGAAAGATGTCGCGGCCTTCGCTGATCGGTCAGGCGATCACCCCCTTGGCCTGTGGCTACCTGCAGCAGCATTTCGGCGCTATGGGCGTGCTGTCGGCACTGTGTGTACTGGCCTTGACCAGTCTGTTTCTGGTGCTCTGGGTACTACCCTTCGTTCGCCACTCTGCGTCTGTCTAGCAGAGCCCGGCTGGTTTGTTCGATCCAGCCCTGAATCCAGGACGCCTCGACCGGCATGGGTCGACGGCGCATGTCGTTGGCGGCGTCGATCAGCGCCAGCAGGGCTTCGAACGATCGTGCCTGGTCTTGCGCCACATAACGTCCCGGTCGACGGTCCTTCGCCAGAAAGTCGCGTAACGGTTGCTGCAATTGAGCCAGGGCTGTCTCCAGGCACAGGCGTTGCTCGCGGGTAAGGTGGCGTGATTCGTACCGTAACAAGGCCTCTTCGTCTGGATGAGCCGCCTGGCGATCCATTCGAAAACGCAGATAGCCCACTACGTTGCGGGTGTAGGCGCCGTACCTCCAGGCGTCCAGCTGAGTGGTCGCGATGTCCATCAGCACGTCGAGTAGCAGATCCTGCTTGCTGGCGACGTGGTGGTACAGGCTGCCGGGTTGCACGCCGACACGCGCCGCCAACAGGCGCATGCTCGTGGCTGCGTAACCTTCTTCGACGAACAGCGCGCGTGCTGCGAGCAGTACCTTGCTCGCAGCATCGGGCGCCTGCGGGCTTTCCAGCGTAGGGGTATGCATGCGTGTCATCTCGGTGGTCGTGACAGGCCCCGCCGCGCATGCGCGGTGGGGCCATTGGAGCGGCCGCCCGCGAGGGCATGTGGAACGCTCAGATCGGTTGCAGGCCGAGCGCCGCGCGGAAGCGGTTCTTGATGTAGTGGCCATCACGTGGGGGCAGGACCCTTGGCGGATTTTCCGCCTTGATCTTCACCGTTGCCAGTTTCACGCCTTCGCGTGTGCCCAGGCGCTCGCGCAGGTCGTGTATGCCGGTGATCTCGCGGATCTCCGTGGTCCAGGCGAAGCCGCAGCTTTGGGCTACCTGATCGAGTTTGAGGCCAAATCCGGCATGACTGACCTGCATTCCGGTTTCGCCGAAGTGGCCGTTGTCCAGTACCACAACGGTCAAGTTGGCCGGCCTTTGCAGGGCAACGGTAGCCAACGCCCCCAGGCCCATCAGCAATTCGCCGTCACCCGTAACGACCACCACCGACTTTTCCGGTTGAGCCTTGGCAAGCCCAAGGCCCACGGTGATCGCACTGCCCATGGCGGCCCATAGATAATAGTTGCCGTGGTCGTCACCTGCGGCCATGACATCGTAGGACGCCGAGCCCAGCCCGGTCACCACCAACAAGTCCTGACGATCGGCAAGAAGTGTGCGCACCACCTCACGGCGGCACAGCGTATGAGTGGCGCTTACTTGATCCATTTTTTCTCTCCAATCAGACGCTGGCCCAGCAGCAGCGCAGTGGCGGCATCGCCGTTGAACGCCATGGTGGCAGCACCGTGAAGCAGCGGTGCGACGTCTTCGGCGACATCGGCGCGCCAGGTCATGACGTTCATCAATCGCAGTGAGGCTTCGGTAGCCTGCCCCATGGGGTTCTGCCACGCGTTGAACTCGGCCCAGTCACCGCGCAGGGTCACCACCATCAGCAGTGGGAACCCCGCGCAATTCTGCAGGGCCAAGGTGTTGATGCAGTTTCCGACACCGCTGGACTGCATCAACAATGCCCCTCGTTCGCCGCCCAGCCAGGCCCCGGCAAGGTAGCCAATACCTTCCTCTTCGGTCGTCAACACCACCGCATTGATATCGGGATCGGCATAGGACATACGGATCGCCGCCGAGTGACCGGCATCCGGAACGAACACGACGTGCTTGACGTCATGAGCCTTGAGGATGCGAAAGACGTCTTCCTGCCAGCCATTTTCAGCTTCTTTCGATGACATGATTGTCTCCATTGCTGCTTTTGTTTTTATGGATCATGGCGCCACCCACGAGGCATGACGACTACCGTTTTTCTCTTTGAGATATGCCGCGGCGGCATAGCTCGCGATCAAGTCGATGCCTTGGCGGCCTGCGCCTTGCGCGAGTGCCTCCCAGTGTTCTCCTCGATGTTGCCGTCGCCGCTGATGTACCCGTGACGACCTAGATGGGGCATCAGAAGCGAGGCGATGAATGTCACGCAGAGCACGGCCGCAACGTAGAAGAAAAAGTAGGTTTCCGCCCCCTCGGCGCGAAACGACAGCGCCACGTATTCCGCAGTGCCACCAAATGCAGCGTTGCCGATCGCATACGGGAAACCGACGCCGAGGGCGCGTACCGCTGGGGGAAACAGTTCGGCCTTGACGATGCCTGCGATGGGTGTGTAGAGCGAAGCGATGACCAGGCCGGCGAACACCAGAGCGAAGGCCACAATCGGATCGTGAGTCGAACGGATCGCCATGAGCAGTGGAATCACCAGCAGGATCCCGAGACCTGAAAACATCAGCATGTGCGCCTTGATACCGATGCGATCCGCCAGCAGACCGAACAGCGGTTGGCACAGCATGAAACCGATCAGTGCACAGGTCATGATGAAGCTGACTGTGGCTGCATCGAATCCCGCCGAGATGACGAGGAATTTCTGCATGTAGGTGGTGAAGGTGTAGAAATACAGTGATCCACCTATGGTGAACGCAATGACCAGCGCGACCGCGCGCTTGTGCTTGAGGAGACCCCGCAGTGAGCCTGCGCCCTTGCGATGCATGTCCTTGTGCGTAGCGGTTTCGTGCATCGAACGACGCAGGTAGACCACCACCACGGCGCTGGCGGCACCGATGAAGAAGGGAATGCGCCAGCCCCAGTCGCGCAGTTGCTCATCACTGAGCGTTTGCTGCAGGATCACCACGGTGAAGAGCGCCAGCAGCTGCCCGGCAATAATGGTGAAATACTGAAATGACCCATAGAAGCAGCGCCGCCCCGGCGTAGCGATTTCGCTGATGTAGGTCGCACCCGTGCCGTACTCGGCTCCCACCGACAACCCCTGGATCAGACGAGCCACCACTAGCATGACCGGTGCTGCAATGCCCGCTGTTTCATAAGTCGGCATCACGGCGATCAGCAAGGAGCCACCACACATCATGAAGACCGAAATGATCATCGAAACCTTGCGCCCTCGCGTATCGGCGACCCAGCCGAAAATCCAGCCGCCCAGTGGGCGCATGAAGAAGCCGACGGCAAAGACACCTGCTGTGGCCAGCAGCTGCGTGGTGGTATCGCCTTTGGGAAAGAACGACGCCGCGAAGTAAATGGCGGTATAGGCGTAGATAAAAAAGTCGTACCACTCCACGAGATTGCCCGAGCAGGCACCTACGATCGCCCTGATGCGATTGGGCGGGCGGGTACTGTCGTCAGCGTGTTCAATATGAAGCAATGGTTTGGGCATGATGCAGACCCTCTGATCTTATTGTTGTCATGGGGCCGCTACGGGGATGGCGACCTGCGGTTCAAACTACTCCAGGGCGGGCGATTCAATAAGGGCAGCAGGCTACTAACTGATATGCCTGAATTGTCTAGCTCGGGCATCGACTGCGGTCTAGACTGCCGCCTGTGTTCCTCTTTGCGTCACGGCCTGTCCATGGATGTCGTTCAGCTCAAAACCCTCATACACGTTGCCGAGCTGGGTAGCTTGAGCAAGGCAGCGGATCGACTGCACATCGCGCAACCGGCGCTCAGCCGACAGATTCGGTTGCTGGAAAAAGAACTGGGCGTTTATCTGTTCGAACGGCATGGGCGCGGCATGATCATCACTGCAGCAGGCAGTGAAGTGCTTCAGCACGCGACTCGGATCATGGCCGAGCTCGCCGCCATACGCACCTCGGTGGCAGGCGAGCACTTGTCATTCCGTGGGTCGGTGGCCATCGGTACCACTCCGACCATTGCCGAAATCGTGACCGTGCGCCTGGTCAAGCGAATACGCGAAGCCAACCCGGATCTATCGATTCGTTTCTCTTCCGCGTTCAGCGGCTATCTGATGGACTGGTTGCAGCGCGGTGAGCTGGAGCTGGCCATCTCCTACGACCTGGCGCCCTTGCATACCCTGCGGATCGTGCCGGTGATGATGGAGAATCTGGTGCTGGTAGGTCCGCCCGCTGCCGGATTGTCGATGCACACGCCGGTACGGTTTTCGACGCTGGCGCCTGAACAGATGATTTTGCCCAGCCCGCGCCACGGCCTGCGCAAGATCATGGATCAGTGTGCCGCAGAGGCCGGCTTCACGATCTGCGCCAGTGTAGAAGCAGATTCGCTAGGGGCAATGATCGAGCTGGTACGACACGGCTTCGGCTTCACCGCCTTGCCTCTGGCGTCGATCTACGGTCATTTGCAGAACGGTACGCTGTGCGCGGCACCTTTGGTGGACCCGACGCCGATGCGCAAGCTGGTGATGGTGTCGCCTGCCGATCGTCAGGTCAGTCCGGCAGCTCGGCACGTGAGCGAAACCTTCGTCGAACTGGCCTCGCAGTTGGTCGCGCAGGGCATCTGGACCGGGCACATGCTCTAGTCGTGAGCTGACCGAGCGCGGACAGTGTGGGTCGTCGATGACTTATATCTGGGACGCTGATTGCCGCATGCCATGCCACCATGGAATGGTTCGTTGTGCTTATTTATCGCTTTTTCTATTTATGCGCACTGACCAAGATTCGGCCATCGAACAACCATAATAAAGGAACACTCATGGTCGAATTAGCCCACTCCGCAGCTGCCGTTCGGTCGGCCAGGTCGAAGTATCGCTGGATAGTGCTGTCCGTCATCGTCGTGGTGTACATGCTGGCAGCCGCGGATCGTGCCAACATCGGCATTGCCTTGCCCTACATCCAGAAAGAGTTCGGCGCCAGTAATGCCCAGGCGGGCATGCTGGTCAGCGCCTTCTTCCTGTTCTATTCACTGGGGCAGATTCCAGCGGGCTTCATTATCAGTCGCCTGGGCGTTCGTCTCGTTGCGCCAGTGTCGATCACATTGACCTCCATCGTTACGCTGCTGATTGGAACCGCGCATAACTTCGGCATGATCAAGATCTATCGATCAGCCTTGGGTATTGCAGAGGCGGCGCTTCCGCTGTCGATGCTCAGCACCATCAACCGCTGGTTTCCGGCGGGTGAGAAAGGCCTGGCCACGGGCGCATTTCTATCGGCCGCCAAAATGGGCGCCGTGATCGCTCCCCCTATCGGCGCTGCGATAATCATGCTCTACGACTGGCGCACCATGTTCATCGTGTTCGCCATTCCCGGCCTGCTGCTGGCATTGATCTGGTGGTGGACGGTGCCCAATGACCCGCGTGCCTGCAAACGGGTCAACGGCGCTGAAGCCGACCACATCGAAGATCAGACGCCGGCCGAAAGTGGGCCTAAACGCAGCCAGAGAGACTTCGGTGCGTTGGACAAGGTGCTGCGCTACCAGCGCGTGACACCGTTGGCTTCATCGAAATCGGTGTTCGCCTCATGGAACATCTGGGGTTGCGGCCTGGGCTACCTGCTGATGACCGGCGTGGTCAATGTGCTGCTGGCCTGGTTGCCCAAATACCTGAGCGAAGTGAAGCATTTCGAACTGATGCAGGTCGGTTTCATCGCCGCTCTGCCGTTCGCAGGTGGCGTGTTGGGCAACATCGTCGGCGGCTGGTTCTCCGATCGGATTCTGGACCGTCGTCGCAAACCGACCATGATGATCAGCGCGGTCGCCACGTGCGTGATGATGGTGGCGCTGGTCTACGCCCCCAATGGTCTGTTGGCGGTGAGCTTGCTTTTGTTCGGCACCGGCTTCCTGTTGAACATCGGCTACTCGTCTTTCTCGGTGTACTCCATGGGCCTTACCAGCCGCAGCACTTACCCGGTGGCTGCCTCGCTGGTCAACAGCGCCGGACAGGCGGGTGGTGCGATAGCGCCCTTGGTGACCGGTTTTCTGCTGGACAGCTACAGCTGGACGGCCGTGTTCATCTTCCTTGGGGTGTGTTCGCTTGCCGCGCTGGCATTCGTGCTGACCATCGCGGAGCCGGCCGATACGGCCGAGCCTGCCGCGGGCTGAAGCGGGTGGGCGGGCTGCGCCGCTGGTTCAGCGCTGCAATTGCCGAGTGAAGTCACACAGCTCCACCGCCAGTGCCGCCACCTCGGTCATGAACGCAGAAGGACGATCATTGCGATACATGGCCATGTACGGCACCGGTGGCAGCTCAGGGTTGGTACGGATGATGGTCAATTTGCCTTCATCCACCAGCGGTCGAAAGCATTCCAGTGGCAGATAGGTCACCCCGAGCCCCGCTGCGGTCAGGCCGAGCATGGCCGTAAGGCTGTCTGACGAAAGTGTCTTGGGCAGATCGATACCAAAGGTGCGAAGCCATTTGTTCACGAACAAGCCCGATCCTGATTTCTTACCTTGGACCAGCATGGGGTATTTGGCCAGTTCGGCCAGGTCAAGCACCCCCTCGTGGGCAATCAGGCCCGGCGCGGCCATCCATGCATTCTCGACATTACCCAGCGCGATGGAGCTTACCTCCGGCGCCGTGAAGGTGTCGGGGATGATGATCAAATCGATCATGTCGTCCATGAGTCTTTCATGGAGGTTGCGGCTCATGTCGACTTCCGGTTCGATGGTGAGGCCGGGGAAATCCTCCACCAATCGGGTGATCATTCGCGGCAGCCAGGTCCACGCCGTCAGTTCTGTGACACCCAGCCTCAGCCGTCGATTGACCACTTGCGTGCCATCCTTGAGCGAGTCGATACGTTCGGCGAGGTTGAGCATTTCTCGCGCTATCACCAGCAGTTCCTCGCCAGCGCTGGTCAACCTGGCGCCGCGTTGCGAGCGGTCGAACAGCTGCATACCGGTCGAAGCCTCAAGCTCCTGAACACGTTTGGAGATGGCCGATTGAGTGGTGCTCAGATGGTCAGCAGCGCGCTCGAACGTACCCAGACGCTCGATCCAGTGCAAGGCAAGCAGTTGACGCAATGTGATCATGATCATTCCCAAATAGAATGTTTGTGCATTGCATAATATCGCTTTTTCTATTTTCCGACAGGTTTATGCTCATTGCATCTGCCATCGGAGAAAGGTCTATGACCGCAGTGCTTGCTACATCCGAACGTGACGAACTGGTCACCGCGTTTGCTCGAACTTCGACCTCGATCATCAGTGACTGCCTGGATCGCCTGCCCGGCGCAGCGTTGAGGCCCTTTCACAGGATCGAAGGCACCATGGCCGGCATTGCGCTGACCGTGAAAGTCGCTCAAGGCGATAACCGTGCGATTCATCAGGCACTGGAGTTGCTCGAACCGGGCCACGTGCTGGTGGTCGATGGTGGTGGCGACATCAGCCGCGCCTTGATGGGCGACATCATGGCTGCGATTGCCGAAAAACGAGGTGCTGCCGGGGTGGTGGTCGACGGTGCGATCCGTGACCTGGCAACCTTGGGCAAAGGTTCATTTCCCATGTTCGCGCGAGCCGGTATCCATTTGGGCCCGTACAAGAACGGACCGGGTGACATAAACGTTCCGGTCAGCATCGACGGGATGATCGTATCGCCAGGTGACTTCGTGGTGGGTGACCACGACGGTATCGTCGCTTTCGCCCCTTCACGCGCCGCAGCGCTGTTGCGCGACTGCCATGCGGCTGAACAGAAAGAGGCTGAAATGCTGGCGCAGATCGCTGCAGGAACCTACAAAGGCGCCTACGCCGCTCACTGAATCGGGATGATGAAGAAATGAGAATTGGAATAATCGGTGCGGGCGAAGTCGGGCTGACCTACGCGCGTCCCTGGGTTGCGGCCGGACATGAAGTGGTCCTGTGCGACTTGAAGCCATCGACTGCCGCAACAGCGTTTGCAGAACAGTCAGGCCAGGACATCCGCGCATCGGTGGCCGAGCTCGCGCCGGACTGCGATGTCGTGGTGTCGTGTGTGTTCGGCACCGTTTCGCTGGTCGTGGCCGAGCAGGCCCTTGCGCACATGGCCAGGGAGGCGCTCTACGTGGACATGACCACCGCCGATCCAGCCCTGATCAGAACCGCCGCCCACTCTGCAGCTCAGCGTGGAATCGGCTACGTTGATGTGGCGATCCTTGGCGCCATCGCCCTGACTCATGCAAAGACCAATCTGCTGGGTGCGGGTACGGGTATCGATCGGGCGCTGACGTTGTTCTCCGCCATCGACGCACCGCTCAAACCAGTCGAGGAGGGCGCGGCCGGCGATGCTGCGGCGCTGAAGATCCTCCGAAGCGTGTTCACCAAGGGTCTGGAAGCCTTGACCATCGAATGCTTCATGGCAGCGGAGAAACAGGGTGTCAGCGAGAAGTTGCACGATGCATTGAGCGATATCGACCAGGCAAGCCTGCGTGATTTCCTCGGCGCCTTGATCCGCACCCACGTACTGCATGCACCGCGGCGCTTGAAGGAGGTTGAGGAAGCGGAGCGGCAACTGCTGGCCGCAGGCATGCCAGTCGCTGTGTTGCCGGGCGTGAAGACGCTGTTCAAACGTACCGCTGACC
>Ga0308160_10007098_pt1 | contig 11228 bp, 11 predicted proteins | sample PhyFR1_FD_201036 | JGI IMG/M metagenome (GOLD analysis project Ga0308160, IMG submission 201036) | Phyllosphere microbial communities from UC Gill Tract Community Farm, Albany, California, United States - DLSLF.R1 | ecosystem: Host-associated > Plants > Phyllosphere > Unclassified | place: USA... | reverse complement strand
TTCGCAACCCACTTGGTCCGAGGCCGTAAGGCAACTCGAGGACTTGGAGGCTGGTCAGCTTGAGGCCGGTGAAGCTTCGCTCCGCCGCACCGTTGTGGTGACAAGAAAGAACATTACAGGCACCACCTGCCCAACGTCCAAACCCCCACACATCCCGGGCGTGTCGCAATCACGAGCCCCGGAAAATCAAGGGTCCAGGGCCTGAACGGTCGGCAGAGAGCCGCACACGGCCGCCCAGAGGCGTTCCTGCCGAGCGGCAGCAGGGGTGATCAGGCTCCGAGCGGCAGAAGACGGACGACCACGAGCGAGACCACGGCGATGAACAGCCACGAGCCCAGGCCGACCAGCACCGCGCGGCCTCCGGTGCGGGCGAGTCGCTCGAGCCGGACGCCGGTGCCGAGCCCGACGAGTGCCAGCGCGAGCAGCGCGGTCTGCACGGTGTCGGCTCCGGTGACCACCGACTCCGGCAGGTCCACCAGTGTGCGGACGACGACCGCGGCCAGGAAGCCGAGCACGAACAGGGGCACCAGGGGAGGTCGGCTGCCGGCGTCGCCCCCGCCGCGACGGACCACCGCGGACGTGATCGCCACCACCGGGGCGAGCATCACCACTCGGGTGAGCTTGACGACGACCGCGATCGCGAGGGCCGTGGCGCCGGCGGTCTGCGCCGTGGCCACGACCTGACCGACGTCGTGGACGCTGGCCCCCGTCCACGCACCGAACTCGACGTCGGTCAGGCCGACCGCACGGCCGATGACCGGCAGGACCACGATCGCGGCCGTGCCGCACAGGGTCACGAGGGCCACCGGGGTCGCGGCGTCCTTGCCGCGGTCACGGGTCACGGCGCTCATCGCGCCGATCGCCGACGCCCCGCAGATCGAGAAGCCGGCCGCCAGCAGGAGCGGCTGATCGCCGGGGAGTCGGGCCCATCGGCCCAGCGCCCACGTCACGGCGAAGGTCGACACCAGGATGCCCACGATCGCGGCGATCGTCACGCCTCCGAGCGACGCGACGTCGACGAGGCTGAGCTTCAGGCCCAGCAGCACGACCCCGACGCGGAGGAGCCGGCGGGCCGAGAGGGCGAGCCCCGGGGCGAGCACCCCGTCGAGCCAGCGCCGAGCCGGTCGGATCTGCGCGACGACGATGCCGAGGAGGACGCTCGCGGTGAGCACGGGCACCGCGGGGATCGCGAGGTGCAGGAGCCAGGCGACGACCGCGGCCCCCGCGGCGGCGGCGACCCCGGGCAGCCACGCAGCGCGCGGGCGGTCGACGGCACTGCTCGGGGTCGTCACGAGGTGGTGCCTAGACCCGGTTCTTGGCCGGGTTGATCAGCGAGCCGATGCCCGAGATCGCGACCTCGACGGTCTCACCGGCCGTGAACGGACCGATGCCGGCGGGGGTGCCGGTCAGGATCACGTCGCCCGGCAGCAGGGTGAACACGTCGGTGACGTACTCGATCAGCTCGGGGATCTTGTGGATCATCTGCAGCGTGGACTCCCGCTGCTTGACCTCGCCGTCCACCCGCGTCTCGATCGTCACGTCGGTCCAGTCGAGCTCGTTCTCGATGTACGGCCCGAGCGGCAGGAACGTGTCGTAGCCCTTCGCTCGCGTCCACTGCCCGTCGGACTGCTGCACGTCGCGGGCGGTCACGTCGTTCGCGATCGTGTAGCCGAACACCACGCTCTGGTAGTCCTCGGCCTTCACCCGCTTCGCGATCGAGCCGATCACGATGGCGAGCTCGCCCTCGAAGTCGACCTGGCCGACGTCGGGCGGGAGCTGGATCGAGTCGCCGAACCCGATGACCGTCGTGTTCGGCTTCAGGAACAGCAGCGGCGCCTCCGGCGGGGTCTGCCCCAGCTCGTCGGCGTGGTCGTGGTAGTTCAGGCCGACGCCCACCACCTTCGACCGCGGGATCACCGGGGCGAGGATCTTCGCCGAACGCAGCGACACCCGCTCGCCGGTCGTCTCGTAGCCGCTGTACATCGGGTCGCCCGCGAGCACGATCAGCTCGCGCTCGTCGACGATGCCGTAGCGGGGGTCTTCTCCGGGAGTCGCGAACCGTGCGATCTTCATGCGTCGAGCCTCGTCATCCATCCGTGGACGTCGTCGCGACGCCCGTACTGGATGTCGGTGAGCTCCTCGCGCAGCGACATCGTGAGCGGACCTCCCTCGGCCGAGGGCGATCCGATGTGCAGGCCCTCGCCCTTGAGCTCGGCGATCGGCACGACGACCGCGGCCGTGCCGCAGGCGAACACCTCGACGATCTCGCCGCTCGCCACGCCGTCGCGCCACTCGTCGATCGTGACCCGTCGGCGCTCGACCCGGTGGCCCCGGGCCTCGGCCAGCTCCAGGACGGAGTCGCGGGTGATGCCCTCGAGGATCGAGTCGCTGTCGGGGGTGACCAGGGTGCCGTCGGCGTAGACCAGCACCACGTTCATGCCGCCGAGCTCCTCGATGTAGGAGCTCTCGGACGAGTCGAGGAACAGCACCTGCTGGCAGCCGTTCTCGTAGGCCTCCTGCTGCGGCAGCAGCGAGGACGCGTAGTTGCCGCCCGTCTTCGCGGCGCCGGTGCCGCCCTTGCCCGCCCGGGCGTAGTTCGTCGTGAGCCAGATCGACACCGGGGAGACGCCGCCGCTGAAGTACGCGCCGGCTGGGCTGGCGATGACGTGGTAGTCGACCTGCTGAGCCGCCCGCACCCCGAGGAAGCTCTCGCTGGCGATCATGAACGGCCGGAGGTAGAGGCTCGTCTCGGGCGCCGACGGCACCCACGACTCGTCGATGCGCACCAGCTGCCGCACGCTCTCGACGAAGTCCTCCGTCGAGAGCTCGGGGAGCGCGAGGCGCCGGGCCGAGCGCTGGAGCCGACGGGCGTTGGCGTCCGGCCGGAACGACCAGACCGAGCCGTCGGCGTGGCGGTAGGCCTTCATGCCCTCGAAGATCTCCTGCGCGTAGTGCAGGACGGAGGCCGCGGGGTCGAGCTGCAGGGGGCCGTACGGGTGCACGCGGGCCGTGTGCCAGCCCTCGTCGACCGTCCAGCGGATCGAGACCATGTGGTCGGTGAAGTGCTTGCCGAACCCGGGGTCGGAGAGGATCGCCTCGCGCTCGGCGTCGGCGCGGACGCTCTCGGACGGCGTGAGCTCGAAGCTCAGCCCGAACTCGGTGGACGAGGCGGTGTCGTCGGTCGTGGTCATGGTGCTCTTCTCGGACGGGGCGGCGTCAGGCGACGGAGGTGGTGAGGGCGGCGACGCGGTCGGCGACGGCCGTGCCGATCTCGGCGGTGCTGCGGACGGGGGCGCCGACGCCGTCGGCGGCACGGTCGGCCATGTCGGCCTCCACCGCGCGGTGCACGCGGTCGGCGGCCTCGGGGAGGTCGAGGTGCTCGAGCATCAGCGCCACCGAGAGGATCGCGGCGGTCGGGTCGGCCTTCTGCTGCCCCGCGATGTCGGGCGCCGAGCCGTGCACCGGCTCGAACATGCTCGGGAACTCGCCCGAGGGGTTGAGGTTGCCGGAGGCGGCGAGGCCGATGCCGCCGCTGATCGCGCCGGCGAGGTCGGTGAGGATGTCGCCGAACAGGTTGTCGGTGACGATGACGTCGAACCGCGCGGGGTCGACGACCAGGTGGATCGTGGCGGCGTCGACGTGCTGGTAGTCGACCGCGACGTCGGGGTACTCCGCGGCGACCGCGTCGACGACGCGCTGCCAGAGGCTGCCCGCGAAGACGAGCACGTTGGTCTTGTGCACCAGGGTCAGGCGACCGCGACGCGACCGGGCCTTCTCGAAGGCGAACCGGACGACGCGTTCGACGCCGTGCGCCGTGTTGACGCTGACCTCGTTGGCGATCTCGTGCGGCGTGCCCGTGCGGAGGGAGCCGCCGTTGCCGACGTACGGCCCCTCGGTGCCCTCGCGGACGACGACGAAGTCGACGGTGCCGGGGTCGGCGAGCGGCGACGGGACCCCCGGCCACGTCGTCGTCGGGCGGAGGTTCACGTAGTGGTCGAGCGCGAAGCGCAGCCGGAGCAGCAGCCCCCGCTCGATGACGCCGCCCGCGAGGCGCGGGTCGCGGGGGTCGCCGCCGACCGCGCCGAGCAGCACGACGTCGTGCGCGGCGATCGCCGCGAGGTCGTCGTCGGTGAGGACGTCGCCCGTCTCGAGGTAGCGGGCCGCGCCGAGGTGGAAGGGCGTCACCTCGAAGGTCGCCTCGTCGCCCACGGCGACCTCGAGGACCTTCAGAGCCTCGGCCACGACCTCGGGACCGATGCCGTCGCCGGGGACGGCGGCGAGTCTGACGGTTCGCGACATGGGGCTCCTGCACGGCTCGGGGTGGACGGCTCTACTGTACCCACGACCGGCGACGCCGACGGACCTCCGCCGCCCGCCCGGGGAGCCCGCCGCGACGACGCCGCCGACCGTCGCGGAGGGCCCGCGGGAGGCGCGGGGTCAGTCGCTCGCGGACGCGTGCCGGAGCGACACCAGCGACACCGCCACGGCGAGCAGCATCACGCCGGCCCCGACGGCCGCGGTGGTGACCAGGCCGGCGTCGAAGGCATGGGTCGCGGCGTCGAGGAGGCGCGTGGCCACGGAGCCGTCGAGGGCGTCGGCGGCCGCCACCGCGCCTCCCAGGGTCTCGCGGGCGGCGTCGCCGACCTCGGCGGGCACGTCGGCGGGCACGACGAGCGAGCCGCGGTAGATCGCCGTCAGCATGCTTCCCAGAACGGCCGTGCCGAGCACGGCGCCGACCTCGTACGCCGTCTCCGACACCGCGGACGCCGCACCGGCACGGTCGGCGGGGACGGCGGCGATGATCTGGTCGTTCGAGATCGTCTCGGCGGCGCCGACCCCGGCCCCGACGAGCGCGAACGCGAGGACGAAGACGCCGACCGGGGCGCCCGCCCCGGAGAGCCAGACGAGGGCGTACCCGACGGCGGCCGCGACGAGGCCGGTCGCGACGATGGTGCGCGGGCTGACGTGCCGCACGATCGGCACGACCACGAGGCCGGCGACGATCATCGCGCCGAGCCCGGGCAGCAGGGTCAGCGCGGCCTGCAGCGGGCGGAGCCCGACGACGAGCTGCAGGTGCTGCGTGGTGAAGAAGAGGAAGCCGACGAGCGCGACGACCGCGAGCAGGTTCACGACGACGGAGCCCGCGAAGACCGGCGAGGTGAAGAGCCGCACGTCGAGGAGGGGACGCTCGCGCCGCAGCTGGCGACGGACGAAGAGCCAGCCGGAGGCGACGCCGAGCACCGCCAGGAGCAGGACGTCGAGGCCCGGCCCGTGCGTCGCCAGCTGCTTCACCGCGGCGACGACCGGCGCCATGGCCGTGAGCGACAGCAGCACCGACACGGGGTCGAACGGCCCGGGTGCGGGGTCGCGGCTCTCGACGAGGAGGAGCGGGGCGCCGACCAGCAGCGGCAGGAGCACCGGCACGGCGATCAGGAACACCGAGCCCCAGGCGAAGTGCTCGAGCAGGACGCCGCCCACGACGGGGCCGAGGGCCGAGCCCGCCGCGAAGCCGCTGGCCCAGATGGCGATGGCGAGCCGTCGCTGGTCACGGTCGGTGAAGGTGCTGCGGAGCAGCGAGAGCGTGGCGGGCATGATCATCGCGCCGAAGAAGCCGAGCACGGCGCGGGCGGTGATCAGGGCCTCGGCAGTCGGGGCGAAGGCGGCCGCGAGCGAGACGAGGGCGAACCCGGAGGCCCCGATCAGCAGCAGCCGACGTCGGCCGAAGCGGTCGCCCAGCGAGCCCATCGCCACCAGGAGGCCGGCCAGCACCAGCGAGTAGACGTCGACGATCCAGAGCTGGGCCGCGGCCGAGGGCCGGAGCGCCGTCGAGATCTCGGGGAGGGCGAAGCTCAGCACGGTGTTGTCGACCGAGACGAGCAGCACGGGGAGCATGAGGACGACCAGCGCGGCCCACTGTCGCGTGCCGGCGCGCTCGGGGACGGCGGCGGGGCGGCGGGCGGTCGCGGTCATGGTCGGTCCTCGGTCTCGTGGTGCGTCGGGGTGCAGCGGGGCGTCGTGCCTGAGCTGTACCGTCCGGACGGTACAGCAGACCGTCCAGACGGTACAGTAACAGGATGAGTCCCCGTCCGTCAGCCCGAGAGCAGATGCTCGACGCCTTCGAGCACCTCGTCACGACCAGCGGCGAGCGCACCGCCACCTTCGACGCGGTGGCCGCCGAGGCAGGCGTCTCCAAGGGCGGCCTGCTCTACCACTTCCCCTCGCGCGAGGCGCTCGTCGACGGCCTGGTCGAACGGCTCGAGGCCCTGATCGACGCCGACGTCACGGCGATGACGAGCGCCGACGACGGTGCCGTCGACTACTTCATCCGCACCTCCTCGCCCGATGCGGTGGCCGACGGCGACCCCTTCGACCGGTGCATCACGGCGGTCACGAACCTCGCGTCGAGCGGCCGGTGGCCCCGGGCGGTGGAGGCGCTGAGCGCGATGCAGCGCCGGTGGTACGACGTCGTCCTCGACGAGGTGGGCGACCCGGTCGTCGCCCGGCTCGTCTGCCTCGTCGCCGACGGCCTCTGGTTCACCCCGGGCCCGTTCGACCAGGCGACGGTCGACCCGGCGGCCGCCCGCGCGCCGATCGGCGACGTCATCGGCCTGCTGCAGGGCCTGTCGCGCCGGAGCGTCTAGGCCCCCGCCCTCAGACGGCGACGATGCAGGCGGGGCTGCCCAGCGAGAACACGTCGACGGGCTCGCCCGGCACCCCGGTCTCGGGGTCGAGCGGCAGCACCGCCACCGTGTCGGAGCCCTGGTTCGCGACGTAGAGGACGCCCGGCGTGATCGCGAAGTGGCGCGGCCACCGGCCCCCGCACGACGACTCGCCGACGAGGCGCAGCCGCTCGTCGTCGCCCACCGTGAAGACGCTGATGGTGTCGCGCCCGCGGGTCGCGACGTACACGCGGCCGGCGTCGACCGCCAGGTGCGAGGGCAGCACGCCCGGCGTCGACGCCGCGCCCTCGAAGACCTCGATCGAGTGGTCGAGCACGAGCTTGCCCTCGACCCGGCGCAGCACGTGCAGCCGGGCGTCGAGCTCGCCGACGGCGACCAGCCGGCCGTCGTCGAGCCAGGCCAGGTGGCGCGGCCCGGCACCGGAGGGCAGCGGGTGGACGGCCACGATCTCGGGGTCGAGCGAGATCGGGTCGACGACGATCTCGACGAGGCGGTCCGTGCCGAGGTCGCTCACGAGGGTGGTGCCCCACGGGGTCGACACGACCTGGTGGGCGTGCGGCCGCTCCTGGCGCTCGAGGACGGGGCCGTGGCCGTAGGGCAGCGCGAGGGTGCGCACGACGCGGCTCGGGTGCGAGGGGTCGCTCGACAGCACGCCCACGGTGCCGCCGACGTAGCTCGCGACGACGAGCGCGCCGGAGGCCGGGTCGTGGTGCAGGTGGCACGGAGCGGCGCCGCCCGCCGCGGCGCTCGAGGCGGCGACCAGCTGGCCGGCGGAGACGGTGTACGACAGCACCCGCCCCTCCGTCGTCTCGGAGACCGCGTGCAGGGCGCCCTCCGTCGCGACGAGGAAGGACGGGTCGTCGGCCTCGACGGTCTGCACCGCCTGCCAGGGCGAGCCGGGCGCGCTGCGCTCGAGCACGGTGATGCCGGTGCCCGAGCCCCCGCTCGAGGCGGTGTACGACCCGATGTAGAGGCGCTGGGGAGCGGCGGCCGAGGCCGGGCTCGCTGCGATCGGCTCGCGCGGGGCCGTCGGCTCCTGCTCGGGCGCCGTGCCGTCGCTCACCGCGGTCACTCGCCCGGCGTCGCCGCGGCGTTCGCCGCGATGCGCTCGTGGTGGTGGATGACCTCGCCGACGATGAAGTTCAGGAACTTCTCCGCGAACGCGGGGTCGAGGTGCGACTGCTCGGCGAGCTGGCGGAGGCGCTGGATCTGCACGCGCTCGCGCTCCGGGTCGCTCGCGGGCATGCCGGCCGCGGCCTTGAGGTGACCGACCGACTGCGTGAACTTGAAGCGCTCGGCCAGGAGGTGCACCAGCGCGGCGTCGATGTTGTCGATGCTCTGCCGGATGCCGGAGAGCTGCTCGATCGCGGTCTTGTCGTCGTCGCTGAGGGGGCTGTCCGCCCCGAGGGGACTGTCGAGTGCCATGGGCCGAGCCTAGCGGCGACGCCCCGCGCCCGACGGGCGGGACGAGGGGCTCGACACGGCGGGCCCGGTGGGGCAGGGGCCACCACGGGGCGGAACGGACGAGGAGGCGCGCCCCGCGATCGCGGGGCGCGCCTCCTCGGTGCTTCTGTGCTGCGGTGCTGCGGGCGGGTCAGTCGACCAGCGTCAGGGTCACCTCGACGTTGCCGCGGGTTGCGTTCGAGTAGGGGCAGACGTGGTGCGCGGCGTCGGCGAGCTCCTGGCGACGCTCGGCGGGGACGTTCGGCGTGTAGATGTCGAGCTCGACCGCGAGGCCGAAGCCGCCCTCGCCGTTCGGGCCGATGCCGACGCTCGCACTGACCGAGCTGTCCTTCGTGTCGACGCCGAGACCACGGGCGACGGAGTGCATCGCGCTGAGGAAGCAGGCGGCGTAGCCGGCCGCGAAGAGCTGCTCGGGGTTGGTGCCCTCGCCGTTGCCGCCGAGTTCCTTCGGCGGGCGGGTCTCGAAGTCGAGACGGTCGTCCTCGCTGCGGACGTGGCCGTCGCGGCCGCCCCCGGTGGCGTGGGCGATGGCGGTGTAGGCGATCTCCAGTGTCATGGCTCCAGGGTCGACCTAGAGTCTGGACGGTTGCTGATGGGCAGCGAGGCGCGCCGTGAGACCCTCCTGCACGCGCGGCCACTCGTCGGCGAGCACGGAGTACACCGCGGTGTCGCGCCACATGCCGTCGGCCCGGGGCTGGGTGCGGCGCAGGACCCCCTCGGGGGTCGCCCCGAGCTTCACGATCGCGGCCCGCGACCGCGCGTTCGCGGCGTCGGCCTGGATCTGCACGCGGCCGAGGCCGTGCTCGAAGGCCGTGCCGAGCACGAGCAGCTTCGTCTCGACGTTGACCGCCGTGCCCCAGGTCTCGGGCGCGTAGGCCGTCCAGCCCAGGTGCGCGCTCTCGTTCTCGAGCTGGAACTCGGCGAGGGTCGTCGTGCCGACCAGGGCCCCCGGCGCTCCGTCGGTGACGAGCCGGACCCCGTAGACGTTGCCCGTGCCCCACAGCAGGTAACCCCGCATGAAGGCCGACCAGCCCTCGAGGTCGTCGCGGAACGCCGCCGAGCCGCCGCCCCACCCGCCCGCGAAGACCTCGGGGCGGGCGATGGCCGGGTGCAGCTCGGCGAGGTCGTCGGGGGTGATCGGCTCGACGACGACGTGGCGGCCCACGAGCGGGACGAGGGGCGGACGCGTGGCGGTCATCCCCCGATGCTGCCAGGACCCGGCGTCGACGTCGAGCGGGCCGCGGCACCGGCGTGCGTCCGGCATGATCGTGGCCATGAGCCCCGCCGCCGCCTTCAGCCAGTCCGCCGAGTCGTTCGTCGACCTCCTGTCGCGCGTCGGCCCCGAGCAGTGGAGCCAGCCCGGGCTCGGCCGCTGGACCGTCCGCGACCTCGCGGGCCACGCCTCCCGCGCGGTGCTCACGGTCTCGACGTACCTCGCGCTCGACGAGCCGGGCGACGTGACGATCCCCTCGGCGGAGGCCTGGTACTCGGCCTACGCCTCGCAGTTCACCGACGCCGACGGCGTGTTCCAGCGCGGCGTGGAGGCCGGCGCCTGGCTCGGCGACTCCCCCTCGACCGTCGTCGCGGCGGCCCTCGCCGACTCGCGGGCGGCGCTGGCCCGGGCGCTCTCGAACCGGGTCGTCTCGATCGGCGGCATGGGCATCCCCCTCGACGAGTACCTGCGCACCCGGGTCTTCGAGCTCGTCGTGCACACGATCGACCTCTCGCGGGCGACCGGGCTGCCGCACACGCTGCCCGCGACCGCCGTCGCCGACACGGCCGCGCTGGCGGCGCGCGCCGCCACGATGCAGGGGCACGGCGAGGAGGTGCTGCTCGCGCTGACGGGGCGCGGCCGGCTCACCGACGGGTTCAGCGTCGTCTAGCCGCGCCGCGCCTCCCGAGGGGGCACGGCGCGGCCGCGGGGGCGGGCGGTCGCCTAGCCGAGCAGGTCGTGGCGCGTGACGATGGCGTCGCGGCCGGGGCCGACGCCGATGGCGGAGATGCGGGCGCCGCTCATCGCCTCGACGGCGAGGACGTAGTCCTGGGCAGCCTGGGGCAGGTCGGAGAACTCGCGAGCGCCGGTGATGTCGTCCGACCAGCCGGGGAACTCCTCGTAGATCGGCACGGCGTGGTGGAAGTCGCTCTGCGACACGGGCACCTCGTCGTGGCGGACGCCGTCGACGTCGTACGCGACGCAGACGGGGATCGTCTCGAGGCCCGTGAGGACGTCGAGCTTCGTCAGCACGAAGTCGGTGACGCCGTTGATGCGCGCCGAGTATCGGGCGATCGGGGCGTCGTACCAGCCGCAGCGACGCGGGCGGCCGGTCGTCGTGCCGAACTCGAAGCCGTTGGCGCGCAGGAACTCGCCGGAGGCGTCGAACAGCTCGGTCGGGAAGGGCCCGGCCCCGACGCGGGTCGTGTACGCCTTCACGATGCCGATGACGCGCTCGATGCGGCCCGGGCCGATGCCGGAGCCGGTGGAGGCGCCGCCCGCGGTCGCCGAGGACGACGTCACGAAGGGGTAGGTGCCGTGGTCGACGTCGAGCATCGTCGCCTGGCCGGCCTCGAAGAGGACGGTCTTGTCGGCCTCGAGCGCCTGGTGGATCTCGAGCGCCGTGTCGGCCACCATCGGCTTCAGACGGGGCGCGTACGAGAGCAGCGACTCGACGATCTCGTCGGCCTCGATGGCGCGGCGGTTGTAGATCTTGACGAGCAGGTGGTTCTTCTGGTCGAGGGCCGCCTCGACCTTCTGCCGCAGGATGCCCTCGTCGAAGATGTCCTGCACGCGGACGCCCACGCGGTTGATCTTGTCGGCGTAGGTCGGGCCGATGCCGCGACCGGTGGTGCCGATCTGGCGCTTGCCGAGGAAGCGCTCGGTCACCTTGTCGAGGGTGCGGTGGTAGTGCGTGATGACGTGCGCGTTGGCGCTGACCTTGAGGCGCGAGACGTCGACGCCACGGGCGATCAGCGCGTCGAGCTCGTCGAAGAGGACCTCGATGTCGACGACGACGCCGTTGCCGATGATCGGGGTGACGCCGGGCGAGAGGATGCCGGAGGGCAGCAGGTGCAGCGCGTACTTCTGGT
>Ga0308160_10007096_pt1 | contig 11229 bp, 15 predicted proteins | sample PhyFR1_FD_201036 | JGI IMG/M metagenome (GOLD analysis project Ga0308160, IMG submission 201036) | Phyllosphere microbial communities from UC Gill Tract Community Farm, Albany, California, United States - DLSLF.R1 | ecosystem: Host-associated > Plants > Phyllosphere > Unclassified | place: USA... | reverse complement strand
ATGCCCCTTCTCGTCAAGGGTATCAACATCCAAGGATCGCTCGTCGCTACCCGTGCCGCTCACCGACAAATGCTCGAATTCGCCGGACTGCACGGCATCAAGCCCATCGTTGAGAAGTTCCCCATGTCCGAGGAAGGACTCAAGACCGCTATGGAGAAGCTCGAGAAGGGAGATATCTACTACCGTGCGGTATTGCTCAACTAGGCGAAACGTGTAGTGGAGTCATGTAATAGATCACATAGAGTATAGATAGTATAGAGAAGTTAGCAAGTTGAGTTATGATGTATCAAATTAGAAGTCTTTGCAACCCTAATCTGGCTGAAGGCTTGAGCCAGGTCTTGAGGTCCGGTGAAATACGGACATTCGCTTTCTCCCTTCTTTCGTTCTTTGGAAATCCTCAGGCACATCCATGGAAACCTCGCACTTCGGCCAAATCCGAACAGACCCATGCGGACCGTAGATGTTTCTGAGAGTGCCCTTAAAGGCGCAGATCCTGCCTGCCGATGAAGTTTAGCAGCATTGTACTTATATCTGGCAAACTCAAAGGCCCTGCATCGCCGGAATCGGATTCTCAGCGTTCTACTTCCCGACCCATGGCTGAAGACGCCGAGCCCGACAAAAGGGCCGATGCGTCTGGATCCGTGGACGAGAAGAACAAGGAGGCTCTGGAAAATGACGGGTTGGTAGTGAATTTACAGGACGGGCCTGTAGCGGCTGGTGAGCGATCCCACCTCTTCTATACCCGGTCTTGTCGCTTACATATCAGTCGTGCATCGGAATCGCCTATGGATTGTAATGCCTTGGTACGCAGTGTCCACCTCCACATTCCTGGCTCATCTGACCCCTCAGTATAGGACTGGTCTCCTTCGTCGCTGCATTAGATCAATCGGTGAGGAATACCGCTAATAAGCGCTGATACGTAGATCATCTCGACCGCTCTGCCGACCATAGCTACCGAGCTCAACGCCAGCCCGTCCGAGTACTCTTGGATTGCAACTTCGTACCTGCTGGCGCAGACCATCATGACCCCGATCAACGGAAGACTGACTGATATCACCGGGAGGAAGCCAGCCCTCAGCATTGCTATCCTATTTCTCTTTGTCTTCTCAGCCCTATGTGGGGCGGCTCAAAACGTTACATGGCAAGTTTATCGCTGAGGCAGATCGCTGAGGCAGAACGCTGATTGCAGGTTGATTGTTGCTCGCGCTCTATCAGGCCTTGGGGGAGGATCTATCATGAGTCTGTCGTAAGTAAGAACTATCTGATCCGGCTACACTGTGCTGATCGACAGAATGATCACCATCTGTGAGCAAGACACGTCTCGACCGTTTGACCTGCCTGATTCAATCAGCGGATATCGTCCCTCTGCATAAGCGTGGAGCCTTCCAGGGGTACATGGGCGCCGCATATGCAGTATCTGGAGCACTTGGGCCAGTTTTGGGCGGCATCCTGACAGCCAAGACGACATGGTGAGTGTCCTATATATCTTTCCGATATAAGCTGACGGGAATAGGCGGTGGTGCTTCTGTACGTCTGAACGCCGACGCTGAATTGACGGGCAGACATCAATTTACCTATTTGCGGGGTAGCCCTCGTTATACTTCACTTCTCCCTACACCTTCCACCTGCCGCCGGGAACGTAGACATGCTGAAAAAAACATTCGACTTTGTTGGACTGTGAGTACATTGCCGTCCACTTGGCTGACGGAGCAGGGGTCTGATCGTTGTTGCTATAGCACTTATAGTCGTCGGCTTTTCGAGTGCGGCTGATATGGGCTTCGGTGCTGCATCTGCTTACGGTGTCATCATTGCTGGGATGGTCGTTTTGGTAGCCTCATTTGTACACTACCTCACCACCAAGCGTAACGCCATCATACCAGCTGTAAGCATTGTCAGATGACTCGGCTGATATTAGCGAATGATGAAGATCCGGACAACGACCTTTATCGTCATTGGCTCCTTCTGCAACTCTTTCATGCTCATGCCTATCAACTTTCTTCTACCACAGTTCTTCCAGGGCGTGAGTGACTCTCGGTTTGTGCCTTCTTTCTTCTTCTTCCCTCCTGCTCTTCTTCTTCCTTCCTCCTCCTCGTCGTCGTCGTCGTCGTTGTCGTCGTCGTCGTCGTTGTCGTCGTCGTCGTCGGCCTATTCCTCCTCTTCTTCTTCTTCTTCCTCCTTCCTCCTTCCTCCTCTTCCTCCTTCCTCCTCTTCCTCCCCTCCTTGTCCCAAAGCCCAACTTTGCATGCCCGTCCCAGCCCATGCATCCGTTCCAGCCGGTTCAGTCATACATACAGAGTGGTGGAGGCTGCCATGATAGACGCGTCGACAAGGTTGATTGACTTGACGACGTTTGATTTCATCTATGAGACTGACAAAGCAGGTTCGGGGATCCTCGGTCATCTCCTCCGGCGTCCAACTCATACCTTACACCGTTGTCATCGCCATCTCTAGTATCCTCGCAGGTGAGATCAGCACTCGGGCGCACATAATTCGCCCTCTCATATGGGTCGGCTTTGGGATTACCTCGCTAGGCTTCGGCCTCATGTATGCCTTCTTCACCCCCGACGTGACGATAGGAACTCAGTCCGGCCTGCTTGCGCTTACCTCTTTCGGAGTTGGATTATCAATTACGACTCCTATGTTGGTGATACAGGCTGCAATGCCTCCCGAGGATATGGCAGCGGCGACGAGCGCTTGGATTTTAGTCAGGTCGTTCTCGGCGACAATTGGTGCGTAAGCCTTTGAAGTTGTGCCTGACGGCGTAGGCGTTGCAGTGTTCACGGCTGTCTTGAACGACGGTCTACGCGCCGGCTTCGAGGATATCGAAGGGTACGGAACGCTTTTCGAGGTGCCTACAAATACAGCAGGCTATCATGCCATTCACGATTTACCCGAGGGGCCCACACGCCAATCCGTCCTGACTGCATTCGCCAACTCTTTCCGCGTAAGTCTCGTGTCCAACCGCGCTCACGCTCAGACTTGCTGGATCATCGGCTGCGCCCTCCTGGCTTTCTCGCTTTGCGTATGTCGTCTTGCAGGTCTCAGATCCAACTGACGTGGTAGCTCACTCTATTCACCAAAGGCTACAGTACTGATCATGGGCGAGGAGCCGCAGTGAAGGCGGTGCCCGCCCTCCTCAAGAGAGACATCGAGCCTGAGACTGGTCTGGAAGTTTAGGGGGCCAGTTGCGAGAGGAGAGACGTGAAATTTATTTGTAATACATGCATATCAGACCTGGTTCTGGTAGCCCTCGTCATTACCGACCAGGATGTACATACCAATGGGAGCGTTCCGCCAGGTACCGTAATAGCGGTAAGGAATACTGCTGATAAGCGCTGACACGTGCATCATCTCGACCGCTCTGCTGGCCGAAGCTAGTGAGGTTAGTGCCAGCCCACTGGTGTACTCTTGGATGCGACCTCGTACCTGGTCACGCAGACTGTTAGGTCCGGAACTGGTCCCATTGCCAGTCAAGATGGGTTGGCTCAAACTGTTACTCGTAACGTGCTTGATCCCGCATATCACAGCGCATAGAATACACGATAGCCGAGAGCTTCAACATTGCTTACAGCAGCTCAATTGATCACTCAATGCGGTGCAAAAGTTTGAGAACCGGAAGGTTGGATTCGCCGGGCGTGTCATCACCGCAATTGCCAAAATCTCATCGGGTCGGCGGGGAAAGACCGATGCTATCACTCAGACCTACGTTTGGTCATTTGACGATCTTGCAATGGGGTTGCATATACATCACATATGACTACTTTACGATGAACAATTTGCTGAAAGACCTAAAGGATGCGACGCTAGAATCCGAGACTACGCCCGATGTATCAGGATATACCGAAGTAACGGCGACCAGTGGTAGCTGCGAGGCGCGACCGGACCCGTCGAAGGTGTCGTTGACCGGTAAGAGTCCTGGGATCAGCCATGTGGGGGCTCGTATCATATCGGCACGGCAGATCGAGGCCTGGAGAGATCCAGGTTATTATATCTCGTAAGACAGTTTCTCGCAGTTCCCCGTTTCCTCGTACACGGCACTATTATTTTCCCCCCAATAAAAACGTGCGAGAGGTAAAGCTTCAGAGCTGATTGATAGAGTCGCATTTGGTTCCCCTCGAAAGGTTCAATCCTGGGCGTGCCCTGGTATGTGTAGTGGCAGATAGATGCTCGTGGATTGCGTCAAAACGGTTCTGACTTACAGCTTGCGAATTTGTGGAAAAGCCAAAACGGTTGAGGACCGGTGGTAACGGCGGTGACGTTCCCCGTTGTAAGTGGCATCATAGCCTCATTCAATGAGTCCACAGTCCCGAATGAGACTGTTGAGCCCGATCTGGCGCATCTGCTAATCCGCTAGACTTGATCGCAGCTCTCTCAGACACCCACTCTCTCGTAGCTATCTCAGGAACAGATTTGAAGAAGATATCGTCGATAGCCTGCAGTGTGGACCCCCGACTTGTTCCCGTCACCGAGTCCGACCTTCCTGGCTCACTGGGAAAAGACATATATATCCACAGAGGTTTTAAGAAATGCTTCTTGAGGATGAGGGGGAGTCTGAAAGTCAAAGTCTTAGAGGAGGTGAAGCGGGGAGCTACGTGTGTCACCATTGCTGGGTACTCTCTGGGTGAGTGCAACAGCATCAGGATGAATCAGAAGCTGCCAAAGGTGCACTGTTCGCTACTCTCGCTGTGACTGATACGTAGGTGCCGCTCTTGCGTTCCTTTGCGGCGTATGGCTCAGGAACTTTCTCTCTGAGCATATCGATATCACTATCAGGGGATATGGAACGCCTCGAGTGGGGAATGCCGCCTGGGCGGACTACGTTGATACTTTGGTGAGCTGGACATATCGAACATCTGCACATTGATATGGATCGCCTCCAGAGATTCGCAGGACAACGGAGGGGAGTCTCTGCAGCCTGAGCTAATCACGGCAGCCCCGAATCAATGCTTGGCGCTTGGTAAACTACAAGGACATAGTTTGTCGGATTCCGCCCAAATCAATGGGGTACCGCCATCCAAAAAACGAGGTCTTTATCTTCAAAGACGGAATGACTTATCAGGAGTGTCAGGAGTCGGAATGTGTCGTAAGTCTAGGTCACTGTCATCCTGTACATCAAAGGATAGGAAGGCTGCGCTGATCAGAGACAGAACTGTTCAGGTCGGTTTGATACCAAGAGAGGCTGGTTCAAGATCATCCACCGCCTGAGACGGCATAAAGAACTGGAGCATTTCGGGCCATATGCGGGGGTGATGCTGTAAGTCAACGGAACCACCTCTCTTCATTTGTCTTGGCCAACTGTGCCCTCTACTTGTACGTCGAATCCATAGGTTGATCAGTAGGCATCCCGACTTGGTCTGCACATCGTCCTCGTCTCAGATATCGACGAGCATGTCTACCATGAGCACCTTGCCCTCTGATCGGGGTACCAAGGAGACAAGTGATTGAAATCGACACGCCGTCACAGTACTGGCTTATCAGATCTGGTTCTGGTAGCCCTCGTCATCGTTATCCAGGATTCAACAATAAGAGCGTTCCACCAGGTCTCGTACAAGCCCCGAATTACCCCAGATTGCAGGGACTCCTACATCTGGCTTCTTCCGACCTCCGACTCAGCGGTTCCCCGAGGCCTTGTAGCGGATTGTAGAGTACCTGATAGATAGCAACACCTGTATCTATGTAGCAATACATCCGGACTTTACAGCCCGATGTCCGAGTACGCCAGGGTCCGCAGCGGGACCGGCGTTTCTTCGGCTGATTTCCCGAGTTGTGTTACTTCGGGCCCAACACGCTCTGTACTCCACTACAGCAATGATGATTGGGTCTACAGGAGTCAAGCTTAGAGACATCGGCCGTGAGTTGTTCAACAGAGATGTATGCTCATGACAGGTGCATGTGTGAGTCTTGAGACCTGGGCGAGGTTGATGGCCAGGACGCGTGTCGGCGTATGAAGATCAAATGCATCGAAAAGGAGAATCCACCATGTCAACGCTGCAGAGAGGTGGGAGAGAGCTGTACATTCCTCATGAAGAACAATATCAAGCCTTCGGAGTCCGAGTGAGTAGCGCTGGACGCACTGTATTGAGCTGATCGACCACTTAGACGCGTCAGATCGCTTGAAGCTCAGCTGCTGGACGTTCAGGCATCTCTTGCCGCGATTCACGCTACCAACGGTCACAGAGCAGAGCCAGGTGACTCTCCCGCAAAATAGAGCTGACAAACTAGATCGGGCAAGATCGACGCCATCCCAGACTCGCGCATCCCCTCTTCAGACCACTGTCACCGCCCTGGCGGTCACCACCTCGAATCAGGCGATGCCAGCAAACGAGATAAACACTTTTCAGGTGGATGAAGAAGACAGGGCAGAGGACCCGCTGGGAGACGGAGCAATACGAGCGCCTCTCAGAGACATGGTCACGGCCGTCGCGTCCATCAGCAAGGCGGGTCATGGGAAAGGTCCCCTCGGGTTGCAAGAGTCTTCGACTTCGTGGAATGCAAGTCGAAGAAAGAGGCCCAGAGTGGAGTCAATCAGCTCATCTGGCCCTCACATCAACCGTGTACCGTCCTGGCGCAGATGGTCTCCATTGCAACAGCATCTTGACCCTATTATCTGTGGAATAGTCTCGGAGAACGAAGCAGAGCGCCTATTCAACCTGTGAGTGGACCTCGTCAACCAAACCTGATACTCAGTTTCTTCTCCAAATGCCACATATATATGCCGGTCTTTGACGCCTCACGCGATACCTTCGGGCAGTGAGCCGGCCCAAGCGTAACTTAGCAATGCTGACCTCAAAGGATTCGCAGCCGGTCTCCTTTCTGCTTATCCACGATTCTGGCCGTTGCCAAAGTTGCAGAAGATCCCGGTGGTGAGTGCTCGATCCCTGTGATAGCTTACAGGCCAGGCGTTGTGAGTGAAGCCCAGGGTCGCATTCGGCGGCACGCAGAAAATATCGCCAAAGATACCCTATTTACCGACGCCGATGGTCTGGACATCGTACAAGGCTTAGGTCGGTGATCCGTTAGACAGCAGCTCACAATCAGTCCTCCTTGCATCTTGGGGTAGTCTAGGTTGGCGATCGGGCAGTAAGTAATGTCGCGCACGATTGCGCTTACGACAGACCACGCCCTAGCCGTTGGGTACTTGAGACTTATCCCAGACATGACCATTTGCTTACCCTCAAGATATGACATGGGGCTGCACGAGTGCTTGCCGACCTTGGCCTCCCTGGGCATTGGTATTGTCAAGAGCTCAGAGGAGCTTGAAGCCGAGCGCAGCTTGGTGGAGGGTACAAGAGTCTGGCTGATCGTGAGACGCCTATCCGAGCGAATGTGACCTGTATTAACATATCAGCTATACAAGATGAAGGCTGAGTACGAGTTTAGACTGATAGGCTGGCTGACCTCGACCAGGATGGCCCTGAATAATGGATCACCTGTTCAACTTGATCACGGCGATACGTTGGCCCATGGTCGATTATTCTTGACGCATCCCCTCTCGACTCGATTGGACGGACGACTAGTGGCCGCGTGTGAGCTGCTTGAGACCCGATGCAAGTTTTGGTCGAGACGAAGCTGATGTGACAGTATTACTTCATGAGACGAGACAATCTCTGCCGGTCGTGACGACAGACAATCTACAATTGGACGAAAAGATGAGGCTAGTCAATCATCGGGTAGAAGCGTGGCACGTTTTTTGGAGTGATTATTGTGGCAAGTTCGATGTCGACAACACAACTGACAAGCAGACCGCCATTTGCCTCTGGGAGATCCCATCAAGGCCCTCAGTGAGAGCCATCGAACGAATCACCGCTGACTAGGAGTGACGATACAAGTTGACTTCACGGTGTTTGTGATGGTGATACATACTTGACTGAGCTGACAGATAGTCTACATGTGAACGGCAGGATTTTGAACGGCCTGAAAACCGCCAGGGACGTTGAGCATATCTCGGACGATCGGCTGCTTTGCACGCATCGTGCACTGAAAGCGTCGAGACACTTGATCCAGGATGTTGTACAACCAGCGCAGGTCAGTACGTCGGTCTGATTGAGCTGACTTTTCTAGGTCGATCTTCGCTACGGTCAGCCCTCTCAGCATTCGGAAAAGACAGTGTGCTGAATTTATGAAGCTAACGGATACACACGTTGGTCCCTTGTATAAATCGGTGATCAGAGTTGACACGGTCAGACGTGGCTATAGCCTACGCTGCCCGATGCTACCTCCGCTTGTCTAGTCTCTTACCGCATTCATGCGATCTCAAGCAGGTCGGGCGCGATGTAGAGAGCCTCGCCACCACCATGGCCTCCTGTAAGCCGCGCTGTCGACGTGAACTTACGATCTAGATCCAGGACTCCAGGTCTCTGAGCACCTGAGAGATGTGGTGAGAAAAGCTCGTCAGACCCGGGAGTTACCGCCATCTACAGAGCCTAGCTCGCCTACGCTTTATCCCCTTGGCTTGCCGGAAGAGACGGCGGGCGATAACCTATTCACCGACATTGACTTCGCGTTTGGTCTACCAGCGGTGAGTGACGAGGTGCTTGGAGCAGACTTTGAGTGGAACCAAGGATGGGACTTTTCTCTCGTCGATCAACTGTTTTCTACTGTCACAGGACCTGTAGCGGACACTGGACACGCAGCTCCAGCATTTTGGGAGCGATAGAGGGAGTGACAAGGCGCAGTGAGAAGCAGGGTCCATGCATGCCAGGTGATCCACACAAGTACAAGAGATATCGACATGACTGGCACACTACCATCGGACATGACAAGGCTGGCCGCCTTCGCTACTTGACGATGGATGCTTCGCGAGATCCATCCCAGTGCCTCCCCCAACCACTATAACGTCGAAGTCTGCTCCACTCTCTGAACTGGAGATATCTAGCCCCACGGCCCTGTCCCCTTCATAGACCGGGCTGATATCGATGACGAGTGTTTTGTTGGATCGTAGAGCGGCAGCGGCTTGTATCGATCGGGTGATTTGGCGCGAGACGACGACTGTGAATCCTCGGGTGTCAATCCGGTCCAGTACGGTGTGCTCGGATTTCCCGATAACCAACGCGGCCTCTGGACGCAGAAGCACAGGAAGAGTTGCCATCGAATGGCTTTCCGACACCCACGCTGGACCCGAGACTTCGACTCCGGTAAGAATGTTTGTAAACACGCCTGCAGGTACATAGTAGTCGACGACCGACTCGCCAAAGACCGGAGCCACCAGTACGTCCGAGCCTAGCATATACTGTTGGTCGAGGAACCAGCAAGTCTTGTCTTCGGGGTACTCCAATAGCATTGGCCGCATGATTGGGTGACCCAAACCAACCACACCCTGGATCGACTGAGAGGTGAAGTATGGCTCCATCCGGTTCTTTAGCTTGGTGAACTTTCTTAGCACATCGCAAGCTTCGTCGTCGACAACCCAAGGAACACGAGGAGAACCGGATCCATGCAATCTAGAGTGAGAGGACAGTAGTCCAAACTGACACCACCGTTTACTATAGTATTAGCTTGTTCGGCGACAACGTGAGGATGTCGGCTCACTAAATGGTACCAGGTGGAGGTGCGGTAGCATCATTACCCCCTTTGCCTTCCGCCTTGAATCCCCCGATATCGGAGCTATGATATCCGAAACCAGAAAGACCAAGCGAGAGCCCGCCTCGGATAGTTTCTGCTAGACCGTCGAAGGTGGAGTCGGTATCTCCTCCCCAATGAACCGGGAAACGTTGCGTACCGGTGGTCGCTGATCGAGCAAAGAGGCACGCTTCGGCGGCCCCTCGTTTGGCGACAAGGACCTCGTACACCGCTTCATTGTAGAGTCGAGTACTGCTATGAGCGAAAAGATCATCATAAGACTTACTAAGCATTGTGCATGGCTCGCGGGTTGCTTCCGTCATGATACTTGACTCCTTCAGTTACGATCCTTTCTCCGAAATCCGTCTTGAAACAATCGACCCCAACGTCAAGCAGGTCGGACAGGTACTTCTGCCACCATTTCTTTGCGGCAGGGTTCGTGAAATCCACCGTCGCGCATCCCGACTGCCAGATATCGGACTGAAAGGTTCGGCCGTCCGTCCTCTGAACAAAGTATCCTTCTCGATCGCCCTCGACAAATAATCGAGATGCCTGACCGACCCAGGGATTGATCCAGACACAGACTTTGATGTTGCGTTTATGAAGCCTATCCAAAAATCCACGGGGATCCGGGAAATATTTTGGATCAAACTCGAAATCACACCATGCGTGAGCACGCATCCAGAAGCAGTCGAAATGAAAGACGTGGACGGGAATATCGATGTCGCGCATCCGGTCGAGATATGAGGTCACGGTGGCCTCATCATAGCTAGTCAAGAACGAGGTAGAGAGCCACAAGCCATATGACCAGTCGGGTGGTAGTGGTGCTCGACCAGTAAATTCCGTATATCGAGTCAACACGTCTTTTGGACTCGAGCCAACGATGATGTAGATCTTGAGCCTTTCACCGGGAACAGACATCTGTACCTTGGTCATTTTGTCCGACTGCACTTCATACGAGACGTGGTCGAGTTGATCGACTAGAACACCGTAGTTCTTGTTGGTGAGGTAGAACGGGATGGACTTGTATGCTTTCGTCAGCTAGGTTGGTGGTTTGAACTCACCTGCATCTGTGCTGGTACCTCCATCATCGTTGGAGCTCTCGACTACCTGACCGTTCTTCACAAATGGCCCAAATCGCTCTCCTAGGCCATATACCTTTTCTCCAGGAGTGAGAGCCAAGGCTAGGGAGGAGTAGCTTTGCCTGAATGAGCGAGGCGATCGATAGAATGGATCATTGATGGTTTGAGAGGCATTCTCTTTGATTGCCATTAATGGAGAAGCGGCTTTGTTGAGGATCCAAGAGATCGAGTTTTGCCCAAGGTTGGTCACCGTTTTGCCGTGAGAATCGCAAATGTCGACTCGCATACTGTGAGGTCTGAGGTCGACAGACGCAGATGCGAGGCCTCCAGCAGTAACGAGCTTCGCAAAGTCTTCATCGACCTCGAGCTTGGCGGCATGCTCACTCGGACGGCCGGCCGGGTAGAGGTCGTTTACAGGCTCCTTGTATTGCGATTTGGCGTGAAAGTGACTAGTCTCGATGCCGATGATGCCAGGTCCCGGGGAAGTGATTTTGAGGGTGATAGTGGGCTTGTTGAGTAAATCACCTCGGTGTCTGATATGCTTGGTGCTGCAGATCGCTTTGATGTGAGGCTCAGCATCGGGCTCGTT
>Ga0308160_10007094_pt1 | contig 11234 bp, 12 predicted proteins | sample PhyFR1_FD_201036 | JGI IMG/M metagenome (GOLD analysis project Ga0308160, IMG submission 201036) | Phyllosphere microbial communities from UC Gill Tract Community Farm, Albany, California, United States - DLSLF.R1 | ecosystem: Host-associated > Plants > Phyllosphere > Unclassified | place: USA... | reverse complement strand
TTCATGTGTTAGAACAAATTTGTGCAGATGCAAAGCCTGAAGACCTAACAATGCAGTTTTTTACTACGACTGTTGAAGAACTTTTTTATAGCCACATGGCTAGCTTCACCGATTATTACATAGTGAATCCTGGATCCTGCCTAAAGGCGAAGCTGAAGCAAAGTATGGAAGAATATATGTCTGCTTACCCCGTGGAAAAAAGGCCGATCAAAAACATGGAGAAAGAGCATAGGATACTTACAAAGGCCAGACGAGAACATTTCAGGCCAAAGCAGCTTGTCTTTCTGCAGACTTTGTTCCGGAGTGTTAATCTTAAATAGCTATCTTTCGCTCCACCGCCATCTGACGATATTTTTTACAGGTGGACTTAGAAATTTGTGTGACTCTGGATTTTTGTTCGCCGATTGCATTTTCGAGAAACTGCCTATTGTTATCGCCCCACACATTCATGGCATCGATGATGGGCATAAGTGTGCGCCCAATCTCTGTAAGTGAATATTCAACTTTTGGCGGTAACTGTGGATAGACCTTTTTTTCAATCATACCGTGTTCTTCTAATTCTTTAAGTTGAACATTCATCACCCGACGGGTAGCACCGGAAAGCAGTCGTAAGATTTCACTGGGTCGTTTAACTTCTAAAGAAATTGCGTTCAATAATGCTGGTTTCCATTTTCCATTAAGGACTTCTTTGGTGAGATGTAAGCCGCAATCTATAGTCAATGGGATTTTTCTTTCGTACATAAAACCTCCTTTGAATCAAAAATAGTCAATATAAACCAATTCCGCCCCAGGGATAATTTTATCCCCAGGGTTTAAAATTCACTCCTGTTGTTCTGCGCTGAAATACCACTTAGGTTTGCTTAAAAAAAAGATGAAAAAAGTTGAGCAACCACTTTTAGAGACATACCAGTTAGGCGATCTGCAATTAAAGAACAAAATCGTGATGGCTTCTATGACCCGGGGACGGGCCATGAATGCAGGACTAGTACCCACTTCACTTATGGCTGAATATTATGCCCAGCGTGCATCGGCTGGTTTGATATTGACCGAGGGGACATGGGTAAATCAACAGTCTGTAGGTTATATAAATGTTCCCGGCATATACAGTCAGGAGCAAATTGAAGGCTGGAAGACGGTGACTAAAGCGGTCCATGATCGGGATGGATTGATATTCCTGCAGCTTGGTCATGCTGGTTCCGCTTCACATCCTGATTTCTTTGATGGCGAACTTCCTGTGGGACCATCGGCTATAAATCCTGGTACAAAATCCTTTACGCCAAATGGCTTCAAAGATTCCCTTATACCAAGGGCAATGACTCATGCCGAAATTAAGCAGACGATACAAGATTATAAGCAGGCAGCAAAAAATGCTAAAGAAGCGGGCTTCGATGGTATAGAAATCCATGCGTTAGCCGGTATGCTGATTCCACAGTTTTTGAGTGTCGCTACAAATCAGCGGATGGACGAATTTGGGGGAAGTATAGAAAACCGTTCCCGCATTATTTTTGAGATATTGGATGCCGTGCTGGAAGTATGGGATAGTGCAAGGGTGGGAATTAAGTTCATGCCGGTTGCAATTAGCAATGTAGGGATCATGACACCTGATGAATATACCATTCCAACGTTCCAATACCTTTGCCAAAAATTAAGCGACTATAATCTGGCCTATTTACAGATTGCAGGCCCGGCTGAAGATTTATCAGGTACACCAGTTGAGGCGCTACAAGACAATTATTTCCAACATTTCCGTAATAATTATCGTGGAAGGCTAATGGCTAATCTGGGGTTTACGCAGGCGTCCGGCAATGCGATTTTGGAATCGGGGCTGGCAGATCTCGTATCCTTTGCTGTGCCCTTTATCTCTAATCCTGATTTGGTAGATCGTTTTGAAAATAATCTGCCCTTGGCGCAAGGCGGTCGCGAAACTTACTATGCAGGTGGAGAAAAAGGTTATGCGGATTATCCCTTTGCCAGTAATGCGCATGCTGAAAATTAAAAAATCCAGAGGTGTTTGAATACAAGATCCATTGCGCTGATGTAGATCCTTGTGTAGCTTAAAATGCTTCCGTAAAGGTTACAGGCAATTATACTTATTTGCAAATACCGCAGGTGCCTCCATCTTTTTTGCAGTGTTTACAATATTTACAGTTTTTGCAGGCATTACAAGGCTTTGCGCCTTTGCAGGTGGCAACCCTGGCATCTGGTGATCCTAAGGTTGTAGATTTAATTGGAGCAGCACTTAGAGATACAAAGGCGATGAAGATTATGGAGAGCAGTTTATACATCAGTAAATTTTTATTTAAAGATATGCAAGAATCTTTCAAAAAAATCAAAGTGGTAATCAAGTTTCAAAAACAAATTTTGAGTACTGAACTACACTTAAAATAAGAGACGCCATGTTCATATAGGCTATAACGAAAAAAAGCCCCTTAATTTTGCAATTAAGGGGCTTTTGATATTCTGCGGAGAGTGGGGGATTCGAACCCGCGGACCTTTAACAGTCAACAGTTTTCAAGACTGCCGCAATCGACCACTCTGCCAACTCTCCGCGACAAAAGTACAAACTCCGGCTGGATCTGCAAATAGCGACATGCTTTTTTTTTGGAAAAGTCCGTAAGGTGTTTAAAATGAGTCAGAAAAACTTTTATTTATGGAGTTTTCCTTCTACTGGAACGTCCTTTTTGAACCGATTGAAGTTCGGTTTGATGATTTTGACGCTACGTTTTGACAGGTCAATGCTTGCGTTTAGCTCAAAACCCAACAAAAGAATTAAAGAATTCAAGTAAAGCCAGATCATCACAACCAGCAAAGTGCCGATGGAACCATAGACCTTATTATAGGAGCCAAAATTGTTGATGTAGAAACTAAATCCCCAGATGGAGAGAAATGCAAGCACTGTAGCTAAAAATGATCCGGCACTGAAGAACTTCCATTTTTTAGCATGTGCCGGTCCATATTTATACAAAACAGAAGTTGTTACAAAATACAATATGCCTAGGAGTGCCCAACGGGTTAACTGAATCGCATAATAAGTTAAGTTGCCTTTAATGTGTAGCTCCGTTTTAATATAGGTTAAAGCTATTTCACCTACCGTCATGGCGCCGATACAGATGATTACTGACATTGCAATGATGAGGGTAAGGATAACAGCTATTACGCGCCTTTTGACCCAGGAGCGGGTCTCTACGATAAGTGATGATTTGTTAAATGCAATCATCAGGTAATGCACGCCATTAGTGGCAAAAACCAACGACAGGATAAAGCCAATAGATAATAATTTACCATTTTGGATCTTTACAATTTCCTCAATCGTACTTTGAAAAGCTTCAAATGCTTTGTGGGGCAAAATTAATGCAATCAATGACATCAGCTGGTTCTGGAAGCCATCAGGCAAGAACGGTATCAGGGTGAAAAGAAAGATGATACCAGGAAATATCGCCAGCATAAAGTTGTAGGCCAGCGAAGAGGCACGGTCCATCAGGGAATCTTTAGAGATTTCTGTGAAGAAGAATGTGGCAACCGTATAAATAGGAAGTGGGCTAAAGCCCGGAATAACATAGACTTTTGTCCACTCAATAAACAAATGATAGATACGTATTCTTAGAAGCAGCTTATGTACCCAATCCATTGATTAAAATTAGCTAAAAAAATTGAATCATCTTTTCGACAAAAGTCTGGGGTGGGTGACAAGGTTTCTTTTTTTCCATGTCGAAAAATACCAGGGTGGTTTTCCCAATGTTAATCAGTTCCTCTGCTTCATTGAAAATTTCATAGATGAAATGAATTCTGATGCCCGGCTTTTCATTTACAGTAGTTTTAATGGTCAGTTCCTGATCGTAGAAAGCGGGTTTGATGAATTTGCTATTCAATTCAAGCAAGGGCATCATGACACCATCTTTTTCCATTTCCTGGTAAGTCATACCCAGACTTCTTAGCATCTCTACACGACCAACTTCATAATATTGGGCGTAGTTGCCATTGTATACGTACCCCATCTGATCTGTTTCACTGTATCGTACCCGTATTTTTGTGCTGTGTGTATACATGCTATCTGAAAATTTTCCGCTTGTTAAGTGCTTGTCTGTATTTGTTGGCGTTGATTTCGTGCTCTGCACGGGTTTTGGCGAAATTGTGGTAGCCGGAAAAATCTTCCTTGGCACACATGTAGATGTAATCGTTATTGTCTTTATTTAAAACTGCATCAATGGCGTTGATACTCGGCATCATAATAGGTCCGGGAGGCAGCCCCGAATATTTATAAGTATTGTATGGGGATGATATGCCCAATAACGCATTTGTAACGCGGTTTACAGTAAAATCGCCATTGGCATAAATGACAGTTGGATCTGCCTGCAGTTTAATGCCTTTTTGTAGTCTGTTAAGATATAAACCGGCAATTATTGGCATTTCTTTGTCGTAAAGTGCTTCACCATCGACAATAGAGGCGAGGATACTCACTTGAATGGGACTAAGGTTCAAGGCCGCTGCTTTGTCTTTACGTTCTTTCGTCCAAAATTTGGTATACTCTTTATTCATCCGGTCCAGAAAATCAGCGGGTGCTGTATTCCAGTACATCTCATAGGAGTTTGGGATAAACATGGTGTAAAAATTCTCCTTATTAAAGCCATATTTATCAATAATACTTGCGGAGTCCAGGTAACTAATGAAAGTTAGCGAATCGGCTTCCAGCTGCTTGGAAAGATAGCTGGCGAAATTTTCTTTCTTCCTTAAGTTCTGAAACTTCAACACCACTGGCTCCTGGTTTCCGGATTTGATGATGTTAATCAGGCTGCGGTTATTCATTCCATCCTTTAAGGTATATCGTCCTGGTTTAAGTCTGGATTCAAGTTCCATTTTGATAGCAGCTTTTTTGAAAGCATCAAAATTTTTAACGATTCCTTTAGCCTCCACTTCCATATATAGGTCCTGAATCTTTGACCCGGTTTTGATGTAAAGGTATTTTTCTTTGCCGGTGATGTTTGGGGCGAAATAGGTGGTGTAAAATTGCAGGCCGACAATGGCAACCACGATCAGCATGATGATGGCGGCCGCTATGATGATTTTTTTAGTATTGCTGTTTTTGTTTTCGTTATTCATACTGGAATAAATAATCTAGAGCGATTGATTAGAAAGTACGATGTTGATCGGTGTACCTATTTTTACCTTAGATACGGAATCGGTTACTACCGGCATTTGCATGATGATTACGGCATTTGCGGTGTCCGTAACTGCGCCCTCATAAGATACAGATCCTAAGGATAGCATGGAACCTCTCAGCGCGAACCTTGCTTCATCCACGGTAAGGCCAATAAGGGTAGGGATTTCCACTTCCTCATTTCCACGACCATCACCCAATACCAGATCAATTCTTGACCCCTTTGGTAAGGTTTGTCCGGCTTTGATTTCCTGTCCCCCAAAAGAAGCACTTAACACGACATCACGACTAACATCTGATTTGTAAGTGGTGTCACCAATTTTCAGACCATAACCTTCAAGCAGCGGTTGCACTTCGCGGATGGACTTGAATTCAATATCCGGGAACTTCACATCCGGAGCAGAACCTTTATTAATGGTTAGGTAAATGGTACGGTTATCTTTTACAAAGGTGTTCGCGTCTGGATCCTGATCAATCACAATGCCAGGAGGTTTGTCCATGATATATACAGAATCTACTTCATAACGCAGACCGGCTTGTTCTAATTTGGTAACGGCCTGTGTAAAGGAGAGTCCTTTTAATGCGGGTACGTTTAGTCCTTCACCATGTTTGGTATAATATCTTAAGCTAAAGAATGCCACCATAAGTAATACAACCACGGTTATGACAGCTGCAAGAAGATTGTTTCGGAATGATTTAGTTTTTAAATAGGATATGAATTTGCTCATTTCTGATTGTAGGTGTACATGGAATTGGTCAAAAATAGATTAAAAAAATATTTTATAGGAATTAAAATCAATTGGACGGAGTTATTTATATTTTTGGCCATGAAAAAAACCATAGCATTGCTTACCGGTGGTACAACCGGAGAATGGGTAATCTCTGTGAAGAGTGCTGCAACAATTGCGCATCATTTGGATGCGGATAAGTATGATGTCTATAAGATTATGCTTACCCAGCAGGGCTGGTTTTACGAACCCGCTGATTCTGTGAAGATTGAGGTGGATCGTAATGATTTTTCGATTACCGTAAAAGGTAGAAAGATAAAATTTGATGGTGTGTATATTGCCATTCATGGCGCACCTGGTGAAGATGGGAAATTACAGGGATATTTTGATATGCTTGATCTACCTTATACCACCTGCGATGCCTTAACATCGGCTATTTCTATGAATAAAGGTTATACAAAAGCTGTTGTGCAGGATATCCCCGGCCTTCATGTGGCAAAGTCCATGCAGCTTTTTGATCATACGCCGTATAGCCTTGAAGAGATAAAATCTACGCTAAAACTACCCTTATTTGTCAAACCAAACAATGGTGGCAGTAGTATTGGTATGAGCAAGGTGAATAAGCCATTTGATTTAAAAGATGCAATTGAAAAGGCTTTCAAAGAAGATAAGCAGGTGCTGATTGAAGAGTTTATATCAGGTCGCGAGTTTTCTGTTGGCGTGGTGAAGCTGGATGGAAAAGTAACTGTTTTGCCGATTACGGAAGTTGAAACCGGCAAAGAGTTTTTTGATTTTGAAGCAAAATATACTCCTGGTGCTGCAAAAGAAACAACCCCTGCAAATTTACCGGACGCCATTCGGGAACATGTTGCTGCGGTTGTGAAAGCAGTATATCTTAAACTTAACTGTAGAGGTGTTGTAAGGATTGATTTCATTTTATCTGGTGCTGAAAACGATTTTTATTTCATAGAGATCAATACCATTCCGGGTCAAACGGCTACAAGTTTCATCCCACAGCAGGTTGCTGCCATGGGAATGAAACTTAATGACTTTTATAGCAAGCTGATTAAAGAGACCATCGGTTAGGTTAAAACCTGAAACCGATGCATAGCCCGGCTCTGACGCCAGCCCAACCACCGTCGAAATCCATAGTGGCTCCGTTTTCATCTACAGCGTAGGTATAGTCTGTTAGCGGAATATCCAGATCGGCGAGTTGCTTGCGCAAATCCTGTTGTTCAAAAGGAGTTAAAGATTTGCGGCCATCTATGCTGCCTTTTGAAGCGCCAAAGTTTGGCCCGAGGATCCACCAGTCGAAATAAAACTGTTTAGATAATTTCCATTGAGCGCCGATCATAATTCCAGCAGTGTAGGTATTCATGTTGCCAGATAGTGGCATCACATCCTGGGCTATGACCTGATTGCTGGTCGGATCTGTAATGTCATATTTGAAAGGCATCTCTGCATTGTAATTTGAGTAACGGGCAAAGGGAGCGAGGTAGAAGCCACTGAGCTCTTCCTTGCCGAAGTAGTACCGGAACTCTGGCGTTATTGCAAAACTTCCCGTCTTTAGATTTTGAACATTTTCCCAGGTTTCCTGATCATCGATTATGGATTCCAACGTTGATTTGAATGGAAGTCCTGATTTTGGTGTAAGCCTTAAGCCTAAGGCGATTGACGTTTTTTTGCTCATTGACCGTTCATATTGAACGGAAATGGTTTTTACGAGAACTGCACCCGCATTGAGCTTAATCAGATTCTTTTGTTCGTTGAATGGCGTACTGCTGAGGTTTGCAGTGCTTTGCGCCTGACAGGTATGGCCGGCGAAGGTGGACGTAACCATGGCTACGCCCAGCAGGGATTTAATTAGATAACTCATATTATATAGGGATTTAATATAAAGCTATTAAAATGTTGCTTATATGCTATAAGCCGCAATCATCTCTTCACTAACCTTAGCGCCTCTGCCCGTCTTGATATCAATTAAGGTATAGTCGAAGTAACCATCAGAAACAATTTTGCCCGTACGGATCAATTCAATTTCAAACTGTACCCGGCAGCCTTTAGCGTTTATTGTTAAAATACCGGTTCTGATTTTGACCACGTCGCCCAGAATCAGTGCCCGTTTAAAATCGACCAATGCAGTTCGAACAACCCAGCCATAACCGCTTTTGAGGAAATCTTCCATTGGCATCTTATAGAATTTTTCCATTTGCTCATAACGTGCAGCGAGTACATAATCGAAGTATTTGCTGTTATGCACATGCTGAAACATGTCAATATCGTCTGGGCGAACGGTTAACTCGGTTTCAAATATGCTGTACTGATTTATTTCCATGTCTTATTTTTTGATGCTGCAAAATTAGAATTACTATTAATATTATGCCAAGAACCCCTTTTTAGGGTTAATAATACTTATTCCTGCATTTGTTAATCATTAAAACTTAGTCTATCTTTGTGCCTAATTAATTAATTCATACACACTTTAGTAACATTCAAGAATGTATTTAAGTAAAGAAGTAAAAGCCAATATTTTTAAAACACACGGCGAAGTAGAAACCAACACTGGTTCTGCTGAAGGTCAGGTTGCATTATTTACCTACCGTATTGCGCATTTAACAGAGCATTTGAAAAAAAACCGTAAGGATTTTTCAACTCAATTGTCATTGCAAAAATTAGTAGGTAAACGTCGTGGTATTTTGGCTTACCTGTTTAAAAAAGATATTGAACGCTATCGTGCTATCATCAAGGCTTTAAAGCTGAGAGATATCATCAAATAGAAGTACTCATATCAAGAAAAGCCATTCTTCTGGGATGGCTTTTTTAATTTGAAATAAAATAACTATACATAAATCCGGTGTGAGAGAAAGAGGAAAACACACCACAACACTTTTCAAATGAATGTAATAAAAAAATCGTTCGATCTGGGCGATGGAAGAACAATCGAAATCGAAACAGGAAAGTTGGCTAAACAAGCTGACGGATCTGTTGTCGTTAAAATGGGTGACACGATGTTGCTGGCTACAGTAGTTTCTACAGTAGGTGCAAAACATGGTGTTGATTTTTTACCACTATCTGTTGATTATCAGGAGAAGTATGCTGCGGCTGGCCGTATCCCTGGTGGATTTTTACGCCGTGAGGCAAGGTTGTCTGACTACGAGGTTTTAATCTCTCGTTTGGTTGACCGTGCATTACGTCCAATGTTTCCGGAAGATTATCACTCTGATACGCAGGTTATGATTTCATTAATCTCGTCAGATAAAAATATTATGCCGGATTGTTTGGCTGGATTAGCTGCTTCGGCTGCAATTGCAGTTTCAGACATTCCTTTCAATGGTCCGATCTCAGAAGTTCGTGTTGCGAAAATTGACGGACAATTTGTTATTAACCCTTACTTAAGCGATTTAGAACGTGCTACTATGGAATTCCTGGTTGCCGGTACGGAAAACGACATCGTAATGGTGGAAGGTGAAGCAGATGAGATTTCTGAATCTGATATGGTTGAGGCAATTGAATTTGCACACAAAGCAATTGTTGTACAGGTTAAAGTTCAAAAAGAACTTGCTGAAGCTGTTGGAAAAACTGTTAAACGTACGTATTCACATGAAGATAGCAACCCTGAATTAAAAGAACAGGTTTACGCTGCTACTTATGATAAAGTGTATGCAATTGCAAAAAGCGGTACTTCTAAACACGAACGTGGCAATAAGTTCGGTGAAATTTTAATGGATTTCATCGCAACTTTAGGAGAAGATCTTGATGATGTAACTGGCTTCCTTGCTAAGAAATATTTCCATGATGTACAATATGACGCCATCCGTAACCTTGTTCTTGATGAAGGAATTCGTTTAGATGGCCGTGATGTCCGTACGGTACGCCCAATCTGGAGTGAAGTAGGTTATTTGCCTGCAGCACACGGTTCAGCGGTGTTTACTCGTGGTGAAACACAGTCATTAACAACCGTTACTTTAGGTTCTAAAGATGATGAGCAAATGATTGACGGTGCATTTGTTAATGGTTACAACAAGTTCCTGTTACACTACAATTTCCCAGGATTCTCTACAGGTGAAGTTCGCCCGAACAGAGGTGCTGGTCGTCGTGAAATTGGTCATGGTAACCTGGCAATGCGTTCTTTGAAAAAGGTATTACCTGGATTAGAAGAAAACCCGTATACCATTCGTATCGTTTCTGATATTCTTGAATCAAATGGTTCTTCATCTATGGCTACTGTTTGTGCTGGTACATTGGCACTTATGGATGCTGGTATTAAAATCAAAGCGCCGGTTTCGGGTATCGCAATGGGTTTAATCACTGATGAGAAAACTGGTAAATATGCCATCCTTTCTGACATCTTAGGTGACGAAGATCACTTAGGTGATATGGACTTCAAGGTAACAGGTACTGAAAAAGGTATTGTTGCTTGTCAGATGGACTTAAAAATCAATGGCTTGAAATGGGAAGTTTTAACAAATGCTTTAAACCAGGCTAAAGAAGCTCGTTTACATATCCTTAACGAAATGAAGAAGACTATTTCTGCACCTCGTGAGGATTATAAAGACCATGCACCACGTATCGTTTCGTTAACTATTGATAAAGAATTCATTGGTGCAGTAATCGGGCCCGGTGGTAAAATTATTCAGGAAATGCAACGTGAAACTGGTGCTTCAATCTCAATTGAAGAAGTTGGTAACAAAGGTATCGTTGAGATCTTCGCTGATAATAAAGCCGCTATTGATGCTGCAACCGCACGTATCAATGCAATCGCTGCTAAACCAGAAATCGGAGCAACTTATGATGGTAAAGTAAAATCAATTATGCCTTTTGGTGCATTTGTTGAAATTATGCCAGGAAAAGACGGTTTGCTACACATCTCTGAAATAGCATGGGAGCGTTTAGAAACTATGGATGGCGTGCTTAAAGAAGGTGACAAGATTCAGGTTAAGTTATTGGATGTTGATAAACAAGGAAAGATGAAGCTTTCAAGAAAAGCTTTATTGCCTCGTCCACCAAGACCAGAAGCTGCAGAGCCGAAAACTGTTTAATACATGTTATAAATTGACATTAAAACCCCGCAACAGCGGGGTTTTTTGGTTTTACAAAAACATATTTATTTATATTTACCACCATGAAACACCTCATTGCGCCATCAATACTCTCTGCGGATTTCGCCAATTTACAACGTGATACAGAAATGATCAATTCCAGTGAGGCCGATTGGTTCCATGTGGATGTCATGGATGGCGTTTTCGTACCAAACATATCTTTTGGTTTTCCCGTAATGGAAGCGCTAAACCGATATGCAAAGAAGCCCCTGGATGTACATTTAATGATAGTAAATCCTGATCAATACGTTG
>Ga0308160_10007093_pt1 | contig 11235 bp, 4 predicted proteins | sample PhyFR1_FD_201036 | JGI IMG/M metagenome (GOLD analysis project Ga0308160, IMG submission 201036) | Phyllosphere microbial communities from UC Gill Tract Community Farm, Albany, California, United States - DLSLF.R1 | ecosystem: Host-associated > Plants > Phyllosphere > Unclassified | place: USA... | reverse complement strand
CATTCGCGCACAGGATCGGATCGCGGATCGCGTTGAACGTGAAGAACGAACCGGCATTGCCGACTTCGGCCGGGTTCGGCGCGCGGAAACCGCGTGCGAACGTACCGCGCAGACCGAACTGCTGGATCGGCGCCCACTTGAAGTTGGCCGACGGCGTGAACGAATTGCCGTAGGTGTCGTAGTGATCGTAACGACCGGACAGGCCGATTTCCAGGTTCTTGATCGGCGTGGCCTGCAGCTCGGCAAACACCGCGGTGTTGGTTTCGTCACCGATGGTGAACGCTGCCGTGTTGGCGACTGCGCCGTTGAGCGTCAGGCTCGATGGCGGCGCATTCTGCTTGCGCTCATGCCAGTGCACGCCAGCGGCGAAGGCCAGTGGACCGGCGCCGAAATTCGACAGCAGCTCACGCGAACCGATCAGGTCGGCGTAGTTCAGCGTCGAGTCGATTTCGTTGCTGAAACGCGGCGAGACGGCATCCACGACGCCCGGCGCATTGTTGCCCAGCACATTGAACGTGCCATTGCGCAGCAGGTTGTACAGGTTGGTACGGTTGACGTAGCCGCTGTAGTCCAGGTCGCTCTTGACGCGGGTGCCACCGATGGCAGCGTTCACGTCCCAGCCGTAGGCACTACCGACGAGGTCAGCCGCGAAGCGGGTCGCGGTGGTCTTGTTGTTGGTCGCCGTCGCTGCACCGACATCCGGAATGTAGCCGTACAAGCGGGCCGGAGCACCCAGTTGATTGGTGATATTCGCGCCGACCGGTGCGCCAGCGGCAAAGGTCGTGTTCGGGATGGCGCCCACGCGCGATGTCAGCACGCCATTGACCAGGGTCGTGGTGCCGTTGAAGGTGGTCGGGCTGAACGCTGCCGGGGTCGCATTGCGGTTGTTGTTGCTTTCGCGCTGGAACATCGAGCCGTTGAAGCGCACTTCCCAGTCTTCGCTCAGCTTTTTCGTCATGCCGATCATCAGGTTGACGTTTTCGGTCTCTGGCTGGATGTTCGACAGTTCATCGCGTACCGAGCAGCCGCCGGCACGGTATTTGGTGAAGTTGCAGTTCGTCGGGTCGAGGAACTGGTAGTTGGCCGGGTTATTGACGTTGGTGACGCCAGCCGGGTTGTTCGGGTTCGCCGCGTTGTACAGGAACGGGCTGCTGGCCGGGGTCAGGAAGTTGTTGATGTTGGTCGGCACGCCCAGGGTCAGGTCGTTACCACCACGTGCGCGCCAGTCGCGGTTTGCGTAGCCATACTGCTCGCGGTCGACGACCTTGATCGCGTTCTGCTTGCGGTATTCAGCCGTGATGAAGGCGTTGTAGCCGTCGTTGTCGAGGTCACCGATGCCGGTGCTGATCGAGGCGCGCTTGGTCTTGCCGCCACCGTGCTGCGTGTCGCCGACTTCGGCCGACAGGCGGGTGCCGTTCAGGTTTTTCTTGAGCTTGATGTTGATGACGCCGGCGATTGCGTCCGAGCCGTACAGCGACGAAGCGCCGCTCTTCAGGATCTCGATGCTTTCAATCGCGTCGAACGGGATCGACGAGACGTCGACGAACGAGCGCTGCGAGTCATCCGACAGCGGATACGGGGCCATGCGGTGGCCGTCGATCAGGACCAGGGTCGCGCCCACGGTCAGGCCGCGCAGCGAGATGCCCGATGCGCCGTTGGCGAACGCGCCGGCAAAGCCGGTGCCCAGGGTACCGGCGCCGTTGGCGGCCAGGTCGGTCAGGAGCTCGGCAACCGAGGTCTTGCCGCTCTTCTGGATGTCGGCTGCAGTCAGCACCTGCACCGGGGTCGGCGTTTCGGTGTTGGTGCGGCTGATCAGCGAACCCGTCACGACCACGCGCTGCGCGGCTGGTTCGGTGCTGCCCTGCTGGGCTTGGGCAAATGCCGGGGCTGCGCAGGTCAGGGCGCCGCTGGCAATTGCGCAGGCAATCGCGAAAGGCATCGACTTCAGTTTCAACATCATGGGTAATTCTCCTCGTACTTTCTTATCGGTGATTGCGCACCAGAATGTTCAGTGCCTGTTCTGCAAGCTCATGCGTGCCGGTCGCCTGGGCCGGCACGCATCGGATCAATGCATTGAGCTGGAATAGGTGGACCACTGATTGCATTCTGGACGGCAGTATTTTTCATGCATACGTCTGACTGGGGACGATCAGCCTAAATAAGTGCTTGGATGGAACCAAACGTTATTCAAGTGGAGCTATAAAAACATGGCGTCAAGAATAGTGTCAACCGAGCACCAATCATGCAGAGTGTGAAATACAACACTTTATTTTTTTGAAAGTCGAGAAAGTGCGATGGTGGTGCGCCGCAATATCAAACTGGTGCAAGCCACTGAACCGGCATTCAAAAGCTAAAGGCACGCAACGTCTCGTATTGACGACCTTTTTATCATCAAAAGTTTTTGGGAACGATGCAAGTCGAGGTGGCTTTGCGGTGCGCCAGTCCCGGTTTTTATTTCGATGCACCATAATCGGGCGCGAAACTAAAAGTTGGGTAAATACAACACAATGTCTTTGGGCAATCCAATAAAAAACCGCCCCGGAGGGCGGTTTGGCGTTTGTCCTGAAACCGACTGGATCAGAACTTGCGATCGTACATCACCGAGAAACGGGCATAACGCGGTGCGGTCAGCGACAGCGGCGTCTGGTACAGGCTGCTGACGTTGGCAGCATTGTTGTATGCCTCGGTGACGCTGGACACCGACTGGCTGTTGAAGACGTTGAACACGTCGACACGCAACTGCAGTCCCTTGATGAAGTTAGGCTTGTAGGCCACGTTCATGTCCCAGCGGTGGGTCCATGGCAGGCTGCCGACCGAACCGCGCGGGGTCAGCACGTTCTGCGAACGGGTCAGGCCGCCGCAGTAGAAGGTCTGGTTGGCGTAGTTCGGCGAATCGCCCGGATTGGCGGCGCTGCCGATGCAGCTGCGTGGACGGCCCGAAGCGATCAGCGCATTGCCACCAACGGTGATCTCGTCGGTGAACTGATAGAAGCCGAATGCCTTGACTTGGTGCTTGCGGTGATTCGGCAGGTAGCCATAGGCGCCTTCCATCAGCTCAGGGTAATCCCACGACGACGTGACGGCGACGTCAGCCTGGCCGTTATCCGAACGCACCTGGCCTTCGGTATTGCCCTTGTTGCGCGACCATACATAGCTCATCTTGCCGTACCAGCCATTGCGGAACGGGTGCTCGAGGAATGCTTCCACCGAGCTGTAAGTGCGCTTTGGCTTGTCGAAGCCGATGTCCGCCGCACTCAGGTTGACAGGTGTCAGCTTCGTCGCGTCGCCCGAGAAGTCGACCAGGAACTCATTGTCTTCACCCGGATTGAAGGTCTGGCAGCTGTTGCCAAACAACGGGTTGGTGATCGCAATACCATTGGCGTCGGCGAAACGCTGGAATGGACGCACGTCGCAGAAGTCGTCGATGGTCGATTGCAGCTTGCGATGAATGGCTTTGGCGCCGAAGTTCAGCGATGGCGACCAGGCTTTCTCGAAGCCGAAGGTTAATTCATCCTGATAGGTCGGCTCCATATTGCGAGCAGCCAGGGTGTCGACCACCTTGTCCTGACCATACTCGTTATTGCCCGACAGAGGCTGGCTCAACTGCGTCAGACCGGTTGGCGCGCCGTTCGCGTCAGTGCCCGTGTACGTGTAGTACTGCGACGTGAAGGTCGAGCGGCCAGCGCCACGCACCGAGATATGGGTCGGAATCGGCACCGAGTAGCGGCCCAGGGTCGCGTACACCTTGAAGCTCGAATCGCCATTGACGTCCCACACTGCGGCCAGGCGCGGCTGGTACTGGTTCTTCATTTCCAGGAAGGTGGTCTTCGAGTCGTTCTGGTTCTTGAACGATTCGTTACGCACGCCCAGCGTCAGCAGCAGGTTCGGGGTTGCCTGGAAACGGTCTTCCAGATACCAGGCGCTCTGTTCCCCGAACGAGTTGGTGACGGTCGAGAACTGGTCGCGGGTCACGTAATAGCCTTGGTTGCCCAACGGGCTGCCTGTGCTGGCTGGCGCAGGAACGAGTACGCCACCCTCGCCCGGGATGGCCGCGCCTGGATTGCTGGCGCGATAGTAGGTCCACCGGCCGCCGCCAGCGAGGAAGTCGCCGGCTGCCACTGACTCGACCTTCGTCTGGTCGAAGCCGCCGCGCAGCGTGTGGGCGCCCAGGCGCCATTCGACGTCGAAACGGCCCGAATCGACGATGTCTTCGGAGCCCGGGGCCAGGATGTTGCCGGAGATGTTCTGCGGATTGGCATAGCTCAGGCCAGGCGCGCGCGCATCGACCGTCGACGAGATCTGGAACAGGTCCGGGTTGTAACCGGTGAAGTAGTTCTCGTGCGGCGACTTGGCGCGGCCGTACAGGGCGGTGACGGTCAGGTCGTCGGTCAGGTTGCCGACGTAGCGCAGCGTATTGATCTTGGCGCCATTGTTGTCGACGTTGATGCGGCGCGTGGTCGAGGTGACGGCGCCGGTGCGGCTGCGGGTCGCGTAGTTGAAGCCGCTGTCCGAATTGTTCACTTCAGGCGTGTCGCCCAGCGTCGTGAATTCGAGGCGGTGATTATCGGTGATGTTCCAGTCGATCTTGGCCATGTAGCGCTCGACCTTGGTGTCACGCTCGCGCCAGCCGACGGCGGCATTGTTGGTGGCCACGCGGAAGCCGTTGACCAGGCCTTCTTCGGTTTCGGTTTTCTCGGCCGAGGCAAAGAAGAACAGCTTGTCCTTGATGATCGGGCCGCCGACGTAGGCGCCATACACCTTCTGGTCGCGCGTATTTTCGGCGCGCGCCAGTCGCAGCGTGCCGTCGGTATTGACGTTGTTTGGCGTGCCGGTATTGCGGTAATAGATATCTTTCGGCGTAGCGCGCAGGGATTTCGGTTCCCAGGTCACGATGCCGCCCGCTTCCCAGGTGTTGGTGCCGCCCTTGGTAACGATGTTGACGACGCCGCCGATCGAGCGGCCGAATTCGGAGCCAAAGCCGCCGGTCAGCACTTGTGCTTCGGCGATCGCGCCGAATGGCAGCTGGGCAGCGCCCAGGCCGGTCAGCGGATTGGTGACAGGGAAACCGTTGATGTAGTACGAGTTCTCGGACGCTGCGCCGCCACCGAACGATGCGCCGCCGGCAAAGCGCGAGTCGGCGGTGGTGGTGTTGGGCGCCAGCTGGATGATGGCTTCGACGGTGCGGCCGATCGGCAACGTTGCCAGTTCGCGCGCATTGAAGGTGGCGCTGCTGCCGGCGCTGCTGGTGTCGATGGTGGCGCGGGTACCGGTCACCTGGACGACCTGCGGACCGCCGGCCGGTGCGGCAGCGGCGAAGATGGCTTCGCCGTTGCGGCCAATGCCGGTCTCGACGTTGACCGAGCCGATGACGGCGCCGTCACGCAACTGGGACACGCGGTACGTGCCACTCGGCAGCGAGCTGGCAACGAAACGACCTTGTGCATCCGGCGTCAGGGTGCGGCGGATACCGATGTCGGTATTCTCGATGAGAATCTGCACATTGCTGCCCGGGGCGACGGTACCGAAGACACTACCCGATGCATTCGACTGCGCCATTGCCGGCGACATTGCAGCCATGCCAATCACTGCGCCACCAAAGGCCAGGCTCAGCGCGTGAACTAATACGGTTTTTTTCAACATGTGATTTGCTTTCTCTTTTTATCGGACCGCTCGTGGCGGTCTTGTTCTTGGTCGCACCAGCAACAATCGCGGTAGCGCCCTTCCCTGTACACCCTGCATCGCCGCGCAGGTACGTCCATGCCATGTTTTCCTCGAAAAGAAAATGAACGCTCATCTACGTTCACGTATGGGGCATTGTGGCGTCAACAACTTTTTGTGCATATGTGTATGCATTTCGTTATTTTCGTTTGCACAATGTTGTCGGTGTGAGACAGCGCGCAGACATGGTGCAGCCATTCACCAAATCAGCCCGGAAAACTCCCTGCTGCGGTGCACTTTTGCGCCACCGGCGGCACGTTATTTTTTATGAATTTCGGCGCTTAAACGTTGCGACAGTTCCACAAAACTCGTTGTAATTTCGCACGTTTCAAACCAAAACCAGAGCTGCCCAGTGAGAATGTCGAAAGATCACAAACCCTGTGTATTTACATATTGTAGACTGTTTGTTTTTTTATCCCGCATACCGGCTGGTACCTGTACGGCAGGGTAAAATAACGGCTTTTGCCGCTCTCATTTTGTTGCCTCACTAGCAACCACTCCCATGCTGCGTATTAACGAACTTAAACTCCCCCTGAACCATCCGGACGCCGCCCTGCGCGACGCCATCCTGGCCCGCCTTGGCATCCTTGACGCCGAGCTGCTCGACTTTGCCGTCTACAAGCGCAGCTACGATGCGCGCAAGAAAACCGCCATCGTCCTGATCTATTCGATCGACGCCACCGTTGCCGACGACACCGCCGTGCTGGCCCGGCTGCGCGACCCGCACGTGATGCGCGCTCCCGACGTCGAGTACAAATTCGTCAATGCTGCGAAACCGGCACCCGGCACCCCGCGTCCGGTCGTCGTCGGCACCGGCCCGTGCGGGCTGTTCGTCGCGCTGATCCTGGCGCAGATGGGCCTGAACCCGATCGTGCTCGAGCGCGGCAAGGTCGTGCGCGAGCGCACCGTCGACACCTTCGGCTTCTGGCGCAAGCGCAAGCTCGATACCGAGTCGAACGTGCAGTTTGGCGAAGGCGGCGCCGGCACCTTCTCCGATGGCAAGCTCTACAGCCAGATCAAGGACAGCAACCACCACGGCCGCAAGGTGCTCACCGAGTTCGTCAAGTTCGGCGCGCCCGAAGAGATCATGTACGTCAGCAAGCCGCACATCGGCACCTTCCGCCTGGTCAAGATGGTCGAACAGATGCGCGCCGAGATCATCAACCTGGGCGGTGAAATGCGCTTCGATACGCGGATGCAGGATGTCCTGATCGAGGAAACCGGCGGCGTGCGCCAGGTGGTCGGCGTGCGCCTGGCCAGCGGCGAAGAAATCCCGACCCGTCACCTGACGATCGCCATTGGCCACAGCGCGCGCGACACCTTCGAGATGCTGTACGAACGCGGCGTGTACATCGAGGCCAAGCCGTTCTCGATCGGCTTCCGGGTCGAGCACCCGCAGTCGCTGATCGACGTCTGCCGCTTCGGCCCGAACGCCGGCAACAAGCTGCTGGGCGCGGCCGACTACAAGATCGTGCACCACGCGTCCAATGGCCGCTCGGTCTACAGCTTCTGCATGTGCCCGGGCGGTACCGTGGTGGCCGCGTCGAGCGAAGAAGGCCGCGTCGTCACCAACGGCATGAGCCAGTATTCGCGCAACGAGCGCAATGCCAACAGCGCCATCGTGGTCGGCATTACGCCCGAGGACTACCCGGGCCACCCGCTGGCCGGCATCGCGTTCCAGCGTGAGCTCGAATCGCGCGCATTCGTGCTGGGCGGCTCGACCTATGACGCACCGGGCCAGCTGATGGGCGACTTCGTGGCCGGCCGGCCGTCCACGTCGCTCGGTTCGGTCACGCCGTCGTTCCTGCCAGCCGTGCACCTGACCGACCTGGCCACGTCGCTGCCCGACTATGCCATCGTCGCGATGCGCGAAGCGTTCGTCGCCTTCGACAAGCAGATCAAGGGCTACTACAAGGAAGACGCCGTGCTGACAGGCGTGGAGACACGCACCTCGTCGCCGATCCGCATCCGGCGCAACAACGACGACCTGCAAAGCCTGAACACGCGCGGCCTGTTCCCGGCCGGCGAAGGCGCCGGTTACGCGGGTGGCATCATGTCGGCGGCCGTCGACGGCATCCGCGTGGCAGAAGCGGTGGCGCTGGCCATGGCGCCGCGTTGAACGCGGCTGGCCGGCATGCCGCATGGGGCCCGGGTCTGGCGATCCTGGCCTCGATGGTGTCGGTCAATGCAGGCGCGGCCTGGGCCAAAGGGCTGTTTCCGGCTGTCGGCAGCGAAGGCGTCACCGCGCTGCGCGTGGGCCTGGCGGCGCTGATCCTGCTGGCCATCGTGCGGCCATGGCGCTTTGGCCGCCCGGCGCGCGCCGATGTGGGCAATCTGCTCGTGTACGGCCTGATGCTGGGCGCGATGAACCTGTGCATCTACCGCGCATTCGAGCGCATTCCGCTGGGGATCGCGGTGGCGATCGAGGTCACGGGGCCGCTGGCGGTCGTGGTCCTGTCGTCACGCCATGCGCGCGATTTTGTGTGGGTGGTGTGCGCCGGCGTCGGCTTGTGGCTGCTGCTACCGGTGGCCGGCGCGACGCAGCTCGACCCGGCCGGCATCGCGTATGCGCTGGCGGCCGCGTTTTGCTGGGCGATGTACATCGTGTTCGGCAAGCGCGTCTCGACGCTGAACGGCGGCCAGGCCGTGGCCTGGGGCTTGCTGGCGGCGAGCGTGTTCGCGGTGCCGTTCGGCGTCGCGCATGCGGGCATGGCGCTGTTTACGCCGGCCATGCTGGCGGGCGGCGTGGCGGTAGCGCTGCTGTCGTCCGCCCTGCCCTACTCGCTCGAGATGATGGCACTGCGGCGCCTGCCGCAGCGGGTGTTCGGCATCCTGGTCAGCAGCGGACCGGCCATCGCGGCGCTGGCCGGCTTCATCTGGCTGGGAGAACGCCTGACCAGCCTGCAGTGGCTGGCGATCGTCCTGGTCATCGTGGCGTCTGGCGGCGTGGCCGCCACGGCCGGCAAGCGCCAGCCCCTATAACCACCCCACCCGTTTGAACTTGCGATACAGGTAGCCGCACACGCAGATCATCGTCAGCATCGCGAACGGGTAACCATACTTCCATTTCAGTTCGGGCATGAATTCGAAGTTCATGCCCCACACGCCGGCGAACGCCGTAAACACCGCGAAGATCGCCGCGTACGACGCCAGCTTCTTGCTCACTTCGTTTTCTTCGATTGCCACCATCGACAGCGTCACCTGGATCGCTGTATTGATCGTGTCGCGCACGGCGTCCAGGCGGCCGGCGATGCGGTGCAGGTGGTCGTGCACGTCGCGGAAGTATTCCTGGGTCTCGTCCACCACGGCCGGCACGCGCCCGCCGTACAGGCGTCCCAGCGCATCCATCAGCGGGACCACGGCGTGGCGCAGCGTCTGCGCCTTGCGCTTCAGGTCATACAGGCGTTCGACATTGTCGCGCTGCTTGCCCTGCATGGAAAAGATGTGGTCTTCGATCGATTCGAGCTCGGATTCGAGCGTGTCGACCACGGGGAAGTAACGGTCGACGACGGCGTCGACCAGCGCGTACAGCACGAAGCCGGCGCCTTTCCTGAGCTGGTGCGGCTCGCGCTCGGCGCGCGCCCGCACGCCGAGAAAACCCTGGTTGGCATCGCGCCGCACCGACAGCACGTAATTCGGCCCGGCGAAGACGGACAACTGGCCGACCGACATCTCTTCGCCCACCAGTTCGACGATCTGCACGACGACGAACAGCGAGTCGCCATATTCCTCGAGCTTGGGCCGTTGGTGACCGCGCAGCGCGTCTTCCACTGCCAGTTCGTGCAGGCCGAATTCTTCCTGCATCAGGGCGATGTCGGCAACGCCTGGGTCGCGCAGTGCGACCCAGACAAAGGTGTCATCCAGCTTGATGTATTCGCTGATATCCTCGACCGGGATATCGGACAGCTTCTTGCCTTCCTGGTAGGCGACGCAATTGATCAGCATTGAGTAAAAAATGAAACGGGCGCAGCGCGCCGATGCAGGACTTTACACCAACGCCCTGCCACCTGACAGCCTACTCTTCGCGCGCGCCGTCGATCCCCAGTTCCACGATCTTGCGCGTGATGGTGTTGCGCCCGATCCCGAGCCGCATGGCCGCGTCGTTCTTGCGCCCGTGCGTGTGCTTGAGCGCCGTGCGGATCAGCGCCGATTCGAACTGGCGACCCAGGATATCCATCACGTCCATCTGCCCTGCGCTGAGCATGCCGGCCGCCTGCAGTTCAAGCAGGCCCAGCCAGCCTTCCGGCGACGGCGCGCCGGCTGTCTGCAGCACGACGCCACCGCCGGATGCCACTGGCAGCGCGCCGGCGCCGACGATGCCGTCGGACAGCGGCACGACATTCGGCACGCCGCTCCCTGTCAGCGGCGCCTGGCCCTGGGTCAGGTCGCGCGGCAGATCCTTGACCTCCACGGTCTGGCCCGGGGCCATCACGGTGATCCAGTTGCACAGGTTTTCCAGCTGGCGCACATTGCCCGGCAGCTCGAGCCCCGACAGGAAGCGCATGGCCTGCTCGCTCATGCGCTTGGGCTCCACCCCCAATTGGTGCGCACTTTGCACCAGGAAGTGGCGCGTAAGAAGGGGAATGTCTTCGTTGCGTTCGCGCAGCGACGGCAGGCGCAGGCGGATCACGTTCAGGCGGTGGTACAAGTCTTCGCGAAACAAGCCATCGCGCACGCGCTGCTCGAGGTTCTGGTGGGTGGCGGCAATCACGCGCACATTGGCCTTGACCGGCTGGTGGCCGCCCACGCGGTAGAAGTGACCATCGGACAGCACGCGCAGCAGGCGCGTCTGCAGGTCGAACGGCATGTCGCCGATTTCATCGAGAAACAGCGTGCCGTCCTCGGCCTGCTCGAAGCGGCCGCGCCGCATCGCCTGCGCCCCCGTGAATGCGCCGCGCTCGTGGCCGAACAGTTCGGATTCGAGCAGGTCCTTCGGGATCGCCGCCGTGTTGAGCGCAATGAACGGCTGCTGCGCACGCGGGCTGTGCTTGTGCAGCGCGCGCGCCACGAGTTCCTTGCCGGTGCCCGATTCGCCCGTGATCAGCACCGTGACGTTCGACTGCGACAGGCGACCGATGGCGCGAAACACCTCTTGCATTGCCGGTGCGTGGCCGAGGATCTCGGGGGTTTCGGCCGGGGGCGCTTCGACGCTCGCTTCGCGCAAACTCTCCTCTAACGCACGCCGGATCAGCGAGACGGCCTTGTCGATGTCGAACGGCTTGGCCAGGTAATCAAAGGCGCCGCCCTGGAACGAGGACACGGCCGAATCGAGGTCCGAAAACGCGGTGATGATGATGACCGGCAGGCCCGGATGGCGTTCCTTGACGGCTTGCAGCAGGTCGATGCCGGATTCGCCCGGCATGCGGATATCCGACACCAGCACTTGCGGCGTGTCGGTTTCAAAGGCGGTCATGGCTTCGCGCGCATTGGCGAAACTGCGGGTCTCCAGACTTTCGCGTGCCAGGGCTTTTTCAAGGACCCAGCGAATCGATGCGTCGTCGTCGACAATCCAGATTG
>Ga0308160_10007092_pt1 | contig 11236 bp, 9 predicted proteins | sample PhyFR1_FD_201036 | JGI IMG/M metagenome (GOLD analysis project Ga0308160, IMG submission 201036) | Phyllosphere microbial communities from UC Gill Tract Community Farm, Albany, California, United States - DLSLF.R1 | ecosystem: Host-associated > Plants > Phyllosphere > Unclassified | place: USA... | reverse complement strand
GCCAGGTTCTGCTTGCGGGTATGGACGTCCGTGATCCTGTCCCCCAGCAGTTCGCGGACATGGCCCTCACTCCCCCACAGCGGCGCAGGCTGTGCACCGGGCGGGGGCGGCGGCGCGAAAGGCTCCATGGCGGCAAGCATCTGGCCGACAAATCCTTCCGGCGTCCAGCACAGCAACCCGATGGAGCCGCCCGGCTTGCAGACCCTGAGCAATTCGTCGGCGGCCGCCTGGTGGTGCGGCGCGAACATCACTCCGATGCAGGACATGACAGCGTCGAACTCGGCATCGTCGAAAGGCAAAGCCTCGGCATCACCTTCCTGCCAGTCCAGGGCGACGCCCCGGTTCGCAGCTTCCCGCCGCCCCGCCTCAAACAGCTCCGGGGTGAGGTCGCTGGCAACCACCTTGGCGCCCATCATTGCTGCCGGAATGGCGGCATTGCCGGTTCCCGCCGCCACGTCCAGGACCCGCTGGCGCGGCCGGATGCCAGTGGCCTCCACCAGGACGGCGCCCAGTTCCAGGAGCATCTCGTCCGCGAGGGCCGGGTAGTCCCCGGACGCCCACATGGCCCGGTGCTTCTTTTTGAGCTCCCGGTCCGCCTCCACTGCATCGGTCTGCTGGCTCATGCCCGTGCCCCTCTACGTGTCCGGTCCGAATGGCTGACAGCACGCTGTTGGCACAGCGGAGGCTGTGATGCGACTCATTGTGGACGCGATGGAGGCCGCTGTAAAGGCGGGACTGCCGCCGGGCAGGCTGGCGGGCGCGTGATTCCTGCTCAGGCCGGCTTGCGCGCCCTGGTGGTCTTGGCGGCCGGCTTGGCTGCGGTCTTTGTTCCGCTGGATTTGGTGTCCGCTGATTTGGTTCCGGTGGACTTGGATGCGGTTGCCTTAGCGGCAGTGGACTTGGCGGCGGTGGACTTCGTGGCGGTGGACTTCGTGGCCGACTTGGCGGCCGGCTTTGCGTCGTCCGTGCCGGTCTTCGCGGCCGTCTTCGAGGCTGCCCCGGTGCTGGAAGCCTTGGTGCCGGAGGCTTTGCGGGCCGGCTTGGCCGGCTCGGCTTCCCCGTCCCCGGTGTCCGCCACGTCATCGGAACTTCCGCCGGCGGAGGCGGCTTCCCCGCCGCCGCGTTTCCGGTCCAGGCTCCGCTTGAGGGCCTCCATGAGGTCGATGACTTCGCCCTTGCCGCCCTCGCCGGCCTCGACGCCGAAGGTCTCCTCCGTGTCCAGCGATTCGCCCTGTTCGAGCTTGGCGTCGATGAGCTGGCGGAGCTGCACCTGGTACTCGTCCGTGAAGGAGTCAGGTTCGAAGTCGGCAGCCATGGACTCCACCAGCGCCGCGGACATGTCCCGCTCCTGCGCGGAAATCCTGATGTCGGCTTCCAGGGACGGGAAGTTGGCTTCCCGCACCTCATCGGGCCACAGGAGGGATTGGAGCACCAGCACGTCGTCCTTGATCCGTAGTGCCCCCAGCCGGGTCTTTTCCCGCAAGGCGAACTGGACGATGGCCACCCGGTCCGTGTCCTCCAGCGCCCGGCGCAGCAGCACGTAGGCCTTGGGCGACTTGGAGTCGGGCTCCAGGTAGTAGCTTTTCTCGAACATCATGGGTTCAAGCTGCTCGGACGGGACGAACTGCACCACTTCGATCTCGTGGCTGTTTTCCGCCGGGATGGATTTGAGCTCATCCTTGGACAGCACCACGGTACGGCCGTCCTCGTCGAACGCCTTCTCGATGTCCGAGTAGTCCACCACCTCGCCGCACACCTCGCACCGGCGCTGGTAGCGGATCCTGCCACCGTCGGCATTGTGAACCTGGTGCAGACTGATGTCATGATCCTCAGTGGCGCTGTAGACCTTCACGGGCACGTTGACCAGGCCGAACGCGATGGCACCTTTCCAGATGGCTCTCATTCCTACAGTCAACATCAGAGCGGGCCGGAGGTGAAGCCCTGTGGCCGGTAGCAGGGAGCGTGTCCGGGTGGCGGGGCGGGAACTGACCCTCACCAACCTGGACAAAATCATCTATCCGGAGACCGGCACCACCAAGGCGGACGTGCTGGCCTACTACGCCGCAGTGGCCCACGTCCTGGTTCCTGCGGCAGCCAACCGCCCGGCCACCCGCAAGCGGTGGGTTAACGGTGTGGGCACGGCGGACAAGCCCGGGGAAGTGTTTTTCCAAAAGGAGCTGGAGGATTCGGCCCCGGGATGGCTGCCGCGGGCGGCGATCACGCACAAGGACCGGACCATCCACTATCCCCTGGTGAATGACGCCGCAACCCTGACCTGGTTTGGCCAGATCAACTCACTTGAGGTCCACGTGCCGCAGTGGCGGGTGGACTCGCACGGCAACCAACTGAATCCGGACCGGCTGGTGCTGGACCTGGACCCGGGCGACGGAGCCGGCCTGCAGGAGTGCCGTGAGGTGGCCCTCCTGGCCCGCGCCATCCTGCAGGACGTGGGCCTGGACCCGGTGCCGGTGACCAGCGGCAGCAAGGGCATCCACCTCTACGCCGCACTGGACGGGAGCCAGACCTCCGAACAGATTTCCGCGTTCGCCCGGGAGCTGGCGCGCGCACTCGAGGCCGACCACCCGGACCTCGCCGTCAGCGACATGAAGAAGTCGCTGCGCAAAGGCAAGGTGCTGGTGGACTGGAGCCAGAACAATGCGGCGAAAACCACCATCGTCCCCTACTCGTTGCGTGGCCGGCCCACCCCCCTGGTGGCTGCACCGCGGACGTGGCGGGAGATCGACTCGCCCAACCTGAAGCACCTCGACTACCAGGAGGTGCTGCGGAGGGTGCGGGACGGGAAGGACCCGTTTGCCGCCGTCGTCAGCGCCGCAGGTGGCGGGGCACCAAGCGCGGCGGACGACCACGAGGAAGCGAACGACGCCGATCCCCGCCTGGGCAAGTACCGCTCCATGCGCGATCCCAGGGCCACGCCCGAGCCGTTCGCGGGCCTCCCCGCGGGCGGCAACAGCTTTGTCATCCAGGAGCACCACGCCAGCCGGCTGCACTGGGACCTCCGGCTGGAACATGAGGGTGTCCTGGCATCCTGGGCACTGCCCAAGGGCGTTCCGGAGTCCGGCGGCAAGAACCACCTGGCTGTCCAGACCGAGGACCACCCCATGGACTACCTCACCTTCCACGGGACCATCCCCAAGGGCGAGTATGGCGCGGGCGTCATGACCATTTGGGACACCGGCACCTATGAACTGCACAAGTGGATCAACGGCCGGGAGGTCATCGTCACGCTGACCGGCGCCGAGGACGGCGGGCTGGGCGGCACCAAGAAGATTGCGCTGATCCACACCGGACGGGGCCGGGGGAAAGATGCCGAGGGGCAATGGCTCATCCACCTGATGGACCAGGAGCAGCCAGGCGGACGACGGCGGCCTGCGGCTCCGGCGGGACAGGTTCAATCCGCTTCAGCGGCACCGGCTGACGAGCCGGCCGGGGAGCCGGACGAGGAACCGGACGATCCCGAAGAGGACGACGGCGGTGCGGCGCCGGAGCAGGAAGCCACGCCTCAAGTGCCGGCAGAGCCTGCCACCGGCACCGTTGCGGACCCGCTGGAATACCAGCCCATGATGGCCACGTCCGGCACCACGGTTGACCTGCAGGGCAGCTCGTGGCAATACGAACTCAAATGGGACGGCGTCCGGGCCATCCTGGTGGCCGACAGGGAAAGGGTGCGCATCTTCTCGCGCAACGGCAACGATGTCAGCCGCACCTACCCCGAGTTCACGGACCGGGGCTGCTGGCCGGAGCAGCCCTTCGTGGCGGACGGTGAGATCATCGCCGTCGGGCCCGGCGGACGGCCTGACTTTGGCCTCCTGCAGGGCCGTATGAAGCTCACCCGGGCCGCCGACGTCGCCAAAGCCCGCACCACCATCCCGGTCCAGCTGATGCTGTTCGACCTCCTGTTCGACGACGGGAAGGACCTCCGGCGCCTGTCGCTCAGCAAACGGCGGCAACGGCTCGAGGAGTTTTTCGAGCCGTCCGACTGCCCTGTGGACCTGTCCATGGTGCTGGCGGAGTCCGTTGAACTCCTCATGGCCAGCGCGCAGGAGCTTGGGCTTGAAGGCATCATGGCCAAGCGGACCGACAGCCGCTACGTCAGCGGCCAGCGGACCCGGACATGGATCAAACTCAAGACGGAACAGACCCAGGAAGTGGTGGTGGGCGGCTGGCGTCCGGGCAAGGGCGGCCGCCAGGAGACCGTCGGATCACTGCTGGTGGGGATTCCCGACGGCGACAAGCTGCAGTACGTGGGCCGCGTCGGCTCCGGCTTCAGCACCCGTGAACTCACGGAGCTGCGGCAAACGGTGGAGCGGCTGGGCCGGAAAAGCTCGCCGTTCCACGAGGTCCCCCGCCCCGATTCTGCCGACGCGCACTGGGTGGCACCGGAACTGGTGGGCGAAGTAACGTACAGCGAATGGACCGGGCCGGGCAGGCTCCGGCACCCACGGTGGCGGGGCTGGCGCGTGGACAAGGACCCGGCGGACGTTGTCCGGGAAGGCTGAGGCAAGTCCGGCGGGAGCGGCGGTTTTCGACGCGCCCACGGGTCCGCGACGCGCAAATTACCCGGCGCGCCCATATTCCGGGGGCGCCAGGTAATTTCAGTGTCGATTTTGAATGCGCGTGCCGCGAGGCGCACGCTCCCCCCGGCTACGAGGAGTGCGGCATCTGCGGCCTGCCGGTGCGGTGGACCGCCGTCACGGCTGCTTCGTGGCCAAAGCGGCCATGGCCGGAAGCGTTGTCCTTCGGATGCCGGCGCTTACCGTACCCGTCAGGCCACCCGCTTTGCTGCGCCAGCGGAACACCGCCGATCGCTGCAGGGCCGGGTGCCACTGGAGCATCCATTGCCGCAGCCAGGTGGTCTGCCACCTCAGGCTTGATGTGGAACTGGTGGGATTCTTCACCCATTTTGGTTCTTCCCTTCTTCCCTCGTTTTCCTTGAGACGAAACGCCAGCGAAAGCGCCCGGGCACGCAGGCTTACTGCCCGGAAAGAAGTGTGTTCATCGCTCTACCATAGGCACCTCTGCCCCTGCTGGGAACCCCCTTCAAGGACAGTGGTTGCCGTCACGTTTGCGCCCGGTTTCCCGGAAGTTGGCGGGTGTAAACGGGGCGATTTGGAAAATTTTTGGTAACGGCGCTGTTCATCAGCCTGCTTCCCAGTGATGGCGCGGGAAAAGCCGGGGCAAAAAATTTCGGAACCGGGCTCATTTCGATGCCAAAAGGCCGGACTCTACGCCATGAAACCGAACGCGCGCCAGCGGAATCCCGTAAAATTGAAGGCCTGCCCAGAGCGGGGCAGCTACAAGTCGCAAGCAAATGACCTCCACAGGAGTTGCCCAAATGCCCACAGACCGAAGCAGGACCGACTCTTTTGCAGGCGCCACAAACGCCCGCGGAACCGACCCGGCAGCCGCCACGGCTGCCAAGAAGCCCAGGCTGCTGCCACGCCGCCGGCTCAAGGAATCAGACGTCAACGTGGTTGACCAGCCGATGCTCAAAAAAGCGCTCGGCGGAACCATCGTGGGCAACACGATGGAATGGTACGACGTAGGTGTCTTCGGCTACCTCATCACCACCATGGGGCCCGTATTCCTGCCGGAGTCCGATCCCACAACGCAAAACCTGTTCCTGTTGGGAACGTTCGCTGCGACCTTCATCGCCCGCCCTCTCGGTGGCGTCATCTTCGGCTGGCTCGGCGACAAGGTGGGCCGCCAGAAGATCCTGGCCACCACGCTGATGATCATGGCGGCCAGCACGTTCGCCGTCGGCCTCCTGCCCGGGTACGCCCAGATTGGACTGTGGGCGGCAGCGCTGCTGGTGCTCCTCAAGGTGATCCAGGGTTTCTCCACAGGCGGTGAATACGCCGGCGCCACCACGTTCGTCAGCGAATATGCCGCTGACAAGCGCCGCGGCTTCTTTGCCAGCTTCCTGGACCTCGGCAGCTACATGGGCTTCGCCATCGGCGCCGCTTTGGTTTCGGTCCTGCAGCTGACCCTGGGCCAGGCGACCATGGAGGACTGGGGATGGCGCATCCCGTTCCTGATCGCCGGTCCGCTGGGCCTGATCGCCGTGTACTTCCGGAGCAAGATCGAGGAATCGCCGCAGTTCCAGGCCACCCTCGATGCCCAGGAGGAGAACGCCAAGAACGCATCCGACGGTGACACCGCCCAGGCCAAGGGACCCGTGGGGATTATCAAGGCCTACTGGCGCCCCATCATCGTTGCCATGGTTGTGGTGGCTGCTGCCAACACGGCCGGTTACGCCCTGACGTCCTACATGCCCACGTACCTGACCGACGCAAAGGGTTACGACGAGCTCCACGGCACGCTGCTGACCATTCCCGTACTGGTGGTCATGAGCCTCTGCATCCCGCTGACCGGCAAGCTGTCCGACCGGATCGGCCGCCGCCCGGTACTCTGGATCGGCGCCGTAAGCACCATCGTCCTGGCCGTGCCGGCGTTCCTGCTGATCGGCATCGGCGCCGTCTGGTCCACCCTGGCCGGACTGGCCCTGGTTGCCTTCCCGGTCACCTTCTACGTGGCCAACCTTGCCTCGGCCCTGCCGGCCCAGTTCCCCACCTCCAGCCGCTACGGCGCCATGGGCATCGCATACAACTTCGCGGTGGCGATCTTCGGTGGAACCACCCCGTTCATCGTGGAGCTGCTGATCAAGTCGACCGGCAACGACATGATGCCGGCGTACTACTTGATGGCAACCTCCTTCGTTGGCGCAGTGGCCATCTACTTCCTGAAGGAATCCGCCAACCGCCCCCTCCCGGGATCAATGCCCAGCGTTGACACCGAGGCGGAGGCCAAGGAACTGGTGGCCACGCAGGACGAGAACCCGCTGATCAACCTGGACGAGCTGCCGTTTGATACCCACGATGGCACCGACCCCCAGGCGCACCGCGGGGTTCCGGCCGGGGCATAGCTCCGCTCCTGGCGCTCTTGTAGCCCACGCTCGCAGGCCCGTCCCGCGTGCTTCCTTGGGGGAAGCACGCGGGGCGGGCCTTTGCGTGCCCGACGCATGTCCGATTGTGACCTCCGGGAATGTGACTCCTCCTGAGGGCCAGTGATACGTTCCGAAAGGCCTCCGGGCTAAGGCAGCACACCAAAACAGAACAGGTTCGGTACATGAAGCAGGTAGTGGAGCAGGTGCGGGCGCTCCACCGGCTGGAACCTGCCAGCGGGGACCACCTTGCCGCACTCCGCGTGGCTATCAGCGTTGCAGTCCCCTCGCTGCTGCTGTTGGCTGCGGGCCGAACCGACCTCATGATCTACGCAGTGTTCGGAGCTCTCACCGGCATGTACGGCAGGTCCGAACCCCACCAGCTGCGGCTCCGCCACCAGGGACAGGGTGCCCTGGTGCTGCTCAGCGGCGTGGCCGTGGGAGTAACGCTGTCCATCAACCACATCCACTCGTGGTGGCTGGTGGCCGTGGAAGCCACCCTGGCAGGAGTTGGCTCGGTCTACGCTGACCGGGTACGCCTCAAGCCGAACGGTCCCTTCTTCGGCATTCTTGCCCTCGGCGCCTGCGCTTCCGTTCCCACCGTGGTCCCCTGGTACGCCGCCATGGCCATCGCCTGCGCATCGTCGGTGTTCTCGATCCTGATCGGCTTCAGCGGCTGGGTGCGGAGCCGGGCATGGGAACCGGGCGCAACCCGGAGCATGCCGTCCCGTTCATCGGCACGGCACCGCGAACTCTCGGTCCACGCTGCACGGTATGTTCTGGCAGTGGGGGCCGCGGGGACGACGGGTGTCATCAGCGGCACCGGCCATCCGCATTGGGCCATGGCCGCGGCGGCTGTGCCGCTCGCCGGCGCAGACCTGCCCAGCAGCGTCCGGCGTGGCGTCCACCGCATCGTGGGGACGTTCGTGGGGCTGGCGGTCACCGCCGTCGTCCTCCTGCCGGAGCCCTGGGCACTGGCAGGCCTTTACCCCGCACTCCAGGAACCGGCGCACCGGGCCGCGGTGCTTGCCCTGCTGGTGATCCTCTTCCAGTTCGCCACCGAGTTGTTCATGACCAGGCACTATGGCCTGGCGATGGTCTGGTTCACCCCTGTCATCCTGCTGATGACCCAGTTGGCCTCGCCCATCGAGCCGAGGGTCCTGATCCTTGAGCGCGCTGTGGAGACGCTGGTGGGCGCACTGCTGGGGATTCTGGTGGTGGTAACTGTGCGCCGGCCGGGTTCCCGTACCCGGATCCCCCTACTTCGGCTTCCGCGCCGGCCCGGCCATTAGGCGCACCGGAGCAACCTTGGCCACTGCGGCCACCACCTTGTAGCGCTTGGACGGGATGGAGACCGCTTTGCCGTGCTCGTTGTCCGCCAGCCCTTCACGGACCACACGCTCGGCGCGGAGCCATGTCCATGAGGGGGCCACCGATTTGTCCATCCCCATCCGGTCGTGGAACTCGGTGTGGGTGAAGCCGGGGCAGACGGCCGTAACCTTGATGCCGCGCTTGCGGTAGGCAAGGTTTGCCCACCGGCTGAAACTCACCAGCCAGGCCTTCGCCGCCGAGTAAGTGCCGCGCGGCAGGAACGCGGCCACGCTGGCCACGTTGATGATCCTGCCGTCGCCGCGCTCCAGCATGCCCTTCAACGCTGCGTGGGTGAGCAGCATGGACGTTTCCGCGTGCAGCTTCAGGTGCTTTTTCTCCTCCGCTGGGTGGTTGTCCTCAAAGTTGTGCAGCAGGCCAATCCCTGCGTTGTTCACCAGGATCCCTATGGGCCGCGTGGCGTCCTCAAGGCGTTCGACGACGGCCGCCACGTCGTCGTCCTGGGTCAGGTCAGCGGGAAGCACCTCAGCAGTGATTCCGTACTGCCGCCGGAAGTCCTCCGCCGTTTCGGCAAGCCGGGAGGCGTTGCGTGCCACCAGGACCAGGTCGTTGCCCTGGGCCGCAAGCTGCTTGGCGAATTCGTGGCCGAGCCCGGCGCTGGCTCCGGTGACGAGTGCTGTGGTTCGGGTGCTGGATGGCGTCATGCTGCCAGCCTAGCCAGCAAGGCGGCAGGATGGGACCGTCCTGCCTGCACCAAGCGTGAATTCGGCAGAGGCAGCACCAGGGACTCAGGTTGGAGTGCGTGTGACAGGACGGCCCCGCCCGAGGAAGCTACGCTGGTACCTCCGGCGGCCGGCCAGGCTGCCGTGAAGGGGGAAACATGGACCAGCAACAATCCGCGGCGCTCGGGTTCCGTGAAGTGGACCGGGACGGAAAGCCGGTGCTGCCTGAAACGGAGGACTCTGAGCCGGCTGGGCCTGCCCGGAGCTTGCGGATGCCAAACCCTTTCATCGTGGTGCTGTGGCTGCTTGCTGCAGGCCTGATTGCCACGGGCATGTGGACCTTGCTGCGAGGTCCGGTGGCCATAGGGCCGATTAGCAACGGATTTTCGATCGACTTCGTATTATTTACGTTCGCGCCGCATCTGGTGCTTGCCGGTTTTGCGGCCCTGATTTTCCTGCTTTTCTGGCACGCCTGGCAGTGGCAACGCCGGCGCGGCTGAGCGGTTTTCACAAAAGCAACTTGTGCAACATTTAGTAAGCATGCTTTGCTTATGGGGATAGATGAACCTCCGCAAGCAGTTCGCGGCGGGGCTGCCAACGTTGGCACTCCGTGAAGGAAGCCCAGGGAAGAACATAATGACTACCGCAATGGAAGACCAGTTGGCAGCGTTTGGGGAGCGCACTGAAGCAGCTGGAAATGTCTTGACCGCCACCGTACCCGTAGACGCAGGGCTGCTGTTAACCCTCAACTCACGCATGCATTGCCGCACGCCTATGCAGCGCGTCGACCACGACGAACTTCCGGTCCGGCAGCCCGTGTACGTTGACGGAAACTCCGTCGTTGCCCTTCGGCCCGGATCCGTTCCGGAGAGCGTGGTCACCTACCGCTGCGCCTGCGGCTTCACGATTGACGATCCCGGGGCCGCCATGCCGGTCAGCGACCAGGCGCTCGCCAGCTAGCCGGCCCCTGCTTGACCCTCAAGACCCCCGCCAGGTAATCAGCCGGCGGGGGTCTTTCCAGCTGACAAGGCCCCCCAGTCAAGGACCCGCGGTCAACCTGGACCCGCGCCCGGCCAAGACCGGGGGCTATGCCCAGGGAATAACGCCGGAGCGGGTCGGGGGCCGGTCAGCTTTCAGCGGTCCGGCCAGTCGACGAATTGTTCGTAGCCCTCGTGCTTGCGCAGGTAGCCGGAAATGAAGGGGCAGTGCGGGATGATGCGTTTGCCGGTTGCCACTACGTCGTCCAGGGCGAAGTGCGCCAGGACCTTTCCCAGGCCCTGGCCTTCAAAATCCTGCCCTGTCTCGGTGTGGGTGAAGTCGATGTGACCGGGAAGGTCGCGGAAAAAGGCCTGCACCGCAAGCCGGCCATCCACCAGGAGTTCGTACCGGTGCTGCGCGTCATTGCGCCGCAGCGAAACATTGGCGGTGAACTTGTCCTCTGCGGACGTGGTGTTCTCGGTCATGGTTCGACACTGGCACTACTTCACCCCGCTGGCAATGCCCCTTCTCCCCCTCTTCCGGCGCGCACCCAGGGGGACACCTCCCAGCAAAAGCGTGGCGACGGAGAAACACGCAGCCCCGGCTGCCAGCAGCCCCAGGGACAGCCCGTTAAGGGCGGCGTCCGCCACGGGGATGAAGACCACCACGACGGCGGCCCCCGCCTGGGCGGGCCGGCAGCGGAAGGCACGCATCGCCGTCGTCCGTTCCTCCAGGTGCCCAAAGGCAGCCGCCACCGGCAGGAGCAGGAGGACCAACACAAGGACCACCAGGGGCCGCGACCACCACCATGCGGCCGTGCCGGAACCGGGTTTGGGGATCGGGGCCAGGAGCAGCAGCCCGGACATAGCCACCAGGAGCGGCAGGTGCCACAGGTACACCGTCAGGGACCTTGCCCCGGCCAGCTTCAGCAGCCGGCTGATCCAGCCCACTTCCGCCAGCGGAGCCAGGAGCGGCCGCGCCAGTTCCATCACGGCCAACTGCGCGATGCCCAGGATCACCAGGGTCAGGTTGGGTGGGTTGAGGTTGACCAGCATGTTTCCCCGATACAGCCCCAGCCCGGTCACGAGTCCCAGCAGCAGGTGTGCCGCCACGGCGACGCCCAGCAGCCCCGAGCGGGAAAGGCGGGAAAAGTAGCCGTCGGCGGCCAGGAACCCCAGTTGCTGAACCGCGCACCACACGAAGACCAGATTGGCGTTGGCAAGGTCCGGCAGCGCACCCCGCAGGC
>Ga0308160_10007091_pt1 | contig 11238 bp, 11 predicted proteins | sample PhyFR1_FD_201036 | JGI IMG/M metagenome (GOLD analysis project Ga0308160, IMG submission 201036) | Phyllosphere microbial communities from UC Gill Tract Community Farm, Albany, California, United States - DLSLF.R1 | ecosystem: Host-associated > Plants > Phyllosphere > Unclassified | place: USA... | reverse complement strand
GAGGGTCGCATGACAAGCCAGCTCTTCCCGCGCGCGCCTGCGCAGGCGGTCGATCGACTGGTGCTGCACCACGGTTGTCAGCCACGCCGCCGGCGTCGCCAGCGCGGCCTGGTCGCTGCCCTGCCATTTCAGCCAGCAGTCCTGGACCACGTCCTCGGCCTCCGCCTCGCTGCCGACGATGCGGCGGCTGATCGCGGTCAGGCGCGGGCGCAGCGCCTCGAAAAGGCTGCCGTGGGTGTCGAACGGGGCGGGCATGGCGGTCTCCTGTCTCGGGTCGGTACTGCTTGACGCCCGGGACGGTCCGGATGTGACACGCCAACTAATATATATGTCGGCCGTCACACGACAGGGGGCATGAAACGTCAAGCGGGCAGTCATCACTCTACCGCGAAAGGACCATCATGACTGCCCAATCTCCGCTCGGCCTCGGCCTGGTGCCCACCGTCGTCGAACAGACCGGACGGGGCGAGCGCGCCTTCGACATCTACTCGCGCCTGCTGTCCGAGCGCGTAGTCTTCCTGGTCGGCGAAGTGACCGAACAGTCGGCCAACCTGATCGTCGCCCAGCTGCTGTTCCTGGAATCCGAAAATCCCGACAAGGATATCTCGCTGTACATCAATTCGCCGGGCGGCTCGGTGTACGCCGGCATGGCCGTGTACGACACGATGCAGTTCATCAAGCCGGACGTGTCGACCCTGTGTACCGGCTTCGCCGCCAGCATGGGGTCCTTCCTGCTGGCCGCCGGGACCCGGGGCAAGCGCTACGCCCTGCCGAACGCCCGCATCATGATCCACCAGCCGCACGGCGGATCCCAGGGCGTGGCCGCCGACATCGAGATCCAGGCGCGCGAAATACTGTACCAGCGGCAGCGCCTGAACACGCTGCTGGCCGAGCGCACCGGGCAGACCCTGGCGCGCATCGAAAAGGATTCGGACCGCGACAACTACATGTCGGCCAGCCAGGGCGTGGACTACGGCCTGATCGACCGCGTGCTCGAGACACGCAATGCCGGCTGAGCACCTCCAGTATCTTCCAAGCGGTCCTGAAGGCCGCCGGGCTGTCTAGGTGCCGATGTCGATGACCTCGTCGCCCGGCCCCGGCGCGCAGTCCGGTCCCAGCTTGTCCCAGCCCCGGTGCACGACGATGCGGCGCCTGTCGTGGCACAGTTCCACCCGCTGGGCGGCGGGCACGCGCTGGCGCACGAAGGCCTCGATGGAATCGGGCACGCTCACGCGCAGCGACAGCGCGTAGATGTCGTCGACCGGGTGGTCGCCCACGTGCACCAGCGGCACGAACTGGCCGGCGAACATCATCCAACGCGAGGGCACCTTGACCGGACCGGCCGTGTAACCCTGTTCGCGCAGCCAGGCCTGGGCGTGTTCGCGCGGCTTGTCCTGCGTGTCGATGCCGCCCCAGGCGCTGGCCAGCAACTCGGCCACCCACTGGTTGCAGTTCTGGTAGCGCGTGCCGAAGGCGTAGGCGTTGGCGCTGTAGCGTTCGGCGAGCAGGGCGAGTGCCCTGTTCCTGTCGAGCGCGGTGTCTTCGAGCTGTGCGCTTTCCTCCTCGGGCAGGAACAGCAGCGACACGTGGCCGCGCGCCGGCGCGTCGGCGCCCAGCACGAAGCCGGACATGCCCTGGTCGAACAGGCGCGGGCGCGATTCGTCGCAGGCGTAGTACAGCTGGCGCACCGACCACGGGCCGCCGGGACTGTCCTTGAGGGCGATGCCGGCGTGCGAGTACAGCAGGCCGAAGCGGCTCAGGTCCAGGCCGGCGCGCGCCACCAGCGCGACGCGGCTGCCGGAGGCCGCCAGTTCGCGCTTGACGGCGCCGGCGAATTGCAGCATGCGGTCCTGGTCCGCGGCCGTGATGTCCTTCGGGCGCTCGCACAGCGTCGGGATGCCGGCCCAGGCGCCGGCGCTGGCGCACAGGGCCAGCGTCGCCAGCGCAAGCTTAGCAAACATCAGATGGTGACCTGGCGCGAACCCAGTTCGCGGTACCAGTCGTCCTGCAGCGCCAGGAAGAACGGACGCTGGGAGTCAGCATAGGCGAATTCGTAGCCGTAGACGCGTTCGTTCACCTGCACCAGCTCGCCCTTGTTCACGCGGCGCCCGGCCAGCGCGCGCTCCGGCACGTCGAGATAGAACTCGCGGCCCGCTTCGGCTACGGCGCGCAGCGTCATGCGCGTGGTGCCGGCCTTGGCCGGCGCCTGGGCGATGTCGATCACGCGGTACTGGCCGGCGGCCACGCGGCGGTCGCCGTTGGAGCTGTTGCTGGAGCCACCGATCGAGTCGGAGATGCTGCCCGACGAGGCCGAGCCGGCGCTGGACGCGGACGAGGCGACGCTGTCGGCGTGGGCCGGCAAGACGCAGGCGGCGGCCAGGGCGGCCAGGAACAGGCCACGGGAGAGGGAAGAGAAGGTCATGACAGGCTTTCGTATTCGAATTGAATAGTTCTATGGTACAAGGCCGGCCGCCTGCTGAGAAGACGGCCGTGGCTTATCCGACGAATACGAAGCCTGGGTTATCCGAAATGCGTGCTTGCCGCCACGCTGACGCTAACGGTTCCAGGTGACGGACAACCCGCTCAACGCCGCAAAAGGCTGGTTCAGCGTCACCAGCACAAAATACCCGGTCGGCACCGATTGCGAAGGTGGCGGCAGTGCCACGGTGTCGTAGAAATTGCCACTCGAGATCTTGACCGGGCCGCATTCGATGGTCGCCGGACCGGCGAACGAGGTGTTCCTGCACACCTGGGAACTGAGGCTGCCGCCCTGCAGGCTGTAGCCGGACACCGTGACGGTGTTCGGGGTCGGAATCGTCTCGCCGTAGTTGTGGCCAGGGGGCGTCAGGTTGCAGTAGGCGACGCCGCTGGAGCCGTACAGATAGGGACCGACCACGGACAGGCCGCTCGCATTGTTGTTGAAGGCGCAGGTGCTGGCGTTCACGAACTGCGGCGGCGTTTGCGTCTGCGCGTGCGCGGCCAGCGGCGGCAGCGCCGTGGCCAAGGCGAAGGCGAAGGCGAACCAGCATGACAGGCATGACAGGGTTTTGCGGAACATGACGATCTCCTCGGGACAGGGACGCTTCCAGCGTGGCTTGCTGATCCTTTGGACAAGCGGCCCGCCCGCGGAGTTCAGTATCAATGTCCGCCGTGCCCACCCCCGCGCTTGACCGTCGCCACCGGTTCGCCCGGTGCCGCCGCCGCGCCTTGCGCCCGCACCGGTTCCGGCAGGGTCCCGGTCCATTCCCGGGCGACCGTGCCGGCCGGGTGCTGGTACCAGCCCGGGTCCCGGTAATCCCCGCGCACCAGTCCCTCGCGTACCTTGATCATGGTGAACATGCCACCCATCTCGATCGGTCCGAACGGCCCTGCGCCATCCATCATCGGCAGCGTGTTTTCCGGCAGCGGCATGCGCATCGTGCCCATCGAGCCGCCTTTTTCGCCCATCACCATGTAGCCCGGGACCAGGTCGTTGATCTTGCGTGCCACGCCGCGGTGGTCGACGCCGATCAGGTTCGGCACGTCGTGGCCCATCGCGTTCATCGTGTGGTGCGACTTGTGGCAGTGGAAGGCCCAGTCGCCCGGCGCATCGGCGATGAATTCGATGGCGCGCATCTGTCCCACGCCCAGGTCGACGGTGACTTCCGGCCAGCGCGCCGCGGGCGGAATCCAGCCGCCGTCCGTGCCCGTGACCTCGAAGCGGTGGCCATGGATGTGGAAGGGGTGGTTGGTCATGGTCAGGTTGCCGATCCGGATGCGGACCTTGTCGTCCTTGCGCACCACCATCGGGTCGGTGCCGGGGAAGGCGCGGCTGTTGATGGTCCAGATATTAAAGTCGAGCATCTCGTTGACGTTCGGCGTGTAGCTGCCCGGGGCGATGTCGTAGGCGTTCAGCAGGAACACGAAGTCGCGGTCGACCGCGTGCTGGCGCGGGTCCTTCGGGTGCGTGACCCAGAAGCCCATCATGCCCATGCCCATCTGCGCCATCTCGTCGGCGTGCGGGTGGTACATGAAGGTGCCGGCGTAGCGCGCCACGAATTCGTACACATAGGTTTTACCCGGCGCGATCGCCGGCTGGTTCAGGCCGGCCACGCCATCCATGCCGTTGGGGAGGAACTGGCCGTGCCAGTGGATGCTCGTCGCTTCCGGCAGTTTATTTGTCACGAAGATGCGCACGCGGTCGCCCTCGACCACTTCGATGGTCGGGCCCGGGCTCTGGCCGTTGTAGCCCCACAGATTCGCCTTCATGCCGGGCGCGATCTCGCGCACGACCGGTTCGGCCACCAGGTGGAATTCCTTGACGCCGTCCTTCATGCGCCAGGGCAGGCTCCAGCCGTTCAGGGTGACGACAGGATTGAAGGGGCGGCCGTTCGGCGGTGGCGGCGGCGGGACGGTGGCGGCACCCGGCGCGACGGCCGCTTCGGGCAGGGTCGCGGCCCCGGCCTTGGTGACGGCGGCGGCACCGACCATGGAGGCGGCGCCGGTGAGGAAGTTTCGGCGGGACGTCATTCTGCGTGTTCCTTGTGCTCGTTGGGCGCGGCCTTGCTGCCGACCCTGGCGCCGAGGGCGGCTTCCAGGCTGGCGTGGGCGCTCCAGAATTCTTTCAGTGCGTCGATGTAGGCGGAGACGGCGCTGGCCTGCTCGCGCGAGTCGGCCAGCAGTTCCAGTGGGCTGGCCAGCATGCCGTTGTAGCGCAGCAGGACTTCGCGCGAGATCTTCTTGCGCAGCGGGATGATGGTGTCGCGGTAATGGGCCGCCACTTCATATGCGTTGCGGTAATCGAGATAGGTCTCGCGGGCTTCGCTGCGCGCCGTCACCGCCGCCTGGGCCACGCGCTGGGCTGCTTGCATGTAGATCGCTTCGGCCTTGGCGACCTTGGCGCCGCCCCAGTCGAACAGCGGCAACGCCACCGTCAGCTCGTAGCCGTGCGCGGTCGGGGCGCCGGTGTCGTTGCGGTTCACGCCGGCCAGGTCCAGTGCGTTGATGAAGCGCGTGGTGCGGCTCAAGCCCAGGTCGGAGGCCGTGGCATCCAGCTGCGCCTTCGCGGCGCGCACGTCCAGGCGCTGCTCCAGCGCGATGCGTTCCACGTCCGCGAGTTGCGCAGGCGCGGCCGGCAGTTCGGGCAGGTGCTCGGGCAGGGTGTACTGCGCATCCTGGCCCCAGGCGCCGAGCAGGCGCGTCAGCTTTTCGCGCGCATCCACCGCCTGCTTGCCGGCGCGCGCCAGCGTGGCCGCGGTCTCGGCCTGGAACACCTGCTCGCGCGCGAGATCGAGCTGGCTCATGTTGCCGCTTTGCGCCATGCGCCCGGCCAGGTCGGCGCTGGCCTGGGCGGCGGCGTCGACCTGGCGCGCGTAGTCGAGCGCCTGGCTGGCCGCGACGGCTTCGACCCAGGCGTGGCGGGTGTCCGCCGCATGCTGTTCGATCGCGGCGCCGAGTTCCAGCTTGACCTGCTCGAAGCGGCGCGCTTCCAGCTTCGAGGCCAGCGGCGTCAGCAGGGCCCCGATCACGTTGAAGGTCAGCGTGCGCTCGATCTCGAGATTGCCGCCGCCGGATGTGCGCTTGAAGTCGAAGGACGGGTTCTGCAGCCGCGACGCCTGCACCAGGTCGGCCTGGGCGATGCCGGCCTGCCAGTAGCTGGCCTGCAGCCCGGGGTTGTTCAGCAGGGCGACGCGCACGGCGCCGTCCATGTCGAGCGGCCTGGCCAGGATCGCGCGCACGTTCTGCTGCACCACCCTGGCGTCGGCTTCGCTCAGCGCGAGGCGCGGTTCGGCGCCGATGCGCGCGCGGGTCGTTTCGGCCACCGCGCCGAAGCCGCGGTCCGGCGCGACGCTGGCGCAACCGGTCAGCAGCAGGATGGCGCAGGCCGCGGCGGCGCGCAGCGGGAGGGGGACAGGTGCGGCGTTCATCGCGACTCCTGGTGGTGTTGGTGGGGGCCGGACGGTGGTGTACCCTCGGCCGCCGTCGATGCGGATGCCGGTGCGGCCGGCATCGGATGGCCCGAATGCGGACCCGAATGCGGACCGGCTGCGCCCTTCATGCCCTTCATGGTCAGCGACATGGAATTCGTGGCCGCGACGATGGCGTTATTCTGCGCCCAGTTGCGGTCGGGCGTGCTGTCGTTTGCGGCCTCGGGCCGGTACACGATGGCCGGTTGGTAGACGGTGGCGGGCACCGCCGCCTGTGGATCGGCGGCGCCGGATTGCGCCTGCGCGGCGGCGGGCAGCGCGCCGGCGGCCAGCAGCACGGCCGCGAACAATGCGGCGCGCCGCGATGAGCGTGCGATAAACATGGAAACCTCGTTTGACGATGCGTGAAGACAGCCGCCGGCCCGCAAAGGGTGCGACGGCACGCGGTTCAGGCGAGGGTGGCCCTGGGAGGCCGCTCGGGCAGCGTGGGGTCGACGCTCGGCACGTGGCCGGCGCGGAAGGGAATCGAGATGAATTGCGGCGGCGCCAGGGCCAGCACGGGCAGCATGGCCGGGGCCATCGCGGCGCCGACACAGCAGTCGGCGCAGGTGCGCGATTTGCCGTCCTGACTGCGGCCGTCGTGGCCGTGGCCATCGTGCCGCGGCTCGGCGGCGGCCATGGCCTTCAGCATCGCCGCGTGGTCATGCGGCTTGCCGTCCATCGCATGCGGTATCGCCTGGGGTGCCACCGGCGCCGAGGGCAAAGCCGGCGCGCACAGCAGCATGCCTGCCGAGGCCACACCCTGGAAGGGCAGCGCCAGCACGAGCAGCCAGACGATAAGGAAACGACGCACGGTATTCACGCGGCCATTCTAGCACGGCGTCATGCACGCCGCGTGGTAGCATACCGACATCGTTTTCGCCGGGGGACCTCAATGCATCGCCGAGCGCAGCGCGCCCGATTCGAAATAGATGTGGCGGATCTGCGGGTAGACCGCGGCCACCGATTTCTCCAGCCGCTCGATCGCGGCTTCCACCTCGTCGATGCGCATGCCGCGCTTGAACTGCACGGCCGCCGTCAGCAGGGCTTCGTCGGGACCCAGCTGCATCGACAGCAGTTCGCCCACGTTCAGGATGGCCGGGTCGTTCTCGAAAATGGTGCGTACGCGGCGCGTGGCTTCCACGCCGATGGTCTCGCCCACCAGCAGGCCGCCGGTCTCGCGCGCCAGCGTGAAGGCGGCGCCCACCAGCAGCAGGCCGATCAGCACGGACGCGGCCGGATCGAAGTAGGGGTTGTCGAAATAGTGGCCCAGGAAGATGCCCAGGGCCGCGATGGCCAGGCCGACCAGCGCCGCCGAATCCTCGATGAAGACCGTGAACACGGACGCGTCCTTGCTGGCGTGGACGGTCTGCCACAGCGACATGCCTGGTTTCCTCACCTTCTGCAGTTCGCGCCGCGACACGTTCCAGCTGTAGCCCTCGAACAGCGCCGACACGCCCAGCACCACGTAGTTCCACATCGGGTCCTGCAGCGGTTCCGGATGGCGCAGCGATTCGATGCCGTGGTAGATCGACAGCCCGCCGCCCAGCGAAAACACGGACAGCGCCACGATCAGCGCCCAGAAATACAGTTCCTTGCCGTAGCCGAATGGGTGGCGCGCGTCCGCCGGCTTTTCGCTGTTGTGTTCGCCGATCAGGAGCAGCAACTCGTTGCCGGTGTCGACCGCCGAGTGGATGCCTTCGGCCAGCATCGCCGCGCTGCCCGTGATGGCGGCCACCACGAACTTGGCGGCCGCGATGCCGAGGTTGGCGGCAATCGCCGCATAGATCACCTTGCGCGACCCGCCTTTTTTCTCTTCCTTTCCTTCCGTCATTTTCTGATCCTGTGCATGCGTTTTTCTTGGTTCCAGTGTAGCCAAAACGCTACGAAACCCCTGCACGGCTGGGTGCGCAGGTGGGAGCACTGCATGGGAGTGCCGGCATGAGCGTACGCAATCTGCGGCAATTGTTCGCACCGAAATCCGTGGCCCTGGTCGGCGCGTCCGAGCGGCCCGGCAGCGTCGGCGCCACCGTGCTGCGCAACCTGCTCGACGGCGGGTTCGCGGGCATGCTGTACCCGGTCAACCCGAAGTACGACATCCTGGCCGGGCGTGAGGTCTGGCATGACGTCGGCAAGCTGCCGCAGGCGCCCGAGCTGGCCATCATCTGTACGCCGCCATCCACCATCCCCGGCATCGTGCGCACGCTGGGCGAACTTGGCACCCGCGCCGCGATCGTGATGACCGCCGGCCTGTCCAGCGCGCGCGACCAGCGCGGGCGCTCGCTCAGGCAGGCCATGCTGGACGCTGCCAATCCTTACCTGCTGCGCATCCTCGGCCCCAACAGCTTCGGCCTGCTGGCGCCCGGCATCGGCCTGAACGCCAGCATCGCCGAGGGCGGCGCGGCCAAGGGCCGGATCGCCTTCGTCTCCGAATCCGGCGCCCTGATGACGGGCGTACTGGACTGGGCGCGCACGCGCGGCATCGGCTTTTCCAGCTTTATCTCGCTGGGCGACTCGGCCGACGTCGACTTCGGCGACTTGCTCGACTACCTGGCCAGCGACCCCGGCACCGGCGCCATCCTGCTGCACGTGGAAAGCCTGCGCTACGCGCGCAAGTTCATGTCGGCGGCGCGGGCGGCGGCGCGCAGCAAGCCGACCCTGATGCTCAAGGCGGGAAGGTCGCTGGAAAGCGCCAGCGCGGCGGCCTGCCTGTCCGGCGTGCTGGCGCGGCCCGACGACGTCTACGATGCCGCGATCCGGCGCGCCGGCATGCTGCGCGCCTACACCACCGGCCAGCTGTTCGCGGCCGTCGAAACCCTGGCGCGCGCCAAGCCGCTGTACGGCGAGCATCTCGCCATCCTCGGCAACGGCGCCGGCCCCGTGATCCTGGCCGGCGACGCGCTGCAGTACGGCGGCGGCACCCAGGCGCGGCTGGGCGAGGATACCGTGGCCCGGCTGCGCGAGCTGGTGCCGGAATGGAGCGGCAGCGGCCCGCTGAACCTGCGCGGCGACGCCCCGCCCGAACGCTACCGCGACGCGGTCGAGGTGCTGCTGAAGGACCCGGACGTCAACGCGGTCCTGATGATCCACGCGCCGAACGCCGTGGTCGACCCGGCCGACGTCGCGCGCGCGCTGGCGCCGCTGGCGCGGCAGTCATCGCGCAACGTGCTGGCCTGCTGGCTGGGCGGGCAGGGCGTCACGCAAGCACGCACCATCGCATCGGAAGCCGGCATGCCGGCCTACCGTACGCCCGAGGAAGCGGTGAACGGCTTCCTGCAGATCGTGAACTACCGCCACAACCAGCACCTGCTGATGGAGGTGCCGGCGTCGGTCGGCGACGGCGAACCGGACCGCGAACGCGCCCGCCGCCTGGTGCGCGAGGCGCTGCAGAAGGGCCACTACCTGCTGTCCGACCCCGAAACCAAGGCCATCCTCGGCGCCTACGGCATCCCGGTGGTGCCGACGCGCGCCGCCGCCACCCCGCAGGAGGCGGTGCAGGCCGCGCACGAAATCGGCTTTCCGGTGGCGGTCAAGATCCTGTCGCCGGACGTGGCGCAGAAGACCGACGTCGGCGGCGTGACGCTCGACCTGGACAGCTCGGCGGCGGTGCAGGCGGCGGCCGAGCGCATGCGGCGCCGCCTGACGGAACTGCGGCCGGACGCGCGCCTGGAAGGCTTCATCGTGCAGGCGATGGCCAGGAATCCCGAAGCCCACGAACTCATCGCCGGCGCCGCCACCGACCCGGTGTTCGGTCCCGTGATCCTGTTCGGCCAGGGCGGCCTGGCGGTGTCGGTGACGGCCGACCACGCGGTGGCGCTGCCGCCGCTGAACACGGTGCTCGCGCGCGACCTGGTGAACCGCACCCGCGTGGCGCGCCAGCTGGCCGGCTACCGCAACCACCCGGCGGCCAACATGGACGCGATCCTGGCCGTGCTGGTGCAGGTGGGGCGCCTGGTGGCCGAGGTGCCGGAGATCGTCGAACTCGACATCAACCCGCTGCTGGCCGACAGCCGCGGTGCCGTGGTGCTCGACGCGCGCATGCGCATCGCCATGGCCGACCGTTCCGGCAGCACGCTGGACCGGCTGGCGATCCGCCCGTATCCGGCCGAGCTGGAAGAGCTGGTCGACTGGCAGGACGGCAAGCTGCTGCTGCGCCCGATCCGCCCCGAGGACGGCGCCGCCCACGTCACCTTCTTCAACGCCCTCACGCCCGACGACGTGCGCTACCGCATGTTCGTGCGCGTGCGCGAGCTGCAGCCGGCCCAGCTGGCGCGCTTCACCCAGATCGACTACGACCGCGAGATGGCCTTCATCGCCACGCGTCCCGGGCCGGACGGCGTGGCGGAAACGCTGGCGGTGGGACGGGTCGTGGCCGACCCGGACAACGTCAGCGCCGAATTCGCGGTGACGGTGCGCTCGGACTTGAAGGGGAAAGGATTGGGCGTCATGTTGATGAACAAGCTGATTGCCTATTGCCGGGCGCGCGGGACGCGCGAGATTGTCGGCGAGGCCTTGCCGCAGAATGCGCCTGTGATTGGGCTGGTGAAGAAGCTGGGGTTTACGGTGGGGCCGGTGGATGAGGAGGAGGGAGTGCGCAAGTTCTGGTTGACCTTGCGCTAGGCAAACAACAAGTCTTACCCGTTGTAATCACTTGCTAATCGCCACCTCCGCTTCGAGCCAGACGGTCGGCTTGGCGTTCAACATGGACACGGGATTTGGGGTCAGGCTGAATTGCAGTGACCTGGGGAGACCGCTCACCTTGATTTCTCCGCTGGAATCGGCCAGTGGCTGCGGTCCGCACATTGTGGGACAGAGCGGAACGGCATCAGGAGGCACTACGCCGACGCTTGCCGTCGCAAAGGTCACAGGGCCACGCGCAATGGCCATCGCTCCCTGTACGTAGACATGTAGATCCTTGCCTTTCCATGGCATGTTGCAACCTGAAATTTCTCGCCTGTTGGCACGCGTGGCGCTACCGTTATCCGCATACACAGGAATTGTTCCGCGCACTTGGCAAAGCTGGCTTATCTTGCGGACTGTTCCATTACTTGCTTCGACCAGCTGAACGGTTACCGTCATCCGCGCCGTGCGCAATTGGGGAGGCGCGGCTGGCGGAGGCGGAATGGCACTTGCAGGCAAAGCGACCGACAACAACGACACAGCCAAGTACCGGCTCCAGAGCAAGCTACGTCCAAAGGCTGTTGTAGTGCGGACTTTGATTCGTTCTGACATATTTTTTTCAGTATTTGAAAGTGACTTCCTTCTGCCATTGCCGTTATATCTTCATCTTGTC
>Ga0308160_10007090_pt1 | contig 11238 bp, 18 predicted proteins | sample PhyFR1_FD_201036 | JGI IMG/M metagenome (GOLD analysis project Ga0308160, IMG submission 201036) | Phyllosphere microbial communities from UC Gill Tract Community Farm, Albany, California, United States - DLSLF.R1 | ecosystem: Host-associated > Plants > Phyllosphere > Unclassified | place: USA... | reverse complement strand
TGCTTTGATTATTGGTGAGTCGGTGTTGCGGTACTCGATCGCGCCCTTTACATACGCTCCAGGAGCCATGTGAAGCCAAGATACAGATGGGCTGAGGATGGCGTGGTTGTCGCCGCCGAACCAGTAGACGCCAGGACCGAAATATAGGTTGGATTCGGTGATGTCTTCGAGTGAGGAGACGTAACCGGGCGGGACTGAGTATGTATTGGTAGTGTTTCCATCTAGGTCGAGGTCGGAAGGGGGAATGGGACTGGCAAAGATCAACAAGCCGTTGATGGGCTCGATACCGAGGACGGGATGCGACGAGTTGTATTGCTGGACGTAGTTGTGACCGTTGGGATATTGATCTTGGACAAAAAGAGTATCGTTTCCACCACCATGGTAGGACCAGAGATCGTCTTGAAACTCGATGGATATCTTGTGTCCGATCTCCTGATATGGGATTTTGACATACAAATCCTTTCCTTTAGTCCAAGTCTCGTAAGTCGAAGTAGTTGGTCGAATCACCACATCCGTCGGTTTACTCATCTTCTTGTCCTTCCTTCCAATCTTGACGATGACATCGGAAGTATGTAGGAACTGCGTCCAAGCCATGTTGATCCCGACATCGCTCTCAATACTGACTCCATCAACGTTCCCACCCAGCGTATCGTTCACCGGACTAAGCTTCCGGCCATTACCACTTCGAGGAATCGATTCATAGACAAATGAGTCGTAGTACTCGGGATGTGTACCATCGTCGACGGATACTTGGATATCGTACAAACGGGATTGTCGGACATTACCAGGCTGGACTGGGGTGTCGGTATTGATCTCGCCGGTAGCGTGCCACCAGGTTTGGAGTTTATCGCTCGTGATCGTCCGATTGGCATTTTTGGAGTTGACTGCGGCTGCCTGGCATGCCGAAGCCAAGAGGGCGGTAGCTATGGGTAGCAGTATCGAGGGACGCATCGTCGAGGACTTGATAGATGCATACTCGACCCGCGACGACCTGAACTTTATATCTCTCGATATCAAACTTCATCTCTGGCAAACCGAGGTTCAACCGAAGATATAGCACTAGCGTCGGAGATGGTATGAGGTGGGGCCGTCAAGTGGGGCATTGAGACGAGGTGCTGCTACAGGCACTGAGCTATGCATGCGTGCCCCAAGAGCAGGTTGCGGGCCGCTTTTGCTTTGGAGGTATGATGGGAGGATGGGCCGATATCAACCCGCGGAGAAGATGGCGCGAGGTCTGACCGGCGACGATATGGAGATATTGTGGGCACTTGACCTCCTTGAGAGATGTAGGGTACGCCATCAGTCAGCAACATCTGCTGCATTGAGACGCCAAGTCGTTTGGTCCGGACAATAAGCCACGGACTCTACAGCACAGGCGTTCGCAGTAAGGTAAATCCCCTGCACGTGGCCCCCCCTTCTCTGATATGTTACTTGTGTCATGCTTCACTTTGGTTCTCGTTCTGGGCTCAGATTCCGCGATTGCCCTAAGGGGCGGTCAATCTGTATACACATTCCATTGAGCGTGATCGGTTCTACCACGACTGTGGCAAACTTGATCATATCTCATCAAAGTCAGAAGCACATATCTCTTTTCTACAAAGATAATGATGGGTACAGGACCATCTGGATACATGTAAAGAATGCAGTCTACCGTAGCTGCGAATTGCCGGTGACAATTCGAGTCACTTGCTCACGCTCCCAGGTCCTTCAGGACCGGATCACACGTGCCCTTCTGGGTCAGCGCTGATCACCAGACCATACCGAATTTACTCACTTCGATCACCTTAGCAGACGCCACAAGCTGTGTAAAGTCATAGATATGCTCCTCTGAACGACGTCAGATCTGTACGGGGAAAGATCAAGGGAATTGATGACTCACCATTGGGTCTCGAGTCCCAGTCCTTATGGTCGACAGGAATGCCATCGCAGTCGGCCACATCGTATCCAAGGATGCAATAGTCGGTGTTGCCCATATCAATGATCGAGTCAACAGCCACAGATCCAATCATACCAGAGTCAGGAGTCACGCAGCCTTCCTTTTTGTGATTGGTATCGTAAGGATGGGGCTCTATATCTTCAGCCCCTACACGTACCCCTCCGGCCTGAGGGTCTGAAAGGTCAGTGTAAAACTGCCAACAGAGACTGTTTTGACTCACCGGAATTGAAGGTGAAGGTGGCACCAAGCAGGCCGAAGAAGTCCGCGGACACGCTGGTCGCCATGATGGCAAGGGTTGAGAAGAGATAGGCGGATCTCATTGCGATTGTAGTGTGCGGTTTCGTTGCTGTTTTTAAAACAATAAGAGGCTGTATTTCTCGAAGAATGGACACCAGATCATTTAAGTCTCCATGCATATATATGCGCTTGTCAGCCCCTTTAGGATAGCAGGATCGCCATCAAAAGACTCTTTCCCTTTCTCCCCTGTAGATCTTGGTGGCAAAACAGGAGATAGGATGATCACATGAAAGGTGATTTTAAGGAGGCAATTATCAGACTTAAGTTCCATTCAGCCCAGGCGCCTAGCGTTTTTAGAACAAAGTTTGATCGTGAAGACAAACCCCTTTGAAATCAGTCTGTCCTCTCCTATGCCAGATATTTTGCTATAGATGCTCGGTGTGGGCTCACATGTATATTGCAAGCTCCAATGTGAAAATACCACGGTGGGATCTGAAGAGTGGCATTGTCCCAAACCCGTCATGGCGCACACAAAGGCCCACGGTACATAGCGCACATCAGACTGATCCAGTAGTATTACTCTTGGGGACAGATGTGCAGCTGAAAGCACCAGTAGAGCGGATCTGAGACAAGCTCCTCGTTCGATTCATTTCGTGTATCACAAGGAGAGCATACGACTGCGTTTGATCGTTTGGTAGGTCATGCCTTCCAGCTTCAGATTGATCGCTATCACCACTGTCCTACCTCCCTACACGATACGATAAATCTCAACTGAAGGCACCGCTAAGGTGGGCAAACTCCCTGGGTTGTCAGCCAGTGGACTTTGCGCTACTGTACTATTGACAGGCGGTGAGAACATACCTCTATCACCATTGCAGCCTTGACATCTTGCTGGAAAGTGTACCAGCTCTGAACTAAAGAGATCAGTACATTTCATAAAGTGATGTGTGGGATGTATGACTTACAATCAGTCTCGGTATCCCAGGTCCTACCAATGATGTCTTTGTGCACATCACAAGCTGCCATATCGTAGCCCATGATGCAGAACTTGGTGTTGATTGCCAAGGTGTAGTCAATCGCGACTGATCTGATCGGATCCCCATTGTTGGTGATACAGTCCGTGGGCGCAGACTGCTGTGTGGGCTTGATGGCCTCTCCTTTCAAGTCAACTTCTATAAGGGTTAGTTGTGTCTACGGGAAGTAGGTATATCCACATTGAGACCTCACCGGTATTGAACGTAAAGTCGGTGCCAAATAAGTCCCAGAGAGCAGCTGATACAGACGTGGACATTACTGCCGTGGTAGATAGAAGGATGGCAACTTTCATATTAATCACTGGGTGGGTTCGGAAAAGATCTATTGTGCAAAGGCCAAATTGTGATAGAAAACAATTCTTGATACTGAGGCCTTGAATGAGGTGTAGCAATACATCGACACTGGGGAGAGTCGTCCTCATATACGGCTTGATGACCAAGGCAATGTAAAACCCTTACATAAAGTAACGTGTGATCGCCTCCTTCCTTTGTCTGCAATGAATCAACCCGCTAATTCTAAATACCCCGGGACACTCGTAAAGGTGAAGATCCGCGACGTTACAAAGTTGTTCTGTGCAGAATGCGGATTCACGCAAAATGAGCCGGGCATTAGCAACAGTTACTAATCCCAACTCCAATCAAATTACTTGAAGTGTTTCTGACAACGCCATAGCCCCTCAAGGATGCTGACATTGCAGCACAGCCAAGAATGACAGTACAGCTGAGAGCTGACAAAAGTCGAGCGCCTCTGCTTGTACATGGCAGAGATGAGACTCCATATTATCAGGGACAAAAAGCTAATGAGATGTCCAGGTTTACTAATCATGCCCATTTTGCGCACCGGCCCATTCTGCACAGAACAACTATATACATCGGCTATTCTCTTAGCGCATCCCGACCGACTTCCTGTGCCCAGTCTTCAACTATCAGACGAGCATGATCCTTTACTGAGATCGCAAGGATTCACAACACGGGGTTTCGTCTGGACCTAGATTAGCTCAAATCCCTTTGTAAGCATTGAGGCGGAACTTACTGTACTCGCTACAGAATCCCCCATCTTTGATGATCGCTGCTCCTTGCGCGATTCCTTCGGGAGTTGAAGAGACTGAATCGCCGAAATCAGATGAGGGTCCCACAACTGCGTTGGTAGTAGTACACCTGAATCCCGACGGTGATAAGAAGAAGACCGCAGAACTGCAAGCTAAAAGTGTTGTCAGCCACCTTTACCGCATGCTGTGGTTGCGCAAATGACTCACATGCATCCAATCCGCAGAGATCAGCACATTGTGCGATATTGTCGGCTGGGGTAACGCTCCTGATGTTGGCGGTATTGAACGGTGAGGCTTTGCCCTGAAGGATGACATATCGTACTGACCCTTCAGGACCATTGGTCAACGTGTACGGACAGGTGTTACTGTAGACGGTAGACGGGACAGGCGAAGCCGAAGAGGACGACGAGGTAGTTGTTGAAGACGTGGAGGACTCAGAGGAAGAGGTAGTAGCAGAGTCTGTGGAACTTTGGGATGAGGAAGGAGAGGAAGACGAGGAGACCGAGGAGGTGGGCTCAGCCACCGATGTTGGAGAGACTGTTAAGAATGCCGAGGCTGAGGAAGACTCGGATGAGCTTGAGGAAATGGATGTCGCAAGAGCGCTGGAAGTATCGATCGTGGCAGAAGATCCGGCTTTCTTGACCAAGAGGTTCGGCCATGCAATCGCGGGGTTGGCGGCTGCTTTCGCTTCTCGCTCTCTGAGGCATTCGATGTGGGTCGCACAACGCTTTTGTAAACCCGCTCGTGGTGCGGCCAGCACGGTCGATACCAAAGATAGGAGTATAAGGGAACCTTTGACGAACATCATCATAAGAGTGTTTCTGAGAGTGTCTGGCTGTCAAAATTGGATGGGGAGGTAGCGAGCTTGCTGGGGCAGAGAGCTGAATACGAGATGAAGTGAGAAGCAAGATACAAGAAATCCCCAGATGAGGTCATATACCGCTGCTATCCATGGCTGCGGCGATGTTTGCTCTTTTATAGCGGATTGCGACTCCAAGCGGGCAAGACTAACAAACGTGTAGTGCCGATACGCTCGGGAGGGGGGCATTAGCCTAGAGTCTCGTCGGGTGGCTCTGGTGAATTAGGCCCTATCTCAATCAGGCAGAGTCCGCTCAAGGCTCACCCTGTCGAGCAGACCTACGCTCAGGCCCAGAAGACCAATCAGGCCAGACGGATAAGTCTAGTGACTCGACAGAAACCTAATCTTGATCGAGTCATTGAGAACCCAGAAAGACGGGATCGGCCTAGCATGTTTGGCTCCTTCAGGTTTACGGTATCTGAGGTCCATTTCGATCATTTGTGGAGCAGTCGCATATGCGATACCCAAACATGCGTCGGATAAGCAATTTGGGGGATATGGTGCCTTAGACAAACATCGTCGTATTCTCATAGGGTCGGGGAAAGGGGGAATGGCAGACGGAATTTCCCTTTTTAGGACTAGACCCGGCAGTCCAGCATGTCGTGGTCCACAAAAAAGTCGATTTTAGGGGTCTTCATGTTTATCACCCTTTGACCCACTCGTGCTGGTGCAGTGATGCCGATAACGCATCAGCGCCCCGCGGAATGGTATCGGAATTGCATACTGTCAGCAGGGCGGCCAGTCCGCGAAATTGATCCCCCGGTCCGGTACGCATGGCGGAATGTCAGTAGATACTAACATCGAGCTCTGAGCCGGACAACGGCGGAACAACGGCTCAATCTGCGACGACTAGGAAGATTGATCTGAGCTCAATGTTTACTTTTCGGCCATGTAGGACTTTTTATAAGCAGCTTCCCGCCGACTTCAATTTCCCGTCATCCCCCCGATCCATCCCCCTTTCGACCATCCGTTACAACATCGTAACAATTGAAATCACCCTTCGCCATGCGTCTACATTCTCTCCTCATCGCTCTTCTGGCCATCACGACCGAGAGTATTGCTGTCCCGACCATCGCGAGGGAGAAGCGATGTGCCACCAACATCGAGTGCGTAAGGGAACGGGAAGCGATTGCCGCCGCCAATCCAGTCCCGATCCTTACGGACCCCATTCAAAGGAGGATTCGGGCAATTCAAGGCTCCGCCACACCTACCGAATCAGCAACGTCTTCGACTTCTTCGGTATCCCTCTCTGAAAGCTCTGTGAGCACAAGCTCGGCCAGTGGCACCAGCCCGGGCTCCAAATCCTCTGTCAGTAGCTCCTCGTCGGCATCGTCGGAATCAAGCAGTACTTCGTCTACATCCGTATCCACGACCTCCTCCTCCAGCTCTTCGACCAGCACCACTTCTTCGACCAGCACCAGCCCAAGCCCTTCACCCTCAGTCGGTCCGATTGAGAGATTCTTTTCCGATGTTGGAATCAGCAGTGTCACCTTGACCGCTGGCAAGTATGATGTTGCAGCTTGGGGGGCTCAAGGTGGAGGTGCCGAGGGCACAGGTGGGAACTTTATACCTGGTGGACCCGGTATCAACTACAACAGAACTGTAATTTTCGAAGATACTAACCAGATCATGGTGGCTGTCGGTGGTATCGGTGAGGATGAACTGGTCCGACTTGCGAGGATCAGTGGAGGTGGCGGCGGCGGTGGCAGTTTCGTCTACACTGCTTCTGGGATCCCCTTGATCATTGGGGGAGGAGGTGGAGGTGAGCATGGTCCCAGCTTACGTATAACTTGACATTGACCATTCAGGTTCATCATTCAACGGACAAGGTGTTCGATCTTCGGGCGGCATCTTTGCTACGGCAGGACGCGGCAGAGGGGGAGCAGGAGGCGAAAACGGTATGGGTGGAGGTGCCGCAGATGTTTCCGCCAATGTTGGAGGAGGGGCTGGGTTCTATGGCAGTGGTGTTCCCGAATCAAATCCCGGTTCTGGCCGAAGTCGACCCGGCTTTGCCGGCGGTGTATCTCCCAATGGTGGTGCAGGTGGATTCGGAGGAGGTGGTGCAGGCGGAGACTTTGCGGGCGGCGGAGGTGGTGAGTTCACGTTTGGGTTATTTGTTGCAGGTCATTGACGATTGTAGGTGGATACAATGGAGGAGGGGCCGGTGGCGCTGGATCAGGAGCTCCAGGTGGCGCTGGGGGAAGTTATGCTTTCTCGTCCTTTAGCCCAGACGGCTTCCAATTAGTCGGTGACACCAACTATTTCGGGCCCGGCAAGGTTTACATCTACGGGCCTTACTAAGAGGTGGGAGAATTGGGCTTCTGGGAAAGGTGTATGGACAATGCGATAAATTCAATGATACATATAATATGATCGTGTCTAGTTTGCTGAGCATGTAACATTTGGTGTGGGATCCGTCATATATTGAGAAGGGACCTAGCTGTTTGCCCTCCCTCCCAGCGAGGCCGATTGATCTCGAGACCTCTCGTAGTCGCTATATTGATCCTCTGTCCCGATTCGGATCAGATGCGGTGGCTCTCAGGTTATGGGATTCGAAAGGGTACCATCATGTGCGGGTATACGAGCCCGACTTTCTGACGTCGAGAAAGGGCAAAAAACCTGCCGCGTTTGGCGGGGGAAACCTTTCGATCTCATAACAAAGCCCGACAGGTTTGTCGAAGCCCACTTCGAAGCTAGCTACTCGACAAACCTGTCAAACCCGCTTACAGGCAGGTGAGAAAACTTGTTATATACCCTGGTATATGAGTTCTTGTAGATTCTTGTGTACCGGTACTTTGGTTCCACGACATGCATCGACCTACAAACAGAAGCAACTACCGAAAAAGCTACAGCGTCCTGTAGGGGAAACGTAGATTCATAGGTGGTTAGCCAGAGCGCGTAAGCTGGATCAGTTAGAGAAGCCAATATGCACCTACTGTGACTGTCTTTGCCACTTTGATATCCTCGATGAAAGTACCGTTCATACCTTAATCCGCGAGCTGTCGGTAGTCCTTGGGCAGGCTCCGAGCAGTGTATCTCGGTACCCGTCAGTATGATTTGGTACAGCGTCGCCTATCGCTGCTGGAGAAGCCAGACTGACTGGACGGCATCATGATATGGCGAATCCAATGCAAGCACATGCATTGTCTGATCCTTGTCACGAGCTACATTTCTACACGGTACATCCGCTCCGTAAGCATACACACTCGTTCTGCTATCTGCAAAGCCTAGATGCTGTCACACGAGCCCTGCAAGATCAGTACAGCACTAGCCATATCCATGGTGCTGCCTATCACTCACTTCGGTGATTTTGGCCGACAAGATGGTCTCTTCAAACTTGTACGATCCGACTATGTAAGTGTCAGCGTCACATACATGATCTGCTAATATAGCGGATTGGCACTTACGTTCGTTAGCATTATCAGAATTGATAGCGTGCTTGACATGCATCAGTCCGGTGCAGTCCAGATTCTCATAGCCAAGGACACAGTAGTCGGTATTTCCGAAATCCTTGAGGGCATTGATTTGGACCGAGACCGAACCAAGCCCCAGGTCACCGGCGTTCACACAGCCTTTTCCGCTTCCATAGCTATGAGGCTCGATCTGCTTGGGACCCACGATGTCACCGTCCCCATTGTCCCCTGCTGAGTCAGTTGTGCTTGACTTGGGAATGGGGTGTACGGACCAGTCCAGAGGGTGAAGACGGCTCCGCTTATGCCAAACAAGTCGGCTGATACGCCAGTGGCCATTACTGCCATGGCGGAGAAGATGTATGCGTATTTCATGGCAGTTGTTGATATTGATGCAACGACTTTACGATCTGTTGATGTTGTTTGATTGTAGAAACTAGATTCACGTTTTCGTGACTGAGTATTGTTGAGACGGAAGAGCTGGCTTATATAGGTGTCATACAGTGTGGGTACACTCCCTCAGCGGTGAAGCCGGCAAATCGTGTATCCATTGTCCGTCGACAATCTTGCTAGGCGATCACAGGGGGCAACACGATCAGTGAAAGGACGCAGCGGTGGATCGCCGTAGACCCCTTGCCCTCAAAGTGAACCAACCAGCCCTTTCATGCGATATGCCGGTAGATAATCCTGGTCGACGTTACTTTCTGATAGGATTTGTCAGGCGGACATGATCCAGAGATCAGCGGCTGCTGCGGACAAAGGGTGTCGGAAGCGACCTGCGGGGGGAGAGGGCGGTGCGCGAGCCTCACAGACAGCTTCAATAACTTCAATACAGCATATCACGATGCAAGAATAAGGGTTCTGGTCAAGATTTCCAGAATCCGCCCACTACGCAAGCTTGCGGGCGACCTAGAGACTAAGCCGTCGGGAACGACCGGCAAAGACTGTGAAGCAAGTGTTGCGTCACCTGCTCAACCTATGATCAGACTTCCAGAATATGTATATTAACCACATACCAATGACGGGATCAAGACCATCGCTGGTGATGCTCAGTACCCGTCCGTCATACTCAAAGAGACCTAAGAGATGGGCAAGAGATCCGCCACAGATGATCCGCCACCGCCACTTTCCGCCGGAAGCGTCACCCCCGTACCTCCTTCCCACCATTCAACTGATCAACCTACTCTCTACGTTCATCAACCATCGTCACTATCCTTCACCACAACACACACCTCCTCAGACTGATATTGTAGCTTGTAGCTCCGTCGTCAGTATCGTATCGTATTACCTCCATCCCCGACTTCTCTTCATATCCCCCGCCAAGACCTCAAATCAAGTACGCTTGTCCAACCCGCCCTTGCACCTCTTTACGACTCGTCAATCGTGAATCTATCCTCGCCAGCCTCGCCGCTCCTCAGCACCTCTCGTAGTCACGACCAGCCGAAAACCTTTCCGCGAAAGCCCCAAGAGAAGCACAGAACAGGAGTAAAACACAATGGTACGTCCAGTCTCGTCTTTGTCAGCCACCTCTCTCGTCTCATCTTCCCCTTCATTAAGCTTGAAAGGTTTCAAGCTTGCCACCTTCTACAGCTCTGATGGCTCAATGAGTCGCCCAAAACCGCAACACCATTCCCCTGTCTGCGTTATCTGACTCCCCCCACCCTGGTGACATGGCTAACGCATCAGTCAACAGCAGCGAAACGTCGTCTGATTCGAGACTTTAAGCGGCTCTCTGGTGATCCGCCAGTCGGTATCAGTGGTTCTCCAAACCCGGATAACATCATGATTTGGAATGCAGTCATCTTTGGACCTCGTAAGTCTCGCTGGGTCGTCTATCTATCTTCCAACCTATCCCCACGGTCGCTTTTGTCCTTCCTTTCAGGCGGACAGGCCTGATGTAACCGTAGCGCGGAGTCCAGGGACATGGGACTCAGTTACGCCTCTATACGCAGGGACTCACTTCTGAGCTCACCACCTTCCATACATCGTCTGCCTACCCCACCTGGATCTCGCTGACAGGTAGCCGAAACACCATTCGAAGATGGATCATTCCGCCTCACTCTCACGTTTACCGACTCGTACCCCACCCGACCACCTGTCGTCCGCTTCATATCGCGGATGTTCCACCCCAACATCTACGCGAATGGAGAGTTGTGTTTAGACATCTTGCAGAACCGTTGGAGTCCGACATATGATGTCGCTGCGATCTTGACGAGTGTTCAGAGTCTCTTGAATGACCCAAATCCTGCGAGGTACGTTATGTTCCTGCTAGCTCTATCACGTACAGAGAAGAGGTCGCTGGGGAGGTGGAGTGGGCCGAGCCATCACGGAAACTGTAAGGAGGATGGCGAGTTACCAGTCGGGTATTCGAAGGGATTGCTTGATTATTGACCGTCGACAAAAACTGACATACAGTCCCGCCAACGCAGAAGCTGCTCAGCTCTACAAGGACAATACCAAAGAGTACGAGCGTCGGGTCAAGGTATGTTTCCCAGCTTGCCGGCCACTTGCATCTCGGCTGACTCGTCTAGCAAACGGTCGAGTCATCTTGGGTCGACACCACCGAGCCTGACTCCGAAGCTGCTCCTCCAGCGGCAGAATAATCGCCTCGGCCTCGTTGTCCCTTTCTCCCCATAGTGATCCCCCTTAGTCTCCTGTTTCTCGCATCCCCATCATGTATCATTCCATTCAACCTGGACTTGTATGCATTGCT
>Ga0308160_10007089_pt1 | contig 11238 bp, 15 predicted proteins | sample PhyFR1_FD_201036 | JGI IMG/M metagenome (GOLD analysis project Ga0308160, IMG submission 201036) | Phyllosphere microbial communities from UC Gill Tract Community Farm, Albany, California, United States - DLSLF.R1 | ecosystem: Host-associated > Plants > Phyllosphere > Unclassified | place: USA... | reverse complement strand
CAGTTCATCTCAATGGTGAGTTACTATCTTGACAATATGTAGAAATAGCTAACCTGACAGGCTATTTAACCTAATCATCACCCGATTCACTCCCAACATGATCCAAGCACTCAAGCACGGAGGAATCGTCAGCCCCCTCCCATCAACATATCTCGAACCTAACTGATAAACAGTTCTTCTTCTTCGCTTGCATGTGTATGATCGCCGCCACTTGTGCTTTCTTCCTACCCGAGACCAAGGGTCGATCACTCGAGGACATGGACATCATCTTCGGTGCCATCACCCAGGAACAGCGAGATCTCGATATTGCTGCTCGAGTCGAGAGGGCCGAGAAGGGTATGGAGTACGATCCCGAGTCGGAGAAGGGTATCGAGGAACATCGAGAGAAGATTTAGGGTCCCGTTTCTTGGTCTTGTACTTTTGAGGCTGATAGGTGAATGTGTTATTTGGGCAGATTGTGATCGAATTATGCAAATAATCTGAAGAGCTGATGGTGTGTTCCTTGGCATTTGTTGTCCTGCACCTTTCTCGTGCCCGGTCTTTAATGCTTCATGTACCTCCTCATCAACTTTCAGCCATAATGATGATTCTTACCGTGGTCAACTTTTCATTCCATAGCCTTTGCACCTTCTAACAAGTTCAAGTAGGAAGGTCATCAGGCGGTATGCAATTTGACAAGGTGTATTGATGCATATATATATCAGATGCCAGAGCTCACTTCTCTACATTAGTGCCCTAAACCTCTCCATGGCCAGTGTCAAGCTCTCGATCTCGGCATCAAACTTGTCCATCTGATAATCAGCTTTGACTCCGCACAAGACATTTTGGTGAACTTACCCTCTCTTGGTTCTGCTGCCTGACCTCCTCCTTGGCAGTCTTTTCATATCCAGGTTGCTGAGTCGTCTTGATGAGCTTGGCCTTGTTTTGTTCTGCCAATACCTGCTTCTTTTCAAGTTTACTGATTTCGGCAGTAGCGTCGACTCGTCCCTTTCTTGTCAGCTTCATTGTATTGTGAAGATAGGTAGACGTACCTGAACGGGGATATGAACAGTGACATCGGTAGTAACGACTTCACTACCGCATCCTTGTGGAACCTCGGAATCGGAGGTGATGAATTTACATGTTCCACATCCCTTTGTTAGAGCCACAATGATATCGGTCTGCTTCTGGAGCATATCGGCGATTTCAGCCTTCTTGCTCTGGATAATGAGGGTAATCTTGTCTTCGATGGTCTTGCCGTTTGTGGGTAAGTTGTATAATCCAACAATAGATCGGGCGGCTCGGATAGTATCGTTTGTAAGATCAAAGTCGGCTGATGCTTCTGGGAAGTCCTGCTCCGGAATCTGCTAGTCAGCTGAATCCATGAACACTCGTCAGAGAACTTGCTCTCTCGGGGAAGGAAGCAACCATGATACTCTCGCATTTGTCCTCTGGACGCCTGGGGAGTCGCTGCCACAAGTCCTCGGTGACATAAGGCATGTATGGGTGTAGTAGCTTCAATCCACCCTCGAGACATGTGTAGAGGGTGTTTTGGGCAGAGACCTGTTCTGCGGAAGTGACGTTTGATTCGAACAATGGTTTCGTAGCTTCCTATCACCTGTCAGCTATGTCCAAGCAGTGAAGAGTGGACGTACGATGAAAACATCACATAAATCGTTGAGGAAGAAATGGTACGCGGCCGAAGATGCACGTTCGAAGTCCCTAGTCTCCATGGCAGAGTTGACAACCTCGGAAGCGTAGTTGAGCTTGTGGAATAACCATTTCTCAGCAACACTCTCGGAACCGGTGGGCTGAGGGTCAGTCATGATCCTCTACATTAGTATGAGACATACCAGAGAAGATTTGTTGGGGATAAAGTCGCCTTGTAGACGCTTGCCCTCGAGGTCGACAAGTCCCATTCGGAACAAACAGAACTTGGTAGCGTTCCAGAGTTTGTTACAGAACTTTCTGTATCCTTCGATTCTGCCGACATCCAAGTTGATATCACGACCTGCTCATCAGCTGACTGCAGTGTGCGCCGTAGCTGAGGACTTACCACCAGAAGTAAAGTTACACAGACCAAATCTCAAGGCATCGGTACCACACTGGGGAATACCCTTGGGGAAGATCTTCTTTTGTCCATCTTCAGCCTTGATAATCTCCTTCTCGGGTAGATTACCAGTTCGTAGATCATTGTGCAATTTCTCGAGGGTAGCACCATCAATGACATCGATAGGGTCAATGACGTTTCCGAGAGACTTCGACATTTTCCTTCCGAAAGCGTCTCGGACGATGGGGTGGCAGTAGACCTCCTTGAAGGGCATTTGACCTGTAAATTCGATACCAAAGAACACCATACGGGCGACCCAGAAGAATAGGATATCCCATCCGGTCTCCAGGACAGAGTTAGGGTAGAAGTTGGCAAGCTCGGGAGTCTGCTCATTAGTATTCTTCTTCTTTGCGAGTGAAGAGACGTACCTTCTCTGGCCAGCCGAGGATGGAGAATGGCCATAGACCTGACGAAAACCATGTATCAAGCACATCGTCGTCCTGCTCCAAAGTGTATTTACGTCCACCAGCTGCAGCCTCGGCCTTTGCCTCGGCTTCCTCTTTTGTACGCGCGACGATCCAGTTGTTGTTGTCCGCAGTCTACCATCAGCTTTGCTTGTGACTAAGGACTCACGTCGACAGCCTCTCCCTCGAACTTGAGTAGGTAGGCGGGACATCGGTGGCCCCACCACAATTGACGCGAGATACACCAATCCTGCATGTTCTCCATCCATCGAGTCCAGTCACCAGCCGAGACCTTTGGTTGGATCTTGAGCTCGCCAGCATTGGTTCGCTACTGTCAGAAGCTGACCACCTTTATTGAACATACCTTCAGAGCCTCCTCGGCCATGGGCTTGCAGCTGACCCACCACTGGGGCTTCATGATCTGCTCGACAACGTCGCCTGATCGGGAACAGATTGGGATCTGCATCTCATTGTCCTTGGCCTCGATGTAGAGACCCTTCTCCTTGAGTGCTTTGATGATCTCGTTCCTGATGTGAAATCGTTTCATTCCCTGCAGATCAGTCATCGACCACTGGATAGGACTCGCCAACTTACCTTGTACTCTCCCGCGTTCTCGTTGTAGGTACCGTCATCATTCATGAGGTTGATGAATTCAAGGTTGTTTCGCTGACCACATTCGAAATCGTTAGGGTCATGAGCTGGAGTAATCTTGACAGCACCAGTACCAAACGACATGTCGACAGTGATAGAATCGGTAATGATGGGGATTCTTCGGCCGTTGAATGGGTGAATGACGAATTTACCGTGAAGGTGGGTGTATCGAGGATCATCCGGGTGGACGGCAACGGCGGTATCTCCTAGCAATGTCTCTGGCCGAGTAGTTGCGACAATGATCTTCTCATCTAATCGTCAGTGCAATTCTGCCAATGAGATCGAAGACATACCAGAGTCCTCAATGGGATAAGCGAACGATGTGATGACACCGAATTCGAATCGCTCCTTGGGGTCATATCCCTTGACGTTCATGAGTGTACGGCCAGTTAGAGAGAGTGAGTCGACCTGCCCATCAGTTGATATCCCGCATCCTTGGTCTTGATCTTGATAGTGTAGACGTACCTCCAAATTCGATAGCGAGGTGTTGAGGTAGACACACCAATTGACAAGACGGTTAGCTCGGTAGATAAGCTTTCGGTCGTGTAATGTGACGAAAGCCTCGGTGACAGCCTTGCTCAACCCCTACGGCTCAGCTACGATTCCCCTGGAAAAAGAGTGACCTACCTCGGACATGGTGAATGCCATCTTGTCCCAATCGTGAGATCCTCCAAGTCTCGCTAGTTGCGACGAGATCTTGGCCTCGTACCTGATGATCAGCATCGCTTTTACCCAGGATAGAGTTCACGCACTGGTCCTTCCACTCCCAGACCTTCTCCAAGAACTTTTCACGTCCATAATGATGTCTACCGTGTCCCTCGGTCTTGATTAATCTTGTCTCAACAACAGCTTGAGTGGCGATACCAGCGTGATCGTAACCGGGAGTGAAGAGGACGGTGTAGCCCTGCATACGTTTCCTGATAGTCAGCGACTACATAAGCGCAAATGGATCCTCTCACCATCGGACCATAGCATCCTCGAGCGCTATCGTCAAGGCGTGACCACAATGTAGGGATCCAGTGACGTTGGGAGGTGGTAGAGAGATACTGAAGCATCCTCGAGGCAAAGGCTTGCCGTCCTCCTGGTACTTAGGCTTGAAGTAGCCCTGCGATTTCCACCATGCGTAATGAGCGGCTTCGACCTGGATAGGGTCATATCCTGTGACAGGCATATCTCCGGAGACATCTGACCGTCAGCTTCGGAGTTCGAGAATTTCCTAGCTCACCCTTCTTCTCTCCCTCGGGTGTCGGGTTGACCCATTCGGTCACGGAGACTCCCTCAATCTTTGCTTTCTCCTTCTTGTCCTTCTTTGATTCTCCCCATGTTGGCTTGGCGGAGACACCTCGAGCAGCCTGTTTGGCTTCCCTCTCGGCAGCTTTGGCAGCTTTCTTGGCTGACCGTCAGTTACAGCAGCAGCCTTCCAATGCGCAGAGGCAACCTACCTGCGCTCTTTGAGATCTTGCCCTCTCCTTCTCCGTCCTCGCCTTCAGCAGCTGCTGCTGGCTTGTCCTCGGCCTTCGAAGCGGGAGCAACGGGCTTTGACTCGACAGCGGGAGTCTCGGTCTTGGGATCGCTTGACATCTTGCTTATGTACGTCGAGCTGAACAGTCGGGTAGATAAAGCGCTTGAACCGGTGGGTGTAAATGATTTGGTTTGTGCTTGTAATGTGCGATGTGCGGTACGAAAAGAAACGCGAATCAGAGAACGTAGCATACACTAAGTTCTTTGCCCTTTTTCGAGTCGATTTCTCTCCTTTGTTATGGTATGTATCTCACAAAGGGATGTATACCGTTTGTAGATGAGCGAGTCGAGCGAGTCGAGTGAGTGAATGAACGGAAATAAGTTGATAGAGTGATAAGGCCTTAAGAACGTGACGTGTCATCTTTACCCCATGGAGGTACGCGCTCACTCACTCTGACTGACGTCGGTCTATGGTCACCTAGAGAGACAACTAACAAAGCTATAATACTATACATATTATCAGTAGACTACTACGGTAGACACTAGGTCCAAGATGATCTCTGTGAGTAAATCCAGTGCTGGCTGGAGTCTCGACAGAAATTTCCGAAAGCCCGCTAACCCCAAAGGCATTCTTCATCTTTAACCAAAAGGGCGAGGTCCTCATCTCCCGCTTGTTCCGTACAGATCTCAAGTACGTCCCTATCCGACCAAGCAGACCAAGTACTGATCAATCAGGCGATCCATATCCGACGTGTTCCGAATTCAAGTCATCTCAAATCCCGATGTCAGATCACCAATCATCACCCTAGGCTCGACCTCCTTCTTTCACGTCAGGCTGAATAACGTCTACATCGTTGGAGTGACAAAGTGAGTTGGATTAAATTCCAGAAACGTATTGAGCTGACTGTCTAGATGCAATGCTTCCGCTGCACTAGTATTCGAGTTCTTGTACCGGTTCGTCAATATCTCAAAGAGCTATTTCGGGAAGCTGGACGAGGAGAGTGTCAAGAACAACTTCGTCTTGATATACGAGCTGTTGGATGGTCAGCTACTTGGTACATGATTGTCGCTCCGAGCTGACAAGCTAGAAATCCTTGACTTTGGTTATCCTCAAAATTCCGAGATAGACACCCTCAAGATGTATATTACGACAGAAAGCATAAAGTCGGAACTGGCAGTTGTAACACGTCCAAGCTCCAAGTTGGCACAAGCTGATCTTTGCAGAGGGAGGACTCATCCAAAATCACAATTCAGGCCACAGGAGCTACATCGTGGAGACGCTCGGACGTAAAGTACCGCAAAAACGAGGCGTTTGTGGATGTTATCGAGACTGTCAACCTGATGATGAGCAAGGACGGTGAGCTATCCGATCCTGATTCGTGATCGAAGCTGATGAACAGGTGCGGTATTGCGTGCGGACGTAGATGGCCAGGTCATGATGCGAGCCTACCTCAGCGGAACACCGGAATGTAAATTCGGTCTGAATGACAAGCTCATCTTGCAAAAGAGGTTAGTCCAGCTGGCGCTTCCGAATTCGTGACTGACGGTCAGGGGTACCGACTCGACGCCAAAGTCTGAAAGTGCAGTGGAATTGGATGACTGTCAATTTCATCAATGTGTACGATTGGGTAAATTCGATTCGGACCGATCAATCAGTTTCATACCTCCAGATGGAGAGTTTGAGCTCATGAGGTGAGGGCCATCCATTTGAGCTTTGGCACTCGTGCTGATGAGCAGATATCGATCCACATCCAACATCAATCTACCATTCAAGCTACAAACACACGTCACTGAGCCAACCAAATCTCGAGTCGAATACACAATACACCTCAGAGCAAACTTTGAAGGAAAATTAAACGCAAACAACGTCGTCCTCAGAATACCAACACCTCTCAACACCACCGGAGCACAGGTGAAGGTCCCGATAGGCAAAGCCAAATACGTCCCAGCAGAAAACATGATTGTATGGAAGTAAGTTCTCACTTTCCCCCAAATTTATTCAAGCTGATGATAGAATCCCACGTATATTAGGAGGACAAGAATGTACCCTGACAGCCTCGGCAGATCTCGCAACGACAACACATCGTCAAGCCTGGTCTAGACCGCCTATCGAGGTAGACTTTTCAGTAGTCATGTTTACCGCTTCTGGACTTCTTGTTAGGTTCTTGAAGGTATTTGAAAAGAGTGGATATCAGAGTGTCAAGTGGGTTAGGTATTTGACGAAAGCAAACGGGTCGTATCAGATCAGATTCTAGTTGTATATGTTGTAGAATGTATTGCCGACTTACTCAACCTCGGCTCTGCACTCTATGAGGCGAGGCTAATGTCGATTCCGCCCACGACAGACCCAGTGAAGGGTCTGCGGTCACCACACGATGTCGGAGGGGCGGGCATTCTGGCATCGAACTCCTTTACTGCTTGCTAGCTACAGCATTGGGGTTACCAATTTATTTCAACGAAATATGGCCGAAGCCGCAATGAGGAATTCATTGGGTTCATATACCACAATCATGGTCTGCGCGGTGAAAGTCAATAGCCCTCGCTCAGCAAGCGATGATCAGCGATGGACTGATTTGACATGTATTGTCAGTGTGATTTTTTAGGGTGAAGAGCCTGTCCGTGTTCGCTCGTACAATCGCGAGTAGAAGAGTTGCATCATCTCATGCCAATCTTTGAACCCCTTAATTGATAGCTGCGTTTGCAAAGTATCGGGAAAGCAGGGGTAGCGAGGATACCGACGGCGACTCCGATTATCTAGGTGGTTACCCAAGCCGATCTGATTTCGGTAGGGTAGGCGGTCGCTCCTTTCGGAATTTGATCATGATGACATTATATTAGGCCGGCCGCATACGATTGAATCTATTCAATCAGCACAAGATCCATCAGTAGGCCAGAGATACCGAACGTACTTCGGAATAATCTCCCTTAAATATCCAAGATGCTTGATCCTCAAATTCTCCTCCGCCTCCCAATTTGCTTTCTCACCAATGACCTTCTCTGAGAGTGATCCATATACCACCGTATAAGGCGGCAATATCTCCCCGTCTGTGCCATCCAGTGTAGTACCAGCTGAGAGTGTACATCTGTCACTTATCCTCCCCGATGATGTTGCTTGAGAGCGAGCTTGGAACGTGTTGAATGATCCTATTGATGGTGATTTCACCACTACCTGTCAGCTACCTTGCTGGAAAGCGAAATGGCAGGTGACGTACGACATCCAACCATGAACCAATTCCCTTCACCAATCTCCTTAATTCCCATCCCACTATTCATCAGCTGTACTCGCATGATGGGATAAGGGGATATACGAGTGAATGATCTTAGCTCCTTCCTCTACTACGCAGTCCTTCCCAAACTTGATTGCAGCATTAGGAGAGACGACATGTATGGTAGCTCTAGGATGAATCACACATCCAGGACCGAATGAGACTGTTCCTCGAATATCGCAATCTTGAGCTATGAGAGCTGTTGAATGCGCAGTGATAGTTCTAGCATGAGCATCGCCCTCTCTGCAGTGGATAAGAAGTACTCACGCGGTACTGGGAACCTCTCCTGCCATGATAATCCCGATGTAGAGTGATGAATGGATAGTAAAGGACTGTGCAAGTTGATTCGCGTCATATCCCATTCCACCGCATCAACTGTCATTGTCATTTATACTTTCCATATCAACCTACATCCACCTCAGGCTCAACGAGATGAGTTTCAACGATTTAGAGAGAGGACAATCGTCTCAGCCATTACTACGGGGGGGAGCTACAGGTATGTGTACATATTATTGATAGGGTTGATAACTGACCTAGACTTCCCCACCTTCAACATCATATCAATCTACCCCATCTCCATTCGTTCCAATATTCCGCCCAATAGACGAGGACAAGACCTTCACAACGGCCAAAGATGCAGTCTCGATTCAAGTATTCAAGATCCAATCGAATGTGCTGGGTATACAGAGGCTAGTCGATAAATTGGGAGCACAAGGGGATGGTCCAGCTTTAAGGACAAGATTGTACGTCTAATCCTTCTTCCCTTATCGTCCATCCTTCCTTGCTCGCTTTGAAATATTCGCCATGAAGCCCAACTGACATCCAGACATGACCTGACAGAAGCAACACGGGAGATGGTCAAAAACAGCACAGATGATATGAAGAACTTAGCATCCTTTCCAGCAGGAGGTCCGCATGTACGTCCCCAAGCCTTCTCGTTATGGTGTGAAACTGATGATAGGCATCGAGGAAACAGGTTCAAACGAAACTATCTAAAGAATTCACCAATGCCATCACTGCTTTCCAGAGGGTTCAGAGGGCTTCAGCGGAAAGGCAGAGGAGTACTGTCGAGAGCCAGAAACGGACTGTGGACAGGATGATCGAGGATGACGAGTGAGTCAATACTGCAGCGACTGAGACTGGAGGCTAACGTAACAGTATTGTAGCGGGTGATGAGAGGGGTAGTGTAGAATTGGGTGCTGTACAGCGTCAAGAACTTGTTCAGCAGCAGCAGCAAGTCATTCTTGCACGCCTATCTTATGAGTCGTCATTGATATACAGGGTTTCTCCTCAAGAGCTCGAGTTCCAGGAAACATTAATAGCAGAACGAGAAGCCGAGATTCGAGAGATTGAATCTGGTATTCATGAGCTCAACGATATTTTCCGTGACCTGGGAACAATAGTACAGGAGCAAGGAGGATTGATCGGTACGTAACCACATCGTCCATCATATTACAGTCATCCATCTTCTGCCTTCCCGTCCAGCAAGACAGGGAGATGTACTGATCTACAGACAACATTGAATCAAATATCACCTCAGTCGCCCAAAATACATCAAGTGCAGCAGAAGAGTTGACAACCGCTCACGAGTATCAAAGAAAGGCAGGCAGGAGAATGGCTTGTTTACTGATTATCCTCGTTGTGGTCATACTGGTTGTTTTACTTGCTGTAAGTGAAATCTCGGATTGAAACGGAGTACTGATGTTTAGATCCTTTCGTAGATTTAGGTGAATTTAGATGGTTTGGTTGTATATATGGAATGCTATATTCCCTTTGGCTCATCGATGTGGCGTGCTTGAGCGGTCGACGGTTCGTCGGTGCCCATCAAGATGATTGCATCCATGCCCGCTTGGATTTGGGCCTTCATCAGCGGTCGATTCCCGTCGACCCACGCGCGATATGCCATCCTGTGCACCACACTATCAACCTGACCACGATATTCTACGAGAGGTCTCTGTTGGACAAAATGCTGAACTGGCTCTCGCCCCGGCATCTCTCGCATTCATCACAGACGAGATCCTCACTCAATAAGCGACTTGACCTTGAGGCTCCACGGGAAAGGCCACGTGGATAGCCGTGCCTGAGCTCATGTGCTAATAGTCATCGAGTAACCGGTGATAGCTCACGATCTCTCTTTGCGTGTTCGAGGGGTCTACTCATGGCTACGTATGACCCATCAGACGTACATCGCCTCGATTGGCAGGCCCATAGAGCTCGTAGTGACTGTCATTTCTTCTTTCTGTCTTCGTTTTGGTGCATTCGCAAAGTTGGAACTGGATCATGGGTTCGGTGATTGATGGTGTGATCGGACCCTTACTCTGCATGACCTCATCGATCTAGGCTAGTTGATATAACGGGACCGGGTCTAGTGTCTTCTCTTCTTTATACTATACCATCACCACACACCACACATCAGAACAAACACATCACAACAGTATGTTCTTACCTCCTCGTTCACCACCCTCAGCTGACCCATCAGATGTCTGCAACCGAACAATTGTCTTCCCACGAACAACACCAAAAGACCGATGGGTCCAAGGTCGAGAAAGCTGTAAGTCCCCTTTCCCTTCCTCCCTCTCCCTTCCAGCTCAGACGAAACTGACATACAGGCTCAGCCCCAAGAGCAAGCAAACAAGGCCGTCGACGCCCCTGTCGTTCTCGCCGATACTGGAGAGTTCAACTTGAAGAGCGTTAGAAAGCAGGATGGACCCGCCCACGCTACCCCCGGTGGACACGTTGACAACTCCGCCGACCATGCTCCCCCAGAGAAGAAGGAGGAGGTTAATGGATTGAGGATTGATTAAGAGGAAGAGGCGTAATATATGAATGAATGAAGCACGGCGATCATCCTCATTTTTTTGCATACGTCTCACATCGGCACTGCTCAACTTCCTTCTACAGTCACTCTACCCCTACTTGTTCTTCCAGAACCTCAAGAAATGCTTGTGTTCCTCCTTACTAGCCTGACCACCTTTGACAGGCGAGACTAACCGTCAGCGCGTACTCAACATCACACACAAGACTGACAAGTCCCACCAACAGCCCTCCCAGCAGATCTCACCGCTTCAATCAACTTCTCCTCCTCAGCCTTGGTCAAGGTCTTGGAAGGCTTGATGGAGAGGTAAATATCATGTGGACCTTGAGCGCCATACGCTTCTCCAATATCCTCAGGAGCCCTCGAGATGGTAGTAGTGAGGATTGGGTCGGGGCCTGGAACGATCCTCAGCTTACTCTCTAGACACAAGGGCATGACTGTTGGGAAAATGGGTGTCATACCGAATTGCCTTTGGACTTCCTCTTGGACTTGAGTCTTGTCAAGCCTTGAGGTAGAGTAGATGATGAATGCCTATTCGTCAGTCCTGTTTGA
>Ga0308160_10007088_pt1 | contig 11239 bp, 10 predicted proteins | sample PhyFR1_FD_201036 | JGI IMG/M metagenome (GOLD analysis project Ga0308160, IMG submission 201036) | Phyllosphere microbial communities from UC Gill Tract Community Farm, Albany, California, United States - DLSLF.R1 | ecosystem: Host-associated > Plants > Phyllosphere > Unclassified | place: USA... | reverse complement strand
GCGTTCCAGCCGGCGCCGGTCACGCTCTGTGGCAACCAGCCGCCGGTTCCGTTGCCGGGGTAGAGCCACAGGACACCGGAACTGTCGCGGCCCACGACATCAGCTGTGCCGTCACTATTGAAATCACCGACACCGATGGCCTCCGACCCGCAGAACCAGCCATATCCCGCCCACGCTGAGTTCAGCCAACCGCCCTTTCGATCACCGCGCTCTATCCACATCCCGCCACGGTTGGAGACGGCTACGTCAACGAATCCGTCGCCTTGGAAGTCGCCGATCCCTAGGCTATTAGTCTGGTTATTCCAGCCGGCGGATACCTGCACACGTGGCATCCATCCCGCCGAGCCATTTCCGGGGTAAAGCCACAGGTCGCCGGCGCCATCACGGGCCAGAATGTCAGCCTTGCGGTCCCCATTAAAGTCGTTCTTGACGACGTCCGACGCGGAAGTTGACGGAGCCAGATCCCGGTTCGCGCTGGCTGCGGCAGGCGCCCCCCGGTTCCCCGATCAGCTCCACGAGGGTTTACGCCACGACCACTAATGCGTAGGGCCACATGGCCGGTAGAGCCAGCGCCATGGAACGAACCCAAACCTAAAGAGGGCTCCTCACAGTGGAGGTGTTCCCAACAGAACTGATTCAATTGCACGTCCGGCAGCAGCGAACCGACGCCATCAGACTGCTGGGGCCAAAAATATACGTCCTACCGGGGCCAATCTAAGTTGACACAATCATTTGGCGTTTCCTCGCCGCTGCTTCAGCGACGCGCTTTCGTCATTTCGGGGGATTGCATGAGTCGAAACTGATCTCCGGGCAGTTCTTCCTTGTCACGGGTTCTCTGCCGGAGGAGACTTGAGGCGACGGCCTTCCATCTCGGGCCGCCCGCGGGGCCACCCGGCTGCGGGGCCTCACAGCACCCTGTAGTGGCTGGTGGATCAATGAGCTCCATGACACCCCTCGAAAAGGCCGGTCAGCGGTTGCGCCATCTCTTGGCCTTGGTGATTGTCGCCCTGATTGGATGTCTTTGCGGGTGCGAGTATGAGCCCGATAACGTCGCCCTCCCGTCCACCAATTCTCCAACTTTGGAGGCCCGCACGGCCCCGCCACTGCCGGACGGAAACGACCCCCGCCCGTTCCCGCCGCTGCCGGAGAGTGGAGACATTGACGCCGGCACATACCTCGTCCCCGTCGCCGGCCATACGGAACCTTTCGAGATCACCGTCCCAGACGGCTGGTTTGCTCTCGACGGCGGAAGTGTGGGCAAGGACGACCCGGATCACCCAGCTGAATGGGCCGTCCACATAACTCTTTTGCCTGTCAACTATGTGGCGATGGACGCATGCAAGTGGAGGGGCGCCCTTTCCGATGACGGTCCGTCGGCCGAGGCCTTCGTTGACGCGATGGCGGCGCAGTCGTCAACGGCAAGTACCCCTCCCGTCAAGGTCACGGTGGGCAACTACTCAGGCTTCGAGTTCGACCACTTCGTCGAGGCCAACGTGGACATGAACGCCTGCGACGGCGGTGAATTATGCATTTACTCAAGACATACACAAGCCTGCTCACGCTGGTACTCCACCCGGGGCGAACGCGAAACCTACCGGGTGGTCGACCTGAACGGCAAGCGGGCTGTCGTCGCGGTGGGCCGTATCGACGAATCAATCAATCCGGAGCTGATGAGAGAGGCACGCGCCGTCTTCGACTCGATCGTGTTCTAGTCCTACAAGTGACCAGCTGATCCGATAAGCGATCCCGCCCGCGGGCGCCGGCTCCTTCTCTGAACCCCCTCCATGTCTTATAACCGAGGTGCCTCGAATCCCTAACGTTCCGAGACAAATCAATGGCGCGGATTGTGAACAGGAGTGCTGAACAAACGGGCACTTGTGCACAGGAGTACCGGCCAGTCACTGATCGCAACCCGTCTGCACAAACCCCAAAATTCAGCGGGATTTTGTGCAGTCGGCTTCTGAAAACGACAGATTCGGATGGGTGGGGGAGTGTTCCATTGCTGGTGTCCCACTTCTAAGGAACTGGGACGATCCCGGTCGGCACCTAAGGCACCTGCGCCGGCATCTGGTATCGCATGAACCTCAGGCGTTGGTTGGATGGCCCATGTTCCACTGGGTCAGGACGGACCGTTTCACCGATTACTCGATTTCTTCAAGCGTCTGGAAAGATAGCCTTGACGCCGGGCGTTCCGGTTTGGCTTGCCCTGGGTGGGCGTTTTTACCGGGGGAACCATGGCACGAAAACTCTTCTGCGAACTTTCGCCGATCACATACCGCATTTCTGTGCAGCGCATGATCCTGAACCGCAAATTGCGCGACCTGTTCTCTCCCACAGTCTTTGCGCGGCGCCAGCCGGAAGAGGTCCTTCCTGCGGTTGTCTACCGTCACAACTCACTGATCCGCCGCAAGCTGGGCAACGTGGACTTGCACCTCCAGGAAAATAAGGCGGTAAGTCTGGGGATCGCCGCGCCTCTGGTGAACTCAGTCGTCATTCGTCCCGGCGAGACCTTTTCGTTCTGGAAGCTGGTAGGGAGTTGCACTGAAGCCAAGGGATACCGCGAGGGCCTGGTCATCAACCATGGCCGAGCCGATTCCGGAATTGGTGGCGGCCTGTGTCAATTCACGAACCTTCTGCATTGGATGGTCTTGCACAGCGAGCTGACTGTGGTGGAGCATCACCACCACGGGGACCTGGACTTGTTTCCGGACTTCAATCGTCAGATCCCGTTTGGTTCGGGCACTTCGATCATCTACAACTACTTGGACTACCGGGTTCGCAATGACACGGACCAGGCTTTCCAATTCCTGGTAAGTACCAACGACGAATACCTGTGTGGTGAACTTCGCGCCGAGCACGTCCCGGATGTGAAATTCCACATCCGTGAAGAGGACGCCTACTTCTACGAGTCCGGGAATAAGGTTTACCGCCATAACCGGGTGATGAGGCTGACCCGGGACAAACGGACAGGTCTTGTGACCTCGAAGCAACAGATCATCGAGAACAACGCCTTGGTCGTTTACGACCGTTCCCTCATCAACGCCCCAGTCCTGCCAGCTCCGGTTCCTTCTGTTCCAACGGAGGACGACCGGGTGGCTCCAGCTCCTGCCTAATCATCCCTACCAAGCCGGTGAACCTGACAGTGTAATCTCCTGAACATCAGGGGAGTCCCAGCTGCCGCGTTCCGTATCCAAGGAAGTGGGACATCCCAGTACTCCGGTCTCCAAGTCCAAGTTGGCGTCGTGTTCAAAGGAAGTGCAGGTCAGACTTGGGCGAGTCCATACCGTCTAACGCTTCGACGGCCATTTGCGAAGAAGAGAGCACCGTGCACCCTCATAACTCTCACCCTTCGGGCTATTCTCCGAGTCAGCCGGGGCAGGTCCGGGCTCCGCCATTGCCTGCGTGGGCTACGACGTTCAGGACTGTCCTGCTGATCGGTGCCGGTCTTCTGGTGCTGTTATTGCTATTTCTTATTGGTACGGCCACATTAGGACCGGCTGATATGTACAGCGAGGGCGGTCTGGGCGTTCTGCAGGCCACCATCTGGCTAGGATTGGGAACGATCCTACTGACATTCCCGTACCTGATTGCCAGCATCGTCTACGCTGGTCTGTGGGCAACCAAGCTGCGCGGCAGGGGCTATCGTCCGTACACGGCCACCAGTTGAATCTTGGTGGTGGGCCCGGTTGTTGTTGCCTTACCCGTAGTGGTCTTGGTAGCGCTGATTACCGCTGACCCCAGCATGTTGTGATGCCCCTGACCAGACCGACAGGGAAGGAAAACGGATCATGATTTCCGACCGCAAGCGGCACAATGAAGCCGTCTATGCGGAGCATCAAGCGGCAGTGGCAGCCGGGGAAAAGCGCGTACTGCGCAACACCTCCACCGGCGAATTGCACAGCTACCCGGCAGACGAAATCGGCTTTACGCCAGGCGCAGGGCAAGCCCAGGTCAGTACGTGGTGGGGGATGGCGATCGTCGCGACCGGTGCAGCACTACTATGCATATTTTCGATAGTGCTGCTGCTCGCTCCGCTGGCGCAGGGCCGAGGTCCGATGTGGACCGCGCTGGTCTTGACTGCCCTGGGAGGTAGCGTCACTTTCTACACGGTGTCGATGTCCCGCCTTGAATACCGGGCCACGCGGCTGCGTAAGTTGCGAGGCTCACCCAGGCCAAGTCCATCCGGCCGGGCAGACATATAGGGAGATCTGGGATATTGCCCGGTCTCCGCCGCGGGCAATATCCCAATCTCAGCCGTCCTCTTTCAAAGGGAGTGGAACACCCTGTAGCCAAAGCTGCTACAACGACTAGTCAGACTTACGGGCACCTGCGCGGCATCGAAAGCCTTCGGCGTCGGCGTACTCGAAGAGTTCGAGGTTGATGCCTTGAACATTCATGGCGGTCACTGTCAATGAGCAGCTTCCCCGGGCCCCCAGTTTCGTCGCCATCCATCCGGGCTCCCGATCAGTGATCGGGCCTTCGACGTAGCAGACCTCAGCCCCAAGGGCGTTCTCAAGGTCGTGGGTGGCTTGGCGAAGTGATCTGATAGTGAGACCGAAATGGTCAATGCCGCGAATTCGGGCACGGTTCATGATTCCCCCTTGGTGTGATGCGAGTAAGGCCCAGGTTTGGCCCTGTGCGAATGCGAGGTGTTTCGGATGCGGGCGGGCGTCCGAATAGAGCTGATGCGTTAGAGGTTGGTGCCGCCGGTGGCGTCGATCTTCTGCCCGGTGATCCAGCGCGCTTCGTCTGAGGCAAGGAAAGCTACGATGCTTGCGATATCGTCGGGCTGGCCCACTCGGCCCAGGGCGCTGCTGGCAGCGACGCCGGCCTGGGCTTCTTCGTTGCCGCGGAGCCAGCCCGCGTTGATGTCTGTGTCCACGACACCCGGGGCGACCGAATTCACGGTGATTTCCCTGGGCCCGAGGTGTTTGGCGAGAGTAAGGGTGAAAGCTTCAATAGCTCCCTTGGTGAGGGCGTAACCAATGATTTCCGGGAATGCTATGCGCGTGACCCCGGAGGAGATGTTGATGATGCGGCCCCCGTCAGCGATCCGGGTCAGCCCTTCCTTGACGATGAAATAGGGTGCGTTGACGTTGATGGCCTGCTGGGTTAGGAAGTCTTCCCGGCTGAAGTCCTCAATCGCTCCTCGCAGGGTGACCCCGGCATTGTTCACGAGGACTTGGATCGGCTGGTTCAGGACGCCGGCTTCGGCAGCGGCTTTGTCGTAGGCCGCCCAAAAATCCTGTGCTGCAGTGTTGGCTCCAAGGTCGGCTTGGAAAGGGAAGGCCTTGCCACCCGCAGCTTCGATTGAGGCCACCACGGCGGCGGCCGCCTTTCGGTCCCGTCCGTAGTGAACGGCGACAGTCAGGCCTGAGTTGGCAAGGCGGGAGGATATTGCCTCGCCGATTCCTCGGCTGGCTCCGGTCACGACGGCGATGTGGTCTTTGTGTGTTTCGCTCATGGATGAGATACTTACATACGTTTATCGATCACTACAAGAAAGATTTCGAAAACTTATTGTAGCGCTGACCACAGCATGAAAAACCACTCTCGTGGAGGCAACCGGAATAGATGCCGGCTGCTGGGGGCTCTTCTTGAGGGGATCAACGAGAGGACGACGATGTCAGGAAAAGCAGGCCAAGGCCGGAAATTCAATATCGACGAGGCCCTGGAGGCAGCCACCTTGGTCTTCTGGGACAGCGGTTACGAGGGGACCTCACTTGCTGAGCTCACCAGGGCCATGGGCATCAACCCGCCCAGCCTGTATAAGGCCTTCGGTTCCAAGGAGGACCTCTTTTTCTCCGTTGTGGACCACTACAACGCCACCCACGGAAGCTTCATGTCCATCGCATTCGCGGAAGAAGGGACCGGGCTGGGGCTCATGCGCCGGTTGCTGATCGAAGCCGCTGACCACTACCCGTCAAAGACGTTCCCGGGAGGCTGTCTGGTGATCAGCTCTGCCGTGGCTGTGACCTCCGCGAACCGTCATGTCGCTGAGCGGCTGTCCAAAATGCGTAACGACAACATTCTGGCCATGGCAGATGCATTGGCCCGGGATCGCGAAGCCGGCAGGATCCCCGAATCCACCGACACCCATGCGATGGCGGCCTTCGTCGGAGCGACATTGCAAGGGATGAGCCAGCAAGCCCGCGACGGCGCCAGCAAAGAAGACCTACTCCGGATCGCACACTACGCCATCTCTGCCATCGAGGCCTGACAGCGAACAGGCGCACGTAGACGGGAGTCTCCGTAGCTGCCGTCCCGGGGAGCAGCAGGCCGGTACAAGCAACAGGACACAGCTCGGCGAACCCGGCGCCTCGGTGAACTGTCTGGCTCCTCAACAAGCAGCGGACGACGGCCGCGCCGGCTGCGGCTCAAGCAGCTCCACCACGAGTCTCGTACATCTACGCAAGCAACAGCTCGTCGTGCTACCAGAAGTTATGGGCCAAGGAGCGGGAGATTCGCAATGCAGGCGGCACGTGGATTGGGCCAACAATTGTTGTGTTGTACCCAGGGTTCCGACCTGAGGAGCCAGGAAAGCCGCAAGTAGAAGACAGTGACGGAAAGGGCGCTCCTGGGCTTTCTTGCAGCCACCAACACTTGCGTGAGCACACGCGCGGGGTATGACGAGCACATCGTTTGGACCCAGTAACACGTCTCGGTCTTGCCGGGATAGTTGTGCCAACGAATTCGCCCTGGAGTTTACGAGTTTGATGTCGTCGTCGTTGATCCTGGTTGGCGGGTGCGGCTTCCAATGGTCGGAGATGAGAGTTCTTGGCGGCTTGAAGGAACACTGAACAAGGGCATGAGCCACTGAATCAGCGGTCCGATCAGAAACGCTTCGGCTATGGTGCCGATCCCGAGGGTTCCGCCCAACAGCCAGCCAGCTGCGGCAACCGTTATCTCGATCAATGTGCGGCAGTTGCGGATCGACCAGCCGGTCCGTTGGGCCAGGCCGGTCATCAACCCGTCCCGTGCGCCGGGGCCGAAGGAGGCCCCAAGGTAGCTGGCGCTGGCGACGGCCAGGAGCACCAGTCCCCCGGCAAGATAGACGAGTTGCCAGAGAAGCCCGCTGGCTTGCGGAATCAGAGGCATCGACAAGTCGACGAAAGCGCCGATCAGGACGGCGTTCGCCAAGGTGCCCCAGCCGGGCCGCATCTTCAGTGGGATCCACAGGAGGAGCACCAAAAAGCTGATTGCGACGATGACCATTCCGGTGCTTATCCCCGTCAGCCGAGCCAGACCTTGGTGGAAGATGTCCCATGGGGAGATCCCAAGCCCAGCCTTGATAAGGACTGCGATGGAAAAGCCGAAGAGTGACAGTCCGGCGAGCAATTGAGCGATTCTGCGTGTCAACATCACCTCAGCATTCCGTGAACTGGCTTTGAAATATGTAGCCAGTTTGAACCTCTGGCTATCTTCCTGGTCAGAGCTCGTTGACGGATCTCAATCGGCATGTGTATTTCTCAACAGCTGGACCCGGGGCCCCCTGTTCACCCGACGGATTGCTTGATGAGTGTGACGAGTGGATCTATATGGGTCAGCTGCGGATGGTGCCCTGCGCCCGGCATCGAGACGAGCTCAACGTTTGGAAGTGATTCGAGCTGCCCAACCATGCCCGGTGCGATTGGGTCCTCGCTTCCCGTAATGATGCGGACCGGGCCGGTGAATCGCCCCAGGGCCTCCTGGAGTTCGCTACGCCACTGTTTCGATCCTGCAAGGGCGAGTTGCCTGGCCACCTTCTTGGCGCTGCTTCGTTTGATGTCACTGAGGCTGGACTGGAGAGCAGCCGCGTTCGCTTCTGATCCGGTCAGTTGGCGTGACAGCCGCGCCGGACTGGTGTGTCGCAGGTAGGTGGATACGAGCGGCCGAAGCCCGGCTGGGACGCCCGTTGGGGTTTGGAGGAAGAACGGTGCGACCAGTGTCAGGGACTTGACCCGCTCCGGGAACCGGTCCGCCGCGACCGCTGCCGCAGCCGCGCCGATGGAATGGCCGATGAGGTCAGCAGGTTCACCGCCCAGCACATCGGGAAGCCACTGCTCCCAGTCCTGAATGCCTGTTCCTCCGCTGAGGCCGAGTCCGGGAAGGTCGACGACGCGCGCGCCGACACCCGAAGCGACGCCGGCCCATGTGTCTGCGTTGACCGGCAAGCCGGGAAGGACCACCCGGCTGGATCCGGCTACTCCGAGCTCGAATGTCCTTACACCGCCGGCGTCGACGAATCGGCGGCCGTCAGCCATGCCGTCGCCAAACCGGTGTGCGGCCAAGTAGTCGGCCCACCGTTCCAGGGACACCAGTACGTCCGGCATCTGTATCCCGTGTCTGTCTGCGAACTCGATGGCTGACTCTGTCGGATAGCGGTCGGCGGACATGAAGGAGAGTGTCTCGGGATCCGCCCTGGTGATCCGCTGCGGGAGTCGCTTGATGACGCCGACCGGCATCCGTACCCGCGGAACCTTGACTCCGAGGTGCCGCCCGACGTGGGTGAGCAGGTCAGCCAGCGGCGGGGTAGCGTCGTCGAGAATCCAATAAGCCTTGCCCGCAGCAGTGGGATCGACCGCTGCTGCCGTCATGAAGGCAGCCAAGTAGTCGACCGTGACGACCGGGAGGAACGTCGATCCGTTTCCGGGCAGTGCGGCCACGGCTCCCTCCCAGATTTGCGCGATGGTGGTAGCCAGGCCGATGAGCTGGTCGGACTCCCCGGTCACGCTGTCGCCGATCAGGCTGGACGGATTGACGATCGTCCAGGGGACTCCGTGCTCCAAGGCACGTGCTTGGAAGATGGCGTCGGATTCCACTTTCGACGCCTCGTAGGCGCCAAGTTCCTTGTAGACCGCGATGAGGTGGTCATCTGACCACGGGACAGTGGCGGGGTCCTGTCCGCCCACCCGGTAGCCCGACACGTGGACGACGCGCTGCAGGTTGGGGAGGTCCTTTGCGAAGTCGATCAGTTTCTCGACGATGCCAACATTTGCGCTGCGTGCCTCCTGGGCGGTCATCCCGAATCGGTAGGTCCCGGCGCAGTTGTGGATCTCGGTGATGAACGGCAATGTCGATGGTCCACCCGCGACGATCCCGGGAGCATCGAAGTCGACGATCGTCGTCCTGATGCTACGTTCCAGGCCATGCTCCCTGACCCATCGCTCCACACGCGCTCCGGACTCGGCGGTCCGGACTGCCGCTGTCACGTTCGCGCCAGCCTTTGCAAGGGTCAGGACGAGGTGCCGGCCGACCATTCCCGAGGCCCCGAAGACCAGGGCGTTGCGGGAGTCTGCGTGGGGTGTCATCGCGTCCTCCCGGCGGTCTGGCAACGCTGGTTGACAAGCTCCGCTACCGCACCAGCAGCCGCAGCAAGGGGTTGGGTGCTCTGCGTGGTGCGAGAGGCTATGGTCGCAGTCTCCGCCGACGGCACAAGAACGGCCGCCGGCGGCCGCGCGTCTTCGGCGTCAACACCGCTGGTCTGGACGGGCTGGAGCAGGGGCTCTGAGAGCCGTTCTCTTGTCGGGGTTCCTTTGGATGGCATGAAGAAATAATAGACCAGTCTATATATTTTACAAATCACTCAAGTGCCCGGGCGAACGAGGCCTGCCTGGCAGTTAAACGCAGGTGCCGCCGTCGTACTTCTTGTGAAAGTACGACGGCGGCACTCGCCTTAAGGACGCTGGTGGCCGCTAGGCCGTCTGGCCGGCGTGCTGGCCTTCCGAGATCTCTTCAACAACCTTGGCGTTGAAGGCGGGGAGGTCGTCCGGGTTGCGGCTGGTGACCAGTCCCTGGTCGCACACCACTTCTTCATCGCTCCAGTTGGCGCCCGCGTTCTTCAGGTCCGTCTGGAGCGTGTGGTACGAGGTGACGTTGCGGCCCTTGATCACTCCGGCTTCGATGAGGATCCACGGTCCGTGGCAGATCGATGCCACTGGCTTGTGCTGCTCAAAGAAGGAGCGCGTGAAGTTCTGGGCGTCCTTGTCCACGCGGAGGTTGTCCGCGTTGACGACGCCGCCCGGGAGAACCAGGGCGTCGAAGTCGGAGGCGTTGGCGTCGGCCACTGCGAGGTCGACGTCGAACGTGTCGCCCTTGTCCACGCCGTTGAATCCTTGGAGTTTTCCCTTGGAGAGGGCCACAAGGGTGGGCTCGCCTCCGGCGTCCTTGATGGCCTGCCACGGGCTGGTGAGTTCCACCTGCTCCACGCCGTCCGTCAAAAGGAATGCGACCTTCTTGCCTGCGATGTTGTGTTCTGACATTGTTCCTCCTCTTGTTCGGCTGCTTTTTGGGCATGTGCCGGTGCTGCGAGAGTTGTTTGTCTGACCTGAACCAGCCTAGGGAAGGATGCTTTAGTAAGCAAGCTGACTATTTCGATGGGGTTGGTGAACATAATCCTAACCGGACATATTCAGTCGCAGCGAAAACCGGACTCGTACCTCGCTAAGCCAAGCACGACGGCGGTCCCCGCCTCAGTCTGAGGTGAGGACCGCCGTCGTGGTTCAGCTATCCGCGGGCGTCCCGCGTGCTGAACTTGAACCCTGCAAAGCCCACGAGGCCGGCTGTCCAGGTGAAGGTTACTATCGCAGCGGTGAGAGTACCCAGGTCCGCGGCCGGGTACGACCCTGTCACCAAGCCGGGATCAAACAGCAGGACCCCGGCCACTGTGGGCAGGTAGGCAAAAGCCGGAGTCAGCAAGAGCAACATCAACGACAGTTGCGACACTACAATCAGCGCAAACAGCGGTATTAGCGTCTGCTTGAGCAAGATGCCCAGCGCGAACCCAATGAGGGCTATGGCATCCCAGAAAGCGATGGCACCAACCCAGCGGAGAACGAGGCTTGCCGGAATGGTTCCGTTGACGACGGAAAGTTCGCCGAGACCGGATTGGGACAGCAGGCTCAGCAGCGGGATGGTCACCAGACCCAGCAGCGTGACAAAGACGGTCAACGCAGAGCATTTTGCCACGTAGAGGCGCTCGCGGTTCGGCGCGGCCACCAGGCTTGTCCGCAGTTGGCCCGACACGTACTCACTCGATGCGGAAATGACGCCGATAACGATGATTCCAATCAGTCCCAGCGCAACCCAGTCAAAGCCCACGGTCTCCGGACTCGCCCCTGGGGCCAGGCCGGGGTCATTCGTTCGGAGCGCTTCCCCCACCGGACCCGCCTGGGACCACCCGACGAGGACGACGATGAGCCACGTCAGGGCGGCAGTGATCCACACGGACCTTAAAGTGACGAGCTTGGTGAGTTCGGCG
>Ga0308160_10007087_pt1 | contig 11241 bp, 10 predicted proteins | sample PhyFR1_FD_201036 | JGI IMG/M metagenome (GOLD analysis project Ga0308160, IMG submission 201036) | Phyllosphere microbial communities from UC Gill Tract Community Farm, Albany, California, United States - DLSLF.R1 | ecosystem: Host-associated > Plants > Phyllosphere > Unclassified | place: USA... | reverse complement strand
ATTGTTATCCGGAAGAGGCACAAAAAGTATTTGTTAAGGGACTTGAGGACCTTGAAGATCGTTCAAAAGACCAATTTAAAAATTCTTTTATAAGTCTTACTCCGGAGCAACGTACACAGCTTTTGGGAAAACTAAGAGATGAGACAGTTGCTGCACAAAAATCAGATAAAGACGAGGAAACCAAACGTCAGGAACAAGAAGCTGCGGAACTTGAGAAAAAGCCTGAGAAAGAAAGAGCAGGTAATCCATTAGCCGCTAAAAAGCCGGCAAACAAAAGTTATTTCTTTGCCATTGCCCGTGATTTAACCATTTTAGGATACTTTACTTCCGAAATCGGTGCGACACAAGCATACGAATATATCCACATTCCAGGCAGATATGATGGTTGTGTTGATTTAAAACCAGGTCAGAGAGTTTACGCATAATTTAAATATTAAGATGAATTTAAATACTAAAGCGACAGCGCAAAATACATACGATGCAATTGTAATTGGATCTGGGATTAGTGGCGGCTGGGCTGCAAAAGAATTAACCGAAAAAGGTTTAAAAGTATTATTACTTGAGCGCGGTAGAAATATTGAGCACATCAAGGACTACACCACTGCCATGAAAAAACCATGGGAGTTTGAACACCGCGGTCGTTTAACAGAAGAACAAAAACGTACCCACCCTGTTCAGATGAGAGATTATCCATATCAGGAATTTAATGAAAGTTTCTGGGTAAATGACCTGGAATGCCCTTATACCGAGACTAAACGTTTTGACTGGTACAGGGGTTTTCATGTAGGTGGTAAATCGTTAATGTGGGGTCGTCAGAGCTATAGATTCAGCGACATCAACTTCGAGGATAATAAAAAAGATGGTCATGGTAATGACTGGCCTATCCGTTATAAAGATCTTGAAAAATGGTACGACTATACCGAGCGTTTTGCTGGTATCAGTGGACAAAATGAAGGTTGGCCTGCACTACCTGACGGACATTTCCTTCCACCGATGGAAATGAACTGCGTAGAAAAGTCTGTTAAAAAACGTATTGAGGATCATTACAAAAGAGAAAGAATTATGACAATTGGCCGTACAGCCAATTTAACTGTTCCGCATCTTGGTCGTGGAAAATGTCAATATAGAAATCTTTGTAGCAGAGGTTGTCCTTTTGGTGCATATTTCAGTACCCAATCTTCTACCCTACCTGCTGCTATGGCGACAGGAAACCTGACTTTACGCCCATATTCATTAGTGAGCCACATCATTCATGATAAAGAGACTAAAAAAGCAAAAGGTGTAATGGTGATTGATTCAGAAACCAATGAAAACATGGAATTCTATGCTAAAATTGTGTTTGTAAACGGATCAACATTAGGAACAACCTTTATTCTATTAAACTCTACTTCTGATGAACATCCTAATGGATTAGGTAATGCAAGTGGTGAACTTGGTCATAACTTAATGGATCACCACTTCCGTTGTGGAGCATCAGGAACTGCAGAAGGTTTTGATGATAAATATACTTACGGCAGAAGAGCCAACGGTATTTATGTACCACGTTACCAGAATATGGGTAACGATAAACGCGATTACTTAAGAGGATTTGGTTACCAAGGTGGTGCAAGTCGTACAGGATGGCATAAAGACGTTGCTGAACTTGCGTTTGGTGGTGATTTTAAAGACCAGATGACTGTTCCAGGTGTTTGGAACATGGGTCTTGGTGGATTTGGAGAATCTTTACCATACCACGAGAACAAAGTAACCATCGATAAATCTAAAAAAGACAAATGGGGTTTACCGGTATTGGCAATTGATTGTGAATTCAAAGAGAATGAAACAAAAATGCGCGAAGCCATGAAAAATGATGCTGCCGAAATGCTTGAAGCTGCGGGTATGAAAAACATCGTTACTTATGACAACGGTTCAACTCCTGGTATGGCGATCCACGAACAGGGAACTGCAAGAATGGGCGCTGATCCAAAGACTTCAGTGTTGAATAAATGGAACCAAATGCATGAGGTAAGCAATGTATTCGTAACGGATGGTGCTTGTATGCCTTCTATTGGTTGTCAGAATCCATCATTAACTTTTATGGCACTTACAGCGAGAGCAGCGGATTATGCAGTTTCTGAACTTAAAAAAGGGAACCTCTAATGGCTGAAAAAAAGGTAAGAATGGGAATGGTTGGTGGTGGAAAAGATGCCTTTATTGGAGCTGTTCATCGCATTGCCGCAAACATGGACGGACAAATTGAATTGTGCTGCGGTGCATTCAGTTCAAATGCTGAAAAAGCAAAAGAATCCGGACATGCCCTGTTCATTGATGAAAACAGAAATTACGGTAGCTATAAGGAGATGTTCGCTTCCGAGCGTGAACTTCCTGAAGCACAAAGAATGCAATTTGTAAGTATTGTTACGCCAAATTTTGCACATTTTGAACCAGCCATGTTAGCCCTGGAAGCGGGCTTCCATGTGCTGATCGACAAGCCAATGACCTTGACACTTGATGAGGCCAAAAAGCTACATGCAAAAGCGGAGGAAACTGGCTTAATGGTATGCTTAACGCACACTTACTCCGGGTATCCGATGGTGAAACAAGCCAGGCAGATGGTTAAAAACGGAGAATTCGGCCAGATCAGAAAGATCATGGTAGAGTATCCGCAAGGATGGTTAAGCAAGTCGTCAGAAAATGACGGTAATAAACAAGCTGCATGGCGCACTGACCCTTCTAAAAGCGGAATCAGTGGCTGTATGGGCGATATAGGTACACATGCTGCTCAACTTGCAGAGTACATTTCAGACCTTAAGATCTCTCACCTTTGTGCAGATCTTAATATTGTTGTTGATGGCAGAGCCCTTGACGATGATGGCAATATCTTATTGAAGTTTGACAACGGCGCCAATGGTGTTTTAGTGGCTTCTCAGATTGCAGCCGGTGAAGAAAATGCATTGACCATTAAAGTATATGGTGAAAAAGGGGGCTTGGAATGGCATCAGGAAGAGCCAAACACCTTGAAAGTGAAATGGCTTGATGCACCTGCTCAGATTTATAGAACAGGACATGATTACCTATCGTCTTTTGCTAAACACAATACCAGAACACCAGCCGGACATCCTGAAGGTTACCTGGAGGCATTCGCGAACATCTATAGAAACTTTGTCTTAACGATTAGAGCGGTAGAAAAAGGTGAAAGCCCGAGTGCTGAACTATTGGACTTCCCTACTGCTGCAGATGGTGTACGTGGTATGGCCTTTATAGAAAATGTAGTGGCTTCTGGCAAATCAGACCAGAAGTGGTACGAATTTAAAATTTAACGATGACAACAATTAAAGGACCTGCTGTATTTTTAGCACAGTTTATCCAGGATCAAGCGCCATTTAATTCTTTAGAAGGCATTTGTGAATGGGCCGCCGGACTTGGCTTTGTTGGTATCCAGATGCCAACGCTGGACAGCCGTTTCATTGACCTGCAACTGGCCGCTGAAAGTAAAACTTATGCGGATGAACTTAAAGGAAAAGTAAACAGTTTTGGTTTAGAAATTACTGAACTTTCTACCCATTTACAAGGCCAACTTGTAGCCGTTAATCCGGCTTACGATTTGGCATTTGATGCATTTGCCCCCGAAAGTTTAAGAAATAATCCGAAAGCCAGAACCGAATGGGCTGTACAGCAATTAAAGTTTGCTGCAAAAGCATCGCAGAATCTTGGGTTGAATGCACATGCTACTTTTAGCGGTTCATTATTATGGCACATGTTTCATCCATGGCCACAACGCCCGGAAGGTTTGGTTGATGCTGGTTTCACTGAATTGGCTAAAAGATGGTTACCGATACTAAATGAATTTGATAATTGTGGTGTAGATGTGTGTTATGAAATACATCCGGGAGAAGATTTGTTTGACGGCATCACTTATGAGATGTTCTTAGAAAAAGTAAATAATCACCCGCGTGCTTGTTTACTTTATGATCCCTCCCACTTTGTTTTACAACAACTGGATTATATCCAATACATCGATTTTTATCACGAACGCATTAAAGCTTTTCACGTAAAGGATTCTGAATTTAACCCAACAGGAAAACAAGGCACATTTGGTGGTTACCAAAGCTGGGCAAACCGTGCAGGGCGCTATCGCTCTCCAGGAGATGGACAGGTTGACTTTAAGACAATTTTCAGTAAACTAACGCAGTACGACTTTAAAGGCTGGGCCGTTATGGAGTGGGAATGCAGCTTGAAAGATTCTAATGTAGGTGCAAAAGAAGGCGCTGAATTTATCAAAAAACACATTATACCAGTTACAGATCGTGCATTTGACGATTTTGCAGCTACTGGTGCTGATGAAAACTTTAACAACAAAATTTTAGGAATTTAACCGGCTCGCTCGGTTTAACAACATACTTATGAAAAAATTAACCTATTTACTGGGATGTTTAACAATTGCTTTTGCATCCTGCGGAAGTCCTGATTCCTCCAAGCAAGCCGAAGGCGAAAAAGCAGCGGACGGCACAGCAACTACAGCTGAAGCTGGTGCTGGCGCTGGTGCTGTACATAAAGGCAAGCAACTTATCGAAAAATCTGACTGCCTGGGCTGTCATGCGGAGAACTCAAAAGTTGTAGGTCCATCTTACGTAGATGTGGCAGCTAAATATCCGGTTAGTGAACTGAACGTAGATGAGTTGGCTGACAAAATTATTCGTGGTGGAAACGGTGTTTGGGGAGAAGTTCCTATGACACCGCATCCAAACCTTTCAAAAGATGATGCTAAGGAGATGGTGAATTACATCCTTTCCCTGAAAAAATAAAACAATCAAAAAACCAAGTATAAGCGATGGAAAACAAAAAGAATGATCAAAACGCCACAACCAGGCGTTCATTTCTGAAATCGGGTGCAATTGCTACTGCGGCCTTCATGATCGTACCACGTCATGTTTTAGGTGGTAAAGGCTTTTTAGCGCCAAGTGACAGACTTATTATTGCAGGTATCGGTGTTGGCGGTAAAGGTCAATCTGATATAGCAAACTTTTATAAAAGTGGAAAAGCAGATATTGGGTTTTTATGTGATGTAGATACCCGTCGTGCGGCCAATTCTGTGAAAGCTTTTCCAAAAGCGAAATATTATAAAGACTGGCGTGAGATGTTAGACAAAGAGTCGAAGAACTTCGATGCCGTGTCTGTATCCACTCCGGATCATAACCATGCTATTCAGGCCTTGGCTGCCATGCAGTTGGGTAAACATGTGTATGTTCAGAAACCTTTAACCCATGATATTTATGAAGCCAGAGCATTAACTGCTGCTGCTAAAAAATATAAAGTGGTAACACAAATGGGTAACCAGGGTGCATCTAACGATGGACCACGTCAAATGAAGGAATGGTATGATGCAGGTTTGATTGGTGATGTGCATACGGTTTATGCCTGGACAGACCGACCAGTTTGGCCTCAGGGTATTCCATGGTCTACAAATAAATTGGAAGTACCTAAGGAATTGGATTGGGACCTATGGTTGGGTACAGCCCCTTATAAAGATTACGTAGACAAACTAGTTCCTTTCAACTGGAGAGGTTGGTGGGATTACGGAACCGGCGCCTTGGGCGATATGGGTTGCCATTTGTTAGAAGCACCTTTCAGTGTTTTAAATCTGAAATATGCAAGTGAAGTACAGGCCAGTGTAGGTTCTGTCTATGTGGATGAATTTAAACGTGGATATTTCCCTGACAGCTGCCCGCCTTCCAGCCATGTAACCTTGAAATTCCCGAAAACCAACAAAACCAAGGGTGACGTAACCGTACACTGGATGGATGGTGGTATACAACCGGAAAGACCAGAAGAACTGGAAGCGAATGAAGTATTTGGTGATGGTGGCAATGGAACACTTTTCATTGGAACAAAAGGTAAAATGATGGCGAGCACTTATTCTGCCGATCCAAGACTACTTCCGTTAAGCAGAAATGCGAGTATCAAAGTGCCAGAGCGTTTTGCGAGGGTTAAAGGTGGTGCCGAAGGTCACTATGCACAATGGGTAGAAGCTTGTATTGCAGGACATGGCAAACAGGAAGTAAGTTCTCCTTTTGAAATTGCCGGACCATTAACTGAAGCATTGTTAATGGCAAATCTTGCCATCCGTGGTGTAGATGTTCAGGCAAAAAATGCACAGGGAAGAGTGACTTATCCAGGAAGAAACATCAAATTACTTTGGGATAACGACAATATGAAGATCACAAATTTTGATGCAGTAAATCAATATGTGAAAAGAGAATACCGTAAAGGTTGGACACTTGGCGCTTAATTAATCTTAAAATCATGAAAAAATACATATATTCTGCATTGGTGCTGACTGCTTTGTTCAGTACAAACCAAGCTGACGCGCAAACTGCAAATGCCATTCCTGGATGGCATCCATATGGAAATAAAGATGCTAAACATGGCTGGACAGCAGATAAAGGTGTTATTCACCTTGATCCAAAGTTGCGCGATGGACATGGAGTTGATCTGGTTTCAGACAAAGAATACGAAAACTTTGAATTGACTTTAGAGTGGAAAATTGCACCTAAAGGAAATAGTGGCGTTATTTTGTTTGTACACGAAGATCCGAAGTATAACCAGACTTACAACACCGGTCTGGAAATGCAGGTGCTGGATAACGAAGGTCATCCGGATGGAAAAATCACTAAACACCGTGCAGGTGATCTTTATGACCTTGTAAAGAGTACTTCTGAACCGGTAAAACCAGTTGGAGAGTGGAATAAAGTTAAGGTGGTTAGCAAAAACGGCAAACTTGAATTCACACTAAATGGTGTTAAAACAGTATCAACTACCTTATGGGATGAGAACTTCAAAACACTGGTTGCAGGAAGTAAATTCGCTGGCTGGGAAGGATTCGCTGCCTACAAAAAAGGAAAGATCGCATTGCAGGATCACGGCGATGAAGTATGGTACAAAAACATTTCCATTAAAGAACTTTAATCAAATTAATCTCAGAATATAAAATGAACTTAACTAACCGTATTAAATTATCAAGCATGATGTTCCTGGAGTTTTTCATCTGGGGATCATGGTTTGTAACATTGGGTACTTTTATCGGAAATAACCTGCAGGCGACAGGTTCACAAAGCGCAGCAGTATTTTCTACCCAATCCTGGGGAGCAATTATTGCCCCATTTATCATCGGGCTTATTGCCGACAGGTTCTTTAATGCGGAAAGAATTTTAGGAGTTCTACATCTTGTTGGTGCAGTATTGATGTATCAGATGTATCAGGCAACTAACATTGATGGATTTTATCCATATGTGTTGTCGTATATGATTCTGTTCATGCCAACACTTGCATTAGTCAATTCAGTGTCTTTTAATCAAATGAAAGATCCTGAGAAAGAGTTTTCTACCATTCGTGTCTGGGGAACTATTGGCTGGATCGTTGCCGGATTGTTGATCAGCTTCGTTTACCACTGGGATTCACCAGAAGGTATTTCTGAAGGCTTCCTGAAATATACCTTCTTAATGGCTGGAATAGGCTCCGTAATTTTAGGATTATTCAGCTTTACCTTACCTGCCACGCCACCTAAAGAATCTACAGGCGAGAAAGTAAGTGTATCCCAAATTTTGGGTTTAGATGCATTGAAATTGCTGAAGGATAGAAATTTTCTAATCTTTTTCATCTCTTCTATTCTAATCTGTATTCCATTGGCATTTTACTATCAGAATGCGAATGCCTTTCTTTCAAACATAGGCGTAGACAACCCAACTGGAAAAATGACCATCGGACAAATGTCTGAAGTATTGTTCTTATTATTACTACCAGTTTTCTTTACACGTTTCGGTTTCAAAAAGACCATTCTTGTAGGTATGCTTGCATGGGCGGCCAGATATGCCATGTTTGCGTATGGCAACGCGGGAGACCTTAGCTTTATGCTTATTTTAGGTATCGCTTTACATGGTGTGTGCTATGATTTCTTCTTCGTTTCAGGACAAATCTACACCGACTCGAAAGCAGGCGTACAGTTCAAAAGTGCAGCTCAGGGTTTGATTACCTTGGCAACTTATGGTATTGGTATGCTAATCGGATTTGAAGTAGCTGGATTAATTACAGACACTTATAAAGTAGGTGATTCTTTTGACTGGAAAATGATCTGGATTATACCGGCTGGAATTGCAGCTGTTGTATTTATCCTGTTTGCTCTATTCTTTAATGATAAGCAGAAAGTAAAAGTAGAATCGGTTTAAAATAACATAATGGATAACAAGCACAGCAGAAGAGATGCTTTAAAAAGCCTTGCAATTGCAGGAGTGGCGTTAAGTACGCCCCTTGCATTGCAAGGTTTCACCTCAAAAACGGAGCATACTTTGGCAATTAAAGGTAATGTAAATCATGCCGTATGCAGATGGTGTTTTCCAGATGTTGATCTGGATACGCTTTGCATTGAAGCAAAAAAAATGGGCATAACCGGGATAGACCTGGTAGGGCCTAAAGAATGGCCTACACTTAAAAAGCATGGCCTAACTTCGTCCATGTGTAATGGCGCAGAAATTAACTTGGTTGATGGTTGGAATGACCCTCAGTTTCATGCTACGTTGATTAAAAACTATTCAGAAATGATTCCCCTGGTTGCAAAAGCAGGCTATAAGAATTTAATCTGTTTTAGCGGAAGCAGACGTGGTAAAGACGACGAGACAGGTTGGAACAATTGTGTTACGGGCTTAAAACAAGTCATCAAAATTGCAGAAAAACATAATGTGGTTTTGGTTATGGAACTTTTGAACAGCAAAGTTGACCATAAAGACTATCAGTGTGATCATACTGCATGGGGCGTTGAACTATGTAAACGCCTTGGCTCTGAAAATTTCAAGCTGTTATACGACATTTACCACATGCAAATTGATGAAGGCGATGTTATTCGTACCATAAAAGACAATCACCAATACCTTGCACATTATCATACTGCTGGTGTACCAGGCAGACATGAAATTGACGAATCACAGGAATTATACTACCCTGCTATTGTTAAAGCCATCCTTTCGACGGGCTTTAAGGGATTCCTGGCACAGGAATTTATTCCCCAGGCAAAAGACAAATTAGGCTCGCTTAAAGAAGCCATCAGAATTTGTGATCAATAAGAAAATTATTATGAACTCAAGAAGAATCTTTTTAAAACAAGCCGGTATTGCAGCAGCAGCCGGCTTAATACTTCCATCCTTTGCCTGTGTTAAGTCTTCAAAAGCAATAGGCCTGCAGTTATATTCGTTAAGAGATGTGCTGCCTCAGGATCCAAGAGGTGTAATTGCAAAAGTAGCCGCAGCAGGTTATAAAGAAGTTGAAACCTACGGTTATTCTCCAAAGGATGGATTTTGGGGATTAGACCCTAAGTCTTTTAAAAACCTGTTGATTGAGCACGGACTAACTGCACCAAGCGGACATTATGGTATTGATGGTTACATCAAAGACGGAAATGAAGACGATTTTAAGGCTTATATCGCAGCAGCAAGTGCTATTGGAAGCGCTTATTTAACGGTTCCTTACCTTGGCGATGACTTGCGTCAAAGTGCAGATGATTATAAAAAAGTAGCTGCCAAATTAAATAAAGCTGGTGAATTATGTAAAGCTTCCGGACTAAAGATCGCTTACCATAACCACGACTTCGAACTGAAATCATGGGGAGATACCACAGGATTAGAAATCATGCTGAAGGAAACTGATCCTAAACTGGTTGATTTTGAAATGGATATTTACTGGGTAGTAAGATCAGGAAAAGATCCTATCAAGATGTTTGAAGCTTATCCTGGTCGTTTTACCATGTGGCATGTTAAAGACATGAACAAAACAAACGAGGATAAAAATACGGAGATCGGTAGCGGTAAGATTGACTATAAAGGCATTTTTAAACATGCTAAGCAGTCTGGCGTTAAACATTACATTATGGAGCAGGAGAACTTTGATAAGGAGCCTTTTGCCAGCATAAAACAAAGCAATGAATACATAAAGAACGAATTGCTTTAAATTTTACAAACTTTAACCCATATTTGTTGAGAAAGAAGGTCCATAATTTAGTGGGCTGATTAAGAAAGAACTATATAAATGAAAGTCGCAGTTGTAGGTGCAACCGGTTTGGTAGGCACTGTAATGTTGAAAGTATTAGAAGAGCGTAATTTTCCCCTAACTGAATTAATCCCCGTTGCCTCAGAAAAGAGCGTTGGTAAGGAAATCAGCTATAAGGGTAAGAAGTATGCTGTGGTTAATATGGATACAGCAATTGCAATGAAGCCAGCTATAGCACTTTTTTCAGCCGGAGGTGATACTTCCTTAACACATGCACCACGCTTCGCAGAAGCAGGAACGATTGTAATTGACAATTCTTCTGCATGGCGCATGGACCCTTCTAAAAAGCTGATTGTACCTGAAGTGAATGAACACATGCTTTGCATTGATGATACCATTATTGCAAATCCAAACTGTTCAACCATACAAATGGTTGTTGCCTTAAAACCACTTCATTTAAAATACAAAATTAAACGTATTGTCGTTTCTACTTATCAATCTGTAACAGGTACCGGTGTTAAAGCGGTTACCCAGATGATGAATGAACGTCAGGGCATTATGGATGGGCCAATGGCTTATGCTTATCCTATCGACTTAAATGTTATTCCGCAGATAGACGTGTTCCAGGACAATGGCTATACCAAAGAAGAGATGAAAATGATTAAGGAAACGCAGAAAATCCTTGGCGACGACAGCATTAGAATTACGGCGACCACCGTTCGTATTCCAGTAATGGGCGGACACTCAGAATCTGTGAACATTGAGTTTGAAAGTGATTTTGATGTAGAAGAAGTTCGTTCAATTCTGGCAGCTTCGAATGGTATCGTTGTTGTTGATGACATCGCTAACCTGAAATACCCTATGCCTAAAGATGCGCATGAAAAAGATGAAGTATTTGTAGGTCGTATCAGACGTGATGAGTCACAGGCAAATACTTTGAATATGTGGATTGTTGCAGATAACTTACGCAAAGGGGCAGCAACAAATGCAGTTCAAATTGCAGAACTATTGATCAAAAAAGAGTTAATTTAATACTACAAACCAAAAAATGTGATGTCGAAATTGTAATCAGTTTCGACATCACATTTTTTTTGTGCGAATAATTTATCCTCCTGCCCTATGTTTAAGAACATCCTATTGGTTTCATTGCTATTCATTTACACAGGATCGCATGCCCAGGCCGAAAAAGAAAGTAACGTTGAACAACAAGATACGGTAAAGGTTACCAGC
>Ga0308160_10007085_pt1 | contig 11242 bp, 10 predicted proteins | sample PhyFR1_FD_201036 | JGI IMG/M metagenome (GOLD analysis project Ga0308160, IMG submission 201036) | Phyllosphere microbial communities from UC Gill Tract Community Farm, Albany, California, United States - DLSLF.R1 | ecosystem: Host-associated > Plants > Phyllosphere > Unclassified | place: USA... | reverse complement strand
ACAAAAGAAACGTCAGTCATGATTACTCCAAAAAGTTAATTTAAAAACTAAGATTAAAAACTACAACTTCGTTACAACCACTATCTAGTTCGATGCTTGCGGCGCCGATCAGTGGCCTTCGTGGGCCTGACCGAGGTAGACCAGCGTCAGCATCATGAAGATGAATGCCTGCAGGAACACGATCAGGATGTGGAAGATCGCCCAGATCGAGCCGGCAATCACCTGGCCGGCGAAACCGAAGACGGTTGCGGTCGAGCCAAGCAAAGCGATCAAGAGGAACAGCAGCTCACCGGCAAACATGTTGCCGAACAGTCGCATACCGAGCGACACCATTTTTGCTGCGTATTCGATGATGTTCAGCAGCAGGTTGAACGGCGCCATGTAGATGCCGAACGGTGCTGCGAACAATTCGTGGAGCCAGCCGCCCAGGCCCTTGATCTTGATGCCGTAGTACAGCATCAGGATCAGCACGCCCAGCGAAATGCCGATGGTACCGTTCAGGTCGGCGGTCGGGACGACGCGGTGGTGCGGTTCGCCCAGGCCGAGTGCGCGGAAGGTTGCCGCGAACAGGTCGACCGGCAGGAAGTCCAGCGAGTTCATCAGGGCGACCCAGACGAACACGGTCAGTGCGGCAGGGGCGATGAAGCTGCGGTCGCCGTGGACGATGGTCTTCGACTGGTTCTCGACCATTTCGACCAGCATCTCGACGGCAGCCTGGAAGCGGCCCGGCACGCCGGCGGTCGCCTTGCGCGCGGCCATCCACATGATCAGGCAGCCGATCACGCCCATGGTGATCGACCAGAACAGGGTGTCGTAGTGGATGACGTTGAAGTCAACCGGACCGTGCTGGTGCACGTTCGAGAGGTGGCCGAGGTGGTGCCGGATGTACTCTGATGCGGTGGGCGCGTGGGTCGCTGCGCCTTCTACAGTTGTCGTCGCCATTTTCAGTGCCTAAATAATAAGAATATGTAACTTTTCAGTGCCACGATGAACCCGGCGAGAAGCGCCAGCCAGTTCAGGTCACGGTACAAGTACGCAGTTGCACCCAGCAGCGCAAGCGTTAAACCGATCTTTATAAATTCCCAGAAGAAGAACGTGAGGGGGTTGGCCCCACCCGTCTTCGTTGATGCGAACAAGCGTAGTGCCATGATTCCGTTGGGCACGACGCAGCAGAGTCCGCCAAGCACCGCCGAAAACATCGCAGGCCATCCCCCCAACAGTGCAGCGAGGACGCCGGCGACCATTGTTGCGATCAATTGCAGGGAGACCAGGCGTAACATTTTTATTCTTTGCCTTGGCCGTTTGAACCGAGTTACGGTGTGGTAATTACATGAATCAGCGGGATTATATGATCGTTAGTGCATCTGAGTCAAACGATTCCCGTTGTGCTCGTTCCTGTCAAACGGGGCGAAAATGTCACACAAATATTGCTTGATTCATGGGTTTTCGCAGCAGTTAGGAGCGGGAAATACAGATGTGCAGGCAGATTTTAGGCGGAGGGATAGCTGGCTTACCGTAGTTTTGCGGTAGCGCGAGGTGTTGGCATGTGGTAACGATACGCCGCTGTATTGACGACCACGTGACGGGATATCGAGGTGCACTGTGCTGGTGCGCGCGTTGTGCGGCGACGGGTCTGCAAATTGTTCAATTGCTGTGCACAAGCTGCAAACACACTTGTGTACAGGCTTATCCACAACCCGGCTGTGGTTGTCGTAGGGTGGGCATTCTATGCCCACGCGTTCAGACGCGTTCATACCGCAAGGCCGGAGCTGGTACGAGCAGCTGCGAGTTTATCCCCTCGCTATCCACCGGTTCCTCACCATGTTTCCACACCCCTGTACACCCTTGTTCACGCGCTTGTCGACAGGCTTATCCACAAGCGCGTTTACTGACTCAGGCACGCAAGCGCGCCAGCACCCCTTCCAGAATGTCGAGGTCGGCGAAATCGATGATCATCTGCCCCCTGCCCTTCGGCCCCATCTTGAACACGACCGGGGTCGCCAGCTTGTCCGACAGCTCTTCTTCCAGGCGCACGATATCTCCCGACTTTTCCTTCTGGCGCGGCGCCGGATTGTCATTGGCCTGCTCTTCCAGTGCGCGCGCGACCAGTTTTTCGGTTTCGCGCACCGACAGGCGTTTCGCCACCACGTGGCTCGCCAGTGCGATCTGGCTGGCATTGTCCACCGACAGCAGGGCGCGTGCGTGACCCATGTCGATGTCGCCCGCCATCAGCATGGTCTGCACCGGTTGTGCCAGGTTTACCAGGCGCAGCAGGTTCGACACCGCGCTGCGCGAACGGCCGACGGCGCTTGCCGCCTGCTCGTGTGTGAAATCGAAGTCCGAGATCAGGCGCGCGATACCCTGCGCTTCTTCCAGCGGGTTCAGGTCCTCGCGCTGGATGTTCTCGATCAGGGCCATCGCCGCCGCCGCCTGGTCGTCGACCTCGCGCACCAGCACCGGGATGTCCTCGAGTCCGGCCAGTTGGGCCGCACGGAAGCGGCGTTCGCCGGCGATGATCTCGTAGCGTCCGCCATCGACAGGACGCACCAGCACCGGCTGCATGATCCCCTGGGTTTTGATCGACGCCGCCAGCTCGTTCAGCGCGCCCTCGTCCATCCGGGTGCGTGGCTGGTATTTGCCGGCCTGCAGCTGGGAGACCGGAAGCGAAGACGGCGCGCCGGCGGGTGCCGGCGTCGCATCCATGTCTCCGCCCAGCAGCGCATCCAGGCCGCGGCCGAGGCCCTTGAGTTTTTTGGTTGCCATTGTGGATAACTCTCTTCTTTACATTGTCTTGATGCGCTCGACCATTTCGGCCCCGAACGCGATATAGGCCTGGGCACCCTTCGAGGACGGATCGAAGACGACGCCGGGCACGCCATACGAGGGTGCCTCGGCCAGGCGCACGTTGCGCGGGATGATGGTTTTAAAGACCTTGCCGCCGAAGTGCTGCTCGAGCTGGGCCGAGACTTGCTGCGACAGGGTCATGCGCGGATCGAACATCACGCGCAGCAGCCCGATGATTTTTAAATCCGTGTTCAGGTTTGCATGCACCTTCTTGATCGTGTTGACCAGATCCGATAGCCCTTCCAGCGCGTAGTACTCGCACTGCATCGGGATGATCACGCCGTGCGCGGCGCACAGGCCGTTCAGGGTCAGCATCGACAATGCGGGCGGGCAGTCGACCAGAATAAAATCGTAGTCGGCGTCGACTTTCGCCAGTGCGTGCTTTAAACGCCGCTCGCGGTTGTCGAGCTCCACCATCTCGACTTCGGCGCCGGCCAGCTCGCGGTTCGCGGGCAGGACGTCGAAGCGCCCTGCTTCCGAGCGCTGGCGCGCATCATTCACCTCGGCTTCGCCCAGCAGCACCTGGTAAGTCGAGGCGTTCAGGCTGGCCTTGTTGATGCCGGCGCCCATGGTCGCATTGCCCTGCGGGTCGAGGTCGACCAGCAGCACGCGCTGCTCGAGCTTGGCGAGGCCTGCCGCCAGGTTGACGCTGGTGGTCGTCTTGCCGACGCCGCCCTTTTGGTTTGCAACACAAAATATCTTTGCCATCTGTTCTTTCGGACGAGATACTCCAGTTCATACCGTTCATACTCAATAAACCGTTCATTCGGTTTATACGATACAAACGGTATAAACGATTTATATTGTTAGCTGGTTTGCGTTGCTTTTTCGATGAAAACCAGGTGCCGCTCCGCTTCCAGTTTCGCCACCTTGATCGGGCGCAGTTCTTTCACTTTCCATTCGTCTGGCAGCCGTTCCTGCTCCTCCGGTGGCGCCGTCCCTTTCAAGGCGATGAATTGGCCGCCCTCGGCCAGCAGGTGTCCCGACCAGTTGACGAAATCCGAGAGGTCGGCAAAAGCACGCGAAGTGATCGTGTCGAAGGGTCCCGCCTTCAAATCCTGCACCTTCATCGTGTACACGGTCACGTTGCTCAGGCCCAGTTCCGCCTTCACTTGCGTCAGGAATGCCGTTTTCTTGTGGACCGTGTCGATCAGGGATACCTTGATGTCCGGCCGCGCGATCGCGAGCACGATGCCGGGCAAGCCTCCCCCTGCCCCGACGTCGAGGACGTTTTTTGCTTCCACGAACGCCGGCACGGCAGCCAGCGAATCGAGCAAGTGGTGGGTCACCATCTGCAGCGGATCGCGCAGCGAGGTCAGGTTGTAGACGCCATTCCACTTGGCCATCAGCGCCAGGTAATCCATCAGCTGTTCGCGCTGGGCCGCCCACAGCGGCAAGTCCATCTCGTCGATGCCGTCGCTGAGGATTTGGGACAATTTTTCGCGGTCAAAACCCCTCACTGTGCGGCCTCCTCGTTCGTTGCCGGGACGCTGGTAAAGCCCTTGGCGCCGCGCTTTTTCAGGTGTACCAGCAGCAGGGAGATCGCCGCCGGCGTCACACCGGAAATGCGCGAGGCCTGGCCCAGGGTTTCCGGACGCTGTTTATCGAGCTTCTGGCGCACCTCGATCGAGAGTGCCGCGATCTCCAGGTAGTCCAGATTCTCCGGCAGTTTCAGGTTTTCGTAGTGGTCGTGACGCTCGACCTCTCTCGCCTGGCGGTCGATGTAACCGGCGTATTTCAGCTGGATTTCGACCTGCTCCTTGACCGCCGGATCTTCGACGCCCGGGCCTGCCAGTGGCTGGCCTTCGACGCCGGTCATCGTCATCAGGGTCTCATACTCGACGCCCGGACGGCGCAGCAGGTCGGCCAGGTTGTATTCGCGTTCCAGTGCCTGGCCGACGACGCGTTCCGATTCGGCCGCTGCCAGGATGCGCGGGTTGACCCAGGTCGAACGCAGGCGCTCCAGTTCGCGTGCGACGGATTCGCGTTTGGTTTCGAACGCAGCCCACTGCGCGTCGCCGACGACGCCGAGCTTGCGGCCGATTTCGGTCAGGCGCATGTCGGCATTGTCTTCGCGCAGCGACAGGCGATACTCGGCGCGGCTGGTGAACATGCGATAGGGTTCGGCCACGCCCTGGGTGGTCAAATCGTCGACCAGCACGCCGAGATAGGCTTCCGAACGGCCCGGCGTCCAGGCCTCTTGTCCCTTGGTTTGCAGAGCCGCATTCAGGCCGGCCAACAGCCCTTGCGCCGCCGCTTCCTCGTAGCCGGTGGTGCCGTTGATCTGGCCGGCGAAGAACAGGCCGCGGATGGCCTTGGTTTCCAGCGAGGATTTCAGGCCGCGCGGGTCGTAGTAGTCGTATTCGATGGCGTAGCCGGGACGCAAAATAAAGGCGTTTTCCATGCCTTTCATCGAGCGCACCAGGTTCAGCTGCACGTCGAACGGCAGGCTGGTCGAGATCCCGTTCGGGTAGATCTCGTGTGTGGTGAGGCCTTCCGGCTCGAGGAAGATCTGGTGCGATTCTTTTGAGGCGAAGCGGTGGATCTTGTCTTCGATCGACGGGCAGTAGCGTGGGCCGACACCTTCGATCACGCCCGTGTACATGGGGCTGCGATCAAGACCGTTGCGGATGATGTCGTGCGTTTGCGCATTCGTATGCGTGACCCAGCACGGCACCTGTTTCGGGTGCATGGCGGCATTGCCCATGTACGAGAATACGGGCACCGGATCGAGGTCGCCCGGCTGTTCCGCGAGTACCGAGTAATCGATGCTGCGGCCGTCGATGCGCGGCGGCGTGCCCGTTTTCAGGCGCCCTTGCGGCAGCTGCAGCTCCTTCAAACGGCTCGACAGCGAGACGGCCGCCGGGTCGCCGGCGCGGCCGGCCGTGTAGTTTTGCAGGCCGACGTGGATTTTGCCGTCCAGGAAAGTGCCGGCGGTCAGCACCACGGCGCGGGCGCGGAACTGCAGACCGATCTGGGTGACGGCGCCGACGACGCGGTCGCCTTCGACCATCAGGTCGTCGACGGCTTGCTGGAACAGCCACAGGTTCGGCTGGTTTTCCAGGCGCGAGCGGATCGCCGCTTTATACAGGATGCGGTCGGCCTGGGCGCGGGTAGCGCGCACGGCCGGGCCTTTTGAGGAGTTCAAGATGCGGAACTGGATGCCGGCTTCGTCGGTGGCAATCGCCATCGCGCCGCCCAGGGCGTCCACTTCCTTGACCAGGTGACCCTTGCCGATGCCGCCGATCGACGGATTGCAGGACATTTGGCCCAGGGTTTCGATGTTGTGGGTAAGGAGCAGAGTCTTCTGCCCCATGCGTGCAGACGCGAGCGCGGCCTCGGTACCGGCATGGCCGCCGCCGACGACGATCACGTCGAATTCAGTTGGAAATAGCATGATGGAGGTGTGAGGCGAGGAATCTAATAGGCGATTATAGAAGCATTTGCGTTCGCAAACTCAGCGCCGCTGGAAAACGGCGACGATTTTGTTTCACGTGGAACACAGCAGATAGCGTTTTTCGCGCTGTTTCACGTGAAACAATGGGGATGAAAAGGCGAAAAAAAAGCCGGATCAGCGTAGGCTGTCCGGCTTTGTTCCACGTGAAACAGTCAACTCGCCAACCTCACCACGGCATCGAATGCCGTTTTCACGATCAAGGTCGACACCACGACCAGGAACAATTTCCGCACGAATGCACTGCCGTGCTTGACCGCCAGCCGGGTGCCCACCAGCGAACCGCCGATCTGGCAGACCGCCATCAACAGGCCTAGCTGCCACAGCAGGTGGCCGCTGTAGCCGAACCACAGCAGGGCCGACAGGTTGCAGGCGACGTTCACGATCTTGGCCGCAGCCGAGGCGCTGAGGAAATCGAAACCGAAAAAGCGCACGAACAGGAAGATCAGGAAGCTGCCCGTGCCGGGACCGAAGAAGCCGTCATAGAAGCCGATGGCGGCGCCGATCCCGACCGCCCACCAGCGCTCGGCGACACCGCTGTGCACCGGCGCATGCACGGCGCCCAGGTCCTTCTTGCGGAAAGTGTAGATCGCCACCGCGAGCAAAACGAAGGGCAGCAGGCTGCGTACGAAGTCGCCCGGCACCCGGGTGACGGTCCAGGCGCCGGCAAACGATAGCGCGAATGCGGCCAGCGCCGCCGGCGCCGCCGCGCTCCATGCCACCTTCACGCGGCGCGCATAGTTGACCGCCGCCGCGCTGGTGCCGCAGATGCTGGCCAGTTTATTGGTACCGAGGAGGGTCGCCGGGGCTTCTTTCGGCAGGAAGGAAAAGATGGCGGGCACCTGGATCAGGCCGCCCCCGCCGACGACGGCATCCACCAGCCCGGCAAGAAAGGCGGCGCCGCCGAGCCATACGAAGTCAATCATGACCTGCTTTCGCTTGCAAAATTCAAAGGGGGAAATTGTACGGCAACTGGGGCAGGCCCTGCCCTTCTACCGTTCAGTTTCTGGTGTAAGCTAATCGGATAACAACCACAGGGGACCGACCATGATCGCCTTCGCTTTCCACACCGTTGCCAGCATCGTTTCGGAACCGGGCGCCGCCGCCCGCCTCGGCCAGCTCGCCGCCGAACGTTTTACGAGCGCGCGCCGCGCGCTGATCGTGACCGACGCCGGCTTCCTGCGCACCGGCCTGCTCGAGCCGGCCCGCGCCAGCCTGGTGGAGCAAGGCGTGGCGGTACAGGTGTTCTCGAACGTGGTCGCCGACCCGCCCGAACAGATCGTCCACGAAGCCGTCGATGTCGCAAGCGCGCACGAGACCGACCTGGTGATCGGCTTCGGCGGCGGCAGCTCGATGGACGTGGCGAAACTGGTGGCGGTACTTGCCGGCAGCGACCAGCCCCTGAGCCAGATCTACGGCATCGGCAACGTCAAGGGCCAACGTTTACCCCTGATCCAGGTGCCGACCACGGCCGGCACCGGCTCGGAGGTCACGAACATCGCCATCGTCACCACCGGAGAGACGACCAAGATGGGCGTCGTCTCGCCCCAGCTGTATGCCGACGTCGCCCTGTTGGATGCCGAACTGACCCTGGGCTTGCCGCCCCTCGTCACCGCCGCGACCGGCATCGATGCGATGGTGCATGCGATCGAAGCGTATACGAGCAAGCACAAGAAGAACCCGCTGTCCGACAACCTGGCGCGCCAGGCGCTCGCCCTGCTGTCTCAAAACATCCTAACTGCCGTCGAGAACGGCAGCAACCTGGAAGCGCGCCAGGCCATGCTGCTCGGCGCCTGCCTCGCCGGCCAGGCCTTTTCGAATGCACCGGTGGCCGCCGTGCACGCCCTTGCGTATCCGATCGGCGGCATTTTTCATGTACCGCACGGACTGTCGAATTCGCTTGTTTTGCCCCACGTGTTGCGCTTCAATGCCTCGCACGCGGCGCCCTTGTACGCCGAATTGGCGGACATCGTCGTGCCCGGGACGAGCGGCAGTGCCGAGGAGAAGACCGAAGCTTTGATTGCTGCGATGCAGCAGATCGCCCAGCGCAGCGGGATCCAGACCAGGCTGGTCGAGATGGGCATCAGCGAAACCGACCTCGACCGGCTGGCGGACGATGCCATGCTGCAGACACGCCTGCTCGGCAACAACCCGCGCGAGCTCACCCGTGCGGACGCACGTGCGATCTACGCCGCGGCTTTATAGGATCAGAGGGAAGACGCAGCGCCGCGTGGCGCTGCAAAGAAATCGAGCAGCAAGGCATTCACGCGCTCGCTGGCCGTGACCTGCAGCCAGTGATCGGCACTATCGATGCGCTCGTAGCGGAAGTAGTCGGCGACATACGCCGTCGAGTCGCGCATTTGCGCTTCACCCAGCGCCGGATCCGCGCTGCTCCAGACGCCCATCACCGGCACCCGCACCGGTTCGGTCTTGTTGCCGAAGACGAAGCCGCGCGGCACATTCGCGCGGTAATAGTTCAGGGCCGCCGTCAGGCGACCTGGTTCCCGCAGATTTTTCTTCCAGTGCCCGACCTGGGCGCGGTCGGAGGTAAAACGGTTCAGCACATAAAAATCGCCGGCCTTGAGCGTGTTCTCGGCCAGGCCCGGCACCATGAACCACATCATGTAACTCATGCGCAGGGTCTGCATCAGGCCGGCGCGCGCGACGGCGGCCGGGTGGCCGGCCGACAGCGCCACATATTGTTCGATGCGCTCCGGCGCTCGCATGCACAGCAGCCAGCCGACCAGGGCGCCCCAATCGTGGCCGACGACGCGGGCACGCGCAATGCCGAGCTGGTCGAGCATGGCGAGCACGTCGGCGGCGATCTCTTCGACCCGGTAGGCGGACACGGTGTGGGGCGCATCGCTGCCCCCATAGCCGCGCAGGTCGGGCGCCAGCACCCGGTAGCCGGCCGTCATCAGCGGCGCGATCTGCTTGCGCCAGACGACGTGGGTGTCCGGGAAGCCGTGCAGCAACACGACGACAGGACCCTCCCCCGCGCTCTGGACCTGCATGCGCAGGCCGTTCACGGTCAGGATGAGGGTCTCCTGTTTCATGCAATCTCCTAGACGGTTTCGCGGTCGGTGGCGGGAGCGACGCGGCTGGCCGGCGCCTGGGGCTTGCGTCCCATGCGCTCGAGCAGCGCGCCGATTTCCCCGACAATACCACGGCGGAACAGCAGGACGCACACGATGAAGATCAGGCCGGTCACCATGCCGACCGACTCGCCCAGGCTCGAGAACCAGCTGATGCCCGTGCTCTCGGCCAGGAAATTGCCCAGTTCTCCCAGCTTGTTTTCCAGAGCGACGATGATGAAGGCGCCGATGATCGGACCGGCCATCGTACCCATGCCGCCGACCAGGGTCATCAGGACGACCAGGCCCGACATGGTCCAGTGGACGTCAGTCAGGGTCTCGAAGCCCAGCACCAGCGTTTTAGTCGCCCCTGCAAGGCCTGTAAGGGCTGCTGAGAGCACGAACGCGAGCAGCTTGTACTTGTCCGCGTCATAGCCCAAAGAAACGGCCCTGGGCTCGTTTTCCTTGATCGCTTTCAGCACCTGGCCGAAGGGCGAGTGCACGGTGCGCACGATCAGGGCAAAACCGGCCACGGCGATGGCCAGCACGACGTAGTACAGGGTCAAGTCGTTGCCGAGGTCGATCACGCCGAACAGTTTCCCGCGCGGCACGCCCTGCAGGCCATCCTCGCCGTGGGTGAACGGGCTGCGCAGGGCGGCGAAATACACCATCTGCGCCAAGGCCAGGGTGATCATCGAAAAATAGATGCCCTGACGGCGGATCGCCAGCGAACCGATCACAAGACCGAGCACGGCGCTGGCGGCGACGCCGGCCAGGATGCCGAGTTCGGTCGGCAGCCCGACGCTGGCCAGCAGGTAACCCGTCACGTAGCCCGCGCTGCCGAAGAAGGCGGCGTGGCCAAAGGAGAGCAAGCCCGTAAAGCCGATCAAGAGGTTGAAGGCGCAGGCGAACAGGGCGAAGCACAGCAGCTTCATCAGGAACACGGGGTAGCCGACGAAGGGCGCGGCCAGGGCGACGACCAGCGCCAGAGAATAGGCAATTTTCTTGTTCATGGTTTATTTCTCCTTACCGAACAGACCGGCCGGGCGCAGCAGCAGCACGATGACCATGACCACGAACACGACGACTTCCGAACCTTCCGGATAGAAAACCCGGGTCAGGCCCTCGATCACCCCCAGCAGCAGGCCGGTGATGATGGAGCCGAGAATCGAACCCATGCCGCCGATGACGACGACGGCGAACACGACGATGATGAGGTTGGAACCCATCAGCGGGGTGACGTTGATCACCGGGGCCGCCAGCACGCCGGCCAGGCCGGCCAGGGCGACGCCGAAACCATAGGTGAGCGTCACCATGCGCGGCACGTTGATGCCGAAGGCTTCGACCAGCTTCGGGTTTTCAGTACCGGCGCGCAGGTAGGCGCCGAGCCTCGTCTTTTCGATCACGAACCAGGTGCCGAGGCAGACGACCAATGAGGAGACGACCACCCAGGCGCGGTAGTTCGGCAGCATCATGAAGCCGAGGTCGGTGGCGCCCTGCAGCTGCTCCGGCACGTCCAGGGTCTGGCCGGACACGCCGAAGAAGGAGCGGAACACGCCCTCCAGCAGCAGCGTGATGCCGAAGGTCAGCAGCAGACCATATAAATGATCGAGCTTGTAGAGCCAGCGCAGCATCGACTTCTCGACGGCGATACCGAAGGCGCCCACCAGCAGCGGGGCCAGCACCAGCATCATCCAGTAGTTCAGCTCATACGTGGTGACGCCGATGTAGGCCAGGAAGGCGCCCATCATGTACAGCGCACCGTGGGAAAAATTGATGACGTTCAGCAGGCCGAAAATCACGGCCAGGCCGAGCGAGAGCATCGCGTAGAAGGAACCATTCACTAAGCCCAGCAGCAGCTGGCTCATCA
>Ga0308160_10007084_pt1 | contig 11242 bp, 13 predicted proteins | sample PhyFR1_FD_201036 | JGI IMG/M metagenome (GOLD analysis project Ga0308160, IMG submission 201036) | Phyllosphere microbial communities from UC Gill Tract Community Farm, Albany, California, United States - DLSLF.R1 | ecosystem: Host-associated > Plants > Phyllosphere > Unclassified | place: USA... | reverse complement strand
CGCGGCCGCGCCGCTCGACCGTGCCGATCCGTTCAACCCGATCAACCGCCGCATCAGCATCATCGTGATGAACAAGCGTACCGAGGACGCCGTGATGCGCGACGCCGCCACGCTCGACGTGCCGGCCGGAGATGGCAAGGCCGCTGCGCAGGTGGTCACTGCGGCCACCGGCGCAGCCGCCAAATAAGCCGCCCGCGACAGGACAGGAGGACCATAATGACAAGAAAAAAGATACTCGGCTCGCACGTGAAGCGGCTGCTCTCCGGCGTGTCTGCCCATGGGCGGCGCCACCTCAGCGAGGTCGAGACCGACCTGCTGCAGACCGAATTGCTGCTTGAAGAAGCCATCGAGAAGCTGACCAGCAGCTTCCTGGCCATCCATAGCGCGGTCGGCGAACGGCAGGCCGCGATCGACCGCCTGCTGGCCGGCGGCGAACCGAGCAAGGAAGACATTGCCGCCCTGGCCGCGATGTCGAACGAAATCGGCAGCCACGTCAACACGGCGGTGACCAGCATGCAGTTCCAGGACATGACCAGCCAGCTGATCGAGCGCACCCTGAAGCGCGTGACCGGCCTGCGCGACTTCCTCGGCACGCTCGACGAACATGGTTCCGACATCCACCCGGAAACGGGCAGCGAGGAAATCGTCGATCGCCTGGGCAAGGTCAGCATGGCACTGGCGATCCAGTCGCTCGAACTGCGCAGCGTCTTGCGCAAGTCGGTCGAACAAAAGCATCTCGAAAGCGGGGACATCGAGCTGTTCTGACAGTTCGTTTCCAATATAACCATCTCCCGGCATGCCCCGGGCGTATAAAACAGCAGGAGCAAAACATGGCTAAAACAATTCTCGCGGTCGACGATTCGAGCTCGCTGCGCCAGATGGTGGCGTTCAGCCTGAAGGCGGCCGGTTACCAGGTGGTGGAAGCGGTGGATGGCCAGGATGGCCTGGACAAGGCGCGCCAGCAGGTCGTCGACCTGGTCCTGACCGACCAGAACATGCCGCGCATGGATGGCCTGTCGCTGATCAAGCAGCTGCGCGGCCTGCCCGAGTACCAGAAGGTGCCGATCCTGATGCTGACCACCGAATCCTCGGACGAAATGAAGTCGAAAGGCCGTGCGGCCGGCGCCAACGGCTGGCTGGTCAAGCCGTTCGACCCGCAGCGCCTGATCGAGGTCGTCAAAAAAGTGATCGGTTGATGCGCATGCATCGCCCACCGCAACGGAATTTGTCATGACGATCGACATCAGCCAGTTTTACCAGGTCTTTTTCGACGAGGCCGAAGAGCTGCTCGCCGAAATGGAACGGCTGCTGCTGGCGGTCGACGTGGCCGCGCCCGACGCCGAAGACCTGAACGCCATCTTCCGCACCGCCCACTCGGTAAAGGGCGGCGCCTCGACCTTCGGCATCACCGACATGAGCGAAGTCACGCACGTGCTCGAATCCCTGCTCGACCGCATCCGCAAGGGAGAAATGGCGCTCACCAGCCAGCACGTGGACGCCTTCCTGGCCGCGAAAGACACCCTCAAGATGCAGCTCGACGGCCACCGCAACGGCGCCGCCGTCGACCAGGACACGGTGGCCAACGTGCGCATGATGCTGCACGACCTGTCCGAAGGCCTGGTGCCGGCGGCCTCGATCATCGCGCCGTCCTTCCTGCATGCCGAAACCAAGGCGCAGACCGGCGAAGGCGCGCACCGCTACAAGATCGAGCTGCCGAGCGTCGCCCAGCGCGACGTCAACGCCCTGGTCGACGAGCTCGGCCTGATGGGCCGGGTCTCGGTGACGCCGATCGAGGGTGGACGCAGCGCCCTGGTCATCACCACCCACGAGAGCCTGGACGACGTCGTCGCCATCTGCTCGTTCGTGCTCGACCCGAATGACCTGAAAATCTTCGAGGCGCCGCCGCTGACGCTCGAGCAGCGCGCCATCGAGGCCGCCGAGCGCGCCCGCATCGAGGAAGAGCAGGGCTATGGCTTCTTCGACCCGGCCGACGAGGTGCCGGCGGTCTCGGACGAGCAGTCCGACGACGAGCGCGGCTATGGCTTCTTCCAGCCGATCGAGCAGATCCGTGCGCTGGCCGGCATCGATGCGCCGGGTGCCAAGCCTGCCGTGGCGGTGGCCGTGGTCGATCACGAGGCCGACAAGAAAGCGGCGAAGAAGGAGGCGGAATCAAAAGCCGGGGAATCGTCCTCGATCCGGGTCTCGGTGGAAAAGGTCGACCAGCTCATCAACCTGATCGGCGAACTGGTGATTACCCAGGCCATGATCGAGCAGCGCAGCGGCGGGCTGGACCCGATGATGCACGAGCGCCTGCTGTCTTCTGTCAGCCAGCTGACCCGCAACACGCGCGAGTTGCAGGAAGCGGTGATGTCGATCCGCATGATGCCGATGGACTTCGTGTTCTCGCGCTTCCCGCGCATGGTGCGCGACCTGGCCGGCAAGCTCGGCAAGAAAGTCGATTTCATCACCCACGGCGCCGCGACCGAGCTCGACAAGGGCCTGATCGAGCGCATCGTCGATCCGCTGACCCACCTGGTGAGGAACAGCATCGACCACGGCATCGAGATGCCCGAGGCACGCGCCGCCGCCGGCAAATCCGAAGCGGGGCGCCTGTTCCTGTCGGCCGGCCACCAGGGCGGCAATATCGTCATCGAAGTGGCCGACGATGGCGCCGGCCTGAACCGCGAGCGCATCCTGGCCAAGGCGGCGCAGAACGGCCTGGCCGTATCGGACACGATGAGCGACAGCGAAGTCTGGCAATTGATTTTCGCGCCGGGCTTCTCCACGGCCGAGATCGTCACCGATGTCTCGGGCCGCGGCGTCGGCATGGATGTTGTCAAACGTAACATCACGGCCATGGGCGGTTCGGTCGATATCCGCTCCGCGCGTGGCTTCGGCACCACGATTTCGATCTCGCTGCCCTTGACCCTGGCCATCCTGGACGGCATGACCATCCGCTGCGGCGAAGAAATCTATATCCTTCCACTGGGCTACGTCGTTGAATCGCTGCAGCCGCGCCGCGAAGACATCCGCGAGATCGCCGGCCGCGGCCAGGTGCTGAAGGTGCGTGGCGAATATCTGCCGCTGATCGCGCTGCACGCCGTGTTCGATATCGAACCGAAGTCCGGCGACCCGGCCGACGGCATCGTGGTGATCCTGGAATCCGAAGGCAAGCGCGCCGCGCTGCTGATCGACGACCTGGTGGGCCAGCAGCACGTGGTGGTGAAGAACCTGGAAGCGAACTACCGCAAGGTCAGCGGCATTTCCGGCGCCACCATCCTGGGCGACGGCGGCGTGTCGCTGATCCTCGACGTGGCCGCCCTGGTGCGTTCCTCGCGCCAGGTGGCCGACGAGGCGCTGGCCTCCTGATACAACCAAATAACAAGGAAACAATATGTCCATTACCCAAGCCGTCCAATCCCAGGGCAACGACGCCGGTCTCGAATACCTGGCCTTTACCCTGGGCTCGGAAGAATACGGCATCGATATCCTGAAGGTGCAGGAAATCCGCGGCTACGAAGCCGTGACCCGCATCGCGAATGCGCCGGAATTCATCAAGGGCGTGATCAACCTGCGCGGGATCATCATCCCGGTGGTCGACATGCGCATCAAGTTCAAGCTCGGCGAGCCGACCTACGACCAGTTCACCGTCGTCATCATCCTGAACATCGGCGGCCGCGTGATGGGCATGGTGGTCGACAGCGTCTCCGACGTGACCACCCTGAGCCCGGACCAGATCAAGCCGGCGCCGGACATGGGCAGCGCCTTCAGCACCGATTACCTGATCGGCCTGGGCACGGTGGACGAGCGCATGCTGATCCTGGTCGACATCGACCGCTTGATGTCGTCGCCGGAAATGGGCCTGATCGACAAGCTGGCGGCGTAAATTCCGAAACGGCACCGGGCAGCGCATGACGCGGGCTGCGTGCCTGCAACCAATTAGAAGGTAAGGCAAGTGCCGTTACACAAATCCGACACGGTCAAGGAATTCGACTTCACGCGCGGCGACTTCGAGCGCGTGCGCGCCCTGATCTACCGCCAGGCCGGCATCTCGCTGGCCGATTCCAAGCAGGAAATGGTGTATAGCCGCCTGGCGCGGCGCCTGCGCGCGACCGGCATCCAGTCGTTCGCGAAATACCTGGACGACCTGGAAGCGGGGCGCATGAGCGACGAATGGGAGTCGTTCACGAATGCGCTCACCACCAACCTGACCTCGTTCTTCCGCGAAGCCCACCACTTCCCGCTGCTGGCCGAGCACGTGGCGCGCCTGCGCGGCCGGCCCGGCGAGCCGTTGACGATCTGGTGCTCGGCCAGCTCGACCGGCGAAGAGCCGTATTCGATCGCCATGACCCTGTGCGAAGCCTTCAACACGCTCGCGCCGCCGGTGCAGATCATCGCCACCGACATCGACACCAACGTGCTGGCCACGGCCAGCGAAGGCGTGTACGGCGACGACCGCGTGGAAAAGATGGCGCCCGAGCGCCTGAAGCGTTTCTTCTTGCGCGGCAAGGGCCGCCACGAAGGCATGGTGCGCGTGCGCCCCGAATTGCGCCAGCTGGTAAGCTTCCGTCAGCTCAACCTGCTGGCGGACCATTGGCCGGTGAGCGGGCAGTTCGACGCCATCTTTTGCCGGAATGTCATGATTTATTTTGATAAGGAGACCCAGCGCAAGATTCTGGCGCGCTTCGTGCCGCTGATGAAGCCGCATGCGCTGCTGTTTGCCGGGCACTCCGAAAACTTCCTCTACGTTTCCGACGCGCTGCGCCTGCGCGGCAAGACTGTCTACGAACTCAACGACCGCCGCGCCTGATGCGCGCGCACCCTCGGAAACCCCATGCCTTCGAATAGCCATTTCGCCACCAACGTCTACTATGACCGCACCTTCGATGTCGAGGCGGCCAAGATCTTGCCGGGCGAGTATTACTACACCGGCAAGAACATGCTGATCGTGACCGTACTCGGGTCCTGCGTGTCGGCCTGCATCCGCGACCGTGTGAGCGGCCTGGGCGGCATGAACCACTTCATGCTGCCCGATGGCGGCGGCGACAGCGGCAGCCCGGTCTCGGCTTCGATGCGCTACGGCACCTTTGCCATGGAAGTCCTGATCAACGACTTGCTGAAGGCCGGGGCGCGGCGCGAGCACCTGGAAGCCAAGGTCTTCGGCGGCGGCGCCGTGCTGCGCGGCTTCACGGCCATGAACGTGGGCGAACGCAATGCCGCTTTCGTGATGCAGTTCCTGAAGACGGAACGCATTCCGGTGCTGGCCGAGGACCTGAACGACATCTACCCGCGCAAGGTGTATTTCTTCCCGAAGACGGGCAAGGTGTTAGTAAAGAAATTGATGCAAACCCAGAACGATACGCTGGCCAAGCGCGAGCTCGACTACGCCAAGCGTCTCAAGGTCGAGCCCGTTGGCGGCGAAATCGACCTGTTCTGACCCCGAAAGGAAAGACGATGACAATCAAGGTACTGATCGTCGACGACTCGGCACTGATCCGCAGCGTGATGAGCGAGATCGTGAATTCGCAGGCCGACATGGAAGTCGTGGCGACCGCGCCCGATCCGCTGGTCGCGCGCGAACTGATCAAGAAACACAACCCCGACGTGCTGACCCTGGACGTCGAGATGCCCAAGATGGATGGCCTCGACTTCCTGGAAAAACTAATGCGCCTGCGCCCGATGCCGGTATTGATGGTGTCGTCGCTGACCGAGCGCGGCTCGGAAATCACGATGCGCGCGCTGGAACTGGGCGCGGTCGACTTCGTCACCAAGCCCAAGATCTCGATCCAGACCGGTATGCGCGAGTACACCGAGCTGATTACCGACAAGATCCGCGCCGCCGCACGTGCGCGCGTGAAAGCCCGTACCGTGCACCAACAAGCCACGCCTTCCGCCCTGCAAGCCTTGCGCAGCCCCTTGATTTCCTCGGAAAAGCTGATCATCATCGGCGCCTCGACCGGCGGCACCGAAGCGATCCGCGAATTCCTGATGCAGATGCCCTCGGACTGCCCGGGCATCCTGATCGCCCAGCACATGCCGGAAGGCTTCACGACCTCGTTCGCGCGCCGGCTCGACTCGCTGTGCCGGATCAGCGTCTCGGAGGCGGCCGGCAACGAGCGTATCCTGCCGGGCCATGCCTACATCGCACCGGGCCACTCGCACCTGCTGCTGACGCGCTCGGGCGCCAACTACATGACGAAGATCGAGCAGACCGACCCGGTGAACCGGCACCGGCCCTCGGTGGACGTGCTGTTCCGCTCGGCGGCCGTGGCGGCCGGCAAGAACGCGGTCGGCGTGATCCTGACGGGCATGGGAAAAGACGGCGCTGCTGGTATGCTTGATATGAAAAACGCAGGCGCGCACAATTTCGCCCAGGACGAGGCTTCCTGCGTGGTGTTCGGCATGCCGCGCGAAGCGATTGCCATCGGTGCGGTACACGATGTGGCGCCCCTGCAGGCCTTGCCCGGCCTGGTGCTCGGGCAGTTGGCGGCGCAAGGTGGACGGGCGTTGCGGGTTTGATTCGCTTTCTCCGCTTTTCCGCCGGTTTTGTCGCCGTACGGCAACAAAAATGCTATCCTTGAGGTTGCTTGTTGGAGCGCCTCAAGCCACACTAACCATAGTAAAAGAATCAACGGAGTAATTCATGGCTGACCCAAAGATGCGTTTCCTGGTTGTTGACGATTTCTCGACGATGCGCCGCATCGTCCGGAATCTGTTGAAAGAACTGGGTTACGCCAACGTCGACGAAGCGGAAGATGGCGCCGAGGCGCTGACCAAGCTGCGCAGCGAGCAGTTCGACTTCGTCGTTTCGGACTGGAACATGCCCAACATGGACGGGCTGACCATGCTGCAGCACATCCGTGCCGACCCGGCGCTGAGCAAGCTGCCGGTGCTGATGGTGACCGCGGAAGCGAAGAAGGAAAACATCATCGCCGCCGCCCAGGCTGGCGCCAGCGGCTACGTGGTCAAGCCGTTCACGGCCGCCACGCTCGACGAGAAGCTGAACAAGATCTTCGAGAAGATGGTAAAGGCCTGAACATGGCAGAGCACCCGCTGGACGCGGCAGCTTCGAACGAAGAGGTCCTGAGCCGCATCGGCCACATGACGCGCGCGCTGCACGACAGCCTGCGCGGCCTGGGCCTGGATAAACTGATCGAAAAGGCCGCCAGCGACATCCCGGATGCGCGCGACCGCCTCGATTACGTTGCGCGCCTGTCGGAGCAATCCGCGAAGCGTGTGCTCGACGCCACCGATGCAGCTGGTCCTTTGCAGGACGGCATCGAAAACCGCAGCAGCGCGTTGCGCGGCGAATGGCAGGCGCTGCTGGACAAGGGCGGCGCCGGCGACACCGACTGGCGCGCGCTGGCCGAACGCACGATGGCCGCGCTGGCCGAGTCCGAGGCGGCGGCCGTCGCCACCCGTGGCCAATTGATGGACATCATGATGGCCCAGGACTTCCAGGACCTGACCGGCCAGGTAATCGGCAAGATCACCTCGATTGCGCAAGACCTGGAAAAGCAGCTGGTGCAGGTGCTGATCGATTTCGCCCCGAGCGAAATCAAGCGCGAGCTCGACACTGGCCTGCTGAACGGCCCGCAGATCAAGCCCGAAGGCAACACGGAAATCGTGGCCAACCAGGGCCAGGTCGACGACCTGCTCGACAGCCTCGGGTTCTAGTAGGGTGGACGGATTCTCCGTCCACGCGTTCGACGAACGCACGCACCACCCGGACGCTTGCTTTTAGCATACGTTTTACATCGCGACCGATTCCATGCACCACAAAAACTACATTGTTCGCGAACCGCTGCTCGATGCCGCCCAGCGCGTTATCGGCTACGAGCTGCTCTGGCAGCAAAAGGGCGGCCAGCCCGTCCTCGATGCCGACCTCGAGCAACTGGTCGGCTTCGTGGCCGAGCATGTCCAGGACGAAGAACACGGCTGGCTGCTGCGCGACAAGCTCCTCTTCCTCGATGCCGTGCCGGCCATGCTCTCGACCGACGCGCTGTTCGCGCTGCCGCCCGAGCGCACCGTGCTGAGCCTGCAGGCGCGCACCCTGATGGACCCGGACACCCGCGCTGCCGTGCAGGCCGTGCGCGCCGGCGGCATCGGCATCTCGATCCGCGGCCTGGAAGTCGGCCACATCACCAGGGCGCTCGCGCCCTACGCCTCGCACGTCGAGATGCGCTTTGCCGGCATCAACGTGGCCGAGCAGGCGCGCACCTATGCCGCCGCCAAGGGCGCCAGCCTGCGCATGGTCGGGCGCCCGGTCAGCAACTGGATCGACTACGACGCCTGCGCCACCCTCGGCCTGGACGCCTTTGTCGGCAAGCTGCACCTGACCCCGCGCCCGGGCAACCCGGTCAAAGGGCTGAATCCGACCCAGACCATCATCCTGCAGCTGATGCAGATGGTGCAGAACAACGAGGACATCCCCAGGCTCGAAGGCGTGCTCAAGCGCGACCCGGCGCTCACCTATAAGCTGCTGCGCAACATCAACTCGGCCGGTTTCGGCGCCGGACGCGAGGTGCAGTCGATCCGCCAGGCGATTGCCCTGATGGGCTATGCGCCGCTCTACCGCTGGCTGACCCTGCTGCTGGCGGGCGCCAGCAGCAGCGGCTACTCGCCGGTGCTGATGGAAACAGCCGTGGTGCGCGGGCGCCTGACCGAACTGCTGGGCCTGCACGCGCTGCCGAAGGCGGAGGGCGAAAACCTGTTCGTGGCGGGGATGTTCTCGCTGCTGGACCGGCTGCTGGGCTTGCCGATGAAGGAAGTGCTGGACACGATTCCGCTGCCGGCGGAAGTGGTCAAGGCGCTGCTGGCGCGCGAGGGAATGTACGGGCCTTACCTGGCCCTGGCCGAAGCCTGCGAGCTGAGCTCGAACCTGGTGGGGTCGCTGGCGGCCGGGCTGAACCTGAGCCCGCTGGAAGTGAACAAGGCGCATCTGTGTGCGCTGGCCTGGGCGCAGGCTGTTACTGCCTGATTGCCGGGGTTTCGTAGGGTGGGCTCTTGAGCCCACGCGGTACAGCGGGACCGCAGAGGCCACATTTCCAGACGCAATGCGCATGCATACCATGTTGTGCGTCATCCGCGTGTACGCAAGCGGTGAAACCGCGTGGGCACAGGTGCCCACCCTACAACTACAACTACAACAACCGCAACGTCGGCGACAACGTCAACATTCACCCTGCCGCATCTCCATCCCGATCCGGCCGTAACGGTATCCCATCTGCACCTGTTCACCCAGCAGATAGCTGCGGAAGGGCCGCAGCATGCGCACCTCGAGACCGGCCACGATCGCCAGGGCCGGACCCAGCTGCAGGCGCACGTTCTTCAACTTCTGCCCGACATGCGGCACCCGCGCCGTGTCCGGCGGGGCGTGCATGCCGATGCCGCCGGTGGCGAAGTCGCACAGCGGGTGCCGCTCAGATCTCGAGGTTGTCGATCAGGCGCGTGGTGCCCAGCTTGGCCGCCGCCAGCACCACCAGCGGCGTGCCTTGCGCCAGGTCGCCGGCCGAAGGCGGCTGCAGATCGATGCGCTTGCGGATCGAGATGTAGTCGGGCTTCCAGCCGCGTTGCGCCAGCTGGGCCATGGCGTCGCGCTCGACCGAGAAGATGTCGAGGTGACCGGCACGCATTTCGCCGGCGACAAAGTTCAGGGCCCGGTACAGGGCCGGCGCTTCGGCGCGCTCTTCCGGCGACAGATACATGTTGCGCGAGGACAGGGCCAGGCCGTCTTCGGCGCGGAAGGTCTCGGCGCCGATGATCTCGGTCGGCAGGGCGAACTGGCGCGCCATGTTACGCACGATCATCAGCTGCTGGTAATCCTTCTTGCCGAACACGGCCACGCGCGGCTGCACGCAGGAGAACAGCTTGGTCACCACCGTGCACACGCCGTTGAAGAAACCGGGGCGGAATTCGCCTTCCAGCGTATTGCCCAGCATGTCCGGCGGCTGGACGCGGTATTCCTGCGGTTCCGGATACAGGTCTTTCTCTGTCGGCGCGAACAGGACATACACGCCTTCCTTTTCCAGCTTCTCGACGTCGGCCTGGAAGGTACGCGGGTATTTGTCGAAGTCTTCGTTCGGGCCAAACTGCAGGCGGTTGACGAAGATCGAGGCGACCACCGGGTCGCCGTGCTTGCGCGCCAGGCGCATCAGCGACAGATGGCCTTCATGCAGGTTGCCCATCGTCGGCACGAAGGCGGTGCGCAGTTGGCCGCGCAGCTGGTCGCGCAGTTCGTCAATGGTGGAAATGATTTTCATGGTGTGTGAATGCGTAAGTGGTGGTGCATCAGGCCGGCGAATACGCCAGGCGCACGTAGATCGGCGCGAACGGTTCGGCCTGGGTAATCTCGACCAGGGTTTCCTTGGCCAGCTCGAGCAGGGCGACGAAGTGCACGACCACGATCGGCACCGATTCCTGGCCCGCGAACAGTTCGCCGAATTCGACGAAGCGTTGCGCTTGCAGTGTACGCAGGATGGCCGACATGTGCTCGCGTACCGACAGTTCCTGGCGCCCGATGCGGTGGTGCTGGGTGAGTTTCGCCCGCCGCAGCACGTCGAGCCAGGCGCGCTGCAGGTCGTGCGGCTCGACCTTCGGCAGCACCACGGCCAGGCCTTGCTCGACCGGCAGGGAAGGTCGCTGGAAATCGCGCCCTTCCTGCGGGATCGTGCCCAGCCGCACGGCAGCCAGCTTGATCTGCTCGTACTCCAGCAGGCGGCGCACCAGTTCGGCGCGCGGGTCGCCGGCGTCTTCGACCAGATCGTCCTGGCGCTTCGGCAGCAGCATGCGCGACTTGATCTCGATCAGCATCGCCGCCATGAGCAAATACTCGGCGGCCAGTTCCAGGTTGCTCTTGCGGATCTGCTCGACGTAGTCCAGGTATTGCAGGGTCACCTGCGCCATCGGGATATCGAGGATGTTGAAGTTCTGCTTGCGGATCAGGTAGAGCAGCAGGTCGAGCGGGCCTTCGAAGGCGTCGAGGAAGATTTCGAGGGCGTCGGGCGGGATGTACAGGTCGTTGGGCATGCGCAGCAGCGGCTCGCCGTACAGCCGCGCAATGGCGGCCGCGGCGGCATCGTCGAGCGCGGCTTCGGTCGCCGGTGCGCTATCCGGCGCCGCGTCCGGCACTGCCTCGGCCGGTGCGTCCTGGCCGGCCGCGTGCGCTGTCATGTCCCCTGGACCTTTGGCCTTAGAACTTGGTCTGGTACGGGTAGGCCTGCTGGCGCAGGCGCGATTCTTC
>Ga0308160_10007083_pt1 | contig 11244 bp, 9 predicted proteins | sample PhyFR1_FD_201036 | JGI IMG/M metagenome (GOLD analysis project Ga0308160, IMG submission 201036) | Phyllosphere microbial communities from UC Gill Tract Community Farm, Albany, California, United States - DLSLF.R1 | ecosystem: Host-associated > Plants > Phyllosphere > Unclassified | place: USA... | reverse complement strand
CTTCCGACATGCGCGAGATGTGCATCATCAAGACCGATGCGGCTGCCGTGAACTCGATCGCGAAATCGCGATCAGACACGGCATCGAGCGAGTTGTGGCTGACGTCTTCGAAGCCGAGCGTCTTGGCCACGCGCAGGCGGTCGATCGGGAAGGTGGTGCCCGCCAGGGCGGCGGCACCCAGCGGCAGGCGGTTCACGCGGCGGCGCGTGTCCGCCATGCGCTCGGCGTCACGGCCGAACATCTCGACATAGGCCAGCAAGTGGTGGCCGAAGGTCACCGGCTGCGCCACCTGCAGGTGCGTAAAGCCCGGCATGATGGTGCCGGCGTGCTGCTCGGCCAGGTCGGTCAGGGCACCGCGCAGGCCTTTCAGCAGGGCGAGGATGTCGTCGATGGCGGCGCGCATGTACAGGCGGATGTCGGTGGCCACCTGGTCATTGCGCGAGCGGCCGGTGTGCAGACGCTTGCCGGCATCGCCGACCAGTTCGGTCAGGCGTTTTTCGATGTTCAGGTGCACGTCCTCGAGGTCGAGCAGCCATTCGAACTGGCCGGCTTCGATCTCGCCCTTGATCTGGGCCATGCCGCGCTCGATCTCGGCGCGGTCCTCGGCGCTGATGATGCCTTGTGCCGCCAGCATCTCGGCGTGGGCGAGCGAACCCTGGATGTCGAACAGGGCCAGGCGCTTGTCGAAGAAGACCGAGGCGGTGTAGCGCTTGACCAGGTCCGAGACCGGTTCGGAGAAGCGGGCCGACCAGGCTTCCGCTTTTTTGTCGAATTGTGAAGTCATGATGGAGGCGATGAATGAGGCAATAAGTGAGGCAATGAGGGGGTATTGACTGGATTGCTCGGATTGGATTTCCTGATTATAAACTGTGCACGCCGCACGGCGGCCAATGGCCACCGCGCCGGCTGCCGTATTGGCTGCGTATATTGTTCGATGACTTCCGCGCCAAAATGCCGGATGATGTGGTCTCCTGATGAAATTGACAACTTGGAGACTCGAATGAAGCGGACGATTGCGCTGGCAGCCATGGTGGCGATGGGGACGATGGGCGCGGTGACGGTCGCGCAGGCACAGGCGACAGCCACGCCGGCAACCCCGGCAACCCCGGCAGCAGCGGCGGCGCCGGCCGGTGCAGCGGCGGCCCAGCCGCAGACGAAGGCAGCGGTCCAGGCCCGCGCCGCCGACGTCGCCAGCATCGACGCCATCGTCGCGGCCCTGTACGACGTGATCTCGGGCGAGGCCGGCAAGCCGCGCGACTGGAACCGCATGCGCTCGCTGTTCGCGCCGGAGGGGCGGCTGATGGCGGTCGCGCGCCGGCCCGACGGCGAGGTGGTGATGCGCACGATGACGGTCGAGGACTATATCGGGCGCAATTCGAAAGCCTTTGCGACGATGGGCTTCTTCGAGCGCGAGGCCGCGCGCACCACCGAGACCTTCGGCCAGATCGCGCATGTGTTCAGCACCTACGAATCGCGTCACGCGGCCGGCGATGCCAAGCCTTTCCAGCGAGGCATCAACAGCATCCAGCTGGCCCACGACGGCAAGCGCTGGTGGATCGTGAACCTGGTATGGCGGGCCGAGGACAAGGAGCTGCCGCTGCCGGAGCGCTACCTGCCGAAACCTTGACGGCACGCTGGGCAGGGGCCGGCAGGCGCGCACGATTGGGCGTTTCGGCCGGCCTTTCGGGGATCGGCGCTAGAATTGGCTTTTTTACCAGAGTTGGTATGCGGCGTTCCATGATTTCAACGACTAACGACTCGAGTTTCCAGGTCAGCACCGACCGCACGCGGCTCGACGTGCCGATGATCTATCGCTTCCTGAGCGAGCATTCGACCTGGGCCATCGGCATTTCGCTCAGCGTGGTCGAGAGCTCGATCGAGAATTCGCTGTGCTTCGGCGGCTACATCGATGGGCGCCAGATCGCGTTCGCGCGCGTCGTGACCGACTACGCCACCATCGCCCATCTGGAAGACGTGTTCGTCATTCCGGAATTCCGTGGCCACGGCTATGCCAAGCAATTGATCCGCATGGTCATCGAGCACCCGAGTTTGCAGGGCTTGCGCCGCTTCACGGTCAATACCACCGATGCGCACAGCCTGTTCGAGCGCTTCGGCTTTTCCCTCCCCAAGCGCCCCGACACCATCATGGAGCGCTTCCTGCCCAAGCTGTATTTGTCCTGACTGTTGCCCCGACTTTTGTCCCGCTACGGCAACGCAAGACATATTTGTCGAATGTCGGTCAACACGGCTGCATTGCCCTACAATTACGCTAAGCGCTGATCCCGGCCCGGACCACCCTCCGGCCGCGATCGCCGCCCCGATCCATCGGTCTGCGCTCTTTGTTGGGAAGGAATCTCATGTTCCGCTCTGCCGTTTGCCACGTTGTCCGTGTATTGTCCGTCCTGTCCGTCGTCCTTGCCGTTCCCCTCTGCGCCGTCGCCCAGCCGGCCGGCGCCCAGCCCGTCCCGGCGGCCGAAGCGCCGCCCAAGGGGTCCCTCGTCATCATCGGCGGCAACCTGCGGCCCACCAACGGCGCGGTGTGGGAGCGCATCGTCCAGCAGGCCGGCGGCAAGGGCGCGCGCATTGCCGTGTTCGCCTCCGCATCCGGCTATCCCGAGCGCTCGGGCCGCAGCCTGGTCGAGGTCTTCAACCGCTACGGCGCGCGCGCCTTCTTCGTGCCGGTGGCGGTCAAGCTGGCCGGCAGCGATTACCAGGCCGCGGCCGACGATCCCGAGCTGGCGCAGGCGGTGCGCAATGCCAACGGCGTGTTCTTCGCCGGTGGCGACCAGAGCCGCATCACGCGCGCGCTGCTGCATGCGGACGGCAGCCACACCCGCGTGCTCGATGCCGTGTGGGACCTGTACCGCAACGGCGGCGTCGTCGCCGGTTCCAGCGCCGGCGCCGCCATCATGAGCAGCACCATGTTCGGCCGCCCGCGCGCGGTGCTGGCCACGCTCAAGCTGGGCGTGGCGGAAGGACAGGAGCTCGCCGACGGGCTCGGCTTCATCGGCAAGGACGTGTTCATCGACCAGCACCTGCTGGTGCGCGGCCGCTTCGCCCGCATGCTGCCGGCCATGCTGGCCAAGGGCTACAAGCTCGGCCTCGGCATCGACGAGGACAGCGCCATGGTGGTGCTGCCCAACCGCGACGTCGAAGTGATCGGCTACAAGGGCGCGCTGGTGCTCGACCTGGCCGACGCCACCGTGCACGAGGGCGCCTTCAACGTCAGCAACGTGCGCGTCAGCTACCTCGACAACGGCGACCGCTTCAACATCGACACCCACGCCTTTACGCCGTCCGAGGACAAGGCCGACGGCAAGCTGGATGCGTCGCGGCCCTACTACCGCGAGCCGCTGTTCAGCGCCGACATCCTCGGCAACAGCACGGTGGTCGACCTGATGAGCAAGCTGATCGACAGCGACCAGCCGGAAGCCATCGGCATCACCCTCGGCAGCCCGAGCGGCGTGCAGCCCGACCTCGGCTTCGAGTTCCGCTTCACGCGCGCCGGCGACAGCGTCGGCTACCAGTCGGCGTCGACCGAGGCCTATTCGATCTACAACCTGCGCCTGGACATCCGGCCGATCCTGATCCGGCGCCCGCTATACCAATATAAATAGTCAGGCCGGGACGGAGCCAATGCTGCGCCGGCGGTAGCGGGCCGGCGTTGCCAGGCCCTGCGTGCGGAAATGGCGCCGCAGCGATGCCGCGGAACCGAGTCCGGCCAGGTCGGCGACGGCATCGATGTCCAGTGCCTGGCGCGTCTCCAGCAGTTCCCTGGCCAGCGCCACGCGTTCCCTCACCAGCCAGGCCAGCGGCGGCAGGCCGGTGCTGTCCTTGAAGCGGCGCTGGAAGGTGCGCGTCCCCATGCGCGCCTGCGCCGCCAGCGATGCCACCGTATGTGCGAGCCGGATGTTTTCGCGTATCCAGTCCAGCAGGCGGGCGATCGCATGCGCCTCGTCGTCGGGCAGCGGACGCGCGACCAGCTGGGCCTGGTCGCCGCCGCGGTGCGCCGCAATGACCAGGCGCTGGGCGACCCGGTTCGCGATGTCGGCGCCGAAGTCGGCGCGCACCAGGTGCAGCAGCATGTCGAGGCCGGCGGCGGAACCGGCCGAGGTCACGATGCCGCTGTCGTCGACGTAGAGGGCGGCAGGATCGATGGCGATCGCGGGAAAGCGCGTGCGCAGGCGTTCCAGGTAGCGCCAGTGGGTGGTGGCGCGGCGGCCGTCGAGCAGGCCGGCATGGGCCAGCACGAAGGCGCCCGAGCAGATCGAGCAGATGCGGGCGCCGCGGCGCTGCGCCGCCCGCAGGGCCTCGACCAGCGCCGGCGGCGGCGCCTCGTCGGCATCGCGCCAGCCGGGAATGACGATGGTGTCGGCCGCCAGCAGGGCATCGAGGCCATGCGGCACCTGCAGCGTCAGGCCGCCCATGGCGCGCAGCGGACCGGGCTCGACGGCGCAGACGGCATGGCTGTACCAGCGCACGCCGAGTTCCGGGCGCTCGAGGGCAAACAGCTCGATCGCGCAGCCGAATTCGAAGGTGCACAGGCCGTCATAGGCGACGATGGCGACGTGGTGGGTCATGGCAGGATCTTACCAATTTCTGTCACGCGAAGTACTGCCGGCCGCAGGGCTGCGCTGCCACACTGGCGTCTCATTCACAAGGAGAACGATCATGGTATCAGCGGTATCGGCAACCCCCGCAGCACCCGGCGCCAGCGCCGCCGCCCACTTCGGTGCGGTCTTCGAATACGAAACCGACTGCAGGGACGTGTTCGAATCGATGCGCGACGGCCGCCAGGATTTCGTCCTGCTCGATGCGCGCAGTCCCGAGCTGTATGCGCGTGGCCACGTACCCGGGGCGCTGAACCTGCCGCACGGCAAGATCGTCGAGGCCAAGCTGCGCGACTACCCGGACGCCACCCTGTTCGTGGTCTATTGCGCAGGCCCGCACTGCAACGGCGCCCACCGCGCCGCCCTCCGGCTGGCCCGGCTCGGGCGGCCGGTCAAGCTGATGGCCGGCGGGGTGACGGGCTGGCTCGACGAAGGCCTGGCGCTGGTCAGCGGCAGTTCGCCAGGCGCTCTTTGAGCAGCCGGTACTGGGCATCGACCATCGGCGGGTTCGGATCGTGCCCGGCGCGTGGCACCAGCACGTAGTCCTTGCGCGGCGCCTGGATGAAGTCGAAATAGCGCTTGCTTGGCGCGGGCATGGTCAGCAGATCTTCCTGGCCCTGCACCATGTAGACCGGCATGGCGAAGGCCGGGCCCAGTTTATACAGGTCGATCTTCGAGACGATGCCGTCGCCCTTCAGGCCGACGAACTGCAGCCAGGAGTAATCCTCGCCGGCCGTGTAGTCGGCTTCGTACTCGGGCGTCGCATACGCGGCCGCATAGTCGTTCCAGGCCTTGGGCACGGGTTCGGTGCGCAGCCGTTCGTACTTGCGGATCACGCGCCGCAAGATGCCGGGGGCGCGCGGATCGGTCCAGGGCAGGGGGCCGAGTGCCGTGAGCTTGGCGATCGACTCCTGGTCGCCGGCGGCGCGCGCCAGCGCCAGGGCGGCGTCGATGCTGTCCTGGGCCGGCAACGGGCCGACCACCTGCGAACTGGTGAGGAAGCCGCAGAACAGGTCGGGTCCGGCCTTGGCCATGTGCACGCCGAGCACCGAGCTCCATGAGCCGCCCATCAGGATCACCTGGCGCTTGCCGAAGCGCCGCGCCGCATAACGCGCCACTTCGAGGCCATCGTCGCGCAACTGCTCGACCCGCAGCGGCACGTCGTCCTTGAGCGGATTGCGGCGCCAGGTCATGCCGGCGCCGCGCTGGTCCCACTGGACGATGGTGAAATCCTTTTCCCAGGCTTGATAGACGGTGTCGGCCCACGGCGTGGTCGGATTGCCCGGGCCGCCATGGACGAGCAGGACGATCGGGTTGCTGCAGCTGCTGCCCTTGATCCTGACCCACTGCTCGATGCCGCCGATGGCGACATAGCCTGTTTCGTCGACCGCCTTGCCGGGCGTGCGGCAGACCGTGTCCGGCAGGCGGGCGACGCCGGCAGCCGGCGCCTGGGCGTGAGCGGGGGCCTGGGCCAGCAGGAGAGAAGCGGCCAGAACGAGAGGGAAGGACATGCGCGGCATACCTGCTTTCTTCATGAAGGGTTGCCTGATCCTAGGGTTACCCAACAGTCAGGTCAATGCAAATCGGGTAGCTGCGCTATGCGCTGTGTCGGGATGGCCAGGATTACAATGCCGGCATCCTCAGCTGCAAGAAAGACCCTGCCCATGCTTCTGCGATCGACCGTATCCGCCGCGCTGGCGCTGTGCGCCAGCCTCGGCGCCCAGGCTGCCCAGGCCCCCCAACAGCCCGCCACCGTGCGCCTCGACTACATCCACAGCGGCAATGCGCTGGACGAGCACTACGCCGTCGAGCGCGTGCTGATCGAGCCGCTGCCCTGGCCGGGCGACCTGTCGCAGCGCTTCGACGACACCAACCGCGGCAACAACCGGGTCGAGGTGGCGGATGCGAAGACCGGCGACCTGCTGTATTCGCGCGACTTTTCGACGGTTTTCGGCGAATGGAAGACCACCGAGGAAGCGAACAAGGTCAGCCGTGGCTTCCACGAATCGGTACGCTTTCCCAAGTTCGACAAGCCGGTGCGCGTGCGCATCCTGAAGCGCGACGAGCGCAACGGGTTCTCGGTAGCCTGGAGCGTCGAGGTCGACGCCGATGGCCAGGACGTCGTGCGCAAGCAGGCGCCCGCGCTGGCGCAGCCGATTCCGATCGTGGTCAACGGCCCGTCGCCGCAGAAGGTCGATCTGCTGATCCTGGGCGACGGCTACACGCAGGCCGACATGCAGAAATTCGAAGCGGATGCGCGCCGCCTGTCGGCCCATCTGTTCGCGGTGTCGCCGTTCAAGGAGCGCGCCCGCGATTTCAACGTCTGGGCGATGGCCGTGCCGACCCGCGAATCGGGAATTTCGCGGCCGTCGACCGGCGTGCACCACGCCTCTGCGCTCGGCACACGCTACGACATCTTCGGCAGCGAGCGCTACGTGCTGACGCTGGATAACCGGGCGCTGCGCGACATCGCGCAATACGCGCCCTACGAATTCATCGAGATCCTGGTCAACAACGACACCTATGGCGGTGGCGGCATCTTCGGCCAGTTCAGCACCGCCGCGGCCAGCAACGAGTGGGCCGAGTACCTGTTCGTGCACGAGTTCGGCCATCATTTCGCCGGCCTGGCCGACGAGTACTACACCTCGCCGGTGGCTTACCAGTCGAGCGGGGCGCGCATGGAGCCGTGGGAGCCGAACGTGACCGCGCTGCGCGATCCGACCCGGCTGAAGTGGAAGCAGCATGTGCAGGCCGGCACGCCGCTGCCGACGCCCTGGCCCAAGGCCGACTACGAGGCCGCCTCGCGCGCCTACCAGAAGCGCCGCGCCGCGCTGCGCGCCGCCAACCGCCCCGAGTCCGAGATGAGCGCGCTGTTCCGGGAAGACCTGGCGCGCACGCGCGAACTGTTTGCGCCGGCGCGCTACCGCACCGCGATCGGCGCCTTCGAAGGCGCCAACTACGAGGCCAGCGGCTACTACCGACCGGCCATGCAATGCATCATGTTCGACCGCAGCGAGCAATTTTGCCCGGTCTGCCGCGACGGCATCAGCGAGATCATCGACCTGTACGCCCGCCCGGCTAAATAACTGGCTTGCAGGCAACACGGTGCAGGGGTGCGCTGCCGAACAGATAGGTGGCGCGCTGCCTTCTATCCTAGTTTCATAATCAGATCAAGAGTATTCCGGCTACAAACCGGCCGGGATACAGCCATCTCCTCCATATGAAACGGGATTTATCATGCATAAAATCGTCGCTACCCTGATCGCCGGCCTGCTGGCCGCCTCCGCCCAAGCCCAGACCCAAACCCAGCCGCAAGCCAAGCCGCAGCACGAATCGCAGCGCCACAGCAGCGCCAACTCGGCGCCGATCGGCCAGGCCGTGAGCGGCAACAACTCGACCGCCTCGGGCGTGTCGGGCACCGGCCTGCGTACCGACGGCACCGCCAATACCGGTTCCGCGCACGCCGCCACCGGCTTGCAGGCGGCCGGCGTCAACGCGGCCGGCCAGGTTACCGGCAAGAGCACGTCGGTGGTTGGCGTCGCCCCGGGCAAGTCGGATAACGTGAATGCCCAGGCCACCAACACCACCGCACCGAACAGCACTGCAGCCGATGCCAAGGCCACCGGCGGCCGCGGCGAGGCTGGCACCAAGGCCGAAAAGGAAGTGCGCAAGTCGAACACGACCAAGGTCAAGGAGCCGGTCGGTTCGCGCATGAAGACCGAAAGCTCGGCCAAAGCGGGTCTCGAGAAGCGTGCCGAGGCCAAGGAAAAATCGGACCGTAAATCGGCCGAACGTGCTGCCGGCGGTACCGGGGAAAACCGTTAAGGCAGCACCAGACGCACGCTGAAAACTTTTGTCACAACTTTAACATTTTTCCAAAAGGCAGCGTGCGCTGGCGAACAGAAGCTGAGGTGCCGGCAGCCTATTCTGGATACACAGCAAGACAAAAACAACAAGGCGCAAGTCGCCCTACCATATATAAACGACAAGGAGAAACACCATGAACAAACTGCTCGCCACCCTGATCGCCGGCCTGTTCGCCACTTCCGTCTACGCACAAACCGCCCCTGCGGTGCAGTCGGGCATGAGCGGCACTGCCGGCGTCACCGCGACCGGCAACGCCGATGCCGACAAGGACATCGCCAAGGCCGACCAGAAGGAAGCCAAGGAAGTCGCCAAGCAGGACGAAAAGATCCACAAGGCCAGCACCCAGGCCAGCGAAAAGAAAGCCAAGGCCCAGTCCAAGGCCGACAAGAAAATCGCTGACGCTCAGGAAAAAGTAGCGAAGGCCGATCCGGAAGACAAGGCCAAGGCATCGGCCAAGGCCGAGAAAAAGATCGCCGACGCCCAGTACGACGCTCAGAAGACCATGATCAAGGCCGACGAAAAAGCCCAGAAGAAGATCGTGGACGCGAACGCCGACAAGGCCAAGGCACAAGCCAAGGCAACCGAGAAGCGCTCGGAAGCGATGGCTGAGGCGCACAAGGACGCTGCCAAGTAATTGGATGGTGTCTCGGACGGGGTGACCCGTCCGCAGAAACAAAAACGGACCCGATTGGGTCCGTTTTTTGTTGGCTCGTCGTTCCCGGCACTGCCGGAAACGACTTCCCGCCAAGGCGCCCGGCCAGGGCGGGAACGACGTTTTTACACAACTGGTCTTATCAGCCGCCGTCGGTCTGCCGCATCGCCAGGTCCTTCGCCTTCAGCTTGGCGCTCAAAGGCTTGCCCTTCTTGGCACGCTTGCCGAAGTGCGGCTCCAGGCCGACGCCGAACAGTTCCACCGTACGCGGCTTGTCGCCGGCCCAGGTGCCGACCACGTTCACGCCGCGCTGGCTGATCGGCTGGGCTGCGATCAGGGTTTCCTTCGGCTCCAGTTCCATCAGCGTGACGCCGCGGCCGCCGTTGGTCAGCGTCTTCATCTCGTCGATGCCGAACACCAGCACACGGCCCTTCTCGGACAGGCAGGCGATGGCGCCGGCATTGTCGCTCACCACGCGCGGGGCCAGCGGCACGGCGCCGTCGTCCAGCGTGATGAAGGACTTGCCGCCCTTCAGGCGCGTGACCATGTCGCCGGCCTTGGCGATGAAGCCGAAACCGGCGCTGGTGGCCAGCAGCAGGCGGGTGTCGGCGCTGCCGGCGAAGTAGTACAGGATGCGCCCGCCGCCCGACAAATCGACCAGCGTGGTGATCGGGACGCCGTCGCCGCGCGCCCCCGGCAGCGCCGCCACCGGCACCGAATACGCCTTGCCGTTGTCGCCGATGCACAGCAGGGTGTCGACGGTGCGGCATTCGAAGGCATAGCCGAGCGAGTCGCCGGCCTTGAAGGTGAACTGTGCAGGATCGTGGCCGATGCCGGTGCGCGCGCGCACCCAGCCCTTTTCGGAAACGATCACGGTCACCGGTTCGTCGACGATCTTCTGCTCGGCCACGGCCTTCTGCGCCTCTTCGATCAGGGTGCGGCGGTCGTCGCCGTACTGCTTGGCGTCGGATTCGATCTCGCGGATGATCAGGCGCTTCATCGAGGACGGGTTGTTCAGGATGTCCTCGAGCTTTTCCTTTTCGCCGCGCAGCTCGGCCAGCTCCTGCTGGATCTTGATCGCTTCCAGGCGCGCCAGCTGGCGCAGGCGGATCTCGAGGATGTCTTCGGCCTGGCGCTCGGACAGGCGGAAACGCTCGATCAGCGCCGCCTTAGGATCGTCCGAATTGCGGATGATGGCGATGACCTCGTCGATGTTCAGCAGGACGGTCTCGCGGCCTTCCAGGATGTGGATGCGGTCGTTGACCTTACCCAGCCTGAATTCAGTACGGCGGCGGACCGTCACGAAGCGGTAGTCGATCCACTCCTGCAGGATCTCGGACAGGCCTTTCTGGCGCGGACGGCCGTCGCCGCCGATCATCACCAGGTTGATCGGGGCCGAGCTTTCCAGCGAGGTGTGTGCCAGCAGCATCAGCATGAACTCGCCCTGGTCGAGGTTCTTCGACTTCGGCTCGAACACCAGGCGTACCGGCGCCTCGCGGCCGGATTCGTCGCGCACCGTGTCGAGTGCGCCGAGGATGGTCTGCTTCAGCGCCAGCTGCTCGGGCAGCAGGGTCTTCTTGCTGACCTTGATCTTCGGGTTGGTCAGTTCTTCGATTTCTTCCAGCACGCGCTGGGCCGAGACGCCCGGCGGCAGTTCATTGACGACCGCCTGCCACTGGCCGCGCGCCAGTTCTTCGATCTTCCAGCGCGCGCGCACCTTCATCGAGCCGCGGCCGGAGGCGTACATGTCGGCGATGTTGGAAGCCGGGGTGATGATCTGGGCGCCGCCCGGGTAGTCCGGACCGGTGATCACGGTCATCAGCTCGGCGTGGGTGATCTTCGGGTTGCGGATCATCGCCACCGCCGCCTGCGCCACTTCGCGCAGGTTGTGCGACGGGATTTCGGTGGCCATGCCGACCGCGATACCGGACGCGCCATTCAGCAGCAGCATCGGCAGGCGCGCGGGCAGGGTGCGCGGCTCGTCGGTCGAACCGTCGTAGTTCGGCTGGAAGTCGACGGTGCCCATGTCGATTTCGTCGAGCAGCAGGCGCGACACCGGCGTCAGGCGCGCTTCGGTGTAACGCATCGCCGCCGCGCCGTCGCCGTCGCGCGAGC
>Ga0308160_10007082_pt1 | contig 11248 bp, 10 predicted proteins | sample PhyFR1_FD_201036 | JGI IMG/M metagenome (GOLD analysis project Ga0308160, IMG submission 201036) | Phyllosphere microbial communities from UC Gill Tract Community Farm, Albany, California, United States - DLSLF.R1 | ecosystem: Host-associated > Plants > Phyllosphere > Unclassified | place: USA... | reverse complement strand
AGGACTTCTCGAGCCCGGACGGCCTGGCCTTCAGCACCTCGACCGGCATCTGCTGGTTCCAGACCGACGATGGCGCCTACACCGACGTCACCAACTGCATGATGGTGGCCGGCCTGCCGGGCAAGGTCGGCGACGGCAAGAAGGTCTCGCTCAGCTATCCGAAGACCGACGGCAGCACGCTCAACGTCGATACCTTCGTGGGCAGGGCGGCCAGCGCCGATACGCTCAAGCGCTTCCTGGTCGGCCCGGTCGGCTGCGAACTGACCGGCATCACCGAGACCCCGGACGGCAAGGCGCTGTTCGTCAACATCCAGCACCCGGGCGAGAACACCGCCGCGGCCAACGTTGCCGATGCGACCAAGTACTCGAGCCAGTGGCCGTCCAACGCCGGCTACGGCGCCGGCAAGCGTCCACGCTCGGCGACCCTGGTGATCACCAAGAACGACGGTGGCCGTATCGGTTCCTGATCGGCTGTTGTAAATAGTTCTTCGACGGGCCGGCTGCGCAAGCAGTCGGCCCGTTTTCTCGTCAGGCGCAAGGCCGCCGCGCGCCGCACGTGCCAGCATCGACAGGTGATCCCGTTCGAGGAGCCAGCATGCAGCCGACGACTTATCTACGCATCACGCGCGCCAGCGCGCTGTACGACATCGTGCAGATCCTGCCGTTCGCCACCCCCTGGAGCTTCGCCCTGTTCCACGGACAGCTGTCGCACCTGAACGTGTGGCTGGGCGGGGCGCCGCTGCCGGCATTCGCGCCGCTGCACTTCGTGCTGTCCTCGCTGCTCGGCGCGCTGGTGCTGCTGTGGTCCCTGTACCGCCTGGGCTCGCCCAGCCGGCGCCTGGGACGCTTCGACGCCGCCGGGCGCCTGGTGTTCGCGTTCTGGATTGCCTGGGGCATGCTGCAGGCCCGGATGCCGGTGCTGTGGATCTTTTTGCTGCCCGAGGTGGCCTGGGGCGTGCTCGAATCGATGCCGGTCGCTCAGCCCAGCGGCAGCAGGACCTTGCGCGCCGCCTTCAGGAGCGCCGCGCCCATGCGCTCCAGGCGCGGCGGCTGAATGCGCCAGGCGTGCCAGTACAGCGGCACGTCGTGGGCCTTGTCCGGCGCCAGGTCGACCAGCTCTCCCGACGCCAGCAGCGCCGCGCACTGCTCGTGCGGCAGCATGCCGTAGCCCATCCCGAGCCGCACCGCCTGGTGGAAGGGATCGCTGGCCGGGACGTAGTGGAACGGGTAGGCGCCGTCCGGCAGGCCGAAGTGGGTCAGCAGGAAAGAAGACTGCATCGCATCCTTGCGGTCGAACACCATCAGCGGCGCCTTCTGCGCGCTGGCGCGCGTCATCCCGTCGGGGAACCAGCGCCGCGCGAACGCGGGCGAGGCCACCATCCGGTAGCGCATCACGCCCAGCAGGCTGGCGCTGCAGCCGCGCATCGGCGCTGTCTCTCCCGAGATGCAGGCCACCGCGTGGCCGCCTTCGAGCAGCGCGAAGGTATGGCCCTGGTTGTCGAGGACGAATTCGACCAGCAGCTGTTCCCGCGCCAGGATCGGCGCCAGCACAGGCAGCAGCCAGGTCGCCAGCGTGTCGTTGTTGACTGCCAGCGCCACGCGCGCCGGGCCCGGATCGCCCTGCATCGCGGCCAGGAATTCCGATTCGAGCAAGGTCGAGCGGCGCAGGTATTGCAGCAGCCGGCTGCCGGGCGCGGTGGGACGGCACGGACGGCTGCGCACCAGCAGCGGCGTGCCCAGGTCCTGCTCGAGCGCGGCGATGCGCTGCGAGACCGCCGACGGCGTGATGTTCAGCTGGACCGCGGCCGCATCCAGGCTGCCGGCGTCGATGGCGGCAAGGAAGGCGGCGCTGCGCCGTGGATCGAGTTTCATGAGATTAGCGTTTCTTAAGCTACCTGAATAATCATGAATATAATTGAAGCAGACCGGCCTGGCTGGAATAGTGGCGGCTTTCGCAAGGAGCTTGCATGTTCTCGCAACAGGTTTATCTACAGGGGCTGGTGCTGGGCGCCGGGCTGATCATGGGCATCGGCGCCCAGAACGCCCATGTGCTGCGCACCGCCGTGCGCGGCCGCCACGTGCTGCCCACCGTCGCCACCTGCATCCTGGTCGACGTGATCCTGATCGCCGCCGGCACCGCAGGGCTCGGGGCCCTGGTGCAGTCCTCGCCGCTGCTGCTGGCGCTGGCGCGCCACGGCGGCGCGGCTTTCCTGCTCTGGTATGGCCTGCGCTGCTGGCGCAGCAGCCTGCGCGGCGGCGCTTCGCTGGCGGCCGATCCTTCCGCGCAATCGCAGACGCTGGGCGCGGCGCTGGCGACCGTGCTGGCGCTGTCGCTGCTCAATCCCCACGTCTATCTCGATACCGTGGTGCTGCTCGGCGCCGTGGGCGGCAGCCTGGCGCAAGACGAGCGCGGTTCGTTCGCCGCCGGCGCCATCACCGCCTCGATCCTGTGGTTCTCGGCGATCGGCTTCGGTGCGCGCCGCTTTGCGCCCGTGCTGGCGCGGCCGGCAGTGTGGCGCGCGATCGAGGCGCTGACCGGGACCATGATGTTCGTGCTGGCGGCGTTGCTGCTGGCAGACAGCTGAGCGAAATAGTGGATGGAAAGCATCTTTGGCGGTGTAAAGTTGCAATTTGTCCATCTCACCGCCCGGAGGCTGTTTGAACCGCTCGACCCTGAAATTCCTGTCCCTGTGCCTGGCCGCCGCCGGCTGGTCCGCCGCCCATGCCGCCGACGTCATCATCACCGCCGACCGCCTGCTGGACGTCAGGACCGGGCGCATGGTGCAACAACCCGAGATCCTGGTGCGCGACGGCAAGGTGGTCGGCATCGGACAGGAGAGCGTCAAATCGGCGGCCGCCGACGCCACCCGCGTGGCACTGCCCGGCATGACCCTGCTGCCGGGCCTGATCGACATGCACGTGCACCTCGATTCCGACCCGACCTATGGCGGCTACAGCGGCCTCGAATACAACGACCGCTTCTGGTCGGCGCTGGCCGTGGCCCATGCCGGCAAGACGCTGGATGCGGGCTTCACCACCATCCGCAACCTGGGCGCCGCTGACTGGAACGACGTCGGCCTGGGCCAGGCGATCGCGGCCGGCAAGGTGCGCGGCCCGCGCATCGTCCCCGCCGCCTGGTCGTTCGGGGCGACCGGCGGCCATTGCGACAGCACCTACTTCCCGCCCTCGATGGACGAGAGGAACCCATACAACGCCGACAGTCCGGACGAAGGGCGCAAGTCGGTGCGCACGCTGCGCAAGTACGGCGCCCAGGTGATCAAGATCTGCGCCACCGGTGGCGTGTTCTCGCGCAACACCGAGCCGGGCCAGCAGCAGATGAACCTGGCCGAGATGCGCGCCGTGGTGGACGAGGCGCACCAGTGGGGCCTGCAGGTGGCGGCCCACGCCCACGGCGCGGCCGGCATCAAGGATGCGATCCGCGCCGGCGTGAACACCATCGAGCACGCGAGCCTGATCGACGACGAGGGCATCGCGCTGGCGAAGAAGCACGGCGCCTGGCTGTCGATGGACATCTACAACGGCACCTATACGGCGGCCGAAGGCAAGAAGAACGGCGTGCTGGAAGATAATCTGCGCAAGGACCGCGAAGTGACCGAGCTGCAGCGCCAGAATTTCAGGAAGGCGCATGCGGCCGGGGTCAAGATGGTGTTCGGCACCGACGCCGGCGTGCACCCGCACGGCGGCAACGCCAAGCAGTTCGCCGTCATGGTCCAGTACGGGATGACGCCGCTGCAGGCGATCCAGGCCGCGACCGTGAATGCGGCCGAGGCGCTGGCGCGCAAGGACGTGGGCGTGATCGAGGCCGGCCGCTACGCCGACATGGTGGCGGTGAAAGGCGATCCGACCGCCGACGTGCGCCTGCTGGAAGCGCCGGCGGTCGTGATCCAGGGCGGCGCCATCGTCAAGGGCGGCGCGCTCTAATCCTGCCGCGCCAGGTCGTGGATACGGGCCAGGGGCGCGCAGCGCTCCTTGAGCAGCGCGTGCAGCAGCTTCACCGCGGGCGAGAACTGCTTGCGGTGCGGGCACACGAGATTCAAGGGCGTGGCCTCGCCCGGGATCGCCGGCAGCAGCACCTCGAGCCGGCCCTGCGCCACATCGGCGCTGACGTCGAGCCAGGATTTGTAGGCGATGCCCTCGCCCGCCACGGCCCAGCGCCGCACCACGTCGGCATCGTCGCTGACCAGGGAGCCGCTGACCTGCACCACCTGTTCGCCTTCGGGCAGCGGAAAACTCCAGCGGTCGTAGATGCGGCCGCGCAGGCGGTAGGCCAGGCAGGCATGGTCGGCCAGCGCGGCCAGCGCCTGCGGCCGGCCATGGCGCGCCAGATAGGCTGGCGAGGCGACCAGCACGCGCCGGTTGTCCGGCGCCACCGGCAGCGCGATGAAGCTGGCGTCATCGATCTGGCCATAGCGCAGCGCGATATCGACCGGGTCGCGAAACACGTCCGCCACCTGGTCCGACACCAGCAGCTGGATATCCAGTCCCGGGTGCGCGCGCCGGAATTCCCCGATCCACGGCAGCAGCACATTGCGGCCGAAGTCGGACGGCGCGGCCACCTGCAGCATGCCGGACAGCGCCGCATTCTCGCCGCGCACGCCCTCGTGGCCGTCGCGCAGCGCCTGCAGCGCATCCTGGGCATACGGCAGGTAGCGCCTGCCCTCCTCGGTCAGGCGCAGGCTGCGCGTCGAGCGCGCGAACAAGCGGATATCGAGTTCGCGTTCCAGCCGCCCGATCGCGGCGCTGGCCTGGCCGGGCAGCAGGTTCACCTCGCGCGCGGCCTGCGAGAAGCTGCCCAGGGCGGCGGAGCGCACGAACAGCGCCAGGTCGTCGATCCGGATCATTTTCTCTCCCACAGTGAAAGTGAAACCCTGCCACTGTCCTGTTTCCGGGCGCGGGCCGTCGCTAGAATCGTCGTCACTGCCTTATTTACCCTATCCAGGAGAAGAACATGAAAGCGATAGTCTATACCCAACACGGCCTGCCCATCGACGACCCACGTTCGCTGGTCGAGATGGAACTGCCGGTGCCGGCGCCCGGCCCGCACGATCTCCTGGTCGAGGTACGCGCCATCTCGGTCAATCCGGTCGACACCAAGATCCGCCTCGGCGCCGCCGTGACCGAGCCGCGCGTGCTGGGCTGGGACGCCAGCGGCGTCGTGCGCGCCGTGGGCGCCGAGGTCACGCTGTTCGCGCCGGGCGACGAAGTGTTCTATGCCGGCTCGCTCATCCGCCCCGGCTCGAACAGCCAGTTCCAGGCGGTCGATGAGCGCATCGTCGGTCGCAAGCCGCGCAATCTCGGCTTCGCCGAGGCGGCCGCCCTGCCCCTGACCTCGATCACCGCGTGGGAACTGCTGTTCGACCGCCTGCGCGTGCCCGAAGGCGGCGGCGAAGGCAAGTCGCTGCTGATCATCGGCGCCGCCGGCGGCGTCGGGTCGATCCTGGTCCAGCTGGCGCGCCGGCTCACCGGCTTGACCGTGATCGGCAGCGCCTCGCGCGACGACACACGCGCGTGGGTGACCAGGCTCGGCGCCCACCACACGGTCGACCACACCCGCCCGATGCAGCCGCAGCTGGCCGAACTGGGGTTTGCCAATGTCGATATCGTGGTCAGCCTGACCCACACCGACCAGCACTACCAGGACATCATCGAAGCGCTGGCGCCGCAGGGCCAGCTGGCGCTGATCGACGACCCGGCCATGCTCGACGCGATGCCGCTCAAGCGCAAGTCGATCTCGCTGCACTGGGAGCTGATGTTCACCCGCTCGCTGTTCGAGACGCCCGACATGGTGCGCCAGCACGAACTGCTGGACCGGGTGGCGGCGATGATCGAGGACGGCAGCTTGACCACCACGCTGGGCGAGCATTTCGGGACGATCGACGCGGCCAACCTGCGCCGCGCCCACGCCCTCATCGAGAGCCACCGCGCGATCGGCAAAATCGTGCTCGAAAACTTTTAATACCGGGATCGCTTAAGATCGCCAAACCGACTTCATTACGCAAAGGAACACCATGGATATCCTGTCGGCCGCCACCAGGCGCCACACCGCCAAAGCCTACGACGCGCAGCGCCGCATCCCCGAAGAGGTGATGCAGCAGGTGTACCGGCTGTTGCAGAACAGTCCGTCGTCGGTCAATTCGCAGCCCTGGCACTTCATCGTGGCCAGCACGCCCGAAGCCCGCGCGCGGATCGCCAGGGCGACCCAGCCCGCCTATGCCTACAACACGGCCAAGATCACCGATGCCTCGCACGTGATCGTGCTGTGCGCGCGCATCGACATGGACGAAGCCCACCTGGCGGCCCTGCTCGACCAGGAACAGCGCGATGGCCGCTTCCCCGATGCGCAGGCGCGCGCCCGCCAGGAAGCGACGCTGCGCAGCTATGTCAACCTGCACCGCTTCGGCGGCAAGGACGTGGCCCAATGGATCGAGAAACAGGTGTACCTGGCGCTGGGCACCGCGCTGCTCGGCGCGGCCACGCTGGAGATCGACGCGACCCCGATGGAAGGCTTCGACCAGAAGATCCTGGACGCGGAATTCGGGCTGAACGACAAAGGCTTGAGCAGCCTGGTGCTGGTGAGCTTCGGTTATTCGTCGGCAGGCGACTACAACGCCGGCCTGCCGAAGTCGCGCCTGGACCGGGAAGCGACGTTCACCTTCCTCTGATCGAGGGAGCGACCCCGCCCGTTTCCTGTCGATCCAGCGGGCAGTGCGACTTCTGCAGAACGATCTCCTTGTAGATGTCGAGCGGCGGCAGCCCCAGGGCGGCGCGCCGCTGTTCGACGATCGCGCGATCGTCCATCGGATTGAACTCGAATTTGCAGGGCTGTTCGACCGGCGCCATCAGCTGCGTACCGTACGGCTGCGGTCGCTTCTCGGCTACCGCGATACGGTCGGACAGGTAGGCGTACGCTTTGCCTAACGGCTCATTGCGCTGCGCTGCCATGCGTTCGATCAGCACCAGCGCGCGCTTCTGGAACGGCACGTCCTGGTCGGCATGCTGGACCATCAGCCAGGCATCGCCCTGGGCCTCTTCACCATGCCGGTCCGGGTCCGGAAAGCCGCAGCGCTCGAACAGCACTTTCAGCCGCGCCGTATTGGCGCGGTCGACGATCCCCATCTGCTGCATCAATTTCTGCTGGGCCGGTTCATCCATCCGGCTGAAATCGAGGCGTGTACGTATCGCCCGGTCGGCGCTGGCGCGCACGGCGAGTTCCTGTGGATAGTTGTCGCAGGCGGCGTGGGCGGGCAGGGAGAAGAGGACGGCGCCGAGCGCAATCCCCAGGATGGCTGACAGACGGGGCATCGGCGCCTGGACGAAGTGGACGAATGGCGAGTGTACGCGGCGCCGGGCGCCGCGGTCCATTCATCCCGCATGAACTGCCGTTTATGGATCGAGCGGATCCCAGGGGTCGATGCGCAGGGAGCGCAGCGACGGCACGAACTCCACCTCGTACGGCGAATGGCGCTTGCCGATGGCGCCCGGGTCGTAGCCCAGTTCGGCCGGGTTGCGGGCCGCGAACTCGGGGCTGGTGATGTAGGCGCTCTGGCTCGCATTGGCGACGATCAGGGTCGGCTTGTCGAGCGGCGCGCCCATTGCGTGCAGGCGCCGGGTGACGTTGCGCAGGTTGGTCGTCGTGTGGCGCGCGTACGGCTCGATCACGATGCGCTCGGCCGGGATCCCGAAGCGCTCGACCAGCGTCCTGCGCATCTCGACAGCCTCGACATGGGTCGAGCCTTTCGGATGCACGGCGGCCCCGCTGGTGACGATGAAGGCCACGTCGCCTTGGGCGAAGCGGCGGGCGGCCAGCTGCAGGTGCAGCTTGCTGCGCGCACTGATCGAGATCGCCGGATTCTCCGGACCCACGCCGGGGATGATGATCGCCGAGTAGCGGTAGCGCTGCCAGTCGGTCTTGCCGGCCAGCGCGAACGGCGCGGCATTATGGGCCTGGTCGAGCGGCTCGAACAGCACGGCGTCGCGCCGCTCGTTGGCGTCGATGAGCGCGATCGCCAGGGCGATGCTCGGGTCCAGGCGCACCGCCGGATCGTTCTTGCCGGCGTCGGCCAGCCAGATGGCGTCCGCGACCAGCGCCTTGAAGCCCGGGCTGTCGGCTTTCTCGACCGGGCCGTCGATCATCGGGTAGCGCGCCTGGTTGCCGAAACCATAGGTCTGCAGCACGGCGTTCAGGCCGCGCAGCTCGCGCCCGACCTGGGCCCGGGCACCGTCGTCGGCCATTCCCGGCATCCTGCCCGACGCCGGCACCGCGGCCGCGACCGCGTCCATCTCGGCCTCGTTCCAGGTCGCGGCCAGCAGCAGGCACTTGGGCGCCAGCTCGCAGGCGTCGATGCGTTTCCTGCGCTGCTCCAGCACGGCCGACAAGGCGGCCGGGACCTGGCCGGCGCCGCTCCCGATGGCCGAGACCAAAGGGAACATGCGGCCGGCCATCAGCGACCAGTGCCGGTCTGGCGCCGATGCCGGTGCCGGTGCCGGCGCTGCATGCAGGGGAAGCGCCGCGGCCAGCGCCGCGGCGAGAATGAGTGATTTGATCATCTGTTACCAAGCCTTGCTGATGGAGAAGCGCGCGCTGCGGCCGAATACCGGACGGCCATAGATCGCCACGCTGCTGCCCTGGCCCGCCAGGGAGTCGGTGCGCGGATTGCCTTCGGTGAGGCCTTGTTCGTTGGTGAGGTTGTCGCCGGTGAGCTGGAACTGCCAGTCGCCGCGCGTTACCGTCACGCCGGCGCCGACCGTGTGGAACGACGGCAGCTCGGTGGCGTTGAAGAAGTCGACGTAGCGCTTGCCCATATACGCCACGCTGCCGTACACGTCGACCTGGTTGGCGCCGACGCTGAAGCCGTAGCTGGGGCGGATGTTGCCGAACACCTTGGGCTGGCGGATCAGCTGGTTGCCGATGATCCGCGACGGATCGGCGCCGGTGGCGCTGGCGAAGCTGCGGTATTCCGGCTCCTGCACCGTCACCGAGGCATTCACCACGAAGCGCTCGGTCAGGTGCCAGGCGCCGTCGGCTTCGGCGCCCTGCACCACGGCCTTGCCGTAGAACGGCACGGTCTGGTCATTGCGTCCGGTGACCGGGTTGAACGCCACGAACGAGGCGTTGAGCGGGTCGAAGTTGGTGCGGAAGGCCGTCACGTACAGGTAGGACCGGCCGAAGGTGCTCTTGATGCCGACTTCGTACTGGTCGGCCTTGGTGGTCAGCACCAGGGGATCGATCGACGACGCTACCGTCATCGTCGGCGGCACCTCGAGGTGCGATGCGCGCACATAGCCGCCCAGGCGTGCGGTGAAGTCGTAGTTGGCGCCCAGTGTCCAGTTGGTGGTGCGCGGCTTGTAGACGTGCGACTGGCGCGCGCCGGTGAGGCGGCGCGTGGTGTCGTCGGCCAGCGTGGCGCCGTCGCCCAGGTTGGCCTGCGCCGTCAGCAGCGCATAGCCGTCATAGCGGTAACGCTCGGTGCGCACGCCGGCGTCCAGGCGCAGGCGTTCGTTGACGTCCCAGGTGTCGTTCAGGTACAGCGCGCCCATGCGCGCTTCGACGTCGCCCTGGTTCAGGGTGGTCGAGTAGCGCAGCACGCCATTGTCGGTGACCGAACCAAGCACCGCGCCAGAGGCCGAATAAGCCACCAGGTCGAGAGTGCGCGGCTGGCCCTTCACTTCGATCAGCATGTCGTTGTAGAGTGACTTGCTGGTGGTGCCGTAGGCGCTGGCATACACGCCCGCCTTCACGTCGTGGCTGCCGAAGCCGGTCTGGAAGGTGCGCGTCAGGTTGACGTCGGCCTGGTGCGAATAGAAGGTGGCGCCGAGCGCGCGGTACTGGCCCTGCATCACCAGGCCCGAATCGGTCGCCGGGTCATAGGCCTGGGCGCCGTTGCTGCCGGCGACCGCGTAGCCCAGGCGCGCGACCGGGCCGAAGGCGGCCCTGGCCGCGGGCAGGAAGCCGTTGGCGAAGGTGGTGGCGTCGGCCGGGTTCGAGGTCGAATAGAAGGCGTCGAAATCGAGCTTGCCGCGGGTGGCGCCGGCCTTGGCCGACAACTGCCAGGCGCCCAGGTCGCCCTCGTACTGCAGGCCCAGGTTGCCGAACTCGAGATGGCGGCCGTTGGCCAGGTCGCGCGTGTCGCTCTGCAGGACGCCGGCGCCGTCCAGGTATTTCTGCGGCACGCTGCGCAGCGCGGGCGAATTCATGGTGCCGTCGAAGTAATCGATGTAGCGGTCGAGCGAAACCGCCGGGTTGCGCGGATCCGAGACCGGGATCGGCAGGTAGAAGGCATTGTGGTCGTTCAGGTAGTTGGCGCTCAGCTTCCAGACGCCGCTGTCGGTCATGCGCTTGATGTTGGCGCGGATCTGGCCGCCGCGGTCGTTCGGGAAGCCATTGTCGCGGTGGCCGTCGTCCTCGCGCACGAAGCCGCCGATCGCGTAATAGGTGCGCTCGTCGATCTTGCCCGACTGGTAGGCGTCGAGGCGCTTCAGGCCGGTCGTGCCGACCGTGACGCGGGCCTTGCCCATCGTCTTTTCGCTACCGCTGACGGTGGTGCTGTTGACCAGGGCGGCGGCCTGGCTGGCATAGATCGGCGCCGGACCGCCACGCACGATTTCGATATTCTTCGTCATCAGGTCATAGCGGTTCATGCTGTCGCCGCGGAAGAAGAAGCCGTTGATCTCGGTCATCAGCGGCAAGCCGTCCTGCTGGAACAGGGCGTAGCCATCGTCGGTCGGGATGCCGCGCACGCGCGTCACATTCTGCACTTCGCCACCGGTCGCCTCGACCTGGATGCCGGGCATCTTGCCCAGCAGGTCAGCCATGTTCAACGGCGCCAGCTTCTGTATATCGCCCTGCGACAGCGAGTTGACCGCATAGGCCACGTCGAAGCGGCGCTGCGGCCGCGCCGAACCCGTCACCACCACGACCTGGGAGTCGGTAATGGCCTCGGCATCCTGGCTGACGGCCGTTGCCGGCGCAGTAGCCGGCGCGGACTCCTGGGCCAGCGCGTGCGGGCCGAGTGCGGCGAGGGCGCACTGCAGCGCCAGCATCATTCTTGTCTTGTTCATGGGTCGTCCTGGAGGGTAGATAAAGTCAATCCGCCCAGCTTATTGTCCGTTTTTGACCGCATTATTTATTACTCGTAAAATAAATATTAAAATACCGTTCCGGCGCCGTTGGCGGCCCATGACGAGGTTCGAACGATGAAAGCAGCCCGCCTGAACCTGCTCTCGGAAG
>Ga0308160_10007081_pt1 | contig 11248 bp, 8 predicted proteins | sample PhyFR1_FD_201036 | JGI IMG/M metagenome (GOLD analysis project Ga0308160, IMG submission 201036) | Phyllosphere microbial communities from UC Gill Tract Community Farm, Albany, California, United States - DLSLF.R1 | ecosystem: Host-associated > Plants > Phyllosphere > Unclassified | place: USA... | reverse complement strand
CGGTCACGCGTTTCACGCTCGCCACCACTTCGTCCATCGTCACGCCGGCCTGGCCGACCAGCTTGCTGCCGCGCTCGACCTTCTCGACGGAGTCGCCGATCAGGGTCTTGATTTCTTTTGCCGCCGCAGCCGAACGCTGGGCCAGGTTGCGCACTTCCGATGCCACGACCGCGAAGCCGCGGCCTTGTTCGCCGGCACGGGCCGCTTCGACTGCCGCGTTCAGCGCCAGGATGTTGGTCTGGAAGGCGATGCCATCGATCACGCCGATGATGTCGGCGATCTTGCTGGCCGAGCTGTTGATCTCGCCCATGGTGCCCACCACTTGCGACACCACGTCGCCGCCCTTGCGGGCCACGTCCGAGGCGCTGGCGGCCAGCTGGTTCGCTTCACGGGCGTGCTCTGCGTTCTGGCGCACGGTAGTGGTCAGGGTTTCCATCGCCGAGGCCGTCTTTTCCAGCGAGCTGGCTTGCAGTTCGGTACGCGAGGACAGGTCGATGTTGCCGGCGGCGATTTCACGCGAGGCGGTGCCGATGGTCTCGGTGCCGCGGCGCACCTGGCCGACGATGCCGACCAGGCTGTTGCGCATTTCGTTCATTTCCGACAGCAGGCTGCCTTTGTCGGCGGTGCTGGTGTCGATGTCGATGGCCAGGTTGCCGTGAGCGATGCTGCCGGCGATCCTGGTGGTATAGTCGGGCTCGCCGCCCAGCTGCTTGATCAGGCCGCGGGTGATGAACCAGGCGGCAGCCACGCCCATGACGACGGCGACGACCAGCATGATGACCATGAAGTTACGGGCATTCACGAAAGCGGCGGCGGCATCGGCCTGGCTCTGCGCGCTCTGCTTGTCTTCCAGCTGCACCAGCTTGTCCAGCGCTTCGGTCCACTTCTTCTGGACCGGACGCACTTCCTTGACCATCACGCGGGTGGCGTTCATGGCGTCGTTGGCGAGGTAGAGTTCCGACGCCTTGGCAATCGCCGGCAGGGCGGCAGCTTCGTGTTGCTTGACTTCGGCCAGCAGGGCCTTCTCGGCGTCGCTGCCGTCGGTCGCGAAGATCTGGCTGACCTTGGTCTGGGCTTCGTTGTACTTGGCGGACTGTTCCTTGAACTTCTTGAGTTCCGGCTCCATGTCGGCAGGGTCGGCCATCAGGGTCAGCACGCGCAGCGATGCCAGGCGGTCCTGCACGTTGTTGCGCATCTCGATGACCATACGGCTCGAAACATTGTTCACGCTCACCACGTGATCGAGGCGATCCTGGATCTGGGCCATGCGCAGCACGCCGACCACCGTCACCGCCACCAGCAACACCAGCACCAGGGCGAACCCCAGTCCCAAGCGCATACCGACCTTCATGTTCGATAAATTCATTTCGCCTTCCCTATTCTGTTAAGTCAGATATGCCTGGAATCAGTGCCCGCATGGTGAACGCAATTTTCCCGTACGGAAATAGTTTCCGAAAGGATAAATCAAATCGTGCGACATCACACGAAAAAATCTGCGTCTGCAAGAAACGGCTCGCCGAACGGGAGCGTTTCTCCAGCAAATCTTCGTTTGCTACCCGAGAAATTATGGATTGGCTCTTGCTGCAGAGCAAGCTTGCGCTTGAGCTGTCTACACAAATTGGTGTTTCCATGTAGCAAATTTCCGACATTTGGCGAAAAAAACAAGTAAGTTCTTGTTACGTACACCACTTTATTTTCCGTACGGCAGCGGTTATATCTGCATGGAAATGAAGAGCCGGGTAAGCGTGTGTTCGATTCGCCAGTCCGGCGTTTTGCGAACGCGCCACAGGCGTAAATGCAACAGCGGCGCCCTTGGGCGCCGCTGTCTGAAAGTACCGCTGCTGCCTGCCCCCTTGCGGGGGCAACCCTGCTACAGGTTGCGGATGCCGGCCGCTGCCTCGAGCAGCAGCTGCGGGTCGGCCGTGGCCAGCTTCTTCGGGTCCGAAAGCATCTGGCGGAAGGCGCGCGCGCCCGGCAGGCCGGCGGTCAGGCCCAGCATGTGGCGCGTGATGCTGTTCAGCTTCAGGCCGTACTGGCCGTAGCGCGCCAGCTGGTCGGCGATATACGGCACCATCGCCGCCAGCACCTCGGCACGGGTGTTCGCCGGCGCGTCGTCGCCATAGAAGCGCGCATCCCACTCGGCCATCAGGTAGGGATTGTGATAGGCCTCGCGCCCCAGCATGACGCCGTCCACGTGCTGCAGGTGCAGCGCGATCTCGTCGTTCGTCTTGATGCCGCCGTTGATCAGGATTTCCAGCTCCGGGAACTCGCGCTTGAGCTGGTAGGCCACTTCGTAGCGCAGCGGCGGGATCTCGCGGTTTTCCTTAGGCGACAGGCCCTTCAGGACGGCATTACGGGCGTGGACGATGAAGGTGCGGCAGCCGGCATCGGCAATCGTGCCGACGAAATCACGCACGAAACCATACTCTTCGTTCTTGTCGATGCCGATGCGGTGTTTGACGGTGACGTCGATCGTCACCGCGTCGCGCATCGCCTTGACGCAGTCCGCCACCAGCTGCGGCTCGTTCATCAGGCAGGCGCCGAAGGCGCCCTTCTGCACGCGCTCGGACGGGCAGCCGCAATTCAGGTTGATCTCGTCGTAGCCCCACTCCTGCCCCAGCTTCGCGCTCTTGGCCAGGTCGGCCGGCTCGCTGCCGCCCAGCTGCAGGGCGATCGGGTGCTCGATGTCGTCGTAGCGCAGGTGGCGTTCGACGTCGCCATACACCAGCGCACCGGTGGTGACCATCTCGGTGTAGAGCCAGGTGTGTTTCGTGATCTGGCGGTGGAAGACGCGGCAGTGGCGGTCGGTCCAGTCCATCATGGGAGCGACACTGAGGGTGCGGGTGCGATAAGTCATGCGGGTAGAGCGCGCCTGGGGCTTGCCGCGGAGCGGCATGGACGCGTGGAAAAGATGGGCAAGGGGCGCATTCTACCGGAGGTGGAGGATGCTCTCAAGCTGCGATGGGCCAGCCGGCTCAGCATGCGAGGCCATCGGCATGGCAACAAAGACCGCCTATAATCATGCAGCTGCTCCCATACCACATCCCGGGCGTCGTTTGCGTCGCTCCGAGCGGGCCTGATACACATTTTTTGGAGTCGATGAAGATGAAATACACAACACACAATTCGTTTATTACCCATGAATGTGAACGGCTTGCCATCGAGCCGGCGCCGATTGCCACGAATATCCAGGAGACCTATTCGCAGTGCAATGAGGACTTGATCATCGAGGCCTTGTTGCGCGCAATAATGCTGAGGTCCGGCCGGGAGATGCAGTCGGTCCGCTACATGGAGATCGGCGCCAACCATCCTGTGCAGACCAGCGCCACCTACCTCTTCAGCAAGAACCATGGGGCGAAAGGGGTATTGGTCGAGGCGATTCCGAAGCTGGCCGAGCGCCTGGCAAGCGTGCGTCCAAACGATGTGGTCCTGAATTGCGCCGTCACCAATACCTTCAATGCGACCGTGGAATTTTATGTTCACGAGAAGGACGAGTTATCGTCGGTATCAGTCCAGCATATTTCCAAGTTCTCGCAGTTCGGTGGGGAGCAAGGGATTGTCGAGAAGCTGACCATTCCGAATGTACACATCAACGAGTTGATGCGCCGGCATGGAGCAGACCTGGACTTCCTGTCGGTCGACGTCGAAGGCCTGGACGCGGACCTGATCGCGGCGATGGACACGGTCTTCCAGCCGAGCATCATCCAGTGTGAGCATGGCGGAAAAATCGAAGAGTTCTACCGGTTGTTCGGCACCCGGGACTATGTCATTGCAGGGATCACCGATGTCAACCTGATTGCCGTCAAACGCGGGATGATCTGACCGCACATGCGGCGTCCGGGAATCAGGTGTCCTTCACCGCGGCCAGGCCCTCGGCCTGCGCCATGCGCCGCAATCCTTCCGCAAAACCCACGCGCGCCTGCCAGCCGGGCGGCGGCGCAAACCCCGTCCACGCGATCCTGACGTCGCGCGGACGGTCGGGTCGCTCGCCCCAGCCCACGTCCAGGCGGGCGCCGGTGGCCTGGCCGAACGCCGCCACCAGTTCCTTCAGCCGCAGCGGCGCGCCCGACGACACGCCGTAGCGCAGCTGCACCGGGCCCGCATCGCGCAGCGCACGCTCGGCCGCCAGGTAGGCGTCGACCACGTCGTCGATATACACCATGTCGAGCAGCTGCTCGCCCGAGGACATCGCCAGCCTGTTGCCGTGCTGTGCCGCCTGCCACAGGGCTTTCATCAGCTTCGGGCGCGGATCGTGCGGCCCATAGGTATCGAACAGCGCCAGCGTGGCGGCCGCGAAACCGCGCGCGTTCACGTAATACGCAAGAATCGCTTCGAAGGCCTGCTTGGTGGCCGCGTACAGGTTCACCGGATCGTAGTCCCGGTTGTCGAAATGCTGCCAGGCGGTGCCGGTGTTCACCAACAGGCGCACGCCGGCGGCGTCCATCGCTTCCAGCAGCTGGGTAGAGAACAGCAGGTTCGCTTCCACCAGCATCTCGACGTCTTCTGGACGATGCTGGGCCAGGAAAGCGGCGGCGAGGTGGAAGACGGCATCCGGCGCGGCGTCGCGCAGGATGCCGACGAGTGCCGGTGTACCGCCGCCGAAGCGGTGCACGGTCAGCGCCGCGCGCACGGTGGCCAGCGGCGCCAGGTCGGAAGCCGGACGCATCAGCACGTGCACGTCCCAGCCATCCGCAACCAGGCGCCGTGCCAGCTGCGAACCGACATAGCCGCTTGCCCCGGTCACGAGTGCACGCCGCTTGCGATGGTTGGGTTCGGTTGCCATCATGGGTCGCGGTGGTGTGGTGAGAGAGGGAAAAGGATGCGATTCTACCGCAGCCGATGCCCGCTTCCCTCAGCCGCGAGCGCCCCGGCCGCAGCACGGTGGTGCGCATCTTCCGGGACATGCCGGCCGCCCCGGCTTGTTGGAGCCGACCGGGCATGGTAACTTGCGACAAATCCGAACCATCCACCAGAAGAAACAAGCCTGAGGACCGCCATGCGCAAGCCCCATTCGTTCGATATTTTCGATACCCTCCTGGCCCGCCGTTGCGTCGAGCCGAAGAACATTTTCCTGGCCGTCGAGGAACGTGCGCGCCTGCACGGCTTTACCCAGAAACGCATCCGCGCCGAGCAGATGGTGGCGGGCGGCCCTTACACGCTCGACGATATCTATCGGGCCCTGCATGCGCATTTCGGCATCGACGCCGACACGGCCGAGACGCTGAAAGGGCTCGAGATCGACATCGAAGTCGAGAATGCAATCGGCATCCGCGAAAACCTCGACGCGGTCGAGAACGGCGACGTGCTGGTTACGGACATGTACCTGCCGCGCGCCGCCATCCTGCGCCTGCTCGACAAGGTCGGCCTGCGCAAGCAGGTCGGGCTGGTGATTTCCAGCGCCGGCAAGCATTCGGGCCGCATCTGGGCCGATATTCACGCCTCGCTGGCGCTCGAACAGCACGTCGGCGACAACCTGCACTCCGACGTCAATTCGCCGCTGGCCGCGGGCCTGTTCGCCGAGCAGCTGACCAACAGCGCGCCCAGCGCCCACGAGAGCTTCCTGCGCAAGGAAGGCTTCGAGCAACTGGCGCGCGTGGTGCGCGAAGTGCGCCTGACCCAGCTCGACAGCCACCTGGGCCGCGAGAAGGTGTCGCAGCGCCTCCTGCAAATCAACAACAACATCCCGATGCTGGTGCTGACCTCGGTGGTGCTGAAGCTGCTGGCGAAAAAGATCGGCATCCGGAACATCCTGTTCTCGAGCCGCGACTGCCTGTACTTCTCGCGCATCTTCAGCCAGCTGTCGGAACGCGCCGGCTGGCATGTCGACTCCGAGTACTTCTACACCAGCCGCCTGGCGCGCATCAATCCGTCGGAGTCCTACCTGCGCTACTTCCAGGGCATCGCCGACGACAAATCGCTGGTGGTCGACCTGTGCGGAACCGGCTGGTCGCTCGGCCACCTGTACAAGGCGGCCGGCTTCCAGCCGCAAACCTTCCTGCTGCACGACCTGAAGAACAAGAGCGACATCCTCGCCCAGTACGACACCGTCAAGAAGGCCGACGAGCAGATTCCGACCATCGCCCTGGTGTCGGACGCATCGATCAACAACGGCTTCCTGGAAATGGCGAACTACGTCGACAGCGGCATGACGGTCGACGTCAAGGACGTGGGCGACGCCATCTCGGCGCTGCCCGTGTTCGAGTACCCGAACTACCCGGGCAGCGTACTGGCCACGATCCGCGAGATCGAAGCCGCGCACGAAGGCTTCCGCGCCGTGCTCGACCGCATCGACGTGGCCGCCCTCACCCGCGAGATCGAGCAGAACCTCGACAAGGTCGAGCCGGCCGTGACCGAGCTGTACAAGGACCTGAGCCAGAACATGGGCTGCATGCACGACGTCATGGCCTACCATGCGCGCCAGGACCGCAAGTCGATGTGGCGCCTGAAGAACGAGGCACGCTGACGCAGGCCGGCCGGCCCGCTCCGGGCCGGCGCCTCGGTTACGTGACGCTCAGGGCTGGTTCTGGATCAGCGACGACGCGTGTTCGTTCGGCGTGACCGCCAGCGGCGGCATGCTGCAATACGAATTGGTGACCGGATACACCCGGTTCATCGCGATGTCGATGCCGTTGTTGCGCACCTGGGTCGGCAGCAGCGGGAAGGCAAGGTTGAAGTTCTCCAGCGGGAAGCATTCGAGCATGAACTTGCGCGCGCCCGCCGGGCTGATCGTGTAGGCCGGGGTGCCCAGGCAGCGGTCCAGCGGCAAGGCGCAGGGCTTGTCCTGCATGGCCTGGAAACGCCCCAGCGACTTGCGCAACCCGTCCTGGTCGAACACCATCACCGTGCGCGAGATGCCCGGCATCACGTTCAGCGACAGGATGGAATCGAAGTTCCAGGCCCATACCACCATGTCCCAGTCCTCCGGCAACTGCGCCAGCAAAGCTGCGCTTTGCGCTTCGAAGTCGTGGCGCAGCACCACGTCGTCTTCCACCACCGTCACCGGATAGCCGTTGTCGGCCGCCTCCTGCCATAGCGCCAGGTGCGACAGGGCGCAACCAAAGGCGCCCGGCGAGTAGTCCAGGCCCGGCTCGAACAGGTCCGGCGCATTGTCGACCTCGTGCATGATGGTGCGCCCGTCGATGGCGTCGGCGAATTCGAATGCGACGTGCGCGTTCCGCTCCGAGAAGGACTGCCTGCGATCGAGCGAACGTGCCAGGCTGATGACTTTGACGACGGGGTTCATACACATCCTAAGGAGAGAGGTTGGGTGCGGCGCGCGCAGGTTTGGATAAAGCGCTTGATTATACTGAAGCAAAACCTGTTGAGCTGCAACATCGAAGGCCGCCAGCTCCTGACCAGGGGCCGCCGCGCGTGGCGCGGCCGCCTCAGTCGCTACCTCAGTCGCTGCCTCAATCGCTGCCCGGCGGCACCGGCCGCTCGCCGATCTGCTGGCGCCACATCGCGTAATACAGCCCGCGCACCTCCAGCAGCGCCGCATGCGAACCCTGCTCGACGACCTGCCCCTTCTCCAGCACGAAGATGGTATCGGCATGCATCACCGTCGACAGGCGGTGCGCGATCAGGATGGTGATTTGCGTTGCGCGCGCCGAGATCTCGCGCACCGTGTTGGTGATCTGCTCCTCGGTCAGCGAGTCGAGGGCCGAGGTCGCCTCGTCGAAGATCAGCAGGGCCGGCTGGCGCACCAGGGCGCGTGCGATCGACAGGCGCTGCTTCTCGCCGCCCGACAGCTTCATGCCGCGCTCGCCGATCACGGTGTCCAGGCCCTCGGGCGAGCGCTCCAGCAGGTAGGCGCAGGACGCCGCGCGCATCGCCGCGACGATCTCCTCGTCGCTGGCGTCCGGCGCCACGAAGCGGATATTGTCGCGGATGGTGCCGGCGAACAGATAGGTTTCCTGGGTCACGAAGCCGATCTGGCGCCGCACGCGGTTGTAGCGCAGCGCGGTGGTGGCCACGCCGTTGTAGAACACTTCGCCGGCAGCCGGCGTGTACAGGCCGACCAGCAGTTTCACCAGGGTCGACTTGCCCGAGCCGGAGGGCCCAACAAAGGCGATCGTCTGGCCGAGCTTCGCGTCGAAGGAAACGCCTCCCAGCGCGTCTTCGGGCGCGCCCTTGTGGCGAAAGCGCACGCCCTGGAAACGCAGCTCGGTCAGCGGACCGATCTCGACCGGGTCGGGTGGACGCCGCTCGATTGGCTTGTCGATCAGGTTCTTGAAGTTCAGCAGCGAAGCCTCGGCTTCGCGGTGCGCCAGGATGATGTTGCCGAGTTCCTGCAAGGGCGCGAAGATGGCCACCGAGATGAACTGCATCGCGATCAGCTCGCCCGTGCTGAGCACGTCGCGGAAGATCAGCCACAGCAGCGCGAACAGGATCGCCAGCCGCAGCAGGCTCAGGGTCGAGCCCTGCAAAAACGACAGCAGGCGAATCCGCTTCACCTTTTCCATTTCCAGCGCAAAGATGGCGTCGGTCTGGCTGCGCAGGCGCCGGATTTCGGGAAAGGTCAGCCCCAGGCTCTTGATCAGCTCGATGTTCCGGAGCGACTCGGTGATGAAGCCGGAATTGCGGTTGGTCTCGCGCACGATCGAGCGCTGCTGGGTCTTGATCTCGCGGCTGAGCAGGCCGGTCAGCCCACCCAGCACCAGCACGCCGACCAGGAACACCGGCACCAGCAGCCAGTGCCGGGTGACCGCATACCAGACCAGGAAGCTGACCCCGACCAGGCCCGCGAAGGCGGTGTTGATGAAGGTATTGATGAAGCGCTCGCTGTCGGCGCGCACCTTTTGCAGCAGGGCCAGCATCTCGCCGCTGCGCAGGTCCTCGAATTCCTGGAATTTCAATCGCAGCAGATGCCGCAGGCCGTCGTTGAAGATCGCCACGCCCAGCTTCTGCACGACCAGCCGGGTCACGTATTCCTGCAAGGCCTTGGCCAGGCGCGACAGCACGGCCACCAGCACCGCCAGGCCGAGCAGGCGCAGCACGCGCGACACCAGTTCGGCGTCGCCGGGCCGGCGGGCGGTGACGCCGTCGATGATCTTGCCGAAGATGATGGGATCGACCAGGGCCAGCACCTGGCTGACGCCGGCAAGGAGCAGGGCCAGCAGGCCCAGGCGCCAGTGCGGCTTGAGGTAAGTCCAGAGGATATGCATGTGTTCATCTTAGCAACAGCGTTTCCATCGGCGCGCACCGATGCGGCTGCCTGGCCGGACAAGGATATTGATTTTGCAATTATTTGATGCAAGAATCGCCTGCCCTCTTCTCTGCAAGGAAAGAACGCCATGGACTTCTCGACGATACGACCGATCCTGAGCGGCCTGGCCGGCGCCGCGGTTGCGATGCTGGTGGCGCGCGCCTGGAAGCCCTGGGTTCCCACCGGCACACCCGGCAAGTCGCCGGACGCCCTGCTGTGCATGAACAGCGGCGTGATCCGCACCGCCAACCTGCTCCTGCTCGCCGGCCTGCTGGTGCCGCTCGCGCTGTACGGATCGGGCCTGGTGCAGAACAACGACTGGCGCGCGATCGCGACCGGCCTCGGCAGCGGCTGCCTGGCGGCCTTGCTGGCGCTGGCCCTGCTGCCGCGCCTGCGCGGCGGCAGCGCGCGCAAAGCCTTTGTCGCCTTTGCCATCTCGCAGAAGTCGCCGCTCGCCTTTCTTTACGCGGCGCTGGGCCTGGGCGCCCTGCTGCTGCCGCTGGGCGTGCTGGGTTTCCTGAGCTGAGGCCGGCAAGCTGCACCCGCCTGTCAAGGGCGCACGCTTGTGCGGCTGCTGATATGGCTCAGTTGTAGCGCCAGCGGACTCGCTTATCGTTTGATCTCGGCAGTCGTGTTTGTTCGCCTTGCCATTGGTCAACCTTTAGCGAAGTCAACCATGAGGTCAATCATGCTGTTACGCAAATACCTGTACGCCCTGGCCCTGCTGCCGGCCCTGCTGGCGCCCCTGCATGGCCAGGCGGCGCCGTTGTACACCGTCACCGCGCTGCCGACCGGATTCAATTCCTACGACATCAACAATGCCGGCCAGATTGCCGGCTACGTGCAGACCGAGCTCGGCGGCGGCACCTATGCCGCCCTGTACTCCGGCGGCATCCTCACCGCGCTGGGCGGGTTTGGCGGCAGCGCCGGCTTCGGCCGCTCGCTCAACGACGCAGGCCAGGTGGTCGGCGTCGCCTCCACGGCTTCCGGTGAATACCACGGCTTCCTGTACAGCGGCGGCAGCCTGGTCGACCTCGGCGTCGGCGCCAACGCCTTGAGCATCAATGGCCATGGCGACGTGGTCGGCCAGCTCAGCACCACCGGCGGCTATACCGGCTTCCTCTACCGCGGCGGCACGCTCACCCAGTTCGGCAACCTCGGCACCGGCGATGTCGCCGTGGCCTGGGACATCAACGACCATGGCAAGATCGTCGGCGAATCCAACATCAATCCCGAACTGCACGCGCCCTTCCATCCCTTCCTGTACAAGAACGGCAAGCTGACCGACCTGGGCACCCTGGCCGACCGCGAAAACAATTCGGCGCGCGTGATCAACAATGCCGGGCGCATTGCCGGCTACAGCGAAGCCGACGGCGGCGGCCTGCATGCCTTCATCTACGAACACGGCGTCATGCGCGATGTCGGCTCCTTCGGCGGCCTGAACCTCGACGTGTCCGACATCAACGAACGCGGCGCCTTTGTCGGCAGCGCCTCTACCTGGGATGGGCCGACCGTGGGCTACATTTCCTTCGGCGGCGAGCTGATCGACCTGAACACCCTCATCGATCCCGCCTCGGGCTGGGAAATCACCGGCGCCTCGGGCATCAACGACCTCGGCCAGATCGTTGCCAGCGCCTGCCGCGACTTCGAATGCACCTCGGTGCGGCTCGACCTGGTCAGCGCGGTGCCGGAACCGGCCATGGCGCTGATGCTGCTGCCCGGCGTACTGGCGGTGGCGGGGGTGCGCCGGCGCCGGATGCGTGGCCAGCGCAGCGCGAGCTGAGGCAGAGCGCTCGGCACGGGCGGCAAGCAGCAGGCGTAAAAAAACCCGCTGCAAGCAGCGGGTCTTTGAGCGGCGATGCCGGCTCGGATGCGGACCTGGGTCCGCTTCCGATCATGCTTCGCGCGATGCCTTCTTGCGCTCGTGTTCCTTCAAATAGCGCTTGCGCAGGCGGATCGATTTCGGGGTGATCTCGACCAGTTCGTCGTCCTCGATGAACTCGACAGCGTATTCGAGCGACATCTGGATCGGCGGCACCAGGC
>Ga0308160_10007080_pt1 | contig 11250 bp, 12 predicted proteins | sample PhyFR1_FD_201036 | JGI IMG/M metagenome (GOLD analysis project Ga0308160, IMG submission 201036) | Phyllosphere microbial communities from UC Gill Tract Community Farm, Albany, California, United States - DLSLF.R1 | ecosystem: Host-associated > Plants > Phyllosphere > Unclassified | place: USA... | reverse complement strand
GCACCGCGCTGTATGCGGCGGGCGTATGCGCCTCGATCGAGGAAGGCCTGGCCAAGGCGCGCGAGACCATCGCAAGCGGTGCGGCGCTGGCCAAGCTGGAACAGTTCGTGAACGTCACGCGCCAGCTCGGCGCCAAGGCTTGACGGGCGCGGCATGTTCGGCATCCACGACCTGCCCTTGTTTGTGGTTTCCGGACTGCTGCTCAACATCATGCCGGGGCCGGACTCGCTGCTGATCATGACGCGCAGCGCCGGTCAGGGCTGGCGTGCCGGCTGCACGGCGGCGGCGGGCATCGGCGCCGGCACCATGGTGCACATCTTCGCCGCGGCACTGGGGCTATCGGCGGTGCTGGCGACCTCGGCCACCGCCTTTACGGTCGTCAAGCTGGTTGGCGCGGCCTACATCCTCTATATGGCGCTGGGCCTCCTGATGAGCAAGAAGAAGGACAGCGCGACCGTGACTGCTGCCTTGCCGGCCCTGCCCTACCGGAAAATCTTCGCCCAAGGCTTTCTCACGAACGTGCTGAACCCGAAGGTTGCGATCTTCTTCCTCGCCTTTGTCCCGCAATTCATTGGTGCCGATGCATCGAACAAGGCGCTTGCCTTCATCGTCCTCGGCTGCATCTTCAATTTCAACGGCATGCTGTGGTGCGGGGCGCTGGCGCTGACCACCGCCAAGGCCAGCGAACGGCTCAAGCTCAACCCAAGCGTTTCGCTGTGGCTGAACCGCGCGACCGGCGGCCTGTTCGTCTGGCTCGGCGTCAAGCTGGCCCTGTCCAAGCAACACTAATTCCTGACTATGTCCGACATCCTGAACAAGATCCTGGCCGTCAAGGCCGACGAAGTGGCGGCGGCGAAGAAGCACCGCGATTTGCCCAGCCTGCGCCGTGAAGTCGAGTCCGATAGCGAACTGCGCGCGGGTATTCGCGGCTTCGAGGCGAGCCTGCGCCGCAGCATTGCCGCGGGCCGCGCCGGCGTGATCGCCGAAGTAAAAAAGGCCTCGCCATCGAAGGGCATCCTGCGGCCGGATTTCCGTCCTGCCGACATCGCCCGGAGCTATGCCGAGGGTGGCGCCTCCTGCCTGTCGGTGCTGACCGACGTGCAGTTCTTCCAGGGTTCCGTGGACTACCTGCGCCAGGCGCGCGCCGCCGTGGAGCTGCCGGTGATCCGCAAGGACTTCATCGTCGACATGTACCAGGTGTACGAAGCCCGCGCGATGGGTGCCGATGCGATTCTCTTGATCGTCTCTGCGCTGGATCATGGCTTGATGGCGGAGCTTGAGGCATGTGCGCAGGAACTCGGTATGGACGTGCTGGTCGAAGTACATGACGGTGATGAGTTGACCGCGGCGCTGCGCCTGAAAACGCGCCTCGTGGGCATCAACAACCGCAACCTGCGCACCTTTGCCGTGTCGCTCGATACCACCATCGATCTGCTGCCGCGTATTCCTGCCGAGCGGCTGGTGGTCACCGAGTCCGGCATTGCCGTGCGCGACGATGTCGAGCGCATGCGCGCGGCGAACGTGCATGCCTTCCTGGTGGGCGAAGCCTTCATGCGTGCGCCCGATCCCGGCAACGAATTGCGACGATTATTCGACTGACATGAACACTTCCATCCGCATCAGGGCCGCTCTCCTTCTTCTACTGGCAGCCCTGGGCGGATGCAGCACGGTCCAGCCCGTCGCTTCCACGGCCAAACGACTTGTCGAGGCCATTCTTCCCGGTTCTCCTTCCACGCCCAGTCCTGTCGGCCCCCTCGATGCGCCGGTGCCACCGCCGTCGCGCACGCTGGATGCCTATAAAACCGAAGTGGCGCAGCACGTGATGCGCCATAACAGCGGCCAGACCTTCAGCGGGCACTTGCCACCGATGCTGCCGGCCATCGTGGTGCTGAACATTACCGTGCGCGACGATGGGGAGCTGGAGGAAGTGAAGGTGCAGCGTTCGCGCGACGACGATGCATCGCAGGTGGCGCTGGCGTCGATGCGGCGCAGCGGGCCGTTGCCCAGGCCGGTGCACCTGCTGGCGGGGAGTTCGCGCAAGCTGACGTTTTCGGAAACCTTCCTGTTCAACGACCAGTATCGGTTTCAGTTACGCAGTCTGGCGGGGCCGCAATAAGCTGATGTGTTTCGATCGGCCTGCGGCTGAAACCGTACGGTGGGCACTCCGTGCCCACGCGAAACGTCGCACCAAGTTGGCTTCGTTTGAATGGTGCGGCCTGCTCCTGGATGCGGCGTCACAATGCGGGCCACGCGGCTTTAACAATGCCAACGGTATGCACGCTTCCGCGTGGGCACAGAGTGCCCACCGTACGGTTAGCGTACCAACTCCTGCGCGCGCCGCGTGTGCATCAACACTACAGTGCCGATCAATTACACCGCGCTCGGCCGCGCAATCGTCCCCGCCTTGCGCACCCCGGCCACCGCCGACAGCGTAATCCCCGGCACCCGGTCGCCCTGCAGCGTCACCTCGAACGTCATCAACTCGTCGCGCCGGAACGCATGCACCGTCACCTTGTCGCCCACGCGATAACGCGACAGCAAGGCATCCACATTCGGCGGATTCCCATTCACGCGCAGCCCGTCGATCGCGATCACGATGTCCAGCGCCGACAAGCCCGCCGCATGCGCCGCCCCACCCTCGTGCACCTGGGTCAGCTTGGCGCCGAGCGGGTCGCGGCCGATGCCGGCGTCGAGCGACGGCTTGCCGCTGTTGCGTTCATCCACCAGCTTGACGCCCAGCGGCGCATACAGCTTGGCCAGCGGCAGGTCCTCAAGACCACGGATGTACTTGTCGAACAGCCCGCGCAGCTTGACGCCGCTGACTTCGTCGAACAGCGCCTCGACTTCACGCTCGGTCACGCCGCGGCCCACGCCGGCGTAGAAATCGCGGCCGTAGCGCTGCCACAGCGCCAGCATGATGTCGTCCAGCGATTTGGCGCCGCCGGTCTTGGCGCGGATCGTCAAGTCAAAAGCCAGCGCGATCAGCGAGCCCTTGGTGTAGTAGCTGATGATGGCGTTCGGCGAATTCTCGTCCTGGCGGTAGTACTTGCTCCAGGCATCGAAGCTGGAATCGGCCACACTCTGCTTGGTGCGGCCGCTGCCGCGCAGCACGCTGCCGACCGTCTTGCCCAGCAATTTGAAGTAGGTCGGCTCGCCGATGATCCCGGCGCGCACCAGCATCAAATCGTCGTAGTAGCTGGTAAAGCCTTCGAACAGCCACAGCAGCGGCGTGTAGTTCTCGACCTGCAGATCGTAAGGCGCAAACACGGCCGGCTTGATGCGCTTGACGTTCCAGGTATGGAAGTACTCGTGGCTGCACAGGCCCAGGAATTTCAGGTAGCCCTCGCCTGGTTCGCCCGACTTTTGTCCGCCCGCTTTCGGCCCGACGCAAGGCAGGTCGGCGCGCGCGCAGATCAGCGCGGTCGAAGCGCGGTGCTCGAGGCCGCCGTAACCGTCGCCCACGGCCATGGTCATGAACACGTAGCGGTCGACCGGCGCTTTCCTGGTCACCGGCTCGAAGAAGGCGATCTGGGTTTCGCAGATGGCTTTCAGGTCGGCCTGCAGGCGCGCCATGTCCAGGTTCGGCACGCGGCCGGTGATCACGATGTCGTGCGGGACGCCGTGCGCCTTGAAGGTGGCCAGCGCGAAGTCGCCCATCTCCACCGGGTGGTCGATCAATTCGTCGTAGTCGCCCGCCACATAGGTGCCGAAGCCGTAGCGCTTGGCGCCGAGTTCCTTCATAGCGGTGGCCACGCGCCAGGTTGCGGCGGCCGGATCGGCCGGGCGCTGGATGTCGACCTGGTGGCGCTGCGCTTCCTGTCCGACCACGCGCAGGAAGACACTGGTGCCGTTGAAGAAACCGTGGGTCTGGTCGAGGTGGGCGGCGCGCACCGACAGGTCCCAGGCATAGACTTCGTAGTGCAGGGTCAGCGGACCGTCGACCGGCGCGGCCTGCCAGGAATGCTTGTCGAGCTTGGCCAGCGCGACGGCGGCGCCGTTCGCTTCGGCGCGGATGCGCACGATGTTGCGTGCGAATTCGCGGATCATGTAGCTGCCCGGGATCCAGGCCGGCAGCGCGAACACCTGGCCTTCCGGCGCGGGTGCGGCAACCGTCACGGTCACGTTGAAAAGGTGGGCGGCCAGGTCCTTGGGGACGATGCTGTACTGGATGGCGATCTGCTTGGCGGTCTGCGAAGGTTTTTTCATGGGGTCGAAGGAAGGCTGCCGATATATGTATAGTGTAAACGATTCGGCAGCGCCCGGACCCTAGAGGTCGGCCGGGGTATCGATGTCGCGGAAGATGCCGGGGTCGTCGACCGCGACGTCGCGCACCGGCATCGTCTTGAGCAGCGGCCGCGCACCAACCTCGCCTTCCAGCGCCAGCAGGGCCGGCAAGTGCACGGCGCCGAAGGCCACCGGATTGCCGCGCCGCCCCTCGCACAACGGCGCCGCAATGTCCGCGCCATCGGCCAGTGCAGCGAGCAGCGCCCGCAGCGTCAGGGCCGAAATGAAGGGCATGTCGCCCAGCGCCACCAGCCAGGCGTCGGCCTGGGGCAGCGAATGCCGGATCGCGTGCACCAGCGAGGCCGCCATGCCGCTGTCGGCATCCGCACACACCGTCACCTCGACACCGAGTGCGCGCAAGTGTTCGCCCACACCGCCATCGTCGGGCGGCACCACCGCGATCACGCGCGGCAGCACGGACAGCAATGTCCGCGCGCTGGCCACCACCACCGGCTCGCCATCGGGCAGGGGTTGCAGCAGCTTGTTGCGCGTGCCCAGCGGATCGAAACGTCGGCCCCTGCCTGCGGCAAGCAAAATGCCGACCGGATGCGCGACGGCGCTCATGCCAGCGTCTTCGCCGCGTCCTTGATCGCCGCGCGGATGCGCTGGTAGGTGCCGCAGCGGCAGATGTTGCCGCTCATGGCGTTGTCGATGTCGGCGTCGCTCGGCGCGGTGTTGGTGCGCAGCAGCGCGGCGGCGCTCATCACCTGGCCGCTCTGGCAGTAGCCGCACTGCGGCACGTCGTGGCGGATCCAGGCATCCTGCACGGCCTTGCCGACCGGGTCGCCGGACATCGCTTCGATGGTGGTGATTTTCTGGCCGACGGCGACCGAAATCGGCGTGATGCAGGAGCGGATCGGCGCGCCTTCCAGGTGCACGGTGCAGGCGCCGCACAGGGCGGCGCCGCAGCCGAACTTGGTGCCGGTCAGGTCCAGGTTGTCGCGCAGGGCCCAGAGGATGGGCGTGGACGGATCGGCGTCAACCTGCAGGTCGCGCCCGTTGATGTTGAGTTGGACCATGACGCCCTGCCCTAGACTTTTGTTTTAACAGTACAACTTTTGTTTGGCTGAGCTTAATTCAGCGACTGCAGCTTCGCTTCCAGCGTCTTCAGGTCGACCGCGCCTGGAATGCGCGAACCGTCGGTGAAGAAGATCGCCGGCGTGCCCTGGATGTTCAGCTTGTGGCCGAGTTCCACGACCTTGTCGTTCGGCGTTTCGCAGCTTGCGGGCGCGGCGGTCGGCACTTTTCCGTTGATCATCCAGTCATCCCAGGCCCTCACGCGGTTCGGCGCGCACCAGATGTTCTTCGACTTCTCGAAGGAATCCGGCGACAGGATGTTGTACATGAAGGTGTAGATGGTGACGTTGTCCAGGTCCTTCAGCGTGGTCGCGCGCAGGCGCTTGCAGTAGCCGCAGTTCGGGTCTTCGAACACCGCGATCACGCGCTTGCCGTCGCCCTTCACCTGCTTCAGCGCCAGGTTCAGCGGCAGGTCCGAGAACTTGATCTTGTTCAGCTCATCGATGCGCTCGCGGGTCAGGTTCTTCGAGCTCTTGGCGTCGTACACCTGGCCGATGAACAGGTACTCGGCTTTCTTGTCGGTGTACAGGATGTCGCCGCCGACGCGCAGCTCGTACAGCCCGCCGTACGGGGTTTCCTTGATGGTATCGATCTTGGCGCCACCGAGGCGCGGTTCGATGTTCTTGCGGATGGTCGTCTCGACCGTGTTCTGGGCATCGACACAGCCCGCAATCAGGCCCATCGCCAGCAGGGCGGCGATCTTGGTTTTAAACATCACTTTAGAATCCTTGAAGGTTACTTACCGATGGCATGCGCCATCAAATGCCGTTTTACGAAGGGCAACTTGTCGAGCAAGTTCATGCCCAGATTGCGCACCACGCGCACCGGTTCGAGATTCGCGCCGAACAGGCGTTCGAGACCATCGGTGGCCAATTGCATGAGCAGCACGTCTTCCTTGCGCGCACGGGCGTAGCGCGCCAGCACGCGCTCGTCGCCGATGGCGCGGTGTTCTTCGCGTTCGCTAATGATGCGCAGCAAGTCGACCACGTCGCCGAAGCCCAGGTTCATGCCGTGGCCGGCCAGCGGATGCACGGCGTGGGCCGCGTCGCCGATCAGGGCGACATGCGGCGCCACCAGCGCATGCGGACGCACCAGCGCCAGCGGGACCGCTTTCACGGCTTCCGGCTGCAGCGGCTTCAACGCGCCGAGCGGCTCGTCGGCGTACTCGCACAAGCGAATCGCCAGCTCGCCGAGCGACTCCTCCATCAGGGTCGCGGCCAGGGTTTCCGGCGCCGACCAGACCAGCGACACCCTGTTGCCCGGCAGCGGGAGCAGCGCGACGATGCCGTCCTTGCAGGTGAACCACTGGTGGGCCACGCCGTGGTGCGGCTTTTCGCAGGCAAAATTCGTGACGATGGCGCGCTGGTGATAGGAGCGGTAATCGATGCCGATGTCGCACTGCCCGCGCACCCAGGAGTCGCGCCCGTCGGCGCCGACCACCAGTTTCGCATCGAGCTTGCGGCCGTCTTCCAGCTCGACCTGGGCGCCTTCGGGGCCGCAGGTCAGGCGCGTCGCGGAGCCGCTGACGACCTGCACGTTGTGCGCAAACTTCAGGGCCGCATCCAGCGCCCCATTCAAATTGCTGTCCTCGACGATCCAGGCCAGGGCGCCGGTGTGGGCGCCAAAGGCGTCGAAGCCGAGCTTGCCGCCGAGTGCGCCATCCTGCTTGCCGTCGCCATTCACCGCCATTGCATCGACCGACGCGATACGCGCCCCATCCATCGCGCCCCACACCTTCAGCGAGGACAACAGATTGTATGCCGTGTGATTCAGGGCGTAGACACGCACATCCCAGGGCCGCTCGGCACCCGGCGCGACCGACGGGGCATCGTCGGACGCCGGCCGCGGCGCGGGCACCAGCAGCGTGACGCTATTCCCGGCCTGGGCAAAACCGAGGGCCGCAGTCTTGGCGATGGCGCCATTGCCGACGATGCAGACATCGCTGACGCGGGATTGTGCAGTGGAAGAATGTGGTGTCGTCATGCCAAGCATTATATAGCGGCATCTCGCCGGGACGCCGCAGGCCGCCCCAAGGGTGCGAAAAGAATGCCAAAAGAAAGTTGCAAGTGGGACTTGCAGAGCCGCGAGGCGCTGGCTATAATCATGCCTCTCTTGGCCTGGTAGCTCAGTTGGTAGAGCAGAGGATTGAAAATCCTTGTGTCGGTGGTTCGATTCCGCCCCGGGCCACCAAGAATTCAGCATGGTAATTATCATGCAAACAAAAACGCCACCTTCGGGTGGCGTTTTTGTTTTGTGCGTGCTTTTTTTGTGCGTGCTTTTCTGGTGCGCCAATAAAACCTGCGTTCGTGATACTTTGAATAAGGGGTAGGGTCTACCGGACTAAGGTTCATTGGAGTAAGCATGTCAAAACAAGCAGGCACCGGTGATGAGGACGCAGCCAGGACGATCGCGGAGTTCAAGCAGGCGGTGAACATGACGCCGGCCCAGCTGGAAAAGTGGCTCGATACCGACGATTCCAAGCGTGTCGGCCAGAAGCACGGCAATGCCGAATCGACCGGGCACCAGTCCGGCCGCCGCATCGTCGAACTCTTGCACCGGCACGCCCAGGACTTGAATGCGGAAGACATCGCGCACATGCGCAAGGTAATCGGGTACATCCACCGGCACCTGGCACAGGGACCGACCAAAAGCGATCCGGCATCGAGCGATTGGCGCTATTCGCTGATGAACTGGGGTCACGATCCCGAGAAAAAGTGAGCGTCGCATCACAGCCTGGTGCTTCTTTTCACACTCTTCAGCCGCGGCAGAAAATGCGGCAGCGATGCCCGGCAAACGCCACCTTCGGGCGGCGTTCTTGTTTTCGGACCAACGATGGCGTGCACCGTGCGTACAGTCGGGTCAGTAGAATACGCTGGCAAGAACGGTCAATCCAGGCCACAACGCCCGCGCGATCGTTCATCCATCAGTCCAGTGGAGCCACATGAACGCCATCTGCCCTGCCTGCTCTCGGCCGTCATCGCCCATGCGATGCCTGCAAGCGCGCAAGACGCACGATCCACGCAAGCCGCGCCGCAGCGATAAACCGCACCACGCTCTCACAACGGAGAAAGAAACATGCCACAGACTAACGCCATGAACCGCGCCCTGGTGCTGCAGCAGCGCCCGCACGGCGCACCCGATGCCGCTACCTTCCGCATGACCGAATCGCCGGTGCCGCAACCGCAAGAGGGCCAGGTGCTCCTGCGCACTCTTTACCTGTCGCTCGACCCCTACATGCGCGGGCGGATCAGCGCGGCCAAGTCCTATGCTGCCTCGGTCGAGATTGGCGCCGTGATGGTTGGCGGCACCGTCTCGCGCGTGGAAGCGTCGCGCCACCCGGATTTCGCGGCCGGCCAGCTGGTGCTGGGCTACAGCGGCTGGCAGGACTATGCCCTGTCGGACGGTGCCGGGCTGAACAAGCTCGACGATGACCCACGGCTGGCCTCGCGCGCCCTCGGCGTGCTCGGCATGCCGGGCTTTACCGCCTACATGGGCCTGCTCGACATCGGCCAGCCGCAGCCGGGCGAGACGGTGGTGGTGGCCGCCGCCAGCGGCGCGGTCGGTTCGCTCGTCGGTCAGATCGCGAACATCAAGGGCGCGCGCGCGGTCGGTATCGCCGGCGGCGCCGACAAGTGCCGCTATGTCGTGGACGAACTCGGCTTCGACGCCTGCATCGATCACCGCGCTCCCGACTTCGCCGCGCAACTGGCGGCGGCCTGCCCGGACGGCATCGACGTGTATTTCGAAAACGTCGGCGGCGCCGTGTTCGACGCCGTGCTGCCGCTGCTTAACACCAAGGCGCGCATTCCCGTATGCGGCCTGATCGCCGACTACAACGCCACCGGCCTGCCCGACGGTCCCGACCGTATCGGCCTGCTGGCGCGCACCATCCTGACCAAGCGTATCCGCATGCAGGGCTTCATCATCTTCGACGACTATGGTTCGCGCTACGGCGAGTTCCATGGCCAGATGCGCAGCTGGCTCCAGGAAGGAAAGATCAAGTTCCGCGAGGATATTGTGGAAGGTCTCGAGAACGCGCCGCAAGCATTTATCGGTCTGCTTGAAGGCAAGAACTTCGGCAAGCTCATCATCCACGTCGCCGACTGACGACACGTCTACAGGAGGATCACATGAACATTTTGATGGTATTGACTTCGCACGCGCAGCTGGGCAACACCGGCAAGCAAACCGGCTTCTGGCTGGAAGAGTTCGCCGCACCGTATTACGCGCTGAAGGATGCCGGCGCCACGATCACCGTGGTCTCGCCCGCGGGCGGCCAGCCGCCGCTCGACCCGAAAAGCGACGCGCCGGATGCGCAGACCGATGCGACCAGGCGCTTCAAGGACGACGACGCCGCCCAGGCCGTGCTGGCGTCCACCGGCAAGCTGGCCGGGGTAAAGGCTGACGATTTCGACGCCGTCTTCTATCCCGGCGGCCATGGCCCGCTGTGGGACCTGGCCGAGGACAAGACCTCGATCGCGCTGATCGAAGCCATGGCCGCTGCCGGCAAGCCGGTTGCCGTCGTCTGCCACGCCCCTGGCGTGCTGCGGCACGTAAAAGGCGCCGATGGGCAGCCGCTGGTCAAGGGCAAGCGCGTGACCGGTTTCACCAACACCGAAGAAGAAGCGGTAGGCCTGACGGAGGTTGTGCCTTTCCTGGTCGAAGACATGCTCAAGCAAAACGGTGGCCAGTACGAACGCGGCGCCGACTGGGCATCCTTTGTGCTCACCGATGGCAAGCTGGTCACCGGCCAGAATCCGGCGTCGTCCGAAGAAGCCGCACAGGCCCTGATCAGGCTGCTGGCCTAGCCGGGCAGCCTGCCTGGGCACATGGTGGCGCGCTCATGTACGTCATCACGCGCCGCCCTGCGCCTGCGCCATTTCCAGCGCCGGCAAGGTCACCGTCAGGAACGACGACACCTGCGCGATCAGCTCGGCCGCCTGCTGGCGCACCTGCCCCATCTGCAGGATCGACAGTTCCGCCTGGCGCACCGCCTGCCCGATCAATGTGCGGCGCTGGGTAAGCGCATCGAGCAAGGCCGCATCCGGCGAATTGGCCGCGAGTGTCGCCACCACCGCCAGCACCGCCCCGTGCAGGCTCAGGTTCTGCGCCGACGCTTCCAGGTTGCGCACGGCGACTTCGCTGTCGGCCATCAGCTGAAGCAGCTGCGCGCGCGATGCGGTCAGCGCCGGCTTGAACTCGGCCGGCGATTGCGCGCGGCGGAACAGCTTGCCGAACATGCCGCTCGGTGCGCGCGTGCTCTCGAGCGCGGCGTCCAGCTGCGCCGGCACACCCATCTGCGTAAATTTCAGTACCAGTTCGGTGATGGGCTGGAGCAGCGCGGCCTGCTCCAGCAAGGGTTCCTCGGCCCAGTCCGTGACCAGCGACAGTTTCACCGGCAGGATGCGCCGGAACAGGATGGCCAGGCGCCCTTCGGCCTGCGCGAACAGGGTCGGATAGTCGGCACTGGCGCTTGCCAGCGCGTCGCGCACCGCCGGATGGTCTTCGCTGTCGAACAAGGCCCTGGGTGCGGCCTTGCGGGTGAGGTTCGAGGCCGCCGGCACGGCGGGAAGATCGTCGAACGACAAGGCCTTCGGCGGCGTGACAGGCGCAGGCGCTTCCTCGGCCTCGCCGAAGTCGAAGGCCTGCGGGTCGGCCGGGCTGGAGGCCGGACCAGGCGCCGGCGCCGGGGCCTGGTCCGCCTCCGCGCCGAAATCGAATGCCTTGGGTTTCTGCTGCGTCATCGCTCAGTCATCCCCTACTCGGCACGTCGATTGCGGCAAAACTGGGCGGCGCGGGCCCGTCTCAGACGGTGCCGCCGAGCTTGCGGATGAAGGTGGCCAGGTTCAGCTTGAAGCCGGCGCCGACGGCGTGGAAGCGCCATTCGCC
>Ga0308160_10007079_pt1 | contig 11250 bp, 8 predicted proteins | sample PhyFR1_FD_201036 | JGI IMG/M metagenome (GOLD analysis project Ga0308160, IMG submission 201036) | Phyllosphere microbial communities from UC Gill Tract Community Farm, Albany, California, United States - DLSLF.R1 | ecosystem: Host-associated > Plants > Phyllosphere > Unclassified | place: USA... | reverse complement strand
GTCAATGGGAATGTACTCACTCGATCTTGGAAATGGGCTTGTCCACCGGAGTCAACCTCAATTCGGGTCCAACATAGAGGTTGTGCCTTTGGGCTACTTCGAGAAGACCTCGCCAGTGGGCGTCACCCTTCAAGAGGTTCGCATTGCCGATGATGACAAGTAGTTCCTTGGCTCGGGTGATGGCGACGTTAAACCTCTTTGGCGAATCGTAGAAACCAACTCCAGCGTTTCGGTCGGCAGCGATGAATCGATGTCGAGATCGAACACAAGACAAAATGGTGACCTTGAACTCTGCGCCTTGGTAAGATTCGACATGACCAACATCGACACCGTGAAGACCTATCGACCTCAATTTTGCTCGAATTCGCCATACCTGCTCCCTCCAGGGGGTGATGACGGCGATTTCCTTAGCTTGAATGTCGGGTCGATCGCGTTGTAGGCTGAGGATAGTTTCGACGACTTGATTGATCTCGCCCTCATTGTACCAGGAAGCTCCTTCATCGACGGTCATGTCTTCGGATTCGCAACCTTTGAACAGGATCGGGACGCAGGGATTGGAGAGGCCGGACCATTCGATCAATCGTACATCCTTGGCAGCGGGGACGAGTGAATCGTTGTAGAAGAGACCGGATGGAGCCATGAGGATAGCAGGCATGGATCGGTAATTTTCGACCAAGTAGGAGCAGGGACTGGTTCGGTTGTTGTCTCGAGCAGTCTTGACGTCGGGATAAGCGCCGGTGGAGAATAATCGTTCAAGAAGCGAGATGTCGAGACCGCCCTTTCGGGCCAATCGAGAGGCGATAACAGGTCCCACTGCAAGTCAGCGCATATCAAGAAACAGTGGTAGGGAAACTTACATTGATGTCTATCACCACATAGTACCAGAGTTGGTCGGACATCGGAGAAAGCGGGTAAGACGACCTCGATAGCAGCAAGAGTTTCCGGTTCTGATGCCTGGGCGGCCTCATCGATGAGAAGGTGAGTCCAGAAGAGAGTAGCGGGAAGGCGTTCGGGATAGAAGTACAAGTGTTTCTCGACATGTTCCTTGGCGACCTGAATGTGGAAGTTGGTGACCTTGGCCTTGGTGATGATGGCGGAATCAGAACAGGTGGTGACGACAATTCGGAACTTCATCAACTCCTTGATTGGGGGAAGACCAAACTTGTCGTTCTCAACAAAACAATAGGGCAAGATTGTTTGCGGTACTTCGGCGAAAGTTCGTTTATCGGAGTTGAGCCTGAATAATTGCTGAGGAGGGAGATGAGCCTTGAGTCTTCGGACTAGAGTATCCGCCGCGGCATTCGAGGGAGCACTGAGAAGAATCTTGGCTTTGGGATCGGTTCGGAGGATTTGGAGAGCGGATTCGACCATAGTCTTGGTCTTGCCAGTACCGGGAGGACCACTGATGAGGTAGGGAATGGTGTGACCGGGGGTGACAATGTCGGAGACAGCTTGCTTTTGAACTTGATTGAGATCCTGATCGTAGAACGAGTCGAGGTAGGCGGAGTCAGAGGGAATGTGATCCTCTTTCTGTGGCCAGATCCATCGGGTAAGGATATCGTCGTCCACCATAGTATTGTAGCCGGCAAAGCGTACCTGAGGTCAGTGTCTGATATATTCAGAGATCAAGGTACTCACTGCGTCTTGCAAGTCACACACATTGTCGGTGGACGCCTTGAATTCGATTTGGTATTTTCGTGCACCATTGTAATCGACAGGAACAGTCGAGTGTAGATAAGCGAGTTGTTCCGACCTGACATAGATTCCTCCCTTCAACTTGTCCAGACCGACGACCTCGACCTCGATGACAAAGGGGGCGGGAAATTGTGATACAGTGTCGAGTGGTCGGAGCATCATTCGATCGCCAATGTTGAGCTTAGGAGAGTCTTCTCGGATCCCAGGTACCATGATCTTGAGTGTGTCGCCGTTGACAGTGTCCAAATCGATAGCAATGTCGTGAATCTTCGCACCAGCCATAGCCTGCACTTGACCCTCAAGGTGTTGGGCGAGCAAGGCACTCCAGTGATCTCGATAATTCTGAGCGGCTTCGCTAGAGAATCGATCTTTGGGTGTTTGAAGTGGGGAAAGAGCTTCGGTGGACGGGGGACAAGCGAGGATCGAGGGGTTTGTTTTGTCGACGACTTCTCGGGGGTTTTGAATGCCGCTAGGGATGATTTGATCGGCGTAGGAAGCAAGAGGGAATGGCGTGGCGACGGGGAGCATGAATGAATGTTCGGGGGCAGCGAGTGTTCGAAGCCAGAGAGGAACATATGATGAAGCCTGAATAACGTCAGCACCGCACTCGGGAAAGAATGGAGGATGGAAGCGCGAGTCAGAAGATTGTATGGGTGAAGTGTGGAATGGGCAAGAGCGAAAAAGAGTCGCAAGGAAGTAGACGGAATATGATGGAAAGAAGAAGAAACTCACGAATTTGTCAAGTGGGGCCTTGTACTTCTCAACAATCCACTTGGTAGGATCCTGGGGGTCGCGTACGAGAGGGGTAGAGACAATTCCGACAAAGTTGGTGATAGTGGACCTAGCGGCAGGAGCATCAGGGACGGGGATGACCTTTTGACCGAATTTCCAAAGATCGTTATCGTCCTCGTTGTCGGACTCGGATTCAGAAGCAGAGGAGACCGAGGAGGACCCGGAGGAGGATAGAGATGGCGAAGAGGGGGTAGAGGTGACGGCGGAGGTCTTGGTGATAGGTGAAGGCATGGCGATTAGAGAAGGATGGGTGAAAGGCATCGAGGGGGGAACGATACGAGTCGCCCAGAAAGCATCTATGAAATGAGTCATGATGGAAGATGGACTGATGATTTGAGAATGAAGTGTTGTAGTAAATTGGTGGATTACGTTAGAGTATACGTATGATTGTATGTGTGTGGTGAAGAACAGAATACGGCCAACATACCAGTATATATACCTATCTGTGGTTGGTGCTGCCGCCGGCCTCGGACTATCGAGTCGAATAGCTTCCCGCAATCTGGTTTCACCAACAGTACTAACAAGAGTCTAACGATACTTTAACTTTTTGTTCATCATGTAAAAGTGGAGGTCAAGGATGTTGCGATAACATCTTATTGCATCGGAGATCTCCGTATATTACTTGATCAGGTAATTACACGTAGATTAACAGTAATTCAACAGCGCGTCTCTCTGATAATAATATAAACAACAATCAAAGACATTCGTCCCGCTACAACTACAACTCTATAACATACCTACGGGAACACCTACCTTTATCTGATCACAGAGTCATATTGCCGCGTCACCTTGATGGCAACTACATTAGGTCACGTGAGTGACGGCGTTATCTCACAGGTACCATCACACATGACGCCGAGATCCAACACACCGCCTACACCAATCACGGATTTCGCTAGCCTCGAAACACAGAAGGAGAATATCCGTCCACTGGAATCAGGGAGATCGGCAGCTACACTTTCTAGTTTGTTCGGAAAGGATACAGAGGCGGAAGCTATTCTGAAAGAAGGACATGAGAAATATGAGCGTCTGGTCAAGGAGGCCGAGAAGCGAGAGCAGGAGGGCGAGGACATGGAGGATGGCGTCTCTGACCTTTTGGATGCGTATCAGCAGTAAGCTCTTGAACCTTTCGAGTTTGACCAAGCTGAGATGCAGGCATGTATCATGGGCCGCACAACATGTTACCACCAACAACAGCTACTTTCTACCGTTGATTGAAGGGGTCACCAGGCGATTTACGTCGGATGCGAGATATGCTCAAGACGTCCGATACTTGAAGATGTGGGTCATGTACACCCGGGAAGTTGAAAGGAGGGAGGAAGTTTGGGCATTTCTGGAATCACGGAATATCGGTACAAACCATGCACTGTTTTACGAAGAATGGGCCAGTGCAACAGAAGGTCTGGGACGGTACGTGATCTCACATATGCGGTCGCTGACGAGCAGTAAAAGAAAGGCGGACGATATATACCAACTTGGTATCAACCGAAATGCGGCTCCAGTTGAACGACTCAAGACGCGTCACAAGGCCTTCCTACAGCGTATACTCGTGGCTTCATCACGCGATATCCCCGACGACGAGCCATTGGTGGCCCCTTCCCGCAGTGCTGGACGATCTGTTTTGGGACAAGTCGCTACTCCCTCCACAATATCTGGCGCTGTTCAACTTGCCCCTTCGACTCGCCTGAGCCGCGCTCCCAATGGAGCCAAGATGGGGATCTTTACAGATGAGCCAGGACATAGAGGTCAGGATGATGCGCCAGGAGAATGGGGGGATTTTGGAACAAGGGATGATAGGAGGAAGGAAAACACGTTGGAAGCTACACCTTGGAAAGGCGAGACGTTACCTCAGAAAGGTGTTGCTCCTCGTACACCAAAAGTCGAGGTCTTTAGGGACATGGTACGTCACGTTCATCTGACTGACCGTCACTGACATTCAGGGAGATAATCATGAGATGGTTCGACCTGCAGAAAATACCCTGTTCAAACCAAAGAAGCTTACCGATGCTGAACTCCTGAAGAAGAACCCTCTTCTACATTACGACAACGAGACCACTTCGACCTCGCTACCCTCCATTCCGGCCCCACCATTATCACGTAAAGCTCCTAGACCAAAAGTCCCAGTATATGTCGCAGAGCCATGGGTCTGTCCCAGCGACGGTCCACTCATCAAGGATTCGAAGGGCAAGATGGAAAAGCGGATGATGGACTGGGATGCGGTCTTCAAGAACGGAGACGAGTGGTCTTTCGAAGAAGTTCGAGCTCGGGAAAGGGGATTGTTGGGCAAAGCTTGGAGAGGAGATGTCAAAGAATGGGAGTCTACATGGCACCTGCCAGGTTGTAAGTCCCTTTTCCCAATGTTTTACCGCATGGGTGAAGAATGAGCTGACGATTAGCATCCACGCCTAAAGCTGCTCCCAAGCCCAAGAAGATGCCATCGCCAACCGTTAACACCAAATTAGCCAACGCAGAGATCGCCGCCATGTTTGACCAGACTCTACACGGCAGCAAGGTCCACGACGATTCCGATTCCGATTCCGACTCTGACACCGATGACGATGAAGACCCTCGAGAGCCAGATCCCGCACCTACCCCTCTTTATTCTCGAGCTGGTCCAAGCATGATGCCGGCTCATACCACAGTCCCACCTACACCAACGCCCGGTCCCCGTTCACACACCGTCTTCCAAGACGAGAACGCCGCATCCTCCTCCAAGCCGGCCGCTTCACTTAATATCTTTGCTACTGCCACACCCGCCAAGACGCCGGCCAGGACACCATTATCGGCAGCAACGCCTCGTCCGGTCCAAAGTACACCGGCATCGAAACCGGCCTTTAACGTGTTTACACCGGCTCCTGCCTTGCAGGTTCAACCTCAGCGAAATGTCTTTTCTGACGCAATCGCCGAGGAGGAAGGGGAAGAGGAAGGGCAATATGACGAGAATAGTGTTCCTCAAGGTCGATACACCGCCATGAACCGTTTTGCCAACTTTGGAGAAATGACGCCCATCACCGAAAGAACTCAGGAATTCACCCAAATGACCAACCTCCGATCTTCGCAATCAACCAACGTATTTTCCGTATCCTCGGGTCGAAGGTCAAGTGTACAAAGTATCTACACCGATGCCGAAAATTCGCCTGTCGAAGGCATGAACAATGGTCCTAGTGAGGCAAATCAAGGACTGAGTGCCGTCTTGGAAGAGGAAGAGCGATCGACTCGACGAGAATCTACTCCGTACGATGACTCCCAACATGGGTTATCGGACTACCAGCATCTCGAAGAATCTGACCATGCGGCTTCGCGATTTGAGGTACCCGAAGGCTTTACCATCCACAGTCGACCACTCGAACAAATCGGCCAGCAAGATACCATGCATACCGCCAGAGAAGGATCCGTCGAGCCCGAACACGAGGCTGAATCAGACACTGCAGCCTTTGTCACTGCCAACCATGGACCCATTACGACGGCTGGCGAACTGACCAATCCTTGTGTCCCTATCGACGAGGATGTCATCGCTACTCTCCTTTCCAAGATTGAACCTCCTCTTTCTTCGCTGCCTGATTTCCTCGATATGCGCCATACTACCTCTAATCGCCTCGCCAGCTTGAACTCGCACACCAAGACCAAAGCTCGCAGAAGTAGTGCTGCCGCACCTCGACCTTCTGTTTCCACAGACGACCGAGTCAGTATCACGCTTGGTTCTCGCGACTTTGAGGTAGCCGACAAGATTGGGGAAGGTGGTTTCGGAGCGGTCTTTCTGGCAGTCGACGTTCGTCTGAAGGAGCAGATTGAAGATGCCGACTCTGACGATGAGGAAGAAGACGAGGAAGTTGATCGATCCTTGGTAGCTATCAAGGTAGAAAAGCCTTGTGCGGTATGGGAAGCGGTCATTCTTGATCGGATTCTCTCACGAGTGGACCAGCCAATGTCGATTATTCGACCGCGCGAATTGATCGCTTTTGCGGATGAGTCCTATCTCGTTCTCGACTTTGCTTCACAGGGAACACTCCTTGACGCCGTCAACAAAGCTACTTCAATGGGTATTGCTCCTGCAACAGCTGGTGGACCTTCGTCATTTGACGAGCTCGTCGCCATCTTCTTCACTATCGAACTACTTCGAGTAATCGAATCGCTACACCGCTCACAATTCATCCATGGCGACATGAAGATCGATAATTGTCTAGTCAGGCTTGATGCCGTGCCATCGTCCGAGGGCGGTAGTTCGGCATGGTCAAATCAGTATTCTGCTTCAGGCGCAGATGGATGGCGGCACAAGGGTATGCAGTTGATTGATTTCGGACGGGGTATCGACCTGTCATTATTCCCCGCTGAAGAGAAACAAAGGTTCAAGGCGGATTGGAAAGTGGATGAGCGGGATTGTGTGGAGATGAGGGAAGGTCGAGAATGGTCATATGAGACTGACTACTTTGGTCTGGCAAGTATTTGCTACTGTATGCTATTTGGCAAATACATTTCTACGGAAGCCACCGGAGGTTGGCACAAAATTGATACTCCTCTTAAGCGTGTAAGTCCGCTCACTACTTCATCTCTCAATCCGCTGACAATCAGTACTGGCAGTCGGACCTATGGAACCGCTTGTTCGATACTCTTCTCAACCCAAACTCCATTGGCGAATTACCAATAAATGATACCCTAAAAAGCATTCGGGGTGAATTCGAAGTCTACCTAGAGGAGAATTGCCAAAAGGGAGGGAAGAATCTAAAGAGCATGCTCAAGAAGATTGAGCTTGCTGCTCTCAAGCTCTAGCTAGATGTTTCTCATTACTTGTATATACCTGTAGGACATCATATCACTAATGCATTGATTTTACGACTTTTGGCTTCAGCCGCACGACTCGCGTCAACCTTCATCCCAAACCAAAAGTTGACTACGGTCTCGTTCATCTTGCTACTCACCCCTCATTCTGCTTGTTCAACTGTATATACAGTTGCGCTAAAGATCTTGTATATGACTGTCAGTATGTACATATCGTAGTAACGCCCTACATTTCGCTTTGTCCAGGCATCCTCGCACGTCTGAACGAAAATGGCTCCACCCGAGCGGGATGCAGTCTTTGACGATCACTTTGGATCTCGCAGGGCGCGATCCCCCGACAGTTCAACAGCGACCTCGACAGCATGGGGCGAGTAACCCAGCCGTCCTCCTAAGTGTGCTCAATACGCATATCCTGATCCCCACATGATCACTGCAAAGCACTAGCGGACCGTTTAGCTCAGAACGATTTGAGGGCGACACCAATGACTCGTACTTCCATGAGACGGAGCTGCTTGAGGTGAGTGAATGTGCCAGAGGAATATCTCATAGGGCACCGTTTGCCGCGAGCGATACGGAGGACTCGATGCCGTTTGGATCAAAGTCTTTGGCAACACCAAAGAAGTATCAGCTAAGGCCGCCCAGGCGTGATCTCTCTCGAATGAGTGGCTCGAGAACATCAGTGCAATTGGCCGAAGAGCGATGGCAACCGGTGTTGGCATAGATCCGAGCCTGTATGCTAGAGGGGCTGATGGATTCGTAGCTTTCGCCAAAGGCTCGCCGAGTCTGCAAGGAATGGCAGTGATCTCGCCCTCCAGCTCTACCCGCATTGCACCCTTCTCATCCGGTTGGAGTCCGTATCTCGACCGTCGCCGACCGATGACGCCCAGGTTGAAGACCCGAGGTCGCTTCCGAAGCAGCATTTCGTGGATCGAACCCTCCAAACCGACTCGTAACCTGGACCTCAGGACCTGATCCAAGGCACAGCTTCGCCGGCGACGCCATCCGCACCAATCTCCGAAGATCAGGGCTCATTGCAGACGGATCGCAGGTGTCTACCAAGCCCCAAGTCTAACCTATCACTCTCCATGTTTTTCCTGGACCGACTCAATTGCGTGACGAGTACTTGATCGTCGTCAGTCCCACCGACATTGCTCGAGCGAGCGCTGATTAGACATAATCAAGGAGGAGGCGTAATCGTACCTCGAAGTCGAGCTTCTATCCTCGTTGATCTGACTGCCTCCAATACATCCGAAGTATGGATTTCAAGCGATGAATCTCGAGCTATGGTACCGCTTGGGTGGGTTTCAGAGTGTTTGGCTTGCAACAAATTGATTAATTTTCAGAAGTATGTGGCAAGGGATGCATGAGGGTGCGAGTAGGCTCCGGATCAGGTTTAGGTGTGAGATGAAATATGAGGTATACACATCATGAATTGCATATGTTGATAGCTCAATTGCACAACGCGAGATGTTGTCCGCTGCTTCCTGCTTCTCACCCTCTTGAGATCCCCTCATTCGTTCCTGATTAGGCGTGTTCCACCCACCCTACCCTCGCTGCATTCGGCTATGACTGATTGCCAAGCCACCCCCTAACTAAAATTGTATCAGTACCGCCATGCCGAGATCCATTCCGTTCCGTCTATTCTCTGGTCTACCTCCACTTAGCCTGTCCATTTGCTCACCTCATCATCCCACTCTCTTTTCGCACTCCTTCCATATAATCTTGGTCATCTCACTCTATCTCAGGGCAGAGTAGAATCAAAGGAGCGTCGGAAGCCCATAATACAGGGACGTGGCCGGGTATACTATTCTTTGCCGAGTGAGCGACTTATTTTGTTCGAGTACAGCACACCATATCTGAGTTTTGTCATCCTTTGTCTTCATCTCCCTTGTATCACATAAGTAGGGAAGAGTCATCTGCTAGTCACTTTGTGTAGAGGTCGTCTGGCCTGTTCTTATCTGTATTGACTGAGCGATATGTAAGTCGTTGCGACATGGCTATCCCGGGATGAGAAGAAGCTGATGTATGTAGGACGAGTGTTGCTACTTCCCCGAAAGTATCGCCGCCTCACAATGAGACGTCAAGGCCGAACATAAGTGAAGATAAGCCCGAAGCGGTGTCTGATCTTGGGACGAAGGAGAAGGAGCCGGGCACGGAAGTCGAGGAAGGAGTCAGTGCACCTACAATCACCTCGAATCATCCCGCAATTTCCGAGGAGTCTGGGGATGTAAGTCATCTATCTTCCCCTATAGTCGTGCTGACGAATCAAGGAGACGGTAGAACCTGCAGGCCTGAAATCATCACCACCTCGACCCACACAAACACCGATGGAAGCGGCAGGCGACTCCGCAATGAAGAGATTCGCCGACCTCATCAAATCTGGAAAGGGTAAGCTATCCAAGACGTGACCATGGAGATAGCTGATAAGAAGCAAAGAATGTAGTGATCCTGACTGGAGCTGGAATATCGACGTCAGCTGGAATCCCTGATTTCAGATCACCTGCTACCGGACTCTATGCGAATCTACAGCGCTTAAATCTACCTTATCCAGAAGCTGTTTTCGATATCAAATTCTTCAAGAAGAATCCCAAGGTAAGCTGAACTGTCTTGTATTCCTCGACAAAGCTGATTCTTAGCCATTCTGGACGTTAGCAAAAGAATTGTATCCCGGTAAACACCTCGTAAGCTGTTTCCGCCAAGTTCGTCGCCATAGCTAATATCTAGCCCACTCCTACGCACTACTTCTTCCTACTACTCGAACGACACGGCATACTTCGAAGGGTCTTTTCCCAGAATATCGATACGCTAGAAACAATAGCTGGATTACCAGCTTCTAAGATCGTTGAAGCCCATGGATCATTCGCAAGCGCCCATTGCTTGACGTGTAAAAAGGCCGCTTCGAAGGAATATGTTCTGAGATCTGGAGTGAGGAAGGGAGAAGTGGTGAGATGCGGCGAGAAGGGATGTGATGGGTTGGTCAAGCCTGATATTGTCTTCTTTGGTGAAGGGCTACCTGAACGTTTCTTCCAGTCTCTCGAGGTAAGCTGAGTGCTGCTCATTTCGTGCACAGCTGATAATTAGGATTTAACAATATGTGATCTCCTTATCGTCATTGGTACATCACTCCAAGTCCACCCATTCGCCTCATTACCAAATTACGTACAACCCCACGTCCCTCGACTCCTAATCAACCGAGAACCGGTCGGGCCATTCTCACACCTCGCTTCGTCAAGATCAACAAATGGACGATCATTGGTCTCGATGCTTGGTTCTCTGACTACCGAAGACAAGGATGAGGAGGAGGATAATAGTAGAGATAGGTTCTGGGAGGGTGATGCTGATGATGGAGTTCGCAGGATGGCTATGGAGTTGGGCTGGGGCGAGGAATTAGAGGAGATGATCAAAGAAGGGACAGAGAGGCTGGAGAAGGAATGGGCGGATGAACTAGCGGGAGGTGATGCGGCCGATGAGGTGAAGAAGGCGGTCAAGGAGGTCGGCGAGGTGGTTGGGACCAAGGATAGCACATGAGTCAGTCTGATGCTCGGAGCGTTTAGTTCTAGTGCTCATACACGAATTGCATTCTTCATTGTAGATATGTTAGAAATTCAGTTGTCATAGTCATATAGTATGTATACATACCATCTTATCCCATTTACGTTTCAGATCCAATAATGATGCCATGTATGCGGAAATGCGATATGAAACGCGATGATAGATTAATTACACAACATATCAGAGCCCCTAGTCCCTTGGTACACGTAAAAACCCCCAGTCCAGATATCCACACTACAGAACGACACAATTCTTCTTGCCCACCTTTCTCCCAAATCCGCGTTTCTTCATGGCATCACGTAAAGCCCATTCGAATACCAAATTGACATTATGACTTAATTTGGCACTACATTCCAGATACCTGCTTGCTCCAATTGCTTTTGCGACTACACTGCCTTCGTGATGTGTGATGGGTGTTGTACCCTGAGCGGCCAT
>Ga0308160_10007077_pt1 | contig 11258 bp, 12 predicted proteins | sample PhyFR1_FD_201036 | JGI IMG/M metagenome (GOLD analysis project Ga0308160, IMG submission 201036) | Phyllosphere microbial communities from UC Gill Tract Community Farm, Albany, California, United States - DLSLF.R1 | ecosystem: Host-associated > Plants > Phyllosphere > Unclassified | place: USA... | reverse complement strand
CTCGCCGAGGCGGCCCGGATGGAGGTGCGGCTGGCTGTGGAGGCGGGGGCGGTGATAACGTTTTCTGAGGCGCAGAGAACGGGGCCGGCGTCAGAGACATCGCAGATGCAGGTCGAACGAAACTCTTCTGCGTTCGCAGGAAGGGCGGATCGTAAGCGTTAGACACGACCCGTGCAGGTGGCTTGGGTCTGGCCGCATCCGATACAGGTGCCCTGTTCCCGAGAACGGACGACGGGGCCGAGCTTGTGGTATAAGCACGGCTTGGTGTCCCATACGGCGCAATGGGCGGCTTGGCTGCCGATGTAGACGGGGCGTATGGGTCGTACGGGCTAGCAACTGGCGCTGGGGCGAAGGAAGACACGGCCGCTGACCCGTATGAAGATGCCGTGTTGGCCCATGACGAGGACGATGCAGGTGCGTATGGAGACGATGTGGATGGCTGCGAAAGGATAGGCGGGGCGTAAGGATTGTAAGAGATTTCGGGCTGGGCCAATCTTGACGTCTGCTCGGGTTGAGGTGTTCGTCGAGCAGCGTTCTCCGATTGTCCTCCTCCAATGGCAGGGCTGTAAATCGGGGTTGCCAGGCCTGACTGTCAGTACAAGTTTCATGCCTGAAACGGTGACCCACTTTGAGCTTGAAACGCAGGTTCCTCCGGCTGATCCCAATCGCCTTGTCCCATCATCGTTTGCCGCACAAGCTCCTTCTGGTCCTCGGTATACCAGTTCCAAGTCCCATCATCGTCGTACCATCCCTGCGGCACATCGAAAGCGATCGGCTCATTCGCATCTTGAGCTGAAGCCGACGTACCCGCTGCTGAAACCACGTTCTCTACCTGCAAATCAGACGCAGTTGCCTCAGCGCTATCTCGTTGTTGCTGTTGGTCGAACTCGTCGAACATGGAACCGGAATTGTCATCTGCGAACAGAGCAGCAGGCGTGTCGCGTTGCTGAGTGCCAGCTGCGGTCGTCTCCGCGCCGACTTGCGGATCGATGTCAAAGTCATCTTCGAATTCCGCCAACAGATCGCTAAAGTCCTTCTCAGCGGCCAGCTGCGCAGCTGTCGGAGTCGCGTCCACGTGAGAGGAGCCGGCGGCTGGTTCCGCATCTGACAGCGCTGTTTCCTCCTTCTCAATGGTCAGATCGGCAAAGGCGTCGTTCGAGCCATCCTCTTCCCCGAAGATCTGCTGGATCATAGTCGGGACTTCCTCGATTGGTTTCTCTGCCACGATGTCCTGTAATGGCTCCTCCTCGATCTCGTCCTCCGGTTGTATCTGCCCAAAGGGATCGTCGGACTCCTGGTCCCCGCCAAAGATCTCCTCTATCCTCGTCGGAGCCGGCTCGCGCGGGTGATTCGATGTGTCAGGCGCTTGATCACCAAACTGAGATCCCTCTGGCTTCTGCTCCTGCTCGTCCGGCTGAAGATCCCCCTCGGATTGGATAGCACCAAACGGGTCATTGGAGTCATCGTCGTCCGCCAGTATGCTCTCGATAGTCGGGACAGCTACGGCGGGTTCGGTCGAAGTTTCCACTGGGGCCGTGCTCTCCTCCTCTTGACTGAGCGTACTGAAGGAGTCGTTTGCCGTATCTTCGTCCAACAGCTCGACTGCCGAAGCAGACCGCACTGTCTCCGTTGGTCGTGATACAGCTTCATTGGCCGTCTCTTCCTCTTGACTGATCGCACCGAAGGGGTCGTCTGCCGTGTCGTCGTCCAACAGCTCGATAGCCGAAGCCGACTGTGTTGACTGCGTTGACTCCGTTGGTCGTGATACAGGTTCAACTTCCGTCTCGTCCTTTTGGCCAATCGCGCCGAACGGGTCGTCCGCCGTATCGTCTTCAACCAGTATACTCTCGACAGTCGGTACCGACTCCACGGCGTGTGGCTGAGCTTCCTCAACCTCCTCTCCGTCGGCTTCCTGCTTCGGCTCCCCCATAATACCGCCAAACGGATCATCGGCCGACTCCTCATCGCCGAAGATCTGCTCTATTCGCGTCGAAAGCTGTTCCGAGCGTTCCGCGCTTACTGGTGCTTGGCTCGCGGCGTCATTTTCCGCCAACTCGGTATCTTTGTCCGCTAGCTCGACGTCATTATCTCCCTCGACTGGTTCGACTTGCATGACCTGGGCGAACGAGTCGTCCGCCTCTTCGTGATCCCCGAAAAGCTCGTCAACAGCCTTCGGGCGTTCGGTCTCTGATACAGGTCCATCGTCCGGCCCATCTGCTTCTGTCGATTGTGATCCGGCCTCGGCGTCCGGTCTGGCTGAAAGTTCTCCTTCCTCGTTCTCATCCGCCAGCGAACCAAAGCTGCTCTGAGCTTGGTCCTCTGCTTCCTCCCCACTTATTGCCGTCTCCGTTACCGCGGTCGCATCTTCGGTAGTCGGCTTTACGTTGCTCTCACTGACGGCGCCGATTGTAGTGTCTCGCGGCAAATCGGCTTCAACGATTGACTTGCGTCCCTTCTTCGCTGCGTTCTTAGACTTGGGCATAACTACGACGGGGACGGGCAGTCGTCTCGCCCTGTGATGAAGAGTGAGAGGTGTAGCCCTCGTACTCTATGTTAGCGGGCCAGCCGACACGTCATGAACGGGATCAAAACGCCGCGTCCAACTTGACTTCTTTTCCTTCCGCGTCTAGGCCTAATCACAACCTCTCTCGCTGAACATACACCACCTGTACAAACGCACATCTCAGACTCCAGCAGAGCATCCGCAGTGTCTAACGATGCATGTGCGTGCCGTGAATAACGTTCCTCGAACGAAGGGCTATGGTAACACGATTCCGTCTTCTACAAAAGCACGGAGTTCTCCTAGTGATACATTAATTAAGTCTGCTCTCTCCTCTCCTCGATGCCGCGTCCGCCTCCTCATTGGCTTGCTCGCCACGACCCTACTGCGCGCTAGTTGGTGGAAGCGAAAGTGGACTCGCCGTGACCTTCTTGCCTCGTCGGCCGAGCAGTGTGGCGTTGTTGAGGTCGAGGTCGAAGGCGCTCTTGCTTTGACCACCTTTGCCTCGGTCACGTTGACCAGCTCGACCATCGTACAAGACTGCCTCGGCTTCTCTTCGGTTGGCTCCTCCTCGACCGACATAGTTGGTGACGGGCGCCTCCTTGATTCCAGCCTTGGCGTTGGCAGCGGCCCGAGCCCGGGACTCTGCAATCTGCCTGGCGACAGCCTCTCCGTGCTTTCTTCTAGCCTCCTCGAGCTGCATGTCTTCGTCGGTCTCCTCGTCTTCTTCGTTGAGACCTTGCAAGAATCCTCGCGTTCCAGCACCGCCGGGGCCGTTGTAGGCCCGTCTTCGAGCACCTTCCTCCTCCATTCGGTGGACGGCGTAGGTGACATCGAAGGCCTCCTTGAGAGCACCGATACCAGGGGATCGGCCCTCGCGGTTGCCAGCTCGGATGGACGCAAGTAGTGGCGAATCCATGGGCGCATTGCTGCTGGTGGCCATTTGGGGGGCACGAGAGGGTTGCGGGGCGGCCGGGGCCTCCTTAATCCACGGGTGGGCGAGGAACTCGTCAATGGTGTATCGTTGCGATGGGTCGACGCATAGAAGGTGGGTAATCAAGTCCTTGGCCGAGTGCGAGATGTCGTCCCACCATGGGCTGAGGAAAGTGTAGTAACCACGGGCGACCTTCTCTGTCAAAACGTTGATACTCTCATCGTAGAATGCTGACGATCAGATAGGTTCTTGTTACAAAGGGAATTGCACTCACGTGGGAAACCACACAACAGCGTGTAGAGAACACAACCGAGCGCCCACATGTCGACAGACTTGCTATATCGCTCATCTTTGACGATCTCCGGGGCAGTGTATCCGACGGTACCGCACGGGGTCATGGTCTGCTCATCCCAAACGATCTTACTCAGACCGAAATCGGCGATCTTAACACGACCAATTCCTCCTCCTCCAACACCTAGTCGGAACTCTCCTTCATCCTCCTTCTCCTCGTCGTAAGGTCGATGTTGGGGTTGCTTTGCAGGAATGATGGGGATTCGCTCGAACAACAGGTTCTCGGGCTTGATGTCTCGGTGAACGACACCTCGCTCTTCGTGAAGATATCGGATACCCTCTGCGACTTGCAAGATGACGTGTCGGGAAAGAGCCTCGGAGAAGTAGGTGAGTTTGACGATCTGGTGGAATAATTCTCCGCCCTCCATGACTAGCTGTCAGCGCAGCACTTTGAGGCGCTTGCTCGACTCACGTTCAAGGACGAGGAAGTAGTGCTCGTCACTCTCGAAGAAGCTCTTGAGCTTGACGATACCGGGGTGGTCGATACCACGCATGATCTGGACTTCCTTGAGGATGTTGGCTCGCTGAGAGTTAGCGCTGCTCAAGATCGGCGGACGGAGAGCGGTTCGGCGGTAGATACAGACGCATCACCGCCAAGGGGGGAGAGCTGAAAACCCCCGGCGCGACGCTCGAGGGCCAGCGACCGCGCCCTTTCGGGTGGAAGAGGAGCACTACGAGACGTCGCGATCGTATCTATATGGGAAAATTGAACCAACCTCTGTGACCCTTGGTCTTTTCTTGAACTTTTCGTTGAGGTGCTTGTTTCCGTTCTACAGAGACGCGTCAGTCGGAGTAGACGATTTGGAGAGGCAACGGCTGCCTCGATTGACAACGCAAGAGACAGGTGCAAGTCAACGAGATTGTGGTAGTCTCCCCGCCCATCTTCACCCCGTACGTGGCCAGCGTACAGGAGACGGGTTTAGGGAGACGCAGGAAAGGGTGAGTGTGGGGAGAGCTGAAATTTGTTCTCACCTGGGAGTGGTTCAGCTCATACTTGCGAACGACCTTGACGGCACACTTCATGCCAGTCTTGCGCTCGATGGCTTTGTAGACGTTGGAGAAAGCGCCGTCACCCATCTTTTCGACCAGCCGGAACTCTTCCAATCCCTTGATGTCAGATCGTGTTCGTCGTGAGCAGCGATGACCTACCTCGTACACTGGCATCTTCTCAGTGTTGGCTCGCTCCTCGGCGACTATCCGCTCGGCCTCCTCGCGGTAGTTGGGCGAGTAGGCGGGAGCACCTCCCTTAGCTTGACCTGATACGTAAGCTACGTCATCAATGCCGAGAGGCGACATACCGGCGGCAAGACCTTGACCACCCATTTCGCCGTCGTATTGAGCTTGTGCCTGTTGTTGCTGTTGCTGGTGGTAGTGGGCTTGCCTCTCTTGCTCTTTGCGTTCGGCGTTGAGCTGGGCTTGGGTTGGAGATGGTTGCTTCTCAGCTTTGACTGGTTTGGACGATTGCTGTGATTGGCCCGACGATTGGGCGTGTTTGCCGTGACGGAGGATTTCTGTAGAGTCGGTATGTGCGAAAGTAAGAGGAAAGCGAGTGGGAGAGGCGGAGGAGGAAGTATGTGAGGACGAAGACGGCGAAAGTGATCGATGACGTCGTGGGCATGGGATAGATATAGGTTGGGTTCGTCGGAGATGAAGAGGCGACGTCAGCGCATGTCCGGGACTCGGTGGAGGAGTGTAAATTGGAGAAAGGACGGGTTGAGGCGAGGGGAGAAAGGAAAGGCATGACGATGTAGAAGCGACTATCGCCTTGGGAGGAACGTAGGGCATGATATGCACAACGAGGATGGCATGGGGGACGATTATGGTGATGACCAAGCATCATGATCGATCTAGATCATGGCGGACAAAGGGTTGAGTGATGGGTATCCTTTAGCCAAACACAGCCCGGGTACCTATCACCCATCACCCATCACCATCACCCATCACCATCACCCGTGACGCCATCGACGGGGGACACTGCCGCAAGAAGCAAAACTAAACTCACGTTTGAAGCTCGACAGCATCTGGCCTTGAAGGTTGGAAGATTCGAGTTTATCGAGTGCTAGCTGGTACTCTCGATCGTATGAACTGGAATGGCGAGCGTTTCGACCGTAAATCGATGCGGGCAAAGGGACTATTGCCGAAGGCGAGCGCGGTCTGGCGGGCGACGATGTATTCGAGTCGTCGGAGGGTGTTGTACTCGTGAAGCTGAACGGCGACACGGTCGGCGGGTTGCAAGTCGCGCTGTTTGTAGGTGGACGTCGTATAGAGAACGACGGTCAACTTGATTGATCAGCGACTGAACGGGGATACGAAATGACGATGTCGGGTGGTAGAGCGGTAGTAGTGCATGTGCTGGTGCCGGTGACTTACACGTTAAATCAGTGAGGCGTGTGGTGAGAGCGAGTACGGTAGTGTGTAATGCTCGATGCTGGATAGAGGTCGAAGATGAAGAGAGATGCTGTGAGGATCGTAAATATCAGTCCGAGGCGTGTCTAGTCGAGGAGGAGGCGTAGCGGGCAGTGACGAGCGACGTCTAGTGACGAGTGCGATGATGATTGATATGACGAACGTCGCCCCAAGTCTGGAGCTGCGACCCGAGCCAATCAGGGTTTCAGGGAAATCTAGGTGCCTTTGTTCCACGCGTCAATCGTAAACCGCCGCTGCGGGGTTTCTAATCAACCATTACAAAAACCTAAACAAACCAACCTGAAATCTCTCTAAAACCGATGACGCGATTCGCACATCCGTTGACGTCACTGGCGTTCCAAGCAACCGAGGCGCATGTGGCATGTCATTTCACCTCCAACAGTCTTGGCCCGCATATTACGGCTGAATCACTTCTTGCATATCCTACTACACAGCCGGCCGGTCCCAGTCTCACTGCCTCCGCAGCCGCCCCCTCCGTCGTTACTGTTACCAGTTCTAGATATGCACGAGCACATATGGGACCTGACAGTTAGCGTGATAAAACAATCAGATCTGACACAACTCACCTCGACGTCTTCATCGTCCTCGTCATTCACCATGACCTCTACCAACAGGTTCTTCACGTGTGGCGGGATTGGCTTCTTGCTAACGTGTTCCACCAGCTCGGACATCTTCATGTTCATTCGATCTTGCGCCTTCTTTGGTGCGATGAATGACGACCACAACATGGAAACGCCTTGAGACACCATCTGCACTTCGAGCTTGTGCGTGTCCTTGAACCAATCGAGGAACTCCTTGAGTGTGGGGTTACCCGGGATCTCGAAACGGTCCCACAAAGTCCACTCGGTCTCGCCGTACTGCCGTCAGCTTGTGGTCTGGTGAGGCAGCGGGGCCAAACTCACCTTTTGCTTTGCAGCCTCGATTGGTTCTGAGAAACCAAAGAACGGCAGAGCGAGATTGACAAAGCCGTTTTTGTAGTCTTCGACCTTGTTTTTACCGTCGATCATCTGATGTCAGTGTGCGTCTGGCTCTTGGGGCTTACCTTGTACAGCTCGAGGCAGACAAGTCCGACCGCGAGCGCAGTCGTCGTGGCAATCGCGGGGATGATCTTTCCGGCGATCAACTTCGTCTTGTGCTTGTCGGCGGTCGTAATGGCATAGTTGGTAGCTCGCAGGTTGGATGCGGCGGTGATGAAATCGATGTGGTGGTTGGAGTCATCGTCTTTCTCGAAATCGACAGGCGCCAATCGCAGACCAGCGAGCGAGGATGGCGGTGGCAGCGAAGCGACAATGCTGTCAATGTCTTCGTCGTCTCCGTTGTCTTGTGGGACGGGCTCGTTCTCGTTGACCTGAATCTTGACACCGCTCTTCGGGACAAACTCCGGGACCTTTTGCGCCTCAATGACTTTGCGGAAGACGGCCGGGTCTCGCTCTCCCTTCAATCCATAGTTGAAAGCGTGCAAGTTGGCAGCTGCGACGAGGTACTCAAAGTGAAGCGGCTATACGTCAGCGATGTCTGTGATGTTCTTCTCATCGCGACTCACGTTGTCGAGGCTGAAGCTAAGCGGTTCCGGAGCCCGCTTGGGACCAGACCAAAACGGTGTACCGTTGGAGTTGATTTGGTCCTTTGGCAAGTTGAACAGCAGCTGCTTGATCTCGTTGACGTAGTCGCTCTCGAATTGCAGACGCGCCCACTCGATGCACTGCGAGAAAGTCGTAGGTCGCTCTTTGACGAGGTACTTCTCGATCTGCTTCAACTGATCGTGATGTTGACCAGATGACTTGAGCGTAGTCTCGACAAAGTTGGGTTGCGAGAGGTACAGGTTGACCGTTGTTGGCGGGTTGACGTACAGTGCATCGAATGCTTCTCGAGCCCACTACTCCGTCAGGCTTGCTCAGCGTCTTGTCTTGAGCTACTCACTTGGATAGTGTGCTCGATGGCGTTCGGGAAGTTCTTGACTGTACAGGAAGGAATCGACTTCTCGGGTGGGTCCTGGGAAGAAGAATACGACTCGGTCAAGAATGGCACAACGACCTGGGTGTTCGCCTTGGTACCGAGAGTACCCGATTCCAACAGAGGTTTCTGGTAGAACACACAACGACGATCCATGTATTGACCTGAGGTCAGCATGCTTTCGATCATGGCACAGCGGTGTACATACGAGCAATGACATTGTCCAGTGCGTTCGTGACTCCGTCGATCTCTTTGAAGAACTCGTCACCGTACACGTCTAATGATCAGCTTAGCCTCAGCCTGATAGAGTAAGGCTTACCCTCAGTCTCGGCACCGACACGGTCCTGGTGGGCATTGATTTTGCCCTTCAACTCCGGGTTCATCTCCGCGACTGCGGCAGCCGCGCTCTCCGCCTTGAATTTGCCGACATCCTTCGCTCGGAACAAGAATTGACGGTTCAAGTTACTTTTCTCGATAGTGTCGAGATCGGTGACGTGAATGATTCCTTTCTCACCGGTAGCAAGACCCATCATACTCCAGTTCTTGAGCATCTCGCAGCCGATAGCGCCGGAACCGACCAAGAATTGTCTGACTGAGGCAATCTTGTCCTGGAAAGTCTTGCCGAAGACGGCGATCTGTCCGTCGTATCGGGTACCGAGCGGCTGGCAGTCGGCCTCGGACGGAATCTCGGTAGGGAGCGACTCCAACGAGTCGAAGTACATGTTCTGCTGCATTGGGTGGAATTTGGCGGAACAGGCCTTCAAGACTTCTTGAGCGACGAAACCACCGATGACCGCAACCATTGGGGACAGATCGCCGGTAGCGTGGAAGGCCAGCGACTCAATGACCTTCTCATTCAGCTCCTCGTCACCACCGGCAACCTTCTGAATGTCCTTGGCGAGGGCAATGACTTTGGCAGCGTCCTCGTTGTTACGCGGGCGGGGGAGTCGGTTGGATTCCTCATAGAATGCGGAAAGCGCTTGGAAACCGGCGTGCAAAGACGCAGGTCGGTCCCACTTGGCAAAGTCGGTGATGAAGAGCTCGGGCTGAGTGAGGGACTCTTTGAGTGATTTCTGCGAATTAGTCGCCTGAACAACGGTATCAGCTTACGAAGTGAAGGATCTTTGGCATTTTCACTTGGGTGAAAAGACCGCCAGACTTGTACGCGCCGAGGCCGGTCGTGTTCCCAATAGAGAAGGTGTACGGACCTGCAGTCAGCGCGAATGGTTTGCGACGACCTACCCTTGGTGGTGATCTTCCGTGGTTCGCATGCGTTCAACTCCTCCATGCCCTTCACCTCTGAAAACGTCACAAAGTCCCCATCTTCGAGGCCATGTCGGGTCTCGTCTAGGCAAGTGACAACGGCGTCTTCGCTCTGGTCGTCAGTAGATGATGGGATAATGTCGATGTGAGACCGACCTGCTCGACGTGAACGATCATTCCCGATTGCGGGTTCTCCCCGGTTGCGTCGACGCAAGCGAAGTCATTGCCGAAATCAGTGAAGACGGAACTGCTTTGTCAGCTGCTGCCTTGCCTCGAGGGCGTCTTGACTCACCCGAAGAGGCCTCGAACATCGGCAGAGATGAAGAAAATACCCTTCTCTCGGCAGAACTCATCGATCTCCACTTGCTTGGCAATGGTAGCGTTGGTGAGGACGACGACCTGCCGTAAGTCGTTGTTCTTTCGCTGGTAGCTCGTACTCACTTGGTACGGCGCGACCATCTCGGGCGTGATCTCTCCTGATCCCTCGAGGATCTTGATCGGGACATAGCTGTTAAGCTCTGCCAATCGGGGCGCAGTGACCTGGGCTCGAGGCTTTCCGACATCGTCAGCCCGCAAGAAGAACTGCGATTAGCTAAGACCCATGCAGCGTTGATGAGCTCGACGCACTTGTGTACCAAGGTCGGCGATCTCTGTTGCTGCAGGATCGTAGATCGTCACACTCTTCACACCTGCCAGAGCGACGTTCTTCGCTGAATATCAGCTTTCATCCTGGGATAGACAAAGCGACTGACCGATCTCCACACCCAATCCTTTCATGCCGACCACGAGCACATTCGACGTGGCCATCTTCTTCATGGCTATCATTCAGCTTTCTGATGCAGCCTCATTGTTCTGTTTCAGCTCACCTTCGTGACCGAGTACGTATCTGCAAGTCAGCTTCCTTTCCCCGCGATAGCCCTATACCAACTCACAATTGACGAGAATAGAGACCCTCTGTATATCGTCAGCAGCCAGCCGTCACTCCTTGATTAGTGCTCACCATCGACTGTAATGTCAGCTACATTCTTCACCATGCATACTGAAAACTCACTGGAGTCTCCAGGGACAACCGAGTCCACGTCCATTTCCGACGCCATGGCGATCGAGTATTATTGGGTTGATTCGCGTGTAATATAGAACCTGTCGAGCACTGTCTTGGTGATCGAAGGTCGGGCTTATTTGATTGACCTTGTGAGAAAGCGATCAATGAGAAGATGATGAGTCAGAGAGAACGAGTGAGCGAGGTTGAGCGACCTCCACGCGGATCCGAACTTGAAATGTGGCGGAAGATGACGTCTCTTCCGCTTCTTCGTGCAAATATAAAAACGCAACAAATACATGCGAATCGAGCAGTCCATCTATATCGTCTATAAGTTTCTCATGCGTGTGTATGAAATTTCGTCTGTTTCGTTTGTCTGAGATCGTCGCCATGCTACAGTCGGGCAAAAGGGTCAGGGGGTTGCGATTTGCGTTCAGAGGCGTTCTAGAATGAAGACAATGCTAGGGTGAAGATGAGGGTGGGGATAAGGGCAAAGGGAGAAGTCGCAAAAGAAATGAGGGCGGCACTGATGATCAGCCCGCTGCAATTGCAAGATGAAGTAAAGACATACCTTGTGGTAGCCGGTCGATCGACAATCTTCACCGTGAGCACCGCTACGAGTCCATCGATGGCGGGTAAGCCGTCGTCCTCGACACTGTCACATTAGTACTGCGACCGTGACAACCAGATTTGACTTGCGTGATGTAGTGGTTGATATCGTCTATTTGTCAGCGGATAGCGCGCGATGTGTACTAACCACTCGAGTTTCTCAGTAAGCCCGGAACGTAACG